>OBCL01000008.1_pt1 | contig 90445 bp, 88 predicted proteins | sample 1495931 | NCBI WGS metagenome assembly OBCL01 (sample SAMN03418275, study PRJEB22391) | human gut metagenome | biome: human-gut; feature: organic feature; material: feces | host: Homo sapiens | place: Tanzania | collected 2013-01
CATCTTCCTTCGCAAGAAAACGAAATTCAGAACCTTTCTCAACAGCCTACAGCGTTATATATTTTCTTAAATGCCGAAACGAAAGTTGTTGTTATAAATATTGCGCAAAGAACCCAACTTATAGGCTCGGCACAGGCTATACCCTTATAACCGAACGGTTTTGCAATGAAAAATGCCGCAAACACTTTTGAGAGCAATTCTATTGAACTTGATACAAGCGGTGCAAACCTCTTGCCTATGCCTTGAATTGCCGTGCGCATAACATACAGCACTCCGAGAGCCGGGAAAAACGGCATATTGATATATAGATATGTTTTTGTCGTGTCGATAATTTCTTTGTTTTGTGTGGAAGTGACAAAGTTAATCATCTGTGTACAAAAAGCATAAACCAAAACAATAAATATGCCCGACATCACAAATTCCGAAACAATCGAAGATTTAACAGCTTTTTTTATTCTGTCAATTTTGCCGGCGCCAAAATTTTGACTGACAAAAGTTGAGCAGGCAGTAGAAACGGTAATCATTGGTTGCATAAACAGCTCAACAATTTTGCGTGCGGCAAGATGACCTGCTATAACCGTCTTGCCCAATCCGTTGATTGCACTTTGTAAAATAAGCGAACCGATTGCAAAAATGCAGTTCATCATAGCCATTGTGATACCGGCAGAGAACATTTCCTTGTATAGTGACGGATTAAAAGCATAGTTTTCTTTGGAAGTCTTATACTTTCTATAAGACTTTACGATGGAAATTTGGCACAAAATGCAAGATATAAACTGACTGACAACAGTTGCCAGTGCAGTTCCCTTTACGCCCATTCCAAACGCTTTTATAAACAGCACATCAAGAACGATATTGCAAACGCTTGACACCACCAAAAACACAATAGGTGTTACGCTGTTTCCAAGTGCACGGAGAAGATTTGCCTGCGCATTATAGCAAGCCATAACACCTGCGCCGAGATAAACAGTAAATATATAAGAAAACGCATCCGTCATAATTTCATCAGGCGTTTTGAGGAGTACCAGTGCCGGCTTGAGCAACACAAACGACAAAAGAACTGCAACAACCGACAACACCGTGTTCATCACAACGGTTGTGGCTATACTGTTTTTTAGTTTTTCATCATCCTTTTCACCGAAAAAGCGTGCAATTATCAACGAAAAGCCGCCATTAAGCCCACCGATAAAATACATCAAAAGCGAAAACAACGAACTGCTTGCACCGATTGCGGACAATGCGTCATCACCCAAGAAATATCCTGCTATCGCCGTGTCGGCAAGATTGTATGCCTGCTGAAAAATATTACCTAAAAATATAGGAAACGCAAAAAGCAAAATTGATTTTGTAACACTTCCGTGCGTCATATCAATATTTTTCTTCATTATTCAACAACCACCGTAACAATAGAGTCAGAACCGACTTCTATTTGATTTTTAAATTCGCCGTTGTAAACTTCTTTTAGTTCATCATCTTGCACCGAAGTGATTATTTGCATCTTATCAAAATCACCATCAATAGTAACGCTTTGATTTTCGCCCTCGTTTACGGCAACAAGCACGGTTTTGTTATCGGGAGTCAAAAACGCAAACACATTGAAATCATTGCTATCCTCACTCGGTCTAAAACCGAAATCAAGCACAACTGAACCAACGGGAACAAATTTTGAAAAATGGGCAAACCCATAATATCTTTTTGCCACATACCAATCGGAAAAATCGAAATCGGCGGTAATCATAGCGTCCGAATAATCAAATCCGTCCTCTTTAACCGAGAAATTATTAACAGCAACCCAAGATGTCCAGCTGACGCAACCCGAATAAACAATATCCTGACCGATAATTCTTGCCGTTATAAGTGCTCCTTTAAAATCCTTTGTGTGGCTTTTGTTTGGAAGTTCGCACCATTCGCTCATATCAAAGCGAAGCGATGGATAAGTATCTACGCACAGTCCCTTAAATTCGTATCTTTCCTCCGGTCGGTTATCGCTGTGATAAGAATGAACGGCAAAAACATCAAGCACTTTCATTATCATTTCATCAGATGTCAGCGCTGCAAGATATTCGGGAGTTTTGCCGAGATACTGTCCGCTTTCAGGTCCGTAAAGTTTGACCGGCATATCTCTCAAAATTATCTCCTCTGCAAACATACGGAAAATCTCAACAAGTTCCTCGGTTTCATAGTGGCAACCCTCTTGCCAAACAAAAGGACCGCCCCACTTCCACTGTGGTTCGTTAATCGGGCTGATGTACTTTACAGGGTAACCTTCATCGAGAAAATGCTGTGAAACATCAAGAATGTAATTAACAAACTTTTTGTAGTTCATTTTCGGTATATTGCAGGTACTGTAAAGAAAACTTCCGGATGCCTGACCCGTTGAACACTGCGAATAGTGCGGTGAGTTTGCAAACAAAATCAAAGTGTCGATATTGCCGAGTTCAAGCGACTTTTTCATCATATTAACAGCGTTTGAATCTTTTGAAAAATCCCATTTGAGGTTTTCTGTTTCTCTGTCATATTCCAAAAAACTTTCCGTTATTCTCCACGGATTTTCAACTCGGTAATTATTCATATCGGTACCGCCACCGATATTATAGCGATATATGTTTAGATTAAGTCCATCACTGCCATAAAGCAAATGTGCGAATTTATCCGCAGTTTCGCCTTTTGGGCAAGCCTGACTCCACCAACAGGCAGAAGTTCCCCATCCTTTTAAGGTGTGAAGTTTTTCTGCCTCTTTAAGATTTATTTTCATATTATCTCCTTTGCCGCAAAAAACAATATAATTACAAAGACAGTATAATTTTTACATAATAAAATGTCAATTGAAATAGACAAATTGTCAAAAATTTTGTATAATGAACATATGAAATACAAAATGATAGGTTTGGATTTGGACGGAACTTTGCTCAGGGACGACAAATCCGTAGACGCTCAAACAAAAGAATATCTCGAAACGCTTTCTGCAAACGGCGTGCACATTGTTCCGATTACAGGCAGACCACTCAGCGGAATTCCCGACTGTGTAAGGAATATCAAAGGTGTTGACTATATTATTGCTAACAACGGCTCAAAAACCGTTTTGAATTCTACAAACGAAACACTCTTTTCACTTGCAATGGACAACGCAACAAGCAAAAGAGTTATCGAAGCCGTTAAACAGACAGGTGCGATTTTTGAAGTGTTTTTGAACCACTACGGCTACTGTGAAAAATATGTTTTTGACCACTACAAAGAGGTTTACACAGGCACTGTGCTTGGCGACTATATTTTTTCATCACGAAAACAGGTTGACAATCTTATGACCTTGTTTGATGACAAAAACGCAGAAGCTGACGAAGTTTTTATAATCTGCAAAGACAGTGACGACAGAGAAAAAATCAAGGCACAGACCGACAAAATAAGCGGTATTCAATATTGTATACTTGCCGACAGATTTTTGGAAATTACCAGAGGCGGAACAGACAAAGGCACTGCTCTTGAAATGCTGTGTAATCATCTGAAAATCGAACTTGAAGAAGTTATCGCATTTGGTGACGGCGAAAACGATTTGCAGTTTTTGGACAAGGCAGGCACGGCGATAGCTATGGGTAATGCAGGCGACAGCGTCAAAGCACAAGCCGACATCATCACCGACACAAACAACAATCAAGGCGTACTGAAAGCATTAAAAAACCTTATCGGTACATAAAAAACCTTATCGGATTAGCCGATAAGGTTTTATTTTTGCAAAATTTTAAGTTTGGATATATTAATAGTTAATCATATATCTATTGATTTCCCACTGTGAAACAGAGGTTTTGTAGGAATTCCATTCTTCCTTTTTGCCCTCGATATAGTTCTTGAACACATGGTCGCCGAGAGTTTCCTTGATGAATGGGTCTGCTTCTGCAGCGCTAATAGCTTCTTCAAGAGAGCCAGGGAGGCAATCAATGCCAAGTTCTTTTCTTTCTGCATCCGAAAGGTCAAATACATTTTCGTCAAACGCAGGAGCAGGCTTCATGCCCTTTTTGATTCCGTCAAGACCTGCTGCAAGGCAAAGTGCCATTTCGAGATATGGGTTGCAAGCAGGGTCCGGACAACGAAGTTCAACTCTTGTGCCCTTGCCACGAGAAGCAGGAATACGAACGAGTACGGAACGATTTGAAGTTGACCAAACAAGATATGACGGTGCTTCATAGCCCGGTACAAGTCTTTTGTATGAATTTACGGTTGGGTTTGAAACAGCGGCAATAGCCTTTACATGAGCCATAATGCCTGCGATGAACGCATAAGCGGTTTCGCTGAGTCCGAGTTCACCGCTTGGGTCGTCAAACACATTCTTGCCTGTCTTTAAATCATAAAGTGACATATTTGTGTGCATACCTGAACCGTTGATTCCCTCAATAGGCTTTGGCATAAAGGTTGCGTGAAGTCCGTGCTTTGTTGCATAAGTTTTTACAACATGCTTAAAGGTCATAACTCTGTCGGCAGAGGTCATAACATCGCCAAATTGGAAGTCAATTTCGTGCTGTCCCTGCGCAACTTCGTGATGAGAAGCCTCGATTGTGTAGCCCATTTCTTCAAGTGCGAGGCAAATATCACGACGGCAGTTTTCGCCATGGTCAATAGGGTTAAGGTCAAAATAACCGGCCTCATCACCTGTTTCAAGAGTAGGTGCGCCGTTTTCATCAAGCTTGAAGAGAAAGAATTCACATTCAGGGCCAACATTGAAGCCGTAGCCCATTTCTGCCGCCTCGTCAATAACTTTCTGAAGCACATTTCTTGGGTCGCCCTCAAACGGAGTTACATTGTCTGCCTTATACACAGAGCAAATAAGTCTTGCTGTCTGTGCATTGAGGTGCTTTCTCCAAGGGAAAATAGCCCATGTATCATAATCAGGATGCAAGTACATATCAGACTCATCAATTCTAACAAAACCGTCAATTGATGAGCCGTCAAACATACAGTCATTGTTAAGTGCCTTTTCAAGCTGTGACAATGTGATTGCCACATTCTTCATAATACCGAAAAGGTCGGTAAACTGAAGTCTGATAAACTGTACGCCATTTTCTTTTGCTTCCTTAAGAATTTGCTCTTTTGTGTATTTACTCATCATAAATACTCCTTTCAATGTTCATAAAAAAAGGCATCCCGAAAAATCGGAACGCCTTTGTTCAACCAATGTCATTATATCCCCGCAATTTGCTAAAGTCAACAACTTTTGAAAGAATTATTCAACTTTGTAAAAAGAAACGGTTAAAATCATAATTCGATCACGCTCTTTGTTAAAACTATACAACGGTTAATTTAAGTCCAAAAATTCCTCGCCGATAATTTTCTTTGAAAGATTTGTGAAATACTTTACGCTTGCCCCGTCTTTTGCATGTTCGGAAGCAATATCCTCTGTATAATCAGACAATCTGTAAACAGAGAACTTGTAGCCGTTGCCTGTGTTGCGATAAAAATCAACAACAGGAGCAAGCTGTGCGGAAGTCACCTGAATTTTGCCGTCAATTCGTTCAACGGTAAGCTCTGCCATTCCGCCACACATTTGGTTGAGATTTGTTTGGTGAGAAATAAAGTTGCCGATAGAATAATAAACAATCATCCTTTTGCCGGTAGCCTCATTTGTTACCCACTCAACAGGTTGAAGCACATGCGGATGTGTGCCGATGACAATATCCGCACCGCCGTCTGAAAAAATCTTGACATACTTCTTTTGAAGGTCGTTGATTTCGTGGCTGTTTTCTGTGCCCCAATGAGGGAACACAATCACGCAATCTGCATTTGCACGAGCCTTTTTGAGGTCAGCCTTAACTTTATCCTCATCGAGCATATCAATGCACCACGGCTTATCCTCCGGAATAGAGATTCCGTTTGTGCCATAAGTATAATTAAGAAGTGCAAACTTTATGCCGTTCTTTTCATAATATGTAACGGTGTTGTATTCTTCCTCGGTACTGTTTGTGCCGATATGAACAACCTCCGGATGATTTTTGAAGAACTCACATTCTTTTTCGATTCCTGCAAACTTTTGCACATCGAGCGAATGGTTTGTTGCACAAGTGAAAACATCAAAGCCTGCGTTGATGGCCGCCGTGCCAACCTCCCAAGGAGTGTTGAACATAGGATAGCCCTGATATTCAAAATCTTTACCGCCAAGCATAGTTTCCTGGTTTATGCAAGCAATATCCGCCGACTTAATATATGTTGAAATATTCTCATAAAAAGCAGAATAATCAAGACTTCCGTCATCCTGCTTGCCTGCATCAATGAGGGTGTTGTGAATAAGATTATCACCCACGGCAACGATAGTTACCTTTGAATCCTGCGGTTCTGTGACCGATTCGGACACAGCCTGTTTTGTGACAGTTACTGTTGGATTAACCTTATCCCTGTTTGAAGTGACCTTGCCACTGATTGCAAGTCCGATAACAACTGCAATTGCAATGCAGATAGGAATTATTATACCCAAAAGATTGCTGTTTGGTTGTTTTTTCTCTTTAGCCATAAAAAATCACCAAGAATCAAATTACGCTGCAACGAAGGTGTAAACTACATATGCAAGATATCCTGTGAGAGATACAATACCCTGCCAACGCTGGAGCTTTTTAGTAAACAATGTTGGAATAACTGCGATTGACACTGCAACAACGCAGATAATCATATCAAATACAGAGCCGGTTGAAACAACCAAAGCGCCCTGTCCCTTGCCCATAGAAACAAATGAACAAATAGGAAGAATGAGCGCAAGGTCAATAATGTTTGCACCGAGAATGTTGCCGACTGAAAGTGCGCCCTCTTTCTTGCGAAGAGCTGTGATTGTTGTAACAAGTTCAGGAAGAGATGTGCCGATTGCAACAGCAATTACACCGATTACTCTTTCGCTGATGTGCATTTCTTTTGCGATTCTTGTACCACCGTTGATGAGGAGCTGTGCGCCGACAACGATGCAGATTGCACCAACAACAAATAATACAATATTCTTTGCCCATTCTTTGCCTGTGGCAGTTCCCTTTGAAGGAACAACATCGTCCTCTTCCTGCAAACCGATACCGTGAGGGTCAGGCTCAATCTGAACAGAGCTTTTCTTCATTGAAACAAAGTTCTCGATAAAGAAAGCAATGAAAATAGCAAAAAGAACAATCATTCCGACAGTTGAAAGTGTATGGTATTCACCCTCAAGACCTGGCACTTTGATAAGACCTGTGAGAGCAGAGCCGAGTGTGAGAGCAACGGCAGCACCGAGCATCATAAGACCCTTTGGTGCGAACTCTTTTCTCTTTACGGCAAAAGGCATACACACAATGAATATACCCATAATCATAGCCGTGTTGGCGGTTACCGAACCGACTGCATTACCTGACGCCATATCAACCTTGCCGTCTGCGGTTGCAACAATTGAAACAATCATTTCAGGCAATGTTGTTGCAAGAGAAACGATGGTTGCACCAATGATGAACTTCGGCACGCCGAGCACTTCTGCAATCCAGCTTGCGCTGTCAACGAACCAGTCGCCACCCTTGATGATAAAAATCAAGCCAACAACAAAAAGGGCAACAACTATACCCATATTTGCCGTTTCAAAAAAATTTGACAAAAATTCCATATTTAGTTTATCCCCATTCCAAATATCCGTGTGTTATATATTATTACTCAAAACAACATATAATACATAATATATATACAATTCTTTATCCCACTGATAAAAAAAAACGCCGGACGGAAGCCCAATCCGCGCGTCTTTTAATTATTTATTATTCGTGATCGTGATCACAGCAACCGCAGTCACATTCGTCATCGTCATCGAATTCAACATCGAATTCCAAAACTTCGCCGCAGTTAGGGCATTCAAACTTGCCTTCTTCGATTGTGTCCATATCAACCATAATCTTTTCGTGGCATGTAGGGCATTCAACCTCATATTCTTCATCGTCATCATCACAGCAACCGCAATCGCAGTCGTCATCATCATAAACGAATTCTTCAAGGTCAGCCAAATCTTCGTCAACAGCGTCAATCTGATCGCCGACAAGTTCAAGACCTTCTGTCATATCTTCCATATCTTCTGTAAGATTTTCAAGAACGTCAATGATTGCTTTGAATACCTTTGTTTCTTTTTTGTTAGGATCCAAATCAAGACCGTCAATAAGGCCCTTGAGATAGCCCAAGCTTTCTGATGTTTCCATAATTAATTCCTTTCGTTTAGCTGAATGGTTTATTTATGTAAATATTTGATAAGCAAATAACTGAAAAACTTATGCTCTTTCCATATATTCACAAGTTCTTGTGTCGATTCTGATCATATCGCCCTCGTTGATGAAAAGAGGAACTCTGATTTCAGCGCCTGTTTCAACAGTAGCCGGCTTGAGAGTGTTTGTTGCAGTGTTGCCCTTGACACCAGGCTCAGTTGCAGTAACCTCAAGTGTAACAAATGTTGGTGGCTCAACGCCGAATACCTTGCCCTTGTATGACAAAATCTTGCACACATCGTTTTCCTTTACATAACGGAATGAATCCGGCAAATCTGCCTCTGCAACAGGAACCATATCAAAGGTTTCGTTGTCCATAAAGTAATACAATCCGTCATCGCTGTATGAATATGCCATATCTTTTCTTTCAATATAAGCAGTCGGGAACTTTGCAGTTGGGTTATATGATTTTTCAACTACAGAGCCTGTAATAACATTCTTTGTCTTTGTTCTTACGAAAGCGGCACCCTTGCCCGGCTTTACATGCTGAAATTCAATAACCTGCAATACATTGCCGTCCTCTTCAAAGGTAACTCCGTTTCGGAAATCGCCTGCACTAATCATTAATTTATACCTCCGTATATAATTTTACTTTTATATTTTATAATATTTCGCACAATAAATCAATACCCATTTTGTAACTATCTTTGCCAAAACCTGAAATTTGCTTTACACAAACATCGGTTATAACAGAAATTTTGCGAAAATCCTCTCTTTTGTGTATATCGCTCATATGAACCTCCACAAACGGAGTGAAATCCGCAACAGCCTCGATAGCATCTCGAATGGCGTATGAATAATGTGTATAAGCACCTGCATTGAGAACTACGCCGTCGTACTTATCTTTGCTTTCGTGGATAACATCTATGAGTGTGCCCTCGTGATTTGACTGATAAAAATACATCTCACAACCCTTGCTTTCGCCATAGGCTTTGAGTTCGTTATTTATGTCATCAAGTGTTTGTGCACCGTAAACATTTGTTTTTCTGATTCCGGTCATATTGAGATTAGGACCGTTCAAAACCAAAATTTTCATACAACTATTCTCCCTACAGAATTTTAAAAAAGAGTGACAGACTGTCACTCTTTTATGTACTCTTATTTGTACTTTCTCTTACGAGCAGCTTCGCTCTTCTTTTTACGAGCTACTGAAGGCTTTTCGTAATGCTCTCTTTTTCTAACCTCTTGGATGATGCCATCACGAGAAGTCTGGCGCTTAAATCTGCGAAGTGCGCTGTCAAGAGATTCATTTTCCTTAACTTTTACCTGACTCACTGTATTCCCTCCCTCCGACCATCGGGGGTTATTTGATAAATTTCATATATCGCAAAGATTATAATAAATTACTGCTGTAATGTCAAGTATTTTGTAAAATTAAATTTGAAAAAATCACAATTTGTCACAAAATACTAAAAAAGTCGTGCATATCAGGGGCTTTATCGGCATCTAACGGTCTTAACAGTACTCCAAGTTCCGTAAATCTTCTGACCGTCATATGAAGTGTAGCCTCTGACTCTGATATAATAGTTGCTTCCTTTTTTAAGTTTTTTTCTTGTATAAGAAAGTTTATTCTTATTATTGATGTTCTTTGTGATTGTGCCCGACTTGAAATTCTTGCTTGTTGAAAGCTGGAGCTGATAACCTGTGCAAGAACCCGAAAGTTTTTTCCATTTTGTCACAATTTTTCTTGAACCTGAAGAATAAGCCGATCTTACAGCCTCTTTTTTGGGCTTTGATGCAGTTATAACAGGAGTTGAATAATCACCCTTTGAATTTCCCGAATAAGCACACACCTTAATTTCATAAACATTGCCCGGATCAAGACCTGCAATATTAGTTTCCGAATCAGTAACTGTTTTGCTGAAACTTGTACCCTTTGTTTGATTGTCAACCGCAACAAAATACTTTGTCGCTTCGCTGACATCGTCCCATTCAAAATCAATCTTGCTGCAAGCCTGACCTGTAACCGTCAAACCGGTAACCTCAAGTTCATCGGCTGAAGCATCAGGTTCTTCGCCCGGCATATCAACATCAGGAACGATTGCTGTATAAAGGCTGTCATAACCCTTAAAATGGCTGATGCTGATACCGATACCGCCTGAATTTGACACTTTCATAGTGCTGTAAAAAATTGCATTGAGCGAATAAAGAGTGTCGTCATCACTATAGATTGAGCGAGTCGGATACTCTCTCATACTCTGCCAATAAATCGTGTCAATATGGCACATATTGGAATTATATTCGGATGTTGAATAATTCGAGTGATATATCTTCATCATTGTTGAATCAATATACTGAATAACAACAGTGTGAGTTTTTCTTGAAGCGTTGTTGAGCGCACCATAGTGCACAATATCGCCAGCGACTGCATTTGTAACAAAGAAATTGATAACATCTTCAACAAATTCCGCATCGGGAATTGTTTTTTTTGATGTGAAAGTATCCGAAGTGGTGAAGTTGCCGCTATTATGCTTCACCTGATAATTATTATACAAACCTTCTGCATAAGGAACGCCATAAAGTTTCTTGCAAACTTCGGATGCAAAGCCGTAGCAATTACGCTGAATTATTGAATTTTCACCGGGAACAAATCCGGGCATATTTTGTATTTCTTCTAATTTGTCCGTTGCAGTGCCGTTTGCATAGGCAAAAGATGCTCCGAACACAGATGATGCCACAATAATCACTGATAAAAGAATTGAAATAACCTTTTTCATAATACCCTCCTATCGAAAATCCAAAATATTATAGCACAAAAAGTCGAAAAGGTCAAATTAACATCAAAAAATCAAAGGGGCACACTGCTTGTGTACCCCAAAAATCCGTTCTTATATATAGCATTAATTTAAAACAATTTGATTTGTGCATTATTCAAATCAATTTCCTTGTAATCAATATCCTCAAGCAACTGAAGAAAAACTTTATTGTCGCTTGGAGTAAGGCTGATTTCAAGGTTTTTACCGTCATTCATATATATAGAATACTTAAAAGGATGCGAAACCATATTGTTAAGATTTACACCTTTTTTATAAATTCTACTGATATTTTCGGTGTTAACAATAACCTCGTCATTAGTTGACACCTTTCCCAAATTTACATACATCTTAAAATTCTGCGAAGATTTCTTCGCTTTCTCCTTTGTTATTGCGAAACTCACTTCGCAACTGTTATCGTATCACAGCAAAACAGGAATGTAAAGATGTTTTTTATAATTAAGAAATATGCGAAACTTTTGCAAAAATCAGTTGCTTGACGGTTTATAATCTGGCACTATTGCCATAAGTTTTCACGGGCATTATCGTTGCCAATATCCTTAAGAGAATCAAGCCAAATTCTTATTTCTATTTTTTGTTCTCTTTGTCCTCTTTTTTCTTGACTGCTTTTCTGATAACAAAGGCAAGGAGTCCCATCACAACCGTTGCTCCGCAAATTGCAAGCGGTATGTAATAATACTCATCATTGTTTTTTAATCTCTGAACATTAATTCCGATTTCGTTGAGCTTTTGTTCTTTGGTTTTTTCAATGTTATGAGTTGAGGTTGTAAGCTCCTCAACATAATCGTTAGCAGTTTTTTGCCTTGTTACATCCGTTGAAGTTGACGAAACGGTAAAATCGCACTGTCTGTATATCTCATCATTTGCACAAACAACAACTGTTGCCGTTCCCTCGCCGATAGCCTTAATTTCACCGCCGTTTTCAATTTGAATAATTCCCTCCTCATCGCAGAAATATCCAATAACCGCAGTTGAATTCAAAGGCTCTAATGTGTATCCCAATTTGACGCTGTCGCCGACTTCAAGATCTGTGGTTGAAGCATACAGTTCCATATCCTGCGCCGGAACATTCTTTGTTTTTTGCTTCTTTTTCTTTGTTGAAATTTCCTGCTTTGCGGTTGTAAGGGCAGTAGTTGCCTGTGTTGTTGTCACCTTTTGAGCAGACGGCTTTGTGGTTTTCGCCTTTGCTGTGGTAGTCTTTTCCGAGGTAACCTTTTTAGTGGCGGTCACCTTCTTTGTTGTAGCGACTTTTTTGGTTGTTGTAACCTTTTTGGTAGTTGTATGCTTTTTGGTAGTAGTAGCCTTTTTTGTTGTGGTAGGTTTTGACGAACCGCCCTTTGCAACAGATGAATAATCAGGAACACCATAGCCCATAATTGCCGACACATTATTGTACGGCTTTGAGCCTGAAGTGGTGTACTTCCTTGCCTTAACCTTGCCGGAACAGTTACCCTCAACCGTATAAACCGTTGAGCCATCAATATAATCTACCAAGCCGACATGCTGACTTGAACCGTTGCCCGACCAATCAAAGAAAATCAAATCGCCCTTCTTTGGAGTGTAACCCGAAGAGGTTGTGTGGTATCTGTCACGATTTTTATACCAGCTAATCATAGAGTTGCAGTTACCACCGCTCGGAACAATGCTCTTATACATTGAAACTCCGAGGTTCTCGCCCGCCTTGTTGAAGCACCAAAGCACAAAGGTTGTACACCATCCGCCTTGATAGCCAAGCCATTCGCCGTACTTACAATATTTACTCGTACCTGTATATCCAACCTCACCATTGGCAACATCAAGCACTTCGTTTTGCATATCGTGAACCGATGCGGCAGTTGCGTTCATAGGCAACGCCGTGCACATCATCACCGCAACAAGCAAAACAGATATTGCTTTAATAATTTTTTTCATAAATCCACCATTAAAAATATATAATTAGACATAAAATTTATTTTTACCGTTTTAATTATAACTGCACGCCTGACAAAAATCAACCGTATTTTTCATTATTTACAATTTGATATTGATTTTTGGTATTTGAAGTACTATAATAACACCGCATTGTATCCACAGAGAAAAATATCTTTCTCGGCTAAAGCGATTTTATGTGTTATTCGCAGAGCTTTGGAACAGTAGCAGAAAGGAAAATTGAATATGAAAAACAAAAAAACACAAAAGATAGTGGGCATCGGTCTTTTCACCGCTATCATAGTTGCCCTCCAGCTTCTTGCGGCATCTATCAAATTCGGACCGTTTTCAATCACATTGGTGCTTGCACCTATCGTTATCGGCGCTGCTCTTTACGGCATCGGTGCAGGAGCATGGCTCGGCGTTGCATTTGGCGTCAGTGTTCTTATCAGCGGTGATGCGGCAGCATTTATGACCATCAACCCGGCAGGAACAGTGGTTACTGTTTTGCTCAAAGGTATGCTTGCAGGTCTTGTTGCAGGATTGATATACAAAGCACTTGAAAGCAAGAACAAAACCGTTGCAGTTGTTTTGGCAGGTATTGCTTGCCCGATAGTCAACACAGGCATATTCCTTGCAGGTTGCTATCTCTTCTTCCAAGAATGGTTGGTTTCTGTATTCGGCACAACAGGTTTTGCAACCGTTGTAACCGGTCTTGTATCAGTTAACTTCGCCGTTGAACTTGGCATCAATATGGTTTTGGCTTCTGTTATTGTAAGAGTCATCGACATTGGCAAAAAGCAATTGAAGAAAAATTCATAAAACATAAATATGACTAACAAATACCGACTTTGCACAGGTCGGTATTTTTATGTTGTGTAAAAGATTGAAAAATGTTATAATATCTACAATAAAATAAAAATCGGTGGAAAATATGAAATACGAAAACGAAAAAGAAAAAGACAGAGATTACAGAACGAACGACAACCTCGTCATCGGCAGAAACGCTGTGACAGAGCTTCTCAAAAGTGACAGAGAGGTTGAAAATGTGCTTATCGCAAAGGGTGAGCGTGAAGGCTCAATCAACAGAATTATCGGTCTTTGCAAGGAAAAGAAAATTGTAATAAAAAATGTTGACAGAAAGAAGCTCGACTTTTTAGCTCCGGGCGGTAATCACCAAGGAGTTGTGGCTAATGTTCCGGCTCACGAGTATTCAACTGTTGACGAAATTCTTGCATATGCAGAGGAAAAGGGCGAAGCTCCGTTCATCATTATGTGTGACGAAATTGAGGACAGCCGCAACCTCGGAGCAATCATCAGAACAGCCGAAGCGTGCGGTGCACACGGAATTATCATTCCAAAAAGACGAAATGTGGGGCTCAACTTTATTGTTGCAAAAACAAGTTGCGGTGCTCTTGAATATATGAAAGTTGCAAGAGTGACAAACCTTGCATCAACAATTGACGAATTAAAAAAGAAAAACATTTGGGTATATGCCGCAGATATGGACGGTCAGCGTTGGGACAAGACCGATTTTTCGGGCGGTGCGTGCCTTGTTGTGGGCAACGAAGGTGACGGAGTAGGCAGACTCATCAAAGAAAAATGTGATGTCACAGTCAGCTTGCCTATGCTCGGCAAAGTAAATAGCCTGAACGCTTCCGTTGCGGCAGGCATATTGATGTACGAAATCGCAAGACAACGACTTGATAAGTAGGAGAAATAATGAGCGACAATAATCTTTCTATTGACGAAATCATTAAAAAAGCAGAAATAATCAAAGCTCAAGCTGAACAACAGCTAAAAGACGCCCAAAAAAATTTGGACGAGATGGCTCGCTCGGCTATTGACGAGGTTACCGTTGACAGCGAAGCGGTTATGAAAAAGGTTGAGGAGTTAAGCGACGAGGAAGAGGACATAAAGGAATTTGTGCCTTCAAAATCAAAAAAAACATCGGAAAAGACAATTACATTCCCAAAATTCAGCAAGAAAAAACCAATTGAAGCAGACGATGATTCCGATGTAAAAGAACACACTCAAATAATTCCGAAATCCGCCAGCAAAACAAAGGTGCTCGATTCGGACGATGACGAGATTTTTGAAAAACCTATTATTCCGGCAGACAAAACACGACCTGTTATCCTCACACCAAAAAGTGAAAACAAAAGTCCTGACAGATTGCAGGAAGTTCCGACCATTGTTGCAAGAGAGAATTTGAGCAAATACCTTGACGGCAATGACGACCTCGAAGAAGAAACAGGAATCCAAATGTGCTTTGAGGGATTTGACGATATGACGGAAGAAGTTCCCACCATTGACGAAGAAGAAGCTGAAAAGCTACTCAACGAGCAACGAAAAGAAAAGGTCAACAAATTCCGTCTTTTCGGTCCTGACGAAACCGACACGGAGCTTGGCGACAGAGATTACGAAGAAAAAGACTACAAAACAAAAGACGACAGGCAGGCTATACTCACCTCCCTGCTAAAGAAGAAATCAAGAATCGGTATTCAAACAATCATCTCTTGTGTTTTGTTTGGAATTCTGCTGTTGTTAACCGTGTTTAAAGACACAGAGTACCTGCCACAATCAATTGCAGAAAATGACAAATTCTTTATTACTGCATCTGTTTTGTCACTGCTCACAATTGTTGTGAACTTTAACATTTTCATACACGGTTTCGATTTTAAAAAAGGAATAAACAGCGACTTTTCCGTTTCACTGTTAAGCCTTGTTGTGTCGGCTCAAACAATTGCATTTGCGGTCCACGAGGATTTGTGGCTGAACAACGGTGTGTTCCTCGGTTCGGCACTTGCATTTGCATATATTTTGGCACTGCTTGGCAAACGACAAATTCTTATAAGAATCATTGACAACTTTGATTTCATCATCAACAGCGGTGAAATTTACTGCCTTGAAAACATTGCAAATGTGCTTGATGTCAAGGTGCTGTGCAGAGGCAATGTTGACGAAGATGACGCAATAATCAAAACAAGCGTAAAAACCGATTTGCCGACAAACTTTATGGAAATCAGTTGCAAAAGCGAACCATCTGACAAAACAACAAGGGTACTCACACCGCTTATGTTTTTGTTCAGCGGATTGTTGCTTGTTATCATCGGATTAAAGGACAATTGGAGCACGGGAATCAACACTGCTGTGTGTGCACTGACAATTTCAACCCCTGTGTCACTGCTGTTCATTATGAACAATGTGCTCACCGATATTTCGGCAGAACTTGACAAATACGGTGCACGAGTGTGCGGATTTGAGGGTGCACAAATGGCAGCCTCAACCGATGCAATTGTGCTTGAAGCGGCAAATCTTTTTGGCTCACAAGGCTGTGATTTGCACGGCATAAAGGTTTTTAACAACACAAAAATTGACGATGCTATTATCTATGCAGCGGCAGTAATCATAAAAACAAAAAGTCCGCTTGCCCATGTTTTTGACGATGTTATCATTGGCAAACAATCCATTTTGCCAAAGGTTGACAGCGTTCAATACGAAGAACAAATGGGCACTTCCGCCTGGGTTTATCACAAAAAAGTTCTTGTGGGCAACAGAAACTTACTCATAAACCACGGCGTAAATGTGCCAAAAATCAGCTTTGAACAAAAATACACACGACGCAACAGAAAAGCTCTGTACCTTGCTGTTGACGGCAAAATTATGGCGATGTTTGTTGTGTCGTACAGTGCCGACCCTGACCTCAAGCGAGAACTCATTAAGCTTGAAAAAACAGGAATAACCCTGATTGTAAAAAGCAGTGACCCATACATCAATGAAGAAAGCCTTGCAAATCTTTTTGACTTGCCAAAAGGCTACATCAAGGTGATGAACAGACAGGCGGCAAGAGTGTTTGAAAAATATTCTGATATGCAGGTTGAAAAATCACCGGCTTATGTTGTGCACAACGGCACGGCGAAAGGTCTTATTTCTTCAATGCGAGGTGCACTCACCGTAAACGGCACAAAAAGAATAATTGCATTTTTAACAACTTTTGGCAGTACTCTCGGCTTTGCAACCGTTGCCACACTCGGAATTGTCGGCTGGTACAGCCAAATTACCGACGCTGCAATTATCGTCAGCCAAATTGTTTGGAGTGCATTTGTGCTTGCCGTGTCAAAATTAAGAAGAATAGGCTTTTAGTTATTATTGACAACACAGGCAATAATGAATATAATAAAAACACAAATCAATAAATATAAAGGTAGATAGCCTATGAGTTTTAGAATAATTGCAGACAGTTGCTGCGACAGAACCGAAAGAATGAAAGATTGGGACAACATCACATTTGTTCCGTTGACACTCAACATTGACGACTACTCCATAAAAGATGATGAGAATTTTGACCAAGACGACTTCATCAGAAGAACGCTTGAATCAAAGAATGTTCCAAAAACAGCTTGTCCGTCACCGGAAGCATTTGCAAGTGCAATGGATTGTGACGAGGACGACGTCTATGTTTTGACAATCACAGATAAACTTTCAGGCACATACAACAGTGCTCTTCAGGGCAAAATGCTCTTTGAGGAGGAACATTCAGGCAAAAATGTTCATGTGTTCAATTCCCTTGCAACATCAGGACTTGAAAGCCTCATTGCAGAAAAAATCAAGGAGCTTGGCGACAGCGGTGCAGACTTCAACACAATAGTTTCCACTGTTGAAGATTTTATTGTTAACCACACAGCACTTTATTTTTGCCTTGAAACATTCGATGTTCTCAACCAAAACGGCAGACTTTACGCTATGGCTGCAACAATCCTCAAAAAGATTAAACTCAAATTAATCTGCGAAAGAACACAAGAGGGTTCTGTAAAACTTGCAGGTCAGGAATTCAGCTCAAACAGAGCACTTATTAAAATGGCAAGCATCATAGCAGGTGAAGTTAAGGATAAAAATCCAAGCGAGCAAAGAATCATTCTTTCTCATGTATGCTGTGAGGACAAGGCAAAGCTTGTTGCCGACAAACTCAAGGATGTAGGCTTCGGTTCGATTGAAATCGTTAAGGCAAGCGGGCTCAATTCTACATATGCCGCAAACGGCGGACTTCTCGTATCATTTACAAAATAAACAGATTCCTCCCTGTCGTCAATTCGGCAGGGATATTTTTTAACTATGAGAATAATCAATTTTGAAATCACCGAAAAAGATGACAAAAAACCAATAAGAACTTTTTTGCGAGAATTCGGGGTATCTGCTTCATTGCTCACAAAACTGAAGCACACCGAAAACGGAATAACAAAAAACGGAGTGTTTGCAAAAACGATAGAAGAATTGTCAACCGGCGACACTCTTACAATAAAAATCGAGAATTCAGGTTCTATTGCCCGACCGATGTGCATTGATATTGAAATTCCGTATGAGGACGAGGACATAATTGTACTAAACAAACCTCCGCTTCTGCCTGTTCACGAAAGCAGAAATCACATCGGCGACACACTTTCAAATTTTGTGGCATATCACTGCGGAGAGAATATGGCGTTTAGGGCTGTATACAGGCTCGACCGTGACACAAGCGGACTTGTGCTTGTTGCAAAAAATGAACTTGCCGCCGCAAAACTTGCAGGCAAAATCAAAAAAGACTACTATGCGGTTGTTGACGGAACAATAGAAAATGACGGAATTGTTGATGCTCCGATTGCTCGATGCGGTGACAGCATCATAAAACGCAAGGTTGATGAAAACGGAGAAACGGCAATCACCGAATACTTCCCTATCAAATCAAACGGCAACGCAACTCTTGTAAAATTCAACCTGAAAACAGGGCGAACACACCAAATCAGAGTGCATATGGAACACATCGGGCACAGTTTGCTCGGAGATAAACTGTACGGAGGCGACTGTTCACTGATAAGCAGACAGGCTTTACACTGTAAAGATGTTTACTTTACACATCCGATAACAGAAAAGCCCATGCACATCACCTGTGATTTTCCAAACGATATGAAAAATCTTGTATAATTTTAAATTGACAGTAGAAAAAATATACCAAATGTGGTAAAATATAAATAATCAATCATATATGGAGGGATAATTATGAAACTCAATCCAAGTGAAGACCTTGACTACAACATTCTTGAGGAAGGTATTTACCTTTACAAAATAAATGACGATATTACAACATATGACATCAGAATGAAAGCTCCAAACAAGGAGCAAGTGCTCACAAATTCTGCAATCCACACTCTTGAGCACATCATCAACACTTATCTTAAAACTGTTGAATTTGCGGACAACATTATTTTCTTTGGACCTATGGGAAGCAGAACAGGATTTTATCTTCTCACAAAGAATTTGAGCGATAAATACTCTGTTGAACTCATCAAGGATGCGTTCAACTATGTTCTTGATTTTTGGGGCAGAATTCCTAACGCATCTCCAAACGAATGCGGAAACTGCCTTGAGCACAATCTTCCTCAAGCCAAGGAAGAAGCAAAGCACTTTTTGAATGTCATCAAGGATTGGACAAAGGACGACCTTGCATACCCTGTTGCTCCTGTTGAAGATGACGAGGAAACAACAGACAATCCTGTTGACTAACAATAAAAGATATGATAGTATACAATTGTCTTAAAGACAGATAATAATAGCAGACGAAAGGAAGTTTAGAATATGGAAATTACAAAGCAAACCACAATGGGCGATATGATTGAATACGACAGAGGCATTGCTGTTGTTCTTATGGAGGCAGGTATGCACTGTGTAGGTTGCCCTGCATCAATCGGCGAATCACTCGAGGAGGCATGCCAAGTGCACGGTCTTGATTCTGACGAAGTATTAAAGAGCATTCAGGACTACTTGGCAAATAAATAAAATGAAAAACAAAAAAGTTTTGGCAATTATACTTGCCATAGTTTTTGCAATTGCAGTCGGTGTTGTGATATATTCAACTCAGGCATCAAAAAACGATGAACAACCTGAAACCGAAGTATCACAATCCGTAACAAAGGACACAACTGTTCCGGCAACAGCTCCTTTGCAAAAAGAAGATGAAGTTGTCACAATCACCGAAAAATCAACAAAAAAGGCTTCGGCAGAAGCTCCAAAAGCCGTACAAGGCAAATATTGGTACCTTTATGATGATGACAAATTGACCGTTTATGTTTTTCAGTTTGATAAAAACAACCAAGTGAACCTTGCATATTTCGGCAACGAAACAATCAGCGGTCTTGACGCCGAATACACCAAGGGATACAGCGTTTATTCTTACTCAAACGGCAAAATAACAATCAAGGATTTGCCTGACCAATTCCCTGATTCGTCATTCACCTTTGAAGTAAAAGACAACAAAGTTATGAGTGGCAAAACAGAGCTTGAAGCAATGGATGATTTGAGTCTCGACAATGCACTCAGACATTTTGTATAAACCATTGCAAAACAGAATATTAAAAACCGAGATTCACAATGTAAATCTCGGTTTTTTTATTTGTCAAAATATATTCAGCAATTATTCTTCTACTGTTTTAGTTGCAACAAAATTAATTCCCGTGCGGAAAACATTACCAATCACAACATCTCCAACCTTTACAGGTGCTGTTACTTCTACTTTATCGAGTAGGCGCATTGCTTCTTCCATCATATATTTTGGAATTTCGCCATCTGTTTTAACAGGCAAACGGCAAGCGTTTTTGCTGTTCAACCTTACAGTTGAGGTGATTACTCTTGTTGGGTTCTTCAACTCATTATGACCATATTCGGCACCCTTTGGACAGTTATTGCCTGTAACTGCATAATCGTGCTTTTCATCAACTTTCAAATGACAGCCCTTTGGGCACATAATACAAATTAAATTTGTCATGCTTGAACCTCCTCTGCTGAAATTGTAATGCTGTTGCCGTCAATTCTATCCAACAATGCTTTTGGAATTTTGATGTTTTCCATTTCACCCGGAGCCATATGCTCTCTCTTGAACGAAGCAATCACATTGTCGCCACACATTACTTGAATTTTGCTATCCTTGAACACACGGCGAACACGGAAATAAAATTCTACTCCGTTGCTGTCTGCTCTGAATCTTTGAGGAACAGTGTAGCCGATGTTTGCATTTGTTTCTACCTTAATTGTATTTTCACGGTCAAGTTCGCCGTTTTGAACATAATCTGCAGCAGCTTCACCGGCAGCCATACTTTCTGCTGTTACAAAGTCAACAAGATCGTGCACATGAAGTGCGTTGCCACAAGCGAAGATGCCCGGAGCAGAAGTTTCTCTGTTTTCGTATACCAAAGCACCGTTTGTGCGGAAATCCATTTCAATTCCAGCGTCACGAGTAAGCTCATTTTCAGGGATAAGACCAACCGACAACAAAACTGTGTCGCAATCAAAGGTCATTTCTGTGCCCGGAATAGGACGGCGCTGTTCATCAACTTCAGAAACAACAACCTGCTCAACTCTTGACTTGCCACGAATGTCGGTGATTGTGTGCGAAAGATAAAGCGGAATGTTGAAGTCCTCAAGGCACTGAACAATATTACGCTGTAAACCGCCTGAATAAGGCATAACCTCAACGCAAGCAAGAACCTTTGCACCCTCAAGAGTCATACGGCGAGCCATAATCAAACCGATGTCGCCTGAACCGAGGATAACAACCTTTTTTCCGACCATATAGCCTTCAATATTTACATATCTTTGAGCTGCACCGGCTGTAAGAACACCTGCCGGACGAGTACCCGGAATAGAGATTGCGCCACGGGTACGCTCTCTGCATCCCATTGCAAGCACGATACTCTTTGCTTCCAATACACGATAGCCCTCTTTTTTGCTTACGGCGTGAACCTGCTTTTCAGGAGTTACCTGAAGCACCATTGTATCCAAGAAGACTTCAACGCCTGTGTCTGCAACCATTTTCGCAAAACGAGATGCGTATTCAGGACCTGTCAACTGCTCCTTGAAGTAATGCAAACCGAAGCCGTTGTGTATACACTGATTAAGAATACCGCCAAGCTCCTTGTCACGCTCCAAAATAGCGATGTTTTTCAATCCTTTATTCCAAGCTGCGTAAGCCGCTGCCAAACCTGCAGGACCACCGCCGATAACTATCAAATCATACATTATGCACGCACCTCCTCTTTTGTACAAGCAGTGAGAATTTCGCTGCCGTCCTTATCTTGCAAAATTTCGAGTGGTGAAACACCAAGCTCACGAGCAAGCAAATCCAATACACGAGGTCCGCAGAAACCGCCCTGACAACGTCCCATTCCTGTGCCTGTGCGTCGTTTAACACCGTCAACGGAAACCGGTGTAATCGGAGAATGAATAGCGTCTAAAATTTCGCCCTCTGTTACAGTTTCACAACGGCAAATTACTCGACCGTATGATGAATTTTCTGCAATCAAAGCCTTTTTCTCATCAGGTGTCATTTTGTTGAAATGAACCTTTCTGCGAGAATCTATGTAATCTTCTTTTTCTGTTAGGTCAAGTCCTGCCTCACCAAGAAGCTCTGCAACATACTGTGCAATAGCAGGTGCCGATGTCAAACCCGGTGAACGAATACCGGCTACATTAAGGAAGTTTTCTTCTGCAAATTCAATGATGAAATCATCAACAGTCGAGTTTGCACGCATACCTGCAAAGTTGCGGATATTCTGACGGAAATCCACGCCCGGAACAATACGAACAGACTTTGCCTTAACCTCTGCAAGACCTTCAGGGGTGTCTGAAGTGTCCTCAGGGTCCTGACGAACAACAGCATTTGGTCCGACAATCAAGTTGCCGTGAACGGTAGGTGAAACCAAAACGCCCTTGCCCTCTTTGCCCGGACATTGGAAAATAACTGTTGAAACTCTTGTGCCCTCGCACTTGTCGAGCAAATAGTATTCGCCGACTGTCGGCTCAACTGTGAATGATGGTTTTGCAACCAAATTGTTAATCTTGTCTGAATAAACGCCTGCAGCGTTAATGACATAACGAGCTTCGACTGTGTCTGCGCCATTTGACAAAGCGTAACCGCCGTCTGTCTTTGAAATGCTTGAAACAGTGAAGCGACGACGAAGTTCACAGCCGTTTTGCACTGCAACCTCTGCCATAGCCAACCCGAATTCCCAAGGATTTACGATTGCTGCTGTCGGTGCCCACAAAGCACCCTTTGTGTTCTCTGTTACATTCGGTTCTTTTTCACGAACCTTGTCAGCATCCCAAATTTCCAATCCCGGAACACCGTTTTCTACACCACGCTCCAAAAGTTTTTGCAATGTGTGCATATCCTCATCGCACAAAGCCAAAACCAATGAACCCGTGTCTTTCCAAGATACATTGAGTTTTTTGCAAATCTCTCTGCTCATAGCATTGCCCTCAACATTGAGCTTTGCCATAAGTGTGCCCGGAAGCGGGTCGTATCCTGCGTGCATAATTGCACTGTTTGCACGAGTAGCACCCATACAGATGTCGTTCTCTTTCTCCAACATTACTACTCGCAGATTACAGCGTGACAAACGGTAGGCACAAGCACATCCGGCAATACCGCCGCCGATAATCGCTACATCATACATTTTTGTTTTCCCCCTTAATTTTGCATATCAACAAAACAAAAAAGCAACGGAAAAAGATGGAGTAAACCTCTCCATTTTTTACCGTTGCTCAAATCTCTCGGTTGTTATGCACTTGATGTACCATCAATATAACACAAAGTTTCGGTGCTGTCAATACAAAAAGATAATAAACTACAAATTATTTTTTCGTTAATTTTTTAACACATTATTGTTATATTTTTCACATATTTATTGTTAAATTTTTCACATACTCCAAACGCCGATATTAGTGGATGAAACCGCAATTGCACCTGCTTCAAGAGCGCTGACAACATCAGATTTTTCTGTCACAAGTCCGCCTGCAATAATCGGTTTGCCACAGGACGCACTGACTCGTTTGACAATTTTCGGCATCAGACCCGGCATAACTTCAATCATATCAACGCATCTTTCGTTTTTCATAAAAGTGATGTTTTCCATAGCGATGGAATCAATTAAAAAGAATCGTAAGATTGTGTGCAAGCCTTTTGCCTTTGCAAAACGAAGAAGTGGCAATCGAGTGGAAATTATTCCATCCGGCTGTGCCGTTTGAACCAAATAATCAACCGCTGCCTCTCGAGCAGATAGACCCTCGACCAAATCAGCATGAACAAATACTATTTTGCCTGATGCCTTCAACTTTGCAACAATTCCCGGCACAGAGTTCAAATCGCCAAACAGCACGAACACTACTCGGCACGGACTGTTCAAACATTGCTCAAGTCCCGACTCGTCCTTGACGGCGGCGACTATAGGGCTGTCCTCCAAGATATTTTCCAAAAATCCCATACACAGTTCCCCCTTTTGTACGGATTTTCATCTATTCTCAACATAATTGTAACTGCTTTTTTTCATCAAGTCAAGCAGGAAACACAGAAGATTTTTTATAATTAATAATTCAGCGTTATAATGTTTCTTCCGATTTTATTTTCAAATTCGATATAGCCTTTATTCGGAACATAAATCACAGTAGGTGCAGTGTTTTCCTGACAATCATATTCAAGTCTAAAACTTCTGCCGTTGCTGTCGGTTGAATATTCAACTATGTTTCCGCACACGGCACAAGGATATGGTCGATTGATAACAGATGTGAACTTTTTGTCGTTAATTAGATAATTCCAATAAATACTCGACCACTGATACTTTTCAAACTGCGAATAAATGTAATCAATATGCTCAACCCATTTATGACCGTTATGGGCGCTTCCGCCCCATTCTCCCATAACAACGGGAACATTCATTGTTAACTGATTTTTGCGGATTGAATCAATAATGTACTTTATTCTTACGTTGCTTGAATAATCGTTGTACAGTGCCGAATCAATAAACAAATCATATGCGTGAGGAGAATATATGTAGTTATCCTTTGTTTGAATTTCAAACGGAATACCCAAATTTGAATAATAGTTATGCTCAAAAAATGCGAGTTTGTCGTCATCAATTTTGTCTGCCATAGAATCAACGAACGGCTGATAATATTCCCTGTTGAAACCCTCTGTGTATTTTTCAAGTCCTTTAACAGCATTGCCAAAAGCCTCGTAGCTGTCAAGTTTGTTCAAGAATTTCTTTAGTCCGCCGTGCTTATTCACCCTATACATAAAGGCGAAAAACATACGGATGAATCCTCGTCTTTCTCTGCCGTTCTTAAAATAATTTTCGGCACAGAATTCCTCATTTGTGCCCTCTTTAAGACCGTTGCTTGCAATTCGGCAAAAGATTTTGTTTGAATAATCGGTAATCATCGGTTCATTGAGAAAGTCGTAGCCGATAACATTATCAAAACCTTTGAATTCAAGCACAATTTTATCCCAGAATTCCGAAAAATCCGTTTGCACATTGTTTTTGTTTCGCCAAAAATCGTTGAACGCTCTTTGAACATCCTTGAAATAGAAATATCCCTCTGCCCAAATTGCAACAGGTCTTTTGCGAGGATAATCCTTTGTTACCCAACTTGGAGCACCATCGCCAAAATGGAACTTGCTGCAATACAAATCCTGATGCACATCCAAAAGAACATAAATATTGTTTTCCTGTGCCGTGCTGACAAACTTTTTCAAAAATCCTAAAGCACGCTCGTCAAAGCAATTCTTTTCCGGTTCAAGCGCCGACCAATTGAAGCCAAGACGAATAATGTTTATTCCGTTTTCAACATACTCGGCAAACATTTTGTCAAACTTCTTTTCCATTTTATAAACAAAATAATTAAAATTATCTTTTTTTATGCAAATATTTACACCCTTAAATATACATTGTCTGCCGTGTTCATCACGAATTGCAAGCCCGTCTTTATAAAACATTACTCCACCCTTTCGCCTGTCAAGAATGACAAATCTTCTGTCAACTCGACCAAGTCGGTATTATCAAAAAAGCCTTTAATAAGCCTGATTGCATCTGCCTTGGACTGCTCAAACAAATTCTCGAAGCTGTCGTTTCTTTTAATCTTATTAAACGGTGACGACCACGCACCGTGATTGACATTTGCAAATTTTACGGCATACTGCATATCGTCAACTCTGAACATTGATGACGGCTTGAAACCTTTTGCAAGCGGAGAAACCACATTTTCAAGCGGTTTCATCACTCTGCGAAGTTTATTTTTTGGGTCAAAAGTGACCGCCTGAATATATCGCAAATCATCAATTGCCTGCCCTGCATCTGCCGTGCTGACAAATTTTTCCATAGCATTTGAAACAAAACTGCTTATGATTTTTGCACAATGTGTGCGAGTTAAATCGGTATAATTAAGCGTTTTTTCGGTGTCAAACGAAGCGGGATTTTGCACGCCCAAGCGTTTATACAACAAATACGAATCAAGTCCGAATTCTGCCATATTGTGCGCCGTGAAATGGTGCATACCTTTGTACAGTTCCTCAAAACGATACTGCATAAAATAAATGTACGGATGGCACACCCTGTCAAGTGCATAGTGCAAAACAAAACCGACCGCATACGATTTTGCAATGTTGTCATTTGGATTTTGGTTTACATAACTACGCATTGCATCAAGGAGAGCACTCGGCTTTGCACGGTGCAAAATTGAGCCAACCTTGCGCATACTTTTGCCACACATCCACGGCAAAATTCTGTGGTCATAAAAAATATCAGGACCTTGCGTGCCAATATAAACCGCCTGTTCATCAATGGCAAAATCCACATTTTTCTTGACCTCATCCATCAACTCATAAGCAAACAAATAATGCGTTGAATATGCCGGCATAATATCACCCTTTGTTTAATAATCTATGTTTTTAAGTTAAATCTGCTGTCTGTCAACAACTTCAATTTGGTTTGAATAAAGCGTAACAAGACTGCCGTCATCCTCGTAATAGGAAATATATCCCCTTGCGACCCAGTTATAATCTGACGACATATTGCGAATGTTTGAAATGCAAACACCGTTCAACTCTCCGACATTGAATCTTGACGCCATCATTTTATTTGTGATAAACAGCGTAAAGTTGGTTGGGTCAAAAGTTTGTGCATCATCGTAATAAAACAATATTCCCATTGATTCAACTCTGCAATCTTCAGGCAATCCGACTGCCAACAAGAAAGAGCCTGTGCTTGTTTCTTCGTCAAAATCATAATGCAATTCAGATGCGGGTTCATTGTTTACAGGTGTCAGCGGAGTAGGAAGTTCCACATTCTTTTTGTCATATTCCGCAATAATTGAAACATCCTCGCCTGCCTGCAATTTTGCAAGGACATCAGCTTCATCATAAACCCATCTGCCGTTTGTATAGCCGTATCTATACGGAACATCAGGCACAAATTCGGCGATAGAATTCATATTTTTCCACTCGTCAAGAGTTTTGGTTACAGTCGATTTCACCCAATTTGTATATGTTGTGAAGGTCAACGTTGAAGAATCGTTTTTCACAAACACAGCCTTCAAATATGTGTTGGCAATTACAGTAAATGTATATTCGCTGTTTTTACTGAAATAGAGATTATTGACCGTGTCGTACCAACCGACAAACTTGTAGCCCTCGTTCGGAGTGGCTGTCAATGTTACTGAAGTTCCGTACAACACAGAATTTTCATTTCTAACATTCGACTCGTCATCATACTGAACGGTAAAAGTTCCGTTTGGTGCGTTAACCTCAAATTCAAGATAAGGGTCAAGTCCGTTCATTCCGTCCAAAATATTTTCAACAATTGCATCAACCTGCTTTTGCGACAGATTGGTTAAATCATCGGGAATGGAATTAATCCTATTCATAAGTTCGTTATATGTGCTCTCTGAAAAATCTTCAGGCGAATATCCGTCTATAATTGAAAGCAAATAATCCAAAACTTCTGTATCGGGTCCAAAAAAGAGATTTGCTTCAAACAGACAATCATTGCCTGTGCCAATTGCCATTTCGTTCCATTTTTCCTGTGTTGAATAATAATAAATCGACACCAATGAATTGCAAGCATAAAACGCATTGTCACCAACAGATGTTACGCTGTTTGGAATTGCAATATCATAAATATCGGTGCAAGAATAAAACAAGCACGGAGCAATAGAAGTTACACCCTCGGCAATAGTAATATTTTTTACATCACTGCTTTGAAAGAACGGTGATTTGTTTGTACTGTTATTATAACTGTACATATCGCCTGTTCCTGTGAATTTCAATTCACCCGTTTCCTTGTTAAGCTCATAATTCACATTATTTCCGCATTTGCCACTGACCAAGCCCCACGGAATTTCCGTATCGGGCAAATTAGAATAAGCATATGCAACACTGCTTGCGGAAAATACACCCAAAAGCATTGTAATCGACAATATTAAAGCAAGAATTTTTTTCATTTGCACACCTCAAAAAGCACAGAATTAATCAATTATATTTTGATTATAACATTTTGCAACAAAATTAACAACACAATTCCGAAAACAAACAATTAATTTATATAAATTAAACAAACAAAAAGCAACTCAAACACGAAGTCCAAGTTGCTTTTCGTTAATATAAATCATTAAGCCAATAGCTATTTCTTTTCCCAGCCGGAATACAAAGTCATACTGTCGCTGACCTTATCTTTGGTCACATCAAACTGATTTTTGCAAGCTTTGTCTGTATACCAGCCGGTGAATGTGTAACCCTCTTTAACCGGGTTTTCTTCAACCTCAACGAGCTGACCGTACATAACCTTTTGGTTTTCTATCTGCGAACCGCCGTCGGTGTTGAAAGTGACAGTGAAGCCTGCGTGACTTACCGCAAAAATCATACAGGCAATCAGAACGATAATACCAATCAAAATCAACCTGTCCGCCGTTTTAACCGACATCTTCACATTTCTGTAAAGTCCGCCCGGTTTTCTTTCAGTATTTAGACTCATTGTGTTATTATCTTCCATTGTTTTCACTGCCTTTCAAAGAGATAATGGGGGATGAAATGAATAGTTATTATCTGCGTGCAAGATACTTACGCATATCAATTGCGCACGCAACAAGGATGATTACACCCTTGATGATGTAAAGCATATTTGCTGATACAGAAAGGAAGTTAAGACCTGCGAAAATAATCTGCAAAAGAAGAACGCCGATTACGATACCGCTGATTTTACCTGTACCGCCTACGAAAGATACACCGCCGATTACGCAAGCTGCGATAGCGTCACATTCGTAGTTAAGACCTGTATTTGCAGAGCAAGAAGCAATACGAGCACCCTCAATGAAACCTGTGATGCCGTACATAACACCTGCAAGAACAAATACCATAAGTATTGTCATAAATACATTTACACCTGAAACTCTTGCAGCCTCTTCGTTTGAACCGACTGCAAACATATTCTTACCAAACTTTGTCTTGTTCCAGATAACCCACATAATTGCTGTAAGGATGATGGAATAAAGAACATATTTTGGAATGGCAACACCGCCGATTGTGAACAATGTGCCTGTGATGAAACTTGTGTATGATGGGTCAAGACCTGAAAGAGTTTGACCGTTGTTACCGCCGATCATAAGATACATAAGAACTGTACCGAATACGATAAGCTGGGTAGAAAGAGTTACGATGAACGGATGAAGCTTGAACTTTGCAACAAAGAAACCGTTTACAACACCGACAACTGCGCCGATTGCAATTACTGCAAGGAACACAACGATGAGAGGCATTGTCTTAAGGTTAGGGAACATTTTGTTTGCATAATCCGTCATCTGCAAAAGAGATGCCGCAACGCAGGCAGTAAGACCAACGCATCGACCGGCAGAAATATCTGTACCTGTAAGTACGATACATCCTGCGATACCAAGTGCGATAGGCAACTTTGCCGCTGTAAGCGAAACAATATTTACGATTGATGATACGCTCAAGAACGCCGGAACTTTTACCGCAATAAAGATAACTGCGATTGCGATGATTATGTACATTGCGTTGTTGAACAACAAATCTGTGATAAGTCTTTTTTTATCGTCAGGGCTTGCCTCTTTGAAGTTATTTATCCAAAGGGAAACTCTTGACGGCTTTTTCATTTTTTTAACATTTTGCTCAGCCATAGTGAAATCCTCCTTATACATATTTTGCCGCAAGGGTCATAATTTCTTCCTGGGTGGTTGTCTTTGCATCCACTTCACCCGAAAGTCTACCGCCCGACATAACAAGAATTTTGTCGCACACGCCGAGAAGTTCCGGCATTTCAGACGATACCATAATTACGGTTTTGCCCTTTTTGGCAAGATCGAGAATAAGCTGATAAATCTCGTACTTTGCACCTACATCAATGCCTCTTGTAGGTTCGTCCAAAAGAAGCACGGTAGGGTCGGTAAGCAACCATCTTGCAAGGATAACCTTTTGCTGATTACCACCCGACAAAGAACTGATTTTTGTTTCCTGATTAGGGGTCTTTACCCTTAATGACTTGATATATTCTTCAGTAGTGTCCTTCATCTTTTTCTTGTTGAGGAACGGACCTGTCTGATATTTTTTCAAGCTTGAAATAGTGGTGTTTTCCCTGATGTTAAGTATTCCGAAAATACCATTTGCACGCCTCTCCTCTGTCAAAAGAGCAAAGCCGTTTTTGATTGCTTCGTTAGGGTGCTTGTTTTTAACCTCTTTACCGTCAAGGAAAATCTTGCCCGAGCGTCTTGTTGTGATACCGAATATCTGTTCCAAAAGCTCGGTTCTGCCGGAGCCGTCAAGTCCTGCGACACCGAGGATTTCTCCCCTGTTTGCCTCAAAGGATACATCTGTGAGATTTGTGTATTCTGCACTGAGATTTTCAACCTTCAAAAGCACATCGCCAATCACATTATCCTTTTCAGGATAGCGGTTTGTAAGCTCACGACCTACCATAAGCTTGATGATTTCGTTCATTGTAAGCTCACTTGCAGGTCTTGTGGCAATCCACTTGCCGTCACGCATGATGGTGACTTCATCGGAAATACGGAGGATTTCCTCCATTTTGTGAGAAATATAGATAATTCCGCAGCCTCTGTCACGAAGCATATTGATGATGCGGAACAAGTGCTCAACCTCTTCTTCTGTGAGTGATGAGGTCGGCTCATCAAAAACAATAATTTTTGAATTGTACGAAACTGCCTTTGCAATTTCAACCATCTGTCTTTGAGAAACGGACATTGTGCTCATAACTGTTTTTGGGTCAACATTTATATCAAGGTCTTTAAAAACCTTCATTGTTTCGTCATACATTTTCTTTTCACTTGTAAACGGAACAAATTTTGACACCTGTGGGAATCTTCCGAGCCACATATTATCCATAACATTGCGCTTGAGTGCTTGGTTAAGTTCCTGATGCACCATAGCAACGCCGTTTTCAAGGGCTTCCTTGGAGTTCTTGTAGTTAACCTCCTTGCCGTCAACATAGATTTGACCGCTGTCCTTGCTGTAAACACCGAAAAGGCACTTCATAAGTGTTGATTTGCCGGCTCCGTTTTCGCCCATAAGAGCATGAACCGTGCCTCGCTTTACCGTAAGCTGGGCGTGGTCAAGAGCTTTAACACCGGGGAATGACTTTTCTATATCAACCATTTTTAACAATACATCTTTGTCAGCAGCATCGGATATGTTTACATTTTTCTGCATAGCTATCTCTCCTATCTGCATTTATTTACGGTTGAGGCATAAAGCCCCAACCGTAGAGATTCTAATTGACACCGTAAAATTCAATTATTCGGCGCTATCTGCTGTGTATGCAGAATAAGGGATGTTAACTCTCCATGTGCCTACTACATTTTCGGTATCAATACCGTCAAGAGCGTTTGCTCCGTCAAGGTAGTTCTTCATAATTGTTGTGATTGCGGTTGCCATACCTTCAGCGTCCTGCTTGATTGTACCAACCATTGTGCCTGCCTTGATTGCTGACTTTGCAGCGTCTGTTGCGTCAACACCAAATACAGGGATGTATCTGCCGCCCTCTTTGTTGTAGCCTGCTGTCTGGAGAGCAGAAACTGCGCCAAGAGCCATTTCGTCGTTGTTTGCGATAACAAGTTCAATCATATTCTTGTTAGCTTCTGTATACTGTGCAAGAGCTGTGCTCATATAGTTTGTTGCAGCAGCTGATGACCAAAGACCGTCCTGGTCAACAAGATACTTGTTCTTGTTTGCGCTGTCGTAGAATTCAAGTTCAGGCTTGCCTGCCTCTTTGAGAACTGTGTTTGCATCCTCAACACCATACTGTGTACGAGCGATAGCTTCCATGTTACCCTCTTGACCCTTGAACATTACATAGCTGATCTTGCCGTCGCCGTTAAGATCGTACTTGTTGTAATTTTCAACAAGGTATTCGCCAATCATCTTACCCTGCATATGACCTGCCTGCTCGTAGTCTGTACCTACGAATACGCACTTTTCATAGCTTTCGATAACTGACTGATCAACTGAACGGTTGAAGAATACAACAGGAACATTCTTTGCCTTTGCAAGATTGATGATGTTCTGTGCTGCGTCGTTTGAGCCTGTGTCAACAACATTTACAATAAGCATTGATGAGCCTTTTGCAAGAGCTGTCTGAACCTGCTCGGTCTGTGTTGTCTGATTGCCGTTAGCATCATAATCGTTAAAGGTGTAGCCTGAATCCTTTAAGATTTTATCCATTGAAGAACGAACGGTAGAAATATAAGCATCACTGAATGTGTAATAGAATACAGATATTTCACCCTTGTTCTTTGGTGCTTCGGTCTTTGAATCGTCACCCTTGTTGGATGAGCATGCGGCAAAGCCGACAACCATCACTACTGCCAAAAGCAGTGCAAATAACTTTTTCATCTTTTTCATAAAGATAACCTCCTTAAATTATTGTTAAGTCATTTAGCATCTTCATTATATCGTTGGTCAATTGAAATGAGAATGTAAAATCTTATTCAAAATGTATAAAATTTTATCATTTTACAAAATAATTATGTGTAAAAAGTTAACCCCGATATATTGTTACCAATAAATCGGGGTTGTATTTATGCAATATTACCAAAACAGGATATTATATCCAAACTTATTCAAAACTAAACAGAACTTTTTGAACATCCTTGTTGAACATATTTTTGCGATTGACAACATAAACCGAAGTTTCGGTCAAAGGATCTATGCTCTTTCCTGCCATAAGCTGTGCGGCATTTGAAACCGCAATGTAGCCGATTGCAAACGGATTTTGCACAATAAGGGTGTCAATCTCGCCCGTTTCAAGCATACCGACACATTTTATATTGCTGTCAAAGCCGACAACACAAACGCTGTCTGCAAGGTCAAGTTCGGATATAGCCGTGCCTGCACCGAGTGTTGCCCATTCGTTGAATCCGATGAGAGCATTGATTTCGGGATGATTTTTCAAAAGTTTCTTTGTTTTGTCTGTTGCATTGTCCGCATCAGATGAAATATAAACAGTATCAACAATTTTTGCATTGCCGAGAGTTTCAATATATTCGGCAAAGCCCTGCTGACGCTCGGTATTATTCTCGGTGTTTTCACCCGAACTTACTATACCTATATATATATTACTCTCATCCTTGCACAATTTTTCAACTGCCTCGCCTGCTTTTTTGCCGGCCTGAATATTATTTGTTCCGATAAAGGCCTGTGTGTTTTTCACATCAACATCGCTGTCTATCATAATAACCTTTATTCCGCTGTCAACCGCATCTTGCACAACAGGTGCGGTTTTTTCGTAATCTATCGCAGACAAAACAATAACATCAACATTGCGTGCAATGGCATTTTTTATCATCTTGTTTTGCGCCTTGCAATCCGACTCATTGTCAGGGCCTTCAACAGTGACATCAAGGTTATATTCCGTTCCGGCAGACACGGCACCGTTTTTCAAATCGCTCCAAAAATCGGAATCACTGCCTTTTGTAATGACGGCAACCTTGCCGTGAACAGATGTTTTTGCAGTGCTTGTGCATCCAATCAAGCATACGACAGCGAAAACCGACACCAAAATCGAAGCCAATATTTTTTTAATATTCATTTTCGTGTCCTTTCTCTATCGTCGGGATTCTGACAGTAACGGTTGTGCCGACATCAAGCTCGCTTTCAATCTTAATACCGTAATGTTTACCAAAATAGATTTTCAAGCGGTCGTCAACATTCTTAACTCCTATACCTCTCGAATCGCTTCTGCCCTTTTCAAGAATTTTTCTGCACTGTTCCTCGGTCATACCAAGTCCGTTGTCGGCAATAATAATCAAAATATCCTTACCGTCTCGCTTAACGGTGATTTTGATTTCGCCCTCGTCAACCATTCGGTCAAGTCCGTGATAAATTGCATTTTCAATAAACGGTTGAACAGTGATTTTGTTGCACATACAGTTGAGCAAATCCTCATCAACATCAAACGAATAAGTAAACTGATTTTTATATCTATAACTTTGAATAATCAAATAGCTTTCTGCGTGCTTGAGTTCATCACCGATTGTGATAAATTCATTTCCGTGGCTGATACTGATTCTAAAGAGCTTTGCAAGTGCGCCAACCATCTTGACAGCGTCCTTGCTGTTGTCCTGCTCGCACATCCACTGAATAGAATCAAGGGTGTTGTACAAAAAGTGAGGATTAATCTGTGCCTGCAAGGCTTTGAGTTCCGTCTTGCGCAAGATAATTTCCTCGTTGTGCACCTTTTCCATAAGCGACTGAATCATACCAACCATATGCTCAAACGATGCTGAAAGCGTTTGGAATTCAACAACATTACTCATATCGGCATTGTACTTAAAGGTTTCTGCCTGCTTTTCAAATTCCTGCATAGATGAAACAAGTCGTCTTACAGGTCGGGTAACAGTTCGTGACAAAATCAAATAAATCACAAGAGAAATAAGCATACTGAAAAGAAGCGCAAATAAAAATCCGACAAGCAGTTGTTCCCTTACCGATTTTGTGACCTCATCATTATAGCTGACGCCGACAATTCGCCAATTGCAACCGCTCATTGACATAAGACAATAAATATTATCCTTTTCAATATGAGTGCCGTCAGTCATTTTTGCAATTCTGTCTGTATTTTCTTTCTTTATACCCGAAAACAACATCTGCTGTTGCGGATGATAAACCACATCACCCTTTGAATTGATAATATAGCAATAGCCTCGCTGACCGATACTGATATTGTCAATATAGGTTGCAATCTGCGAAAACTTGTAATCAACAACAACATAAACCTGCTCTTTAAAAAGGCTTGAATATTCTTGCTTTGCAATAGAAACAACCCACGGATACCTGTCTTTATACATCGCATTTACATGTGGATCGGTAACAGTAAATCCATTTGATGCAACAAAAAATTCCGACATATTCAGTCGCCTATCAATCGCTTTATCCTTTGCCTTGTCATTATTTTCGTTACCATACAAAAGCAAATTACCGCTGTCATCATATATCATAACACTGTAAATATCATCCTCAAGTCTTGTCGAGGTTGACAAGACACTTTGAAGTTCATTTACACTTGCACAGCTATTGGATTCTTTACAAAGATTATTGAGTTTTTTCTTTATTGATGACATATATCCCGACACTGCAATATCCGCCTGCGACACCGTTTGTTTGGACGACACAGCCGCCGAGTTAATCATCAACTTTTGGTGGAACATACCAAAGAACACAGTTGAAGCAAATACCGAAAACAGTATTCCGCAAACAACAACCGCAATGATAAGAGGAGAAAGTTTTGTTTTTTTATACTTAAACATTGCCTGAACCTAAATGCTCCTCTCTGTATTTATTAGGCGACATACCATAATATCGCTTGAAGCAATAGCTGAAATAATGCTGGTCGCTGTAACCGCATTTTTGCGATATTTCAAATATCTTCATAGAAGTGCACAAAAGCAGGTCGCTTGCCGCCTTCATTCTGCGTTCCGTAACAAGAGAAACAAAGTTTTGCGACTTGGTTTTCTTGATGAGTGCACTCAAATAGTTTGGACTTACTCCGAGTTTTTCACTTGCATCGGTCAACGACAAGTCCTCATTCATATACTCATCATTGATGATTTGGAGAGCCTTGTCGCAAATAGATTCGCTCTCGTGTCTTTGTGAGCGAGAAATCATATCTCTTGCGTCAAGACAAAGAGAAATAAGCTCCTTTTTGTACCTCTCATTATAATCAAACGAAAGACGGGATGTTATGAAATTATTTGACGAAAAAAGTTCCGACAAAGCATTTGCATCCGACAAAACGCTGACACATCTGTGGGCAGTTGCAAGAATCTGAATAATGAGATAATCAATACCGCCCCTGCTTTTGCCGGCAAGCATTTCTTCAAGATAATCGTTAATTTCCTGCTTTGTGCCAACCTTGAGCAACTGTTCAAGCCTGTCAACCGATTTGTCAACAGCCTCGTATTCAAAAGAGCTTTTCGGCTCTTGGTCGTTGATATATCTAATATCACCCGCACCGTCAGAAGTGTATCGTCTGGCAGTGATGGCCTGTGTGCAAGCAAACGCAAGCAATGACGGTTTGTCAACGGTTTGACTGATACCGATTGTGCATTTTTGAGAAAGAAGTTTCTTTGCACTTTGCACCATTTCGATAACAGGAAGTCGAAGTTTTGTTGACATATCCGCCGGAGTGCTTGTAACAAGAGTTACAATTCTGCCGTTTACAAGAAAACTCTCGCAGTCTGCATACTTGCCGACAATGGCATTAACAAAATCCATATGATGACTTTCGGTTACATTCTTGCCTTGCAAATTTTTGAATTTTGACACAACAACGCTGAAACAGTCACCGTCACTTTTAACAATTCCAAGCCTCTTTGCAGTTTGAAGAAGCACCTCATCAGGGTAATTGTCATCACCTGTTCCGAGAAGAAGCGGAAGCAAAAACTCTGCCTTTTCAAGCCTGATTGATGTATTTTCATCAGAAGTTCCGGTTTTGAGTTGTTCAAACTCATAGTCCATTTCCTCTCTGATTTTTATGAGTTCGTCACCGAGTTCCTGTGCGGAAATCGGCTTTAAAAGATAGCGGATAACATTATATTTGAACGCTTCCTGTGCATATTCAAAATCGTCGTATCCACTCAAAATAACAAGTTTTGTGGCAGGACGAACCTCTCGAGCCTTGCGTGCAAGCTCAAGTCCTGTCATAAGTGGCATTTTTATATCTGTCAAAATGAGGTCAGGCTCAAGTTTTTCGAGTTGTTCGAGTGCTTCAATTCCGTTTTCGGCATCGCCGACAACATTGAAGCCTGCACTCTGCCAGTCAACACTTTTTATAACCGCCTCTCTCTGACGAACTTCATCGTCAACTACAAGAACACTGTACATAATTTACCCTCTCATAATAATCAGTCGTTTTTTATACTAATCTAATTTTTATTATATAAAATGTTCAGGAGTTTATCAAGAAATATTTATAGACAGAATTAACCAAAATGATTTTGACAAAAGAAAAGGCACAGTCCCCCCTGACTGTGCCTTTAAAATCATTCTCCGTATTCGGAAATTCTGCTTAAATTTTTGTAAACTTCTGCTTCGCCCACACGGTTATCAAGCCAATTCTTTATGTAAAGATAGACCATACTCTTGTCGATTTCGTTAAGAATTTCGTGGCGGTCATAGGCAAACAACTTCAAATTCGAATTCTGCAAACCTGCCATATAATACTGATTTATCAGCTTGTTGCACGCCTTTGTTCCGCCGACAGGATCTTCCTCGCCCGAAGTAATCAAAATCGGCAAACGCTTTCTTATGCCGTCAAGGTTACTGTTTGAGGCAATTTTTTGAATAACGGTGAACAAATCCTTGTACGCACCTGCTGTAAAATCAAATCCGCAAAGCGGGTCATCCATATATGCATCAACATTGTCCATATCTCTTGAGAGCCAATCGCAAGGTGTTCTTGCCGGCTCGAATGCCTTGTTGTACTGACCGATTGATATATTAACAAGCATTTTGCTGACATAATGAGGAGAGTGCTTTTTTATTTCTCTCTTTGCCAACAGCACACCCATATCTGCCAAAACCTTTGGAAACCAGCCCGTGCCGACAATGATTGCACCGTGGATATCGGAACTATACTGCGTTAAATATTGACGAACAAAGAACGAACCCATACTGTGACCGAGAATATAATTCGGAAGTTCCGGCCAAGTTTCACGGGCATATTGCGTTACTCTGTAAACATCATCAATAACGATTTCGTCACCGTTTTCATCTGCAAAATAGCCTAAATCATTTTTTGACTTGGCGGTTTTGCCGTGTCCCAAATGGTCGTGACCGATAACTATATAGCCGTAATTTGTGAGATACTCTGCAAAATCGCTGTATCTTTCTATATGCTCCGCCATACCGTGAACAAGTTGTAAAATAGCCTTTGCCCCCTCATCAGGTTTCCAAACAACAGTGTTAAGCAAGTTTTTTGAGTCGCTTGACGGGACGATTACAGTGTATTTTTTCATATATTCACCTCAGTTAGTTTTGTTCAAATTTGTGCTTACACCCTTTTTAATTTTTCTTGTCGGAGGGTTTTCGGTAAATAATCTGTCCGCAGTAGGCGCCCAATTCTTTGCATACGGCTCACACTTTCCGCAAAGCGAGCAAGGACTTTCAGGGCTCTTCATATCGGTGCTCTTTGCACCTGTTTTTTCAACCAACTCCTGCAAACATTCAGGGTTTTCAAGCATAGGGCAAGGCTTGAGTGGATTGTCGTTGAACGGTTGACCCTTTTGATATTCCCTAAAGAGTGGCTGTCCAAGACATTCAAGCAACGACATATCGTGGATATTTGCGTTTGAATAATGAATGAATACGCAAGGCTCAACATCGCCGTTCGGATTGATATGGCAATAGAATCTACCGCCTGCAATACATCCGCCGACATATTCGCCGTCATTTTGGAAGTCAAAGGCATAAATCGGCTTTCCGCCTGTGTTTCCTCTGATTTCTCTTACTCTGTGATACATATATTCTCTCTGCTCCGGTGTCAAAAGAAGCTCTGTTGTGGCATCATTGCCAACCGGCATATAGTGAAAATACCAAGTGTATCTTACGCCGTTTTCAATAAGAAAATCCAAAAATTCGTCACTTGTGACAACCTTGTAATTCTTTGATGTGTAGCAAATTGAAGTACCGAAAAGCAAGCCGTTTTCTTTAAGCAATTTCATTGATTCACAGACCTTGTTGAAGCAACCGTCGCCTCGTCTGAAGTCGTTTGCCTCCTCAAATCCCTCAATGCTGACCGACAACGAAATGTTGCCGAGTTGCTTCATTTCCTTGCAAAGTTCCTCATCAACAAGAGTTCCGTTTGTGAACAAATGGAAGGCGCACTTGTTATGAACCTTGGCGAGCTTCAAAATATCCTTCTTTCTTGTAAGCGGTTCTCCGCCTGTCATCATATAAAAATAAATACCGAGTTTTTCACCCTGTGTGATGATGTCGTCAAGCTCATCATAAGAAAGATTTAGGCTCTTGCCGTATTCGGCAGCCCAACAGCCTTTGCAGTGCATATTACACGCAGATGTCGGGTCAACAAGAACTATCCACGGGATTTTGTAGCCATATTTCTTTGCCAATTCCTGGGTTTTGGAATAACCGTAAAATGCAGACTGATAGCCGAGATTAAGAGCGTGCATTTTTACAACATTAGGGTCAAGCTCGTTGATCAGTTTGTTGACATAAATCATCCACTTGTTTTGGTCATCGAAGATAAGATTTCTTGCTCCGTCAAAGACCTCTTTTCTGAACTTGTCGCCCATAAGTTTTTGTGACAAATCAACAAGTTTTAACAACTTATCCTGTCTTTTGTCTGGGTCATTTATGTATTTGATGACCGAATCAATCGCCTTTGAAGCAACCTGATATGTAACAGCGTTTTTAAAATCATTGTATGCCATAGCTATAACCATCCTTTCATCATAAATCCATTATATCCAAATAATGAACAAACAAGAAAGGGTCAAAAAAAAGAAAGTATGCAATTTTCGCACACTTTCTCGATTTTGTACTACAACAAATCTATTGAATTGAGTATATTCTGTGGGAATATCTTTCCGATTTTTTTGATAAATTCCTCCGGGTCGGTTTTCATTCCCTTTTGTATCCACTCTATAAATGTGCCTGTAACAGCGTGCTTATAGAATATTGAAATAATATTTATGTTCTCATCGCTGATAATATGATTTTCCGCAACGCACTGCTCTCGGATTTTGCTTGCAATGAGTATCCCCATTGCGTTGACGATATATGCCTCTATTTCTGCAAAATATTTTGACGAGAAAATATTGTAAATAATGTTTTTGTTAATCAAAACGCTTCCCGCCATTTTTTTGAAAGCGTCCTCCCAAGTGAATTCGCTTGCATCAGTTTCAATCACCTTTTCGAGCGCTTCATTAAAAATCTCTTTGAGCACATCAAAAATATCATCATAGTGATAATAGAATGTGTTTCTGCTGATGGAGCAATCATCTATGATGTTTTTCACCTTTATGCTGTCCAACGGCTTTGATTGAAGGAGCCGAAGCATAGATAATTTTATTTCCTTTTTTGTAAACTGTTGCATAAGACCAAATTCCTCAAAAACAAGACAATTGCAGTCGCATTAATAAATCCTCTATTTATTAATTATAACATTATTAATGCCCGTAAAGCAAGCATTTTTGCCTATCCGTTTTCATTCAAATGACAATAATCGCAACAGCAGAATTTACAAATCGCCAAAATTTATGTGTTGACAAAGTATATATCGCACGCTATAATAGTTCTAAATAGAACGATTAACAAGGAGTGACAATATGCATTTTTGGGACAGGCACAAAACAATTACCGGCTATTACGAATCACTCACAAGTTCGATTTGCGACAAGTACAATTTGACCCAAATGGAATATGATATACTGATGTTTTTGCACGGCAACCCCGAATTCAACACGGCGGCAGACATTGTCAAAATTCGCAAATCAACAAAATCTCATGTTTCAACCTCGCTCAAATCGCTTGAAAACAAAGGCTTAATTGAAAAAAAGCAGAGCGAAAGCAATAAAAAGCACATAGAGATTTTTGTGACCGAAAGTGCAAAAAGCATAATCTACGAGGGCATCGACACGCAAAAGCGTTTTGCCCACAATGTGCTCAAAGGATTTTCGGATGAGGAAATCGCAACATTCAAAAACATATTTGAAAAAATCTGCAATAATGCAGAAGATTGTTTAAACAAGAAACAACACCGTGAATGTTAGTTATTTGAAGTAAAAAAGGGGTTTTAATTATGGCAAGCGAAAAATACAAACCACAAATTCCTGATATTATGGAAGCAATTTTTGACACAGGATACTTGATTTTCGACTTAATCGCAGGTGTTTTATTCTTCGCATTTTCAAAGGGCAATCCTTTGTTCATCTTGTACGGCGTATTAACATTGACGCTTTGCGGTGGTGACGCTTTCCACCTTGTTCCGAGAATCATCAGAGCAGTTCACGGAAGCGACGACAAAATCAAAAGACAACTCGGCATCGGCTTGCAGGTTTCCTCAATCACAATGACAGCATTCTACATTGTTTTGTTGTACATTTGGAAGCTTACATTCCCCGAATTGACAGCACCTGTTGCAGTTGAAGCAATGATTTGGATTTCTGCAATCATCAGAATGGTAATCTGCGTTCTTCCGCAAAATAACTGGTGTTCAGACGAAGGCAATATGAAACTTTCTGTTATCAGAAACGCAGTTTTCGCAGTGACAGGCATCGGCGTAATTATTCTTTATGCAATTTCAGGCAACGCAAATGACCTCCATATGACAAGAATGGTTGCCGCAATCATCATTTCATTCGGTTGCTACATCCCTGTAACATTGTTCAGCAAAACAAAGCCAAAGGTTGGCTTGCTTATGATTCCAAAAACCTGTGCATATATGTGGATCATCGCAATGGGACTTCAACTCTTATTTTAAATAATTTAAAACAATATAATATAGTATAAAGGATTTTGTCCTTGAGTCTTATTTTTCATTTACGAGTGCCGTCATCATTGAATGTAGTTTTCTTTAATAAGGATTGTTAAATAAAAAAGTGATGTGCTGCAAACAAAGCCATCTACAATAGTAGAAATTAATAAGGATTATTAAATCAAGTCGCATTAACAGGCGTTGGGTCGGTATCTACAATAGTAGAAATTAATAAGGATTATTAAATTCTGTTTGGACTAAGGATTGTCATGAAAAATCTACAATAGTAGAAATTAATAAGGATTATTAAATTAGCGTTAATTGTATTAATGCTCTTAACTATCTACAATAGTAGAAATTAATAAGGATTATTAAATTATTGCAGCAAACCAGGTGGCAATCATTATCTACAATAGTAGAAATTAATAAGGATTATTAAATCCTTAATTTGTTATATATGTCAAAAGATAAGTATATATTCTCTTGATATTTGATGTTTTTTACAAAAAAGTCTATACATTTTCAATTTAATAACCCTTATTTTCTTCATTATATCACATTAACACTAAGGTTTGCAACTAACCAATCACAAAACAATCTGTATCTTCATTTTTTGCGTATCCATATTTATCAATTTTGCAATTAGTATTTAATCTTATAATCATCACACTGTCGGATTGCGAAAATTTTGAAGCATACTTATTCTCCAAAATATTTATAAAATTATCAAGCAAACGCTCACTATTTTCGATTTGAAAAAGTGAATACTGCAGTCTAAAACCGTACTTGGACAAATCCTTTGAAAACTTTGTTCTTAATCTATCATCAGATATATCATAACTCACTAAAACCATTTATACCTCCAAGTCACAAAAAGGCATTTTTTCATCAACACTTCCCTTAAGCATACTCCTATAAAAATCACGAACATACAAAAAGATGTCTTCTTTATGTGCCATAATCGCATTTATAAAAACAGCCAAATATTCAGATGATTTTTCATATTTCAAACACCATTTGTCATCATAAACATTAAAATCCTTTTCTTTAAACTGACCTAAATTAATACTCTTTTTCACCTGTTTATCAATAATAACTCTAAAAGGTTCAACAATATCGCACACCAAAGATTTGCGCATATAAAACTGCCGATGCAATATGCCAAAATATCTATCAAAACCATAAATTGCAAGCACACAATCAATAAACGAAAACAATATGGTATATCCTATATCCAAAAGTGCATTTACCATATCGTTTTTTATTCTTGGCTTTCTGCCACGCCAAACGACATTATTAAAATAAAGTTTGAAGTACACTCGAGACACACTGCCCTCTATTCCCATAATTGACTGAACAGATGATGCATCATTCAAATTTTCTTTGGCAGAATCAATATTGGATATAGCAATTTTATAATCTTCGTCTTTATTTCTACACTGCATAAGCAACTTCCTTTGATTGGATATTTTATTAGAAACAAGTATTTTTGCAGCACCCAACCCATCATATTGGTATTGCTTTTTTCTTAATAAAACATTGGCTTCTGCGGATGAGCTTATAAGCTGATACAACCTAAACGACGGAGTTAAAAAAGCTATTGAAAATCCGAATTTTTTCGCCCTTTGAATCAAACCACTTGTAATAGTTATATGCCCCACAATAAAAATAGCAAATAAGCGATAACAGGTTGATTGATGAATTATTTTTTTATTGCTATATGTTATAATAACATTATCATTTTTAAATGACAATTTTTGACCTTCTTTTGTAATCAAAAAGAGTATCTGTTTTGATTTAAAATCATTAGTTGACATCATATCAAAATGCTCCTATCACAATATGGCTCGTAAATACAATTCTGACACTTCAGGCTATTAATCTGTGTAAAATTTTCAAAATCAAAATTATTGATTTCAAATAATATATTTTTAAATTTATCAAGCATTTCTATATTTTCGTTAGGCAAATCAATAGCATACTTTTTGTTATCATCCATACTGTAAAGTTGCAACTTATTTACTGTATAGCCCATTTCAATCAACGAAAAATACTGTGCATATAATTAAAAAACATAGCCATCAAAAACAGTTTTAATTTTCTTTTTTCTCTCTGTCAATACTCCTGATTTCAAATCGAAAACATCAATTTTACCTATCAAATTGTATTTTTCACAATAAACACTCTTCCCCTGCAAAACATGTGCAGAGGTTGAGTATTTATTGTTATCAACAGCTTTGTGAGCTTGAGTACCATCAATTTGAAAATGATTTTGATAAAAACTTTTTTCCATATCGTCATACAGATTATGATAATAAATCGAAAGAGGACAAAAGACAAAATCATTGAGCATTGTGATGTTTATTGGATTTTCCATTATAATTCATCACAATTTTGTGCGTATTGCAACCATTCAGAATTTTTGATTGAAATATTAACCTTTGTTTCATCGCCTGCTTGTTTAATTTGATTAATAGCCCACAAGCCTTTTCTTGCGATATTGTATGCACCGTTTGAATCAGCATCACAAGGGAGTGAAGATGTAATGTCATAATTACGGCTGTCATAAAATTCACCATTTGAATTTTTCACAGGAGAAATCAAATAATCAACATCAACATTTTTTGAAATGCTGTTACGCATTTGAAGTGTCAGCGACAACAATCTCATAAGTTTTGTGTAAAAGCTCTTTTCATCCATAGAAAGTATCTGTTCTTTCAAATTATCAATGTAATCAATATCAAATTCAGCAAACAAGTTCTTGAATTCATCATTAAGGACAACAACTTCACTATTAAATTTGTTGTTATTTTCAGGATCTCTAAATGTTCGGATTCTGTCACCATATGTGCAGACCGTCCATTCTCTCTTGAAGTCAACATTACATTTTGGGAAATTATCATAATTAAAACTGAACTCAAAATAATCCTCTTTTTCGTTATATCTGATTTCGTCAAATTTACTAAAAAATTCTTTTGAAGCAGAAACGCTATTATACTTTGGCTTGAGCAAGTTAACAAAACCTGTTGTTGGGTCAATCTTACTTGTAAGCCAAGCAGGGATATAGAATATAATTCCGTCCTGTCTGCCATTTCTGACCTTGGTTGCCTCATTCGTCAACTGATAAGCATTCAGCAAACCGCCCATTTCATTTGGATCAAGTTTTTTATCAACAAGATAATTTAACTTTTGGGTTAACATTCTTTCAAACTTTTGATAAACTTGCTTTTCAACCTTTTTTCGGCTGTTAACAAAACCTGAATTCAAATCTTCCATAGCAATAACAGCATCATATTTTACAACAAGCTGACAAATCTTATGAACGACCTGACTGATATAACCTTCTTTTAGCTCTTTGATATTTCCGATAGTTTTCCAGCTTTTTCTTGCTTCGTTTCTTTTTTCTTCTCGGTCATTGAGCAATTTGTGATAATCGGTTTTATATCCGTTATCTGCTTCGATAACATTCAAAGGTACTTGTTCAACAAGTTTGCCGTTTCCGTCAACAACGCAAGCATAAACAAGGTTTCTTTCACCTCTGTCAATTCCGATAACATATGTATCCTCGCTATTTTTTAAGACATTACGGACATCATCGTTTATATAACCCTTGCTATTTGCCTTAAAATTAAGAACAATCGGCAAATGAAGTTGGAATTGCGGTTTTGTATATCTCATATCCTTTATAATATCATATTCAAAAGTGCTTGTCTTTTTAACATTATCAGGATTTTTATTATCAATAGGCTGATTTTTTGGATGAACGATCATTTCATTCTTGTCGATGCTCGGCTTACGATAGAACATTTCTGCGCCACCTGAAAGCTTATAAACAACATCTTCAAGATTACGCTCATCAAACAACATTTTAAAGTACAAAGTATGCAAATTCGGAGTACCTTTGCTCTTGCGATTTTCAGAAAAGTCTTTGTTGTAAAGTTGGAACATATACAAGCTTCCGTTATCAACCATTTCTTCCAAATATGATTCGGATATTTTTCTATATCCAATTGAATATCCTTGGTCAGACACTTCTTTAAAAAATTTTGAAATATCCTCATAATCATTTGTTTCTGAAAAATCAAAATCAAATTTATACCAATCCGGATGATTTTCAATAGACACTTTGTAAAAATCAATAAATTTATGGCAATCATCCAAATTAAAGCTATCGCCTTTTTTGAACGATCCTGTCGCCCTTATATTTAAGATTTCGTCCGAAGGATTAAACAAATCTTTATTACTTGTTGCAAAAAATACTTTTGGCAACATTTTACTTGGATCAGGCAACAACTTATAATCAATTTTCTCAAACGGACTGCTTTCGTCCTCCGGAAAATCTTCAAACAATTTGCTTTTACCCTTTTCCATAATAGCCAAATAATACTTTTCGCCATTTCTTAACAATACTGAACGATAAGCTCGCTCCTTATTTTTATCCCAACCGGCTAAAAATTGAGGGTTTTGGAAATTAAGTTTTATCTTATCATTTGAATATGGCTTTTGAGTAATATGATTTCTCACCTTGTTATATACTGCGTCTACTTGTCTTATTTCTTCAAAGCACTCAAGAAACGCACCATAAAAAGCATTATCTTTTGATTCCTCTTTTCCTGTTCCGCAAAGAGGTTTCAAAAACGCTTCATAATTCTTGATTGAATCCAAGAAACTCTTAATCAATTCAATTGCGTCATCATTCTTTGACAATCTTTTACTGTGCGAATACTCGTTTGACAACAAATCTTTTGCATTATTATATGCAGTCTTTACATCAGCATACAAGGATGCAGATTCATCCACAAGATAATCCACAATACTTAAATCCGAATTTGCAAGTCTTTGTAATTCAGAAACAGAAAAGCTCTTTATCTTTTTAAATTCTTTGTCTTCCTTCTCATAAAACTTTTCTTCATTTTTACCTTTTTTATGAGTTGATTCGTACTCATCATTCCAATTATTTCTGATAAGCGACCAATCACCAAACACCTTTTTTGAAATATCTGTCACTGCCACACCTGATGAAATAAAGATATTGTCTGTGTTATAATTCGCAATATCCGACATCAAATCATTAGCTTTTTCCAAAGATTCAGCAATATTGTCATAAAGAACATTGATTGAATTCAAAACCTCATTGTCATCCTTGAACTTTTCAGGTATAAATGACAACGAACTTCTATCACTCAATATTTGTTTATACAACGGCTTTAACAACGGAAGTTTTTTGCTTTTGTCTGATTTGGCAATTTGCTGATTATAAAGATTTATTTTTTCGTTTAATCCCTGAACTTTAGACGCATCGCTATTGCTATATCCACCTATAATGTTGTTATATTTTTCAATTCCTGACTGTGACAACACAAAATTGAAATAATCAACAGAAAAGACATCTTGAACATCAACATTATAAACACCGTTAAAATTGGCATTTAACTCATCAATATCTTTTTGTGGCAAAGCAAGAATAACCTTTTCAAAACTTTTAACATTATCCAAGAATTTAGGCAAATTGTCATTTATGCAACGATATGGCACACCTGTGCTTTTTTCTTCGTCAGTATAAATGTTTTTTCTATTTTCCCAAAAGCCTTGAAAATATGTAGAAAAATCATTAAATTGTGCCAAGGTTTCTATTTCTTCATCTTGGGTTAAAAATTCAGGCAACAACTCTCTGATAAACTCCCTTTTTGATAACAAAGGATATATTTTTACACCGTCAACCGTATACTCCTTCATTGCTTTTGAGATTTGTTTTCTCATGGAAGCCTCAAGGGACTCTGCCTTCTTAACTTCGGAATCAGATTTGTTTTGCTTAAAATAAAGCTCACAATATTCGTCAACACCATTTAAAACAACCGAATTCAATGCAGATTCAATAAAACTTTTATGATATTCATCCATATAACCTTTTACTTTAATGTAGTTTTCTGCACGCTCTTCATCTTCCTCAAGCAAAAACTTTTTGTAAAAGTTATCTTCAGTTTTCCTCCAAGGAATCAACGCCATTCTGATTGTTTTTGACAAACTATACACATTTACGAAGTTATCTTTTATCATAACAACACCTCTTTTATACATTAAAAATAAATATGCAAATAGTTTCAATATAACAATTATACCATTTATGCACAAAAAGTACATATCGATTTTAAAGAAGTCCGTAAATCATCCCATATGTTTCTATATAATAAAAAATCAGGCTCAACGAAAGAATCCTTGAGCCTATAATTATAACAATATGCTAAACAATCAACACCTTTTAGTTCAAATTGCAAGCAAGTTTTTGATTGCTTCCATATAGATTTCCACTGCTTCCTCCATTTCGGAAACAAGGATGTATTCATCCGCACCGTGGATATGATAATCCACTCCCAACTTTTCAGGGCCAAATGCAATGATATTTTTCAGCGACTTTGCGTAAGTTCCGCCACCGATTACCATCGGTTCGTTTTCTGTGTCGCCTGTCACATCCACATATGCCTTGTACAGTGCATTTACAAGCGGAGATTCCCTCGGATAAAACAACGGCTCGCCGATTTCGGTGATTTCAATTCGACCGTTTTCGTCCTCCAAATTGCCGTCTACAAACTTCAAAATATCGTCTTTTTTGAATGTCACAGGCACACGAATATCAATCGAGCAAGAAATAACACCGTCATCGGTTTTTACAATTCCGTTGCAGAATGTCAACTCGCCGAATTCATCGGAAATTTTGAGACCGACTCCCTCGCCGTCACAAGCCGTGCCGATATGCTGATTGTAGAATTTCACGAAATCGTCCTCAAAACCTGCCTTTGCAAGACATTCCATAGTCACACCTGCTGCATTGACACCGAAGTTCGGAGTGCTTGCGTGAGCCGGCACACCTTTGGCATAAATCGTGATTTGCTCGTTTTCCTCGGTAGCCTTGTATTCCTGCAACTTTGATTCGGAAAGCGCCTGTTCCAACTTTTCTTTAAGTCCGATTTCTGACGGAACAACCGTGGTGCAAGTGTCGCAAACTGCATTTGAAACAAAGCCACCGTTCATAGAAATTATCTTTGTATTTTTCGAATAAGCCATCATTGTGAGATGACCTTTTTCGCCGTGAATGCACGGGAAATTTGCATCGGGAGTGAAACCGCAAGACAGCTCCTCCTCAACCTGATTATAGTGCTCCATACACTTTGAGCCTGTTTCTTCGTTGCAACCCATAATCAAGCGAACTCGTTTATTCAACTCAACGCCCGATTCACGAAGCAATTTCATAGCATACAAAGCCTCGATTACAGGACCTTTATCATCAGTTGTGCCACGACCGTAAACGCAGTCGCCTTCACGAGTGAGTTTGAACGGGTCATAGCTCCAATCACCGCCGACAGGCACAATATCCAAATGCCCTGCAATGCCGACAATTTCTTTGCCCTCGCCCATTTCTGCATAACCACAGTAATTGTCAAGATTTACGGTTTTGAAGCCAAGTTCCTCGGCAATTTTCAATCCAACTTCAAGTGCCTTTGACGGACCGTCGCCAAAAGGCTTTCCCTCTGACGGAGTGCCGAGCTGTGAATCAATTTCTACCAACTTGCCGAGATTTTCAAGCATTTCATCGGACAAAGCATGGATTTGTTCTCTTATATTCATATTCATCCCTCAATGTTGTAAATAATTATTATGTGATAATCATACCACATTCATCACGAAAATCAAAGGGATAAATAAAAGGTGAAGCAGTTTCACCTCTGCCTCACCTCTGCACTCAAAACAATTGCCACATTTATTCTTTGGATTCATTCAACACAGTCATTTTCAGCAAAACATATGATTTTGGATAATTTGCTTTGACAAATTTCTCATCGTTTTTCTCAAAAACAGTTTTTATATGACTGTAAAAATCATTAAAGTATTCCTGCGGATTATTCGGATTTGCTTTTATTGCCTCATCGCCAAGCATTTCAATCAAAACAGAAAGATACATATCTGCATACATGCCCTTTTGATTGCCCTGCAAAAACTTTGAATAAATATATTTCAATGTGTAGTCGCAATAAGAATTAAGATTTATATTTTCTTCGCAAAGTGAGTAATCACCGTTTGCCTTTGCAATATTTACCAAACCGTCAAATTCATTTGAAATATATTTGTTTATATCAATGTTATTGCTTTCGACTGCGATTTTTACCGCTTCGTTTTGAAGCCTATAATTATCATTATCAGAAATATTTTGATATTTCAAATATGCCTCTTGCGGTAAATATTTCTTAATATCTTTCGGATAATAGTTGCCGTCTCTCGGTATCCAAGAATCAACGCAAATATATTTGTCGCCATCGTTTTTTATCGTTATTCCATAAACATTTATACTTGCGCCTGTATTTACAAAATGATTGTGTTGTTCCTGATATGTGCCGACAAAAGCATAAATAAAATATGTTGTTAAATTTTGTGAATTGTTTTTGTTTATATCTCCCTTTTGTTTGCCAAGGACAATATGGCTTTCAACAGGTTTCAATTCTTCTTCCGACTTTGAACTCATAATTTGCTCGGTCAACGAAGCACTTATCACACCGCTTAACGATTTATTTTTTGATAGTTCTCTAAAATCCTGCTTATCAACCGTCTGCTTTGGATTTGCACTGCACGACACAAGCACAGCCAAACTCAAAACGACTGCACAAAACGACATAAATCTTTTTGGCTTTTTATATCGAAGTGCATTTTTTATTCTGCTTTTAACATCATTTTCGCTAAATGACAATGGGTTGGCAAGTGGCATATGCTTTGCCGATGCAAACGACAACAAGGCATAGGAATATTTCTTTTTTATGCTTGGATTTTGTGACAAAACCCACTCGTCACAACTCATCTCCATATCTTTGGACATAAGATAAAACGCCAAATAACACAGTGGATTGAACCAATGCAATATCAAAAGAAAATACGCTATTATTTTTATAACATTGTCGCAACGCTTGATGTGGTATCTTTCGTGTTGCAACACATATTGCAAATAATCATCGTTCATATTATATGGAATATATATTTTCGGCTTAAAAACTCCTATTATGAACGGTGACGATATTCCCTCTGCCTGATATACATTATCATTAAACAAAACAGCTGTATTGAGGCTTTTTCTGAGGCGAATATATTTTACCGCAGAATAAATGACAAGCGAAAATATACCGATTGCCCATACAGAAGACAAGACCAACAATACCCAATCAACATTAGACCAATACAAATAGCTTGATGTTATATCCCCGATGACAGAATCTGTATTCGGCAAGCCTACGCTCACATTATTTGCTGTTTGATTTGGAGCGAATTTGATATAATCCATAGATGATGTATCGCCCGACTGCACCATTGTCATATCAAACGGCTTCAAGCTGAACAGGCTGATAATCGACTTAAAACTGACAGGGCAAACAAGCCTAAATCCCACAACACTCCAAAGCAAATAGGAATATTTTTTAGGCATATCTTTCAGAAAAAAGCGAACAACCAATACTGCCAATATGACATAACTTGCGGTTATGCTCATATTCAGAACGCTTATAAACAAATCGGTCATAGTCAGTCCTCCTTGTATGAATCAATAAGGTTTTTCAACTCCTCTGCTTCCCCGTTGCTGATTTTTCGTCCGTTCAAAAATGCTGTCAAAAAACTCGGCAATGAACCGCCAAAGGAGTTTTCAACAAATCTTGCACTTGCATATTCCTGAACATTTCTTTTTTCAACAAGCGATTTTATATGCGAATTTTCATTTTGTGCAAAACCTTTTTCGCACATTTTTCTAAGCACGGTATAAGTGGTGGATTTTTTCCATCCAAGTGCTTTTTCGCATTTTTCGACCAATTCGTGCGAGGTCAAAGGCTCATTTTCCCAAATCACATTCATAAACCTATAATCACTTTCGCACAATTTCAAATCCATAACATCACCTCATTTCGGTTTATAACTATCGACCTCACTTGTAGTCTATAACAATAAATCAAATTTGTCAAGCACAAAAATAAAAATAGCGAAGCAGATAAATATCTACTTCGCTATTTTGGTACGCTGGAAGGGACTCGAACCCCCGACCTACTGGTTCGTAGCCAGTCACTCTATCCAGCTGAGCTACCAGCGCATATGCAAGTGTTTTTCACTTGCGCAAATTACTATAACACATTGCACAATAAAATGCAAGCATTTTTTTGCAAATATGCTAAATAATTTTTATATTATTTTTGCGGATTGTCTGCAATGAACTTTTCAAGAAAGTCTGCCGACATCTTTACAAGGTCACCGCATGGACGCTTTTTATAATAGCTATCCGTTCTTTTTTCAGGTTGTGGATTATCAAAGCCGTCTTGAGTTAATCCCAACAAATCACGGCAAACGACTGAGCCGTTTTTATCCTTAAATTCACCTGCCACCTTTTGAACATCGGCATAGAGCTGTGCCTTTGCATCGGCATCGGTTGGGTCTGAATAGCCGTAAAGTGCGGACAAAACAAACGCAGTTCCGCTGACTGTTCCGCAAACCTCTCTCATTCTGCCCATTCCGCCGCCAAATCCGCCTGTAAGACGGGCAATCAGTTTGCCGTCCATTCCGACTTCATCGGCAAAAGCAAGAGCCACCGACTGTGAGCAATTATAGCCCTGCTCAAAATATTCCTTTGCAATATCGCCCTTTGACATTATTCGTAATCCTCTGAAACATCTGTAATATCGGTAAACACAGCCTCTAATTCCGTGTTATCCTTAACAGCGAAAGTATACACCTCGTTTGATGAAACTCTCTTGCCGTTTTTGTACCAACCGTCAAATTCAAAATCATCATCGGCTCTGGCAATAACGGTGCACTTCTCACCCTCTGCATAAGAGCCGTCACCTTCGACCTCGCCACCCTGCGAACAGCTTACGGTTACAGTGTACTCAACAGGAGCGGCGGTTGTTGGCTCGGTTGTCGATTGAGTGGTTGATTCGGTTGTCGGCTCGGTTGTTGGAGGAGCAACTGTTGTTGACGGTGCTTCGGAAGTTGAAGCAATTGGAATTGATGTATCCTCAACTTTGTTGTTCATCTTTGACTTGCTAATAAGAACAGTCACAAGAGCCGTGACAGCGATTGCAAGAACAACTGCAAGCACAACTATTGTTATAATAGTTTTTTCTTTTTTCTTATCCTGCTCGGTTTTTGCAGGTGCACCTTGAGTGCCTCTCTGCTGTGGAGCAGACTGTCTTTGATTGGACTGAACAACAGGGGCAACCCTTGTTTTGCCCATATCGTCATCATTAATTATTTCATTATCATTATCTTCATCATCATAAAGAGGAGAACCACAATTTTGGCATATATATAAATTATCGTCGTTTTCGCTTCCGCAATTCTTACATCTCATAATGCATACCTCCGCATTTTTGATAATTATAACACATATAATGGTTTAGTACAATACGATTATCATTTTATCATAAATTTTTAACAAAAAAAGTATTAGTTTTTAATTAATTTTGAATTATTTTGCATTTACCTATTGACTTTTATCCCGATTTGTAATAAATTTATGGTGTAAATGTTTTCTGTAAAGACGGAAGCAGATTAAGGAAAGGGGATCCCCATAAATGAAGAAACTAATCAAAAGTATTACATGTTTGGCTTTGGTTGCTGCTCTTGTAGCTTCTCTCGCAGGATGTGCAAAGCTTAACTATGTAACAAACGGAACAATCACAGCAATTCAAGAAGTAAAGTCAGGCGACTGGAAGAATGCCGGCAAAGACGGTGAAGCAGACGCAGCAGCTGAAGAAGATGCATCTGTTCTTGACAAGCCATTTGAAGCAGGCACATACGGCGGTGTTGAATTCAAGAGCCTTGAAGATGTTGCAAACTACTATGTTGAAGCTTACAACTACACAAAGACACTTACTGCTCAGTACAAGGATGCTGACGGCAACACAAAGACATTCTACAAATTGCTCGGTACTGAAGATTTGCAGGTTGGCGATGTTATGATCGACGGCAAAAAGAACAGCACAATCAACAGCCTTGTTCCAAGCATCGTTGGTCCTATGTTTGACGCTAACTCATGGAGCCTTGTTCCAAGCGGAAGCAGAGAGCCTGAATACGACAACAACCTCGATGACGACACAAGAAAGAACGACAACGACTACAGAACATCTGCATTCAAGCCTGAGTACGTTCTTGACGCAAATGTTGTTGACAACGGCGACGGCACAATCACATTGACAATTCAGCCTAAGCAAGAAGAACTTGCTTTCCGTGGTGAAGGTCCTCAGGGTTCATTCTTTGAAGTTCTCGGCGACATCACAGGTGCTGTATCAAGCATCGGCGCACTTTCATTCACAGAGGGTGGCGCAAACGAGAATGTTAAGGTTATGTACAAGGGTGGTACAGGTTCTGTAACTATCGATACAAAGACAAAGGAAATCGTTTCTGCTCACTACACAATGGTTGCTAATGTTGATGTTACACACGCATGTATCGCAATCATCAAGGACAAGAGTGCATCTGTTAAGATCACTTACACAAACGAATATCCTGCATCTGATGAATACCTCAAGGAAAGAAGAGGTATCACAAGATTATAATCAACCGATTATAAGTGAATACAAACTAAAGGCTACGGAATTTTCCGTAGCCTTTTTGTTGCCTGCAAAGTCAAAGTGAACACGACATAAATAAAGACGAGGAACAACATCATTCCTCGCCTTTTGATTTTAGTGCTATCACACATTATATGTCATTACAGTTTCTATAAATCTTGTTTCCATAAACGGCTTGCTGTAAGCAACTGTGAAACCTTTTGAAATCATATAATCAATATATCTTTTGCTGAATGTGTCGTACACAAGCGTTACATCCTCTTTTTCAGCATAAGCAATTGCCTCGTCAATCAATTCTTTCAGATTATCAAAATCGCCGTTAGGGTCATTATAAAAAGTCATAACTCTTGCCGGTTTAACATACGACAACAGTATTTCACAAATGTTTTCCAAATTTTCTCTGTGAACAAAAATTTTCGATGAAAAGCTATACTTTTTCATTCTTTGCCCCGACAAGCCTTTGAACTTATATTCAAAATCCTGCGGGTCAACAAGAGTGACCATTGCGGTTGCTAACTTGTCAACAAACACGATTTCGTCATCTGCAAGGCGAGGAATATAATATTTCATATAATCCTCAATAAACTGCGAACGCTTGTTTATATCACTGCAAAAATACATAAACAACGGCTCTTTGATAAATTGCTTGCCAAACCGAGCCGAAACCGCATCAAGCGTTTTTTTATCAATACTGTTAATTAACATACATTCACTCTTTCATTAATCCATGGTTTCGAGCTTTGCTTCTTTTTCAAGTTTTTTAGTTGTGGCACGGAACATAACAGCAGCCAAAATAATGCAAAAAGCATCTGCAACAGGCTGTGCCCAGATAATGCCCTCAAGACCTGCAACCTTGTTCATAATAAACATCATCGGCAAGAAAATCAAACCTTGTCTGCCTGCTGCAAGAACAAGTGATTGAGCGCCCTTACCCATTCCCTGAAACGCAAAGTTGATGATGAACATTATGCCAAGGAATGTGCCCGGAGCCATAAGTGCGGTAATCATCTTTACACCGTATTCAATAACAGCCTCGTCATCAATGAACACACCGATAACCTGTCGTCTGCAAACAAGATAGAACACAGTTACACTTGCACCGATAATGACATTGCACATCATACCAAAGCGAATACTTTTCTTCATTCTTTGATAATTCTTTGCACCGTAGCAATAACCTACAAGTGGCTGAATACCTTGCGCAAGACCGATTTGAAGCATAACAACAAGCATATTTGCCTTCATTGCAACACCCATTGCAGCAACGGCATTGTCGCCGTACTTTGCAAGGAAAATGTTTACAACAATATTAGAAAGCGACATAAGCAAATTGTTGAGCGAAGCAGGGAGTCCGACGCTGACAACACCTTTAACAATGCCGTCCTTTGCCGAAAATCTTTTTGGCGAAATCGACAAAATCGACTTGCCTCTCATAAAGTAAACAATAAAATAGAGAACGGAAGCTATATTGCCGATAACGGTTGCAATAGCTGCACCCTTTACGCCCATATCAAAACCAAAAGGCAATGTTATGCCGAAAAGTTTATTACCCGGAGCAAGGATGAAAATCGGGTCAAGAATAATATTTATAACCTGACCGATTACCATACCGATCATTGACTCCTTTGCAGCACCCTCACCTCTTACAAGGTTGCACGCAACAATACTTGTTACGCTGAAAACTCCGCCGAGTGCAATCCAAAACATATAATCGCAAGCAAAGTCGATTGTGAAATCACTTGCACCGACAAGGTACAAAATCGGACGCTTAAAAGCAATGAAAATTGCAGACAGCACAACCGCAACGATTATACCGATATAAATACAAAATGATGAAATCGACTTGATTTTTTCTTTTTTGCCCTCACCAAGTGAACGGCTGATATACGCACATCCGCCTACACCGAAAAGGTTGCCAACTGCAAGGAAAAACAAGAACACAGGCATTGCAACCGAAACGGCGGCTACCTGATTTTTATCGCCTGTTTGACCTACGAAAAAGGTGTCTGCAAGATTGTATATAACATTTATAAGCATACCGAGCATACTTGGAATTGCCAAAGTTCCGACAGCCTTTGGCACTGAATAATCGGTAAACACAAGTGTGTTATTTTTTCTTTCTTTTGCCATAATCAACTAAAAAGTAAATCTGTTAAATTTACCAAATCCTCCATTTTAAGATTTTCTGCCCTTACGGTTGAAGCAAGACCGAGCTGTGCAAGTGCATTTGTGACATCTGACTTTGACTTGCCGAGTGAGTTTGAAAGCGAATTGACAAGAGTTTTTCTTCTCTGTGCAAAGGCACTTTTTACGAGTGAGAAAAACTGCTTTTCGTTTTTGACTTCAAATTCAGGCTCATCCCTGACTATAATCTTGATAACGCTTGAATCAACCTTTGGGCTTGGCATAAAGCACTCTCTGCCGACATTGAACAAAATTTCACTTTTGCCATAATAATTAACCGCAACGCTGACTGCACCGGCTTCTCTTGAACCGATAGGTGCACAAAGTCGCTCCGCCGCCTCCTGCTGAACCATAACTTCAATCTCCGATACGGGAAGTCTGCTCTGCAAAAGCATCATAATAACAGGAGAAGTGATATAGTACGGCAGATTTGCGCAAATTTTGACCGTTTTGCAATCCGCAAATTTTTCCGTAATAAGCTGTTTTAGGTCGATTTTCATAACATCGCCCTTGACAAGCTCAAAATTGTCATAATCGGCAAGAGTCTGCTCCAAAACAGGATAAAGACGCTCATCAAGTTCAACAGACACAACCTTGCCTGCCCTTTTGCAAAGCTCTTTTGTGAGGACGCCGACACCCGGTCCAACCTCAAGAACGCCTGTTTTTTCATCAGCCTCGAGCATTTCTGCCATAGTTGGGCAAACGCTGTCATCAATTATAAAATTCTGACCCAACGCTTTTGAAAAGTTAAAGCCGTGGGCTGAAAGTATCTTTTTCACCGTGTTGTAATCGCACAAATTGTAATCCATAGTCTGCCCTCCCGATAATTTCGCCGTATATTTTACCATATTATATGTACTATATCAAGTGTGGCGGTTTACAAAAATAAAGTGTTGACATTGATGTTTTTTGTGCTATAATACCTTTAGTCGACTAAATATTAGCCGACTAAATAATTTTCGGAGTTGTTATTTTGAACAAGAAAAAATGTTGTTGTCCACCACCTCCGCCAAAGGGACATATTGCCCCAAGAATCGGTATGGTGGCGAGAATGGAAAGAGTAAATTTTAACAAAGCCGTTGCCGATGAAGGACTGTTTGCCGGTCAGCACAAAATCATTATGTTCCTGAAAATTCAGGGCAGTGCAACAATCGGACAGATAGCCGAAGAAACAGGCACAGCACCATCGACCGTATCGGTCAGCATAAAACGAATGGAAAAAGCCGGCTTTGTTAAAAAGAGAGAAAGCAAAACAGACGGAAGAAGAATAGAAATTTATCTAACCGAAAAAGGCAATGCCGTTCCTGAAAACATCAGGCAAAAGATGGACGCAGAAGAGGAAATGCTGACAAACGGTCTTACGGATGAAGAAATTGCAACTTTATCGGATTTGCTTGACAAAATAATAGAAAACTTTATAAAGGAGGAGTCCGAATGATAAAAAAACTATCCAAATATCTCAAAGGTTTGGGTTGGCTTTGCGTGGCAAGTGCCCTGGGTATGATTGTTGAAGCTATGTGCGAACTTGCACTTCCGTCAGTTGCAAACAGCGTGTACGAAATGGTAAAGACCTCCACAGGCGACCCTGCCGACCTAAAGCTCAAAATCGGAAAAATCGGATTGCTTATGCTCATAATGGCAATTGTCGGATTTAGCGGTGGCTTGATGACAATGAAAACATCATCTGTTACAAGCCAAAAATTTTCATACAGATTAAGAAAAGCGATGTACGACAAAATCTCATCATTTTCATTTAAGAACATTGACACATTTTCAACATCATCACTCACAACAAGATTGACCAATGATGTGACAATGCTCCAAAACACACTTATGATGGGACTTCGTATTTTAGTCAGAGCACCTGCATTACTCATTGTATCGGCTGTTTTTGCATTTTCAATCAACGCAAAACTGTCAATGATTTTGCTTGTTCTCTTCCCTGTTATGATTGTTATCATTGCGGTTATTCTCAAATTCGGTTTTCCTATGTTCCAAAAGATGCAAAAGAAAATCGACAACATCAACCGTGTTGTACAGGAAAACCTCATAGGCATCAGAGTTGTAAAGGCTTATGTTCGTGAGGACAGAGAAAAAGATAAATTCCACGAAGCGTCCGACGACCTTGCAAAGCAAGGCTCAAAAGCATCGGGACTTATCATCACGGTTATGCCTATTATGATGTTGCTTATGAACTTTGTAATTATTTATATCTATTACAAAGGCTCGATTGACGCAAGCAACAAACTTATGGATGTGGGTCAAATTTCTGTTTTGGCAAACTACATTGTGCAGGTACTTATGAACATAATGATGGTATCTATGCTTATGCTTCAGCTCACAAGAGCAAAGGCTTGCGGTGACAGAGTTGTTGAAGTTCTCGACACCAAAATTGACATTGTTAATCCTGAAAATCCATTCAAGCCCACAGAACCAAAGGGCGAGATTGAGTTCAAAAATGTTTCGTTTGGCTACAATGACGGAATGGACATCCTCACAGATGTCAGCTTCAAGGCAAAGGCAGGCAGTGTTGTGGGCATTATCGGTTCAACCGGCTGTGGCAAATCAAGTCTTGTGAACCTCATCCCTCGACTTTACGATGTTTCGGGCGGTGAAATTCTTGTTGACGGTGTCAATGTTAAGGACTACGACATCGAGGCTCTCCGTGAATTGATAGGCGTTGTGCTTCAAAAGAATGTACTTTTCACAGGTACAATCAAAGAGAACATCAAGTGGGGCAAGCAAGATGCAACAGATGAAGAAATCATCTCCGCTTGCAAGGCTGCACAGGCACACGACTTCATTATGAGCCAGCCTGACGGATACGACACAGAACTTTCGCAAGGCGGTTTGAACCTTTCGGGCGGTCAAAAGCAAAGACTTTGTATCGCAAGAGCAATCATTAAACAACCAAAAATTCTTATTCTTGACGATTCAACTTCTGCCGTTGACACAGCAACCGAAGCAAAAATCAGAGAATGTTTCTACAAAGAACTCAAAGACACAACAGTTTTGATTATTGCACAAAGAATTTCATCGGTTGCCCAAGCAGACAAAATCATTGTTCTTGATGACGGCAAAATCGACAGCGTAGGCAATCACGAAGAGCTTATGCAAACAAGCGAAATCTATCAGGAAATTTACAAAACACAGCAGAAAGGAGTAATGGAATAATGCCGGGACCACAAAGACACGGCGTGCCTGGACAAAAGCCCAAGAACGCAAAAAAGACCTTAAAGCGTATTTTGTCATATATCGGCAAAAGCAAGGCACTGTTATTCGTAGTATTTCTTTCTCTCATTATGGCAACCGTTTGCCAAATGGCAGCATCTTATTGGCTAAAGCCGATTTTGGATGATGTTGCATCATCAATCCAAGCAGGCAATTTTGCCACAGAGGGTATCAAACAGTTGATTAAAAACCTTGTAATTGTTTCGGCATTTTACATTGGTGCTTCACTGTTTATATTCTTGCAGTCAAAAATTATGGTAAAACTTGCATACAGAACATCGAACATCATAAGAAAAGATTTGTTTGATCACTTGCAAACATTACCGCTGAAATTCTTTGACGGGCAAACACACGGCGAGATCATGAGCCGTTTTACAAACGATGTTGACAACATTCAAATGATGCTTGAGCAATCAATTGTTCAGCTTGTTTCATCAGTTTTCAGTTTCATCGGAATCATCGTTATGATGATTGCGCTTGAATGGAGATTGTTCATCGTTGCGCTTGTATTCCTCATCATAATGATTGTGAACACAATGAGGATTGCAAAGAGCACAAGAAAATACTTCAAGGCTCAACAAAAGGCGCTTGGCGAAATGAACGGCAACATTGAAGAAACTATTGAGGGAATGAAGGTTGTCAAGGTGTTCAACCACGAAGAACAGGCAAAAGACGACTTTGAACAGCTCAACGAAAGTTTCCGTGAAGTTGCCACAAAGGCAAACTTTTACAGCGGAATTATGGGACCTGTTTCAACAGGAATCAACAACGCATCATATGCAAGCGTTACTCTTGCTGGCGGACTTCTTGTTTTGACAAAAGGTATGGGCATAGGTACATTCTTCACCTTCCTTAGCTATTCAAAACAGTTCACCCAACCTATCAACCAAATTATGAACCAGATGAACAATGTGTTCTCTGCCCTTGCAGGTGCAGAACGAGTATTTGCTGTTATGGACACCGAAAGCGAAGTTGACAACGGCACTGTTACTCTTGAAGAAGAAGCAACCGAAAACGGCAAGATTTGGAACTGGGTTGACGGCGACAAAAAAACTCCTGTTAAGGGCGAAGTTGTTTTCAAGGATGTAACCTTTGGCTATGTTGAAGACAAAATTGTTCTCCACGACATCAATCTTTACGCAAAGCAGGCACAGAAGATTGCGTTTGTAGGCTCAACAGGTGCAGGCAAAACAACAATCACAAACCTCATCAACAGATTCTACGACATTCAAGAGGGCACAATAACCTATGACGGAATCGACATCAAGAGAATTAAGAAATCTGATTTGCGCCGTTCTCTTGCAATGGTGCTTCAAGACACTCACCTCTTCACAGGCACGATTATGGACAACATCCGCTACGGCAGACTTGACGCAACGGATGAAGAATGTATCGAAGCATCAAAACTCGCAAGTGCACATTCATTCATCAAGCATCTTCCGGACGGCTACAACACAGTCATTACATCAGACGGAGCAAACCTCAGCCAGGGTCAGCGCCAACTTCTTGCAATTGCAAGAGCTGCGGTTGCAGACCCGCCTGTTATGATTCTTGACGAGGCGACCTCATCAATCGACACAAGAACAGAGGCGCATATAGAGCACGGTATGGACAGACTTATGATTGGCAGAACGGTATTTGTAATTGCCCACAGACTTTCAACTGTTCGAAATTCAAACGCAATTATGGTGCTTGAAAACGGCGAAATCATTGAGCGTGGCGACCACAACGACCTGCTTGCACTCAAAGGCAGATACTATGAACTTTGCACCGGAAAGGCTCAATTATCGTAAAAAGTAAAAAATATTTACAATTTACAAAATATTAAAAAAAGCCTTTACAAATAATAGACTTCGTGTTATAATCAAGTTAACTTATAGTGAGTAAATGTATACGAATGAATATTTAATGTTTATTGAGGTGTTATTATGAAAAAGTTTATTTCTATTGCTTTGTCAGCAGTTATGTTGATTTCAGCAGGCGCTATCAGTGCAATGCCTGTTATGGCTGCTGTATCAAGCCCTGGTTCATCAGAGGTTACAACAAAGCCTGCAGTTGATACAGAGCCTGTTATTATTACAGTTAACTCAGGAAAATCATCAGATGTCACCTATACAAAAGAAGATTACAAATACACATTCTCTTATTCAGGTAAGGGCGAAGTTATTGACTGGGAATTCCCTAACATGGTTGAAGGCGTTGACTTCTCTGTTCTTTCAATGTCTGATGACAACACCAAGATTGTAATCGAACTTACCGAATCAGGTAAGCAAAAGCAACTTGTTGCAAACGCTGTTGTTAAGAACTCAACCGCTTCAAAAGAAGACGGCGAAGTTGACGAAAACGACACAGCAAGTAAAGACAACAGCAACACTTCACCTGCAACAGGTGCTGCAATGGCTGGTATCGCTATGGCAGGTACAGGTGTAGCATTGCTTGCAATTTCAAAGAAGAAAAAAGACTAATTCTTAAATCAATCAAGAACCTGTAACAATTGTTACGGGTTCTTTTTTAAAGGTGAGTACAATGGATAACGACAACAAAAGTTCGGGCGGTCGCACAAGAAAAATAATTGTCCTCTTGGCAGTTATTTTGATTGTTGTAGGAGTTGGAATAATGTTATTTCAGGCTATTTCAACCCAAAATGCAAAAGAAAAAGATGCCGAACTTACATCATCAACAACAACTCAAACATCAACTGAACAAGCAACAGTTGCGAACAAAATTGATTTTGATTCATTAAAAAAGAAGAACAAAGAAATCTATGCTTGGATAAAAGTGCCGGGAACAAAGGTAAACTACCCTATTGTTCAAAGCAGTACGGATGACACATTCTATCTCAAGCACAGCGCAACAGACAAAAGCTATTCATCAAGCGGTGCTGTATATACACAAAGTATGAACAAAAAGGATTTTACCGACAGAGTGACGGTTATTTACGGTCACAACGGCTACGGCGACACCTATTTCACAACGCTTCACAGATTTGAAAAGCAAGATTTCTTTGAAAAACACAAAAGATTCGTGATTTACACAGCTAACGAAAAACTGACATACAGAATTGTATCTGCGTTCAAATATGACGACAGGCATATTATGAACAGTTTTGATTTCCACGATGACAATATTTTTAAAGAATTCATTGAAATGGTTCAAAATCCAACATCTTCTAACAAAAATGTTTCAAATTCTCTTGACAAAGAAATCACGATAGACGATAATATTGTGGTATTGTCCACTTGCTTTACAGGACAAAAAAGCAACAGATATTTAGTATGCGGAGTATTAGTTAAGAATGAAAAAACCAATTGATCCAAATTTAAATTCAAACGAGAGTGAGGATATACTCTTCAACGGCGGATATGATGAAAACAAAATCATAGAAGTTGAACAGCCATCAATCAGCGACAAAACGCAAAATGATATTCAAACTCAAACCAACGAATTAAACAAAATTGTTGAAAAAACTGCTGACGAAATGGAGCACAGACACCATCACCACCATCATTCATCAAGCGGTGAGCACCGTCATTCTCATTCACACCACTCGTCACATTCATCAAAACATCACAAAAGTCACAAGCACAAATCATCAGCTTCAAGAAAGTTGAAAAGAAAGTGGAAGAATATGAGCAAATGGATTAAAGTTCCGTTTGTCATAATTTTAATAATTGCAATTTTGGTCGGCGGAATAGAGGGTGCGTTATCCTATATAAAATACAAGGGTAAAAATGATTTCGTTTCTGCGACAATTACCGACAAAAATCACGATGAAGTCATCACATACAAAGGTCACAAATACGCATTCAACGAAAATGTTGTGTCTATTGCATTTATGGGCATTGACCAAAGAGAGATGTTGAGCAAAAACGATTCAGACTTTGTGGGATGTGCAGACGCAGATGTTGTTGTTACGGTTGACACCGGAAACGGAACTGTCAAAATCATCAACATTCCTCGTGACACAATGGTAGATGTTGATGTCTACAATGACACAGGCGTTTTCTTGAGCACAGACAATGTTCAGCTTTGTCTTGCATATGCCTACGGTGACGGCAAGGACAAGAGCTGTGAAAATGTGACAAAGGCTATCAGCAGAATTCTATACAATGTGCCTATCAACAAGTATTTTGCACTTGACCTTGAGGGTGTTGCACCAATCAATGATGCAATCGGCGGTGTAACTCTTGAAGCGCAATACAGCGTGCCTGACAAGGGCATAATCAAGGGACAAACCGTTACACTCAAAGGTGACATGGCAGAAGCTTATGTCAGAACAAGAGATATGGACTATCTTGAGGCTTCGCTCAACCGCTCTGCAAGGATTGAGCAGTATGTAAAGGCTTTTGCACAACAGCTTATTCCTGCGGTTAAGAAAGATTTTGGTGTTGTTACCGATTTGTACAACACTGCATCCAAGTACAGCAAAACAAACATCACATTGAACAACGCAACCTATCTTGCATCAACCGTGCTTGACAAAGGTATCGACTCGTTTGAAACCTACACTATCACGGGTTCAATGACCGAAACCAAGCACACCAAATATCCTGATGCTGTTATTGCCGAGTTCACTCCTGATGAGGACAGTGTTATGGAAGCTGTGTTGAACACATATTATATTCAAATAGACTAAAAATCAGGCCGTCGATAAAGCCTCTTATAAAAACAAAAATGCTGTAGGCATCAAACTTACAGCATTTTTTCTTTTTTTCAATATCATATTAGTACATATAATTTGTGGCTTTTACAAATTCGCCATTCTTATAATAAGTTCTCGGCACTCTGCGTGCAACTCGACACGGAAGTTCATAATTGAATGAATAAGCAGAATTTGAAACCTCTTCCATAGAAAGTTCGGCGTCACCGTCTTTGCCTACCAAAGTTACGGTGCTGTCAAGTTCTGCGCCGTCAACATCTGTGACATCAACCATAAACTGATCCATACAAACTCTGCCGACAATCGGTGCATATTGACCGTTGATGATTACCTTGCCATTATTTGAAAGGCAACGAGGATAGCCATCAGCGTAGCCAACAGGAATAGTCGCAATCACTCTCGGCTCGGTTGTTTTGAATGTTCCGCCATAAGACACTTCTCTGCCGGCTTCAAGGGTTTTTATGTGCGAAATGTGAGTGAGCCACGACATAACAGGTTTGATGTCGAGAAGCGACTTGTCAACTTCCTCGCTCGGATAAAGGCCGTAGAGAATAATTCCCATTCGACACATATCGAAGTATTCATCAAAATTCATAATGCCTGCGCTGTTGTTCAAATGCTTAATCGGGATTTGAATTTCCCTATTTTCAAGCATCTCAACAAAAGCCTTGTACTTTTCTCGCTGTGCAAGTGCTTTTGTCAAATCCGACTCGTCAGCCGTTGCAAAGTGAGAGAAAAGTCCCTCGGCTTCAATGTTCGGCAAAGCACAAATTTTTTTGCAAACATCAGCGCTTTCCTCATTAACCTGAAAACCGATACGGCTCATTCCTGTATCAATGCAAAAATGAAACGGAACAGTTTTGCCCTGCTTGACCGCTTCATCAGACAAAGCCTTTGCCGTGTCGTATGAAAAAACAGGAATACGAATTTCATATTTCACGACCAAATCATAAAACGCAGGAGCGACATAACCCAAAATCAAAACCGGGGTTTTTATGTCGGCTTTTTTTAGTTCAACGGCTTCCTCGATGCAAGCAACACCGAAGAAATCGCATTTGCCCTGCAAGAATTTTGCAAGTTCAACTGCACCGTGACCGTAAGCATCGGCTTTAATAACTCCCAAAAGTTTGCAACCCTGCGGCAATTTGGCACGAGTGTTGTTGTAATTATATTCAACGGCATCCAAATCAATTTTTGCCTGTGTTCTAAAGTACATTATCCAATCACCTCTGAAAGTGGCACAGTTTTTATATCATTTTCGGCAAAAGCCTTGTTGAGTGCACGAACAAAATCAAGTGCCTTTTCGCCATCACCGTGAACACAAACGCTGTGAGCCTCAATCGGCACCTCCTCGCCTGTGTAAGCGGTAACCTTGCCTTCTTTTACCATACGGATAACACGAGATATAGCCTCGTTTTCATCGGTAATCATTGAGCCTTCAAGCGTTCTTTTACGCAATGAACCGTCAGCCTCATACGCTCTGTCGGCAAAAACCTCGCTGGCATATTTTATGCCGACCTGCTTTGCCGCCTCAATCATTTTTGAACCTGAAAGAGCAAGCAAAATCAATGACGAATCAAAATCTTTAATTGCATTTGCAATGGCAAGCGACATTTCCATATCCTTTGCCGCCATATTGTACATTGCCCCGTGAGGCTTGACATGTTGCATCTTCACGCCTTGTGCCTTTGCAAAGGCTGAAAGTGAGCCAAGCTGACAAAGAGTGATGTTGTACACCTCTTCAGGTGACAAGGTCATATTTGTTCTGCCAAAATTTTCCTTATCCAAATAGCCGGGATGAGCACCAAACGCAACGGAATTCTCCTTGCACAAAGCAACGGTTGTGTTCATAATATTGCTGTCACCTGCGTGAAATCCGCAAGCGATATTCGCCGAAGTAATCAAGGGAATAATCTGCGAATCAAAAGCAGCTCCCTCGCCTAAATCCGAGTTTAAATCTACAAAATACATCTATAAACTCCTTAATAAATTCTAATAAAACAGATATAAACGCTACGCAAATTAATACTTCAACGCAACATTTTTTACATCTGTGATAAACATATGCCCCGGTGCGTGAGTGATTGCAATCGGTGGCTTTGTTTGCATAACAGCATTTTGAGGGGTTACACCGCACGGCCAGAACACCGGCACTTCACCCTCGTTGATTGTAACGCTGTCGCCATAATCAGGATGATTGACATCCAAAATGCCAATGGCTTCCGGATTGCCGATTTGAATAGGCGCACCGTGAACTTTTGGCATTGCAGCCGTAACCTCAACCGCCTTGACAACCAAATCATTTGGTATCGGACGCATTGAAACGACCATATTTCCGTGAAAAGCGCCTGCCGAAGCAAGTTCAATATTTGTATTGAACATAGGCACATTTACATTTTCCTCTATATGACGAACAGGAATGTCCGCCTCGAGCATTTCGCTCTCAAAGCTGAAGCTGCAACCAATGAGGAAGTACACAAAATCATCCTGCCAATATTCGGAAATATCTGTAACCTCTTTTTCAAGTACACCGTTTTTCCAAATTCTATACTTTGGAAAATCCGTGCACACATCTCCCTCGCTTGCCATAGCCTTGAACTCTCTTGAGCCGACATCGCCGACCTCTAAAATCGGGCACGGCTTTGGGTTACGCATACAAAAAAGGAGAAAATCAAACGCATAGTCCTTTGGCAAAATGCAAAGATTTGCCTGCGCATAGCCTGCACACATACCTGATGTTTGAAAATCAATTTTGCCCTCACGGATAAGTTTTTTCACTTCCTGCGGGTGCATTGCTGAATAATCCATATTCACTCCTAAAATCAAAACATATATAAATTATCAAAAAATCGTTTTTGTTTTTTTGCTTCTTGCTCCGCTTCCTCAACGGTAACACTCTTAAATCTGACCGTGTTCCCTGCCGAAAGCTGTGACGCACGAGGCAAGTCAACACTGATTACAGTTGCAATTTTGGCATATCCGCCCGTTGTTTGATGGTCTGCCATAAGAATAATCGGCTCGCCCGAATTCGGCACTTGGACGGAACCGAAAACTATGCCGTCGGATATAATATCCATACCGTTTTTCGACTTGAGCGGTTCGCCTGAAAGCCTTATTCCCATTCTGTCCGACTGAGCAGTAACTTCATACTCCTGCGACAGGAAAAGCCTTGTATCCTCATCTGTGAACATATCATTTTGCGGACCTAAAACAACACGAAGCTGAGCATCTTTGCTGTATTCAGATTCAGGAATTTCCCACTTGTCAATTTCACCGAGAGGGAACGCACCCGTTCCGATTGAAAGAACATCTCCGCTTTGGAATTTTTTGCCAAAATGTCCGCCAAAAGCAAACTTCAAATTTGTTGAAGCACTGCCAAAAACATATTCGCCGACTATTCCGCCTGCAACGGCAAGATAAGCACGCATACCGCTTTTTGCCGCACCCATAGAAAGAATGTCGCCGTTATTTATCTTGTAAGCCTTGTTTCTTTTTATCGGCTTGTCATTTATTTTTGCGCCAAAATCCGCACCTGAAACGCAAATCACCGTATCCTGCGTGAACCTTGCAGTAACGCCGAGCACAGTCATTTCAAGAACAGGCGCACTGTCGCAATTGCCGCACAATCGGTTGGCAACTCGCATAGAATATCTGTCCATCGCTCCGTTTTGAGTGAAGCCGTTTTTCATAACCCCTACCCTGCCGAAGTCCTGCACAGTGGTCAAAAGTCCCGGAGTAATAATCTCTATCATAATTCTGCCTCCGTAACCTTAACCTGATATTCGCCACTTTGAACCTGCTGTTCAATTCGCTTGAATTCGTCCAAATCAACAGGCACAAAACGAATGTAATCACCTGCGGAATACAAAATCGGATTTTCTCTTTCCTTGTCATAAACCTTGAGGGGAGTTTTGCCGATAAGTTGCCATCCACCCGGAGAAGCCACAGGATAAATGCCTGTTTGTTCGCCACCGATACCGACAGCACCCTCAAAAATCTCCGACCTCGGTGAATCAAGGCGGGGTGTTGCAAGTGCTTCGTCCATACCGCCGAGATAAGCAAATCCCGGCAAAAAGCCAAGCATATAGATGAGATAATCTCTGCCACTGTGTCGCTCAATAACTTCCTGCCGTGTGAGGTGCGAATGTTCGCAAACATTACTCATATCAAGAGCAAAGCAATCATCATAGCACACAGGAATTTCAAAAAGTCTTGCCTTTCGGCTTGAAGCGACTTTGATATTTTTCAGTATCTTTGCAAGGGTATTTTTCAGCTTTTTTGCGCTGATTTCGGTACAATCATAAAGCACCGACACCGAGCAAAATGTTGGGATATATTCGGTAACGCCCTTTATCCCTGCTTGCTCGATTTCGGCGCAAAGAGAGGTCACATACGCATTGACCTCTCTGCTAATTTCATTTTTAAACTGTACGGTAACCGCACTGTCACCGTTTTGCAAAAATGAATATATCATCCGAAAAATCCTTTTTTAAGTGTTGTTTCAAACCAAGCGGTTGTTTTATCCTCAACAGTATGAGGATATTCGATAAGACCTTTCATCAAGGAAATCATAGGCAAAATAATGTTTTTGCCGATACCGTCAATATACGGTCTTGCTTCGCCGTACATATCAAGCATACCTGCCTTTGCGGCAGCATCCATAACAGCCGACTCCTCTTCCTCGGTGTGGAAAAGGCTAACATCGTCCAAAAGGAAAGCTGTGCAAGCCATAAGAGCGTTCATACCCCAATCGCTGACAGTTGCAGTGATGATGTTGTCCGCAGCTGTGTCTGCCAAAATACCAAAGCCTGTGCCTGCCTTGCAACCACCCTCCTCGGCATATGGGATATATTTTCTGATGTGTTCCTCAATTGTGCCCATGCCAAGCTCGTTGCCAAGGTCACCGATAGAGAGATTGTACACACCTCTGTTTTGACATTCTCTGAAAAGGACATCATATTTTGCCTCAACATCAGTTGTGTTTACACCGACTGCGTTGTGATAATAGCCGTTTTTGTTTCTGCCCGGTGCTTCGTTTGAAATGATAGCACAAGGAAGCCCGTGAGAAAGAATTTCCACTGTTTGTTCAGCCTCTTTTGCCTTGTCCTTTGTAAAGGTGACAATGCAAATTGTGTTGTCGGGAATATTGTCTATATCATAAGTAACATCAACGCCGAGCACTTCGCTCATAGCCTTGATTGATTTTTCGCACTGATCAGGAACAATCATAACAGGCTTTGCGCCAAAAGCACGCATAACAAATCGAGCAAACACGGTTGAAGAAATAATACCGTCTGTTTCAGCCTCGTTCCACGGAAGAAGAACAAAGCCTGTGAGAATAAACACCTTTTCGCCCTTTTTGATGTTCTGCACAAGTCCCTCTGCACCGTTGAGCGAAAGAGGCTTGCCTGTATATTTGATTGCACCGTCATAAAGAATACGGCACACACCGTATCCTCTCGGGTCAAGATTCATCAGCCAATCAAGATTGTAGCCGACATTAAGTTTTGTAAGTTCTGTTCTGTTCATTATGCTTTGCACTGCTCCTCAAAATCTTTAACCAAAGCGTCCTGAATTGTCTTGAGCATTTCAGGTGCTTTACCGCCTACCGGCTTGCCGTCAACAGTCTTTACAGGAATACAGAATGAACCTGTTGAATGAACAATAATTTCATCGGCATTCATAAGTTCATCAAGGGTGTAATCTCTTTCTTCAACGTCATAGCCGAGTTTCTTTGCAAAAGCAAGAAGACGAATTCTTGCAGTACCCGGAAGTACTTTGTCATCAAGCTGATGAGTGATAACCTTGCCGTCCTTAAAAATAGAAACATTTGAATGTGCACACTCTGTTACCAAATCTCCTCTGTGGAAGATAGCCTCTTGACAACCTGCTCTGTCTGCTGCTGTTGCTGCAAGACAAGACGGAATAAGGTTCAAGGTTTTGCAATTGCAATAATAGAATCTCTTGTCCTCATAAGTGATAACATCAATAGGCTTGTATGTATCTGCAACATGAGAAGGAGTGAGAGTAATCCACAAATTGCCCTGCATATCTTCAGGATAAATATGACCTCTGAGTCCGTTACCTCTTGTAACCTGCATATAAACGAACTGGTCACCGTCATCAACCTTCAAAACAAGTTCTCTCAAAAGCTTGTCAAGTTCGTCACGCTCAATCGGAATGTTCATACCGAGGAGCTTTGCAGAATTGTAAAATCTTGTGAGGTGGGCGTCCATATCAAAAACAACATGGTTGTGAGCATAAGTAGCATCGTAAACACCGTCACCAAACCAACAAACTCTGTCGAGCATCGGAATTTGCATATTCTCGATTTCGTCATATTTACCGTTATAGTAACCTAAATTTTTCATAAAATTTCCCCCAAAAATAGATTTCAATAAAAAAAGCGCAAGAAAACTCCGAATAAACGAAAAGACTTCCTTGCCCTCTTTTATAATTTTAATACTATTAAATATAAAAGTAAATAGCTAATTCATATATTATGCGTAGAAATTTTAGGTCGATTTTTGTGCAGATTACAACAAATGTAATATTTCAACAATTTGCCTTTTGTAATTCAAAAACTCATCTGTGAGATTAAACTCGGTTGTTCTCGGCTTTGGTGCATCAATTTTAATTTCGTTTGCACACACACCGTCGGCAAGAATATAAATTCTGTCCGACAGCAAAATTGCCTCATCAATATCATGAGTGATGAATACGGTTGATAAATCAATGTTCTGCATAACATCAAGATACCACTTGTGGATGACAGATTTTGTTATCGTGTCAAGTGCACTGAACGGTTCATCAAGAAGTGCAACGCCGTTTGATGACAAATAAGTGCGGAGCAAAGCCGCTCTCTGACGCATACCACCCGAAAGTTGTGACGGATATTTGTACTGCGTACCTTCAAGACCAAAGGTTTTGAAATAAGGTTCTGCCTGTGCTCTCGCCTCTTTTTTGCCGACACCCTTGATAACAAGAGGAAGTGAAACATTGTCTATCACCTTTCTGTAAGGCAAAAGCAAGTCTTTTTGGAGCATATAACTGACATTGCCCGGCTTGCCCGTAATATCCTCGCCGTTTAACCAAACCTTGCCGCTGTCGGGCATATGAATACCCGACAGGACATTAAACAGCGTTGTTTTTCCGCCGCCGCTGACACCCAAAAGGCTGACAATCTCGCCCTTGTTGAGCGTAAGCGAAGCACCTTTTAAGACCTTATTATCGCCGAAGCTTTTATAAATATTTTCAGCCTTTAAAATTTCCATAAATTATGCCAAATAATCGTTTGTGAAACCTGTATTTTCAGGAATTTTTTCTTCTACAATCTTTTCTTCGCCGAGCCAGTTATAAAATGCGTTCCATCTTGCAGGATCGATATAACCCCACTTCGGAGCGTCTGCAACATACTGGTCTACCATATACTTTTGGCTTGCCTTTACAAGTTCTTCACTGCCCTTGAGTGAGCCTGTGTCGTCACCGTCAATAAGGATTTGAGCTGCTTCGTCAGGATTTTCGATAGCATATTCATATCCCTTTTTGGTTGCAGAAAGGAATGCCTTAACTGTTTCAGGATCGTTCTTGATAAGGTCGTTGTTTGCAATAAGAATAGGAGTGTAATAGTCAAATGTAGGGTTCAAATCCTTAAAGAAGAACCTGTCAACTTCTACATTGTTTACCTGAGCGTTAACTCCGCCCCATCCGTCAAACACCCAAATTGCGTGATCCGGATTTTGCTTTACATCCTGTGCTTCGTCTGTTACAGTGTTTGGAATTCTCTTAACCTTGCTCCAATCACCGCCGTCTGCCTTAACAACATTTTCCAACATTGCGAGTTCGATAGGTGAATCCCAAGTGAGATATGTCTTGCCTTCAAGACCCTTTGGACTGTCGATGCCTGCACCCTTTTTAGACATAACGCAAGAAGTGTTGTGCTGAAGAAGAGCGGCAACAGCTGTAACCTGCATTGGAGTTGCAGATGTGAAAGCAGAAGCAATTGTATCCTGTGCGTCAATAGCAAACTGTGCCTGACCTGCGGAACAAGCCTCTGTTGCACCGTTTTCAGGTGGCTGAACGATTGATACATTAAGACCTGCATCTTTGTAATAGCCTTTTTGCAATGCAACATAAAAACCTGTGTGGTTTGTGTTAGGTGTCCAATCAAGGCAGAGTGTAACATCCTTTAATTCTTTTTTTGTGTCGTCTGACGCATCATCCGAATTTGCCTTTGAGCAAGCGGCAAATGCACAAACAAGAGAAAGTGCAAGCAACAATGCCATTATTTTCTTAAACTTTTTCATTTTTTGTCTCCCAAATTTTCTGTTTTATGTACCCACGGCATAGAAATTCTTTCAAGCAAAATAACAATGCCCATAAGCACCAAGCTGATTGCCGAAATAAACACGATAACGGCAAACATTTTGTCAAAGGCATAAGCCTTTTTTACTCTTGTCATATAAACGCCGAGTCCCTCAAATCCGCCGAGCCATTCCGAAACAACGGCACCGACAACCGCATAGGCGGCAGAAATGCGAAGCCCCGAAAAAAACGAAGCGGTAGCATTCGGCAATTTGACTATCCTAAAGATTTGAAGTCTTGTTGCTCCCATAGAACGCATAAGATTTATCGCATCGGCATCAACGCTTTCAAATCCGTTGAGAAGTCCGATTGCAATAGGAAAAAATGTTGTGAGAACAACAAGTGTGATTTTCGGAGCCATACCAAAGCCCATCCAGAGCACCAAAAGAGGCGCAATTGCAATGGTCGGAATTGTTTGAGTAACAACCAAAACCGGATAAAGAGCCTTATTGATTATGGTAAATCTGTCCATAAGGCTTGCAATGACAAAGGCTATTGCAATACCGATGAACAAACCGTAAAAAGTTTCCTGCAAAGTGACAGCCGCCTGTTTCATCATAATTGAAAAATTGTCAACAAACGCTTTGACAACATCAATCGGTGACGGCAACATATATGCAGGCACAAGTTCCATATCACAAGCCAAAAACCACAACAGCAATATGACAATTATCGCACCGAGCGGTGCAAGTTTATTGGTGATGTTTTGTAACTTTTTTGTCAATGGTCAATACCTCGCCCTCAGGATTGTAAACCACCTTGACATATGCGCTCACACTTGGGCAACCTGCCTTGATTGCAACCTTTTGGCAGTTTGCAACAATTTCCATAAGCTCATCATAGCTTTCGCCCTCAATGGTAGTTTCGAACGGACCTACATAATAATTGAGTCCTGTTGACTTGATGTATGCAATAACCTCGTCAACAATGCGGATAAGTTCGTCCTCATCCTTTACGCTTGGCAAAACCTGAATAGCAACACTTGCTTTCATAATAAAATACTTCCTTTCATAATATTCTTGATAAGTCAAGAAAAAAGCACCGAAAAAATCGGTGCTGAAATCCTAAATTTATATCGTCTTCCTACGCTCGCATTACCGAACAGGTTAGAAGGGTATAATCTCAGCCAAGATTGAAAAACAATCAGCACCCCTGACTTATTAAGTTAACGATATTTTACCACTTTTTGTGCATTGTGTCAAATGGATTAAGCGAAACAAATGTGAAAATCGCATTTAAATCATAATATTTGATCAATAATATCAATTATACCCATTGCTTGAAGTTCATTTGTTTTTTGTTGGAGGTTATCAATATTATTTAACGCGCAATGTTCTGTTGTAATGCTCCATTTTTCTACCCATAAAATGTTATAAAATTCTTTTCTTGCAAATTCAACAGAACTGTCTTTTGTCCTTGTGGCACAAATATACAAATCACAATCGTTTTCAATATTGTCAAAAGCCTTAGAAAGCGTTTTACCGTCATCACCGTAAGTTACAATACCGATTTTCTTATTATGATATTCTACTATGTATATACCGTCCTTGCTAAAATCAGCAGGTATCTCACCCTTAATAATAGTTGCACCACGATTTTTTAATAAAACGGCAACCAAATTTAATGTATGGGTTTTACCTCTTGACTCTTTGCCCCAAAGAGCAATTATTTTTGGTTTACTTAATTCCATAATTATCCTCCATATTATTTAATATTTATTTTGTTTTTATATTGTTCCAAGACTTGACATCACATTGTCCGTCATCATTATTGCCAACAGCAACCACAGTGCCATCGCTTTTTAAACCTACTGTATGATAGCCATTGATTGAAATAGCAACAATGTCATTCCAATTATAAACATTATCTTGTCCATAATCGTATCGTAAATCATCATCCTCATAAAAAGTTTCATTAATTAGCTTTGTCGACACAACTGTACCATCATTTTTCAATCCAATAGTATTTTCTAAACCAGCAAATATATTTGAAATATTTTTCCAACCTTTAACTTCACAAGCACCACTACTGTTATCTCCAACAGAAATAACTGTTCCGTTTTTCTTTAATCCAATTGTTGTACAACCATTTGCCGAAATAGCAATAATGCCCTTCCAATTTCGAACATCACATTGTCCGTAATCATTATTACCAACAGCAACAATTGTACCATCACTCTTTAATCCTACTGTATATGAATGTCCAGCAGAAACACTAACAATATCTTTCCAATTAGAAATATCAGATTGCCTTTTGCTGTTATAACCTACAACAACAACTGTACCATCATTTTTTAATCCTACTGTATAAGAGCTACCTGCAGAAATCTGTTTAATATCTCTCCAGTCCTTAACATTACATTGACCATAATTATTCAATCCAGTAGCAACAACGGTACCATCACTCTTTAATCCTACTGTGTACCCATTTCCAGCCGATACAGCTACAATATCTTTCCAATCCAAAACATTACATTGTCCGTCATCATTATTACCAACAGCGACAACAGTACCGTCATCTTTTAATCCAACTGTATGATTGCGTCCAGCTGATATAAATGGCTTTTGGCTAATAAAATAAGGCTCCATAATTTCTGACATCTTTTCATCAGAATCATTATAACCTTTGATTTCTGCAAAGATACTATAAGCTGAATCTTCATTACCTTCATTAAGCAATTCAAGTGCAGTATTATATTTATTGTTAGGTATAATTGCTTTCGTAATTATCAAAAGCACGATAATACATACCGCAATAATTACAGAAATAATAATCACTATTGTCTTAATTTTTTCTCTAAATTTATTATTCTCCTCTATTATTTTTTGTTTTTTCTTATCAAGTTCGTCAATTTTATTTTTACATATAGCAATTTTATCAGTTGAATCTCTATATTCCGATATTTGACTAAAAAGTTTGATAGCACTAATTAAATTTAAAGTTTCATATGTTTTCACTTTATCAACTGCTTTTGCATAAATAGCTTCTTTTCTTGCTTCTTCTGCTTTTCCTCTGCACTGAAATGCCAATTCTTTTGAATCTTTGAAATTTTCCAATAATTCAAAACTTTCTGCAAGATTGATAAAATCTTCTTCTGTCTTAGCAGTTGCCATTAAATCCACAGATATTTTATACATCTTTTCATCATCGTTATAGCGAATTACATCTAAATATGAATTTAACTTGTCACGAAGTTTCTCATTCGCATAACGAGCCGCTTTTATATAGTTATCACTTTCATCAAATGATGTTTCCAATTTTGCCAAATCATCCTGCTTGTGAACTTTTAGTTCAGCCATTAATTTTCCAAGATATGCCTGTGCGTTTTCAGGGTCAAGGTCAAGCACTCTTTCGCAATATTCATCAGCGTCTTTCCAATTACCGTCTTCAAGGAAAATAAAAGCTCGTTTCAAAAGCGGTGCAATATCTGTATTATTTGATTCGACAACTACTGTATTGCTTGGCTGTTCTTTTGCCGGTGCGACGAGTTTTTTAATACCTCTTACAATATCGTTAATGAAACCGATTTTGCTCATATCCTGTGCTTGCAAGTGTGAAAACTCATCGGGCAAATCATAAGCGTCCATATCACGGAAGCACGGAATAAGAGTTTTTGAACGGTCATTATTCATAAGTTTTAAGTATCTTGACCATTCATTCTTAACCCAAACAGCATTAAAGTTTTCAGGCTTAGTACCGACAACAAGCATAACCTTTGCTGAATTAAGCGCAGAGAAAATATATGGCTCATATTCCTGACCGAGTTTGTTTTCAAGTGTAATTGCGGCATAAAATACCTTTAAGCCCTCTTGTGTAAGCTGATAATAAATATCGTTGGCAAGTACGCTGTCAACTGTTCTTTTACCGTTTTCGTCTGTTTCTTTATAACAAATAAACACATCAAACGGCTTTTCGTTATGAACGATTGAAAGAATATCCTTTTGCAGTTTGTCGATCTCTTTAGCCTCTTGCTCATAAATCAACCTTTGGTTTGAATCTGCATTTTCTATAGCAGAAAGATAGTCAACATCGGTCAAAACGGATTCGAGTTGAGTACGGTGACAGGTAGGCACTCTTTTGTATGTATTAGGGTCTTCGACATATTCTATACCATATTTACAAAGAACAATACCCCAAAAAGCCTCTGCTTCATTAGGATTTTTTGCAACGATTTTTTCGTAAATTTCCTGTGCCTTATCAAACTCACATTTAATGCGAAGATTATTAGCACGGTTGTAAAGGTTTGTTGTAACTTCATCATCAATGGCAGAAACTGTTTGTTTTGTTCCGCAGTATTCACATTCGCAAATTGTTTGACCTTTTTGAACTTCAAGGCTTCCGCCACACATTTTACATTTGAAAATTGACATTGTTTTCTCCCCTTATTTTAATATCTTACACTTTTTATTTCTATCGTTTACAAGAATAATCAGTTCGTTGCCGAGGGTTTCGGCGAGGGGTTTATTATCCTCAATTACTGCATTTGAAAACTCGTTGAATTTAATTGTAATTTGAGATTCGACAGGTGAAAGTGCCTCGTTTGACATAGGGTCGCTATAGCGAATTGCCTCATAAACCTTTTTGGCAATTTCCTTTGTTTCGTCAGATTTTGCACGAGGCAAAAGACTTTCGGCATCTACTGTGAGTGATTTAATAAAAAATGTTTGTGCTTTGACTTTTTTATCAATATTTTCTATGGTATCTGCGGCCGCCTTTGATGAAATAATTGCGATGGCATAAAAAGCGACTATCAACACATCAAGAATAATGCCTACCCAATAAGGTATAAACGATACAACCATTGCAACGGCACCAACAATTATTGATACAAGAAGTGCTGTATAACTCAGGCTGATAATAGGAATATTAAGAAATCTTTTATCGTTATTATCTTGTTTAAAAAACACAATACTGCTTACAAGCTGAGCGATAAACATCAGCGTAATAAATGCGTAGCCTATCCAAAACGACGGCGTGAATTTATTAACATTAACCGTAATCGGCACGGCGAATGTGATTACATTAAATACTGCAAGTGCGATTGCCCAACAAGGCAAATAAAATTTGATACCCTTTTTCATTTCTTTCTCCTCCTACATAATAGATGACAGAAGCTGTTGCTTCATATTTGCAAATTCTTCATCAGTCAGCATTCCCGAATCTTTCATCATTTGAAGTTTTTGTATTTTTGCCTGGAACTGTGCCATATCGTCTTGAGGCTGTACCGGTTGTTGCGGTTGATTTGCACTGTCAAGAGCATTACTTATGGCATTGCCGACAACTCCGCCGACTGCACCGCCTACTCCTGCCATAGTGCCAAAGCCTACGCCCATATTTGTAAACTGACCGACAGCCTCGTTTTTAGCGACATCCTGTGCAACATCAAAACCACGCTCTTGCTGATAGGTATAGCCTTCCTGCTGACGCTTTGTTGCCATAGCCTGCGATTCAATCACGGTACGCTGTGCCTGTGTTTCGGCATCAATAACCGCTGTTTGTTGACGAATTTTAGCCTCGGCAATATCTGCATACTGCCTGAAATGAAGTGATTTAAAATTTTCATAAGTTGAATCGCCGTCAGGTTTAACAATAGTAGTTACAAAAAATCTTTCAAGCGAAATGCCATAGTCCTCAAAATCGGGTTTTAACATTTTCAAAAGAGCGGCGGACATATTATTAATGTGCTCATCAATTTCAAAAATGCTGATATTTTGCTCACGGATAACCTGTGCGATATACGACTTAACCTTTGTCATAAGGAATGCACGGAAATACCTGACAAGATTTTCCTGACCTAATATATTTTCTGTGCCTACAAGCTTAATGAGCAACTTTCTTGAATCTTCTGCACGCAGGCTCATTTCACCGCTTGCACCGATAGAGATAGGAAAATTATATGTAGGCTCCATAAACTGAACCTTACTGTCTGTGCCCCATTTGATTGCCATTTGCTCGGTTTTGTTGATGAAATAAACCTCACAATGAAACGGAGTTTTGTCGCCGGTAGTCTTATTTATGTACTTTGAAATAAGCGGAATATTCTGCGTTTCAAGCGTATATCTGCCCGGACCGAATAGGTCAAGAGCCTGTCCGTTCATCATAAATATTGCTTCCTGCGACTCATGAACAACAAGTTGAGTAAACGAGTTAAAATTTTCAAGCGGATGCTTCCAAATAAATGTGTTGTTATCGCCCTCGTACTTGATTATATCTGCTATTTTAGGCATAAAACATTCCTCAATTCATATTTTTATTTGTTATATTTCACCTCTATAACACATTTATTGTAATATATCCAAACTATAAAGTCAACTATATTAATACTTATAATCAACCTTATTGATATAATTATTCTGTAAACTATATTTAAAGCGGAGGTAAGAATATGGTTGATTTTGGCAGCAATTTAAAAGAATTACGACTTAAGCATAAAATGACACAAAAAGAACTTGCGGATAAAATCGGCGTTACAAAATCTGTTGTTTCGTATTATGAATTGCAAGAGCGTTCACCATCGCCTGAAATTCTTATTAAACTGTCAAGAATATTTCATGTGACAACAGATTATTTACTCGGTATTGAACATACACACACGATTGATGTTTCAAATCTTTCTTCTGAGCAACTTACGGTAATAGAACAACTTATTAAGCTTTTTGAAAGTGATGATAAATAAAGGAGTCTACCTCATTTTCTGTGAGGCAGACTCCTTTATTCTTTAATTGTATTATTAATGTAATTGCGGAATTAATGCGGTTGCGATGCCGAAATATACGAGAAGTGACACGGCGTCAACAACGGTTGTGATGAACGGTGACGACATAACCGCAGGGTCAAATCCGACTTTTTTTGCAATCATAGGAAGTGTGCAACCGATGAATTTTGCAAAAACAATTTCAACAACCAATGTGAGGCAAATTGCAAGATCAACAATGAGGGTTATATCATCGTTGTGCATAATCAAATGGTCAACAAGCCAAATCTTTATAAAATTAGCTGCCGCAAGGCTCAAGCCACAAACCAAGCCTACACGAATTTCTTTCCATACAACCTTGAAGAAATCCCTGAATGTTACTTCACCGAGGCTCATGGCACGAATAACCGTAACACTTGCCTGACCGCCGGAGTTACCGCCGGTATCCATAAGCATAGGAATAAACGCCGTAAGAACAGTCATAGTTGCAAGCTTGTCCTCGAATCCCGTAATAATCGAGCCTGTAAAGGTTGCCGAAATCATAAGAAGCAGCAGCCACGGGAAGCGGGATTTCCAAGTTTCAAAAACCGAGGTTTTAAGGTATGTTTTCTCCGTAGGGAGCATAGCGTTCATCTTTTGAATATCCTCGGTGTTTTCCTCTTGGATGACATCAATAGCGTCATCGACCGTGATGATACCAACCAAACGGCCTTCCATATCAACAACGGGAAGTGCAAGGAAGTTATACTTATCAAACAATTGAGTTGCAAGTTCCTGGTCATCAAGCGTGTTTAGGGAAATAATGTTTGTTTCCATAAAATCGCTGATAATATCGTCGTAATCGTGAAGCAAAAGTTCCTTAACGGTGGTAACACCGATTAGTTTTCTTGAGCTGTCGCAAACATAACAGGTGTAAATGGTTTCCTTGTCGATACCTGTTCGTCTGATTCGCTTGAAAGCCGCCTCAACCGACATATCTTTTTTGAGGTCAACAAACTCCGGTGTCATAATAGAGCCGGCTGAATCCTCCGGATATTTAAGCAAAGTGTTAATTGATTCTCTCATTTCGCTGTCGGCATTGCGGAGAATTCTCTTTACAACAGTTGCAGGCATTTCCTCAATGACATCAACGGCATCATCAAGGTAAAGCTCATCAAGCACTTCTTTAAGCTCGCTATCCGAAAATGCGTGAATAAGTGACTCCTGATTGTCGCTGTCAAGTTCAACAAAGGTTTCCGCCGCTTCTTCTTTGGCAAGCAATCGGAACATAAGCAATCGCTGATTGGCTGACACTTCATCAAGAACGCTCGCTATATCGGCAGGGTTCATTTCCGACAGTAGATTTTTAAGTTTTGCAAACTCTCTTTTTTCACATAATGTTTGGATTTCTTCAATGATTTCTGCTTCATTCATTTCCTGAATATCCACTTTCATTACTGTCACCGCCTTTGTTGTTTTATTTGTTATAGATATATACGACTATTCTTCGTCCTCGTTTTCAGGCTCATCCAAACAATCAAAAAATTCAGTTTCGTCATCGTCCTGTGCCTTAACAGCCACTCTTTTAAGAATCAAGACTGCTATCACAAGAATGACGATTCCGCCAAAAATTCCAAGAAGCATCACCTTGAATTGAGGTGATTTGTGGAACACCTCGTTTTTGATAATGTCCTCATAAGAATTGTTTTTTAGTTCTTTTTTAAGTTCCTTTGATGTCAAGCCAAGACGCTTAACTTCAAACTTATACGATTTGAGCGTTCCGTCAGATGAAACAACACTTGCCTCAATAATCGGATTCTGCTCGGTTGTCATCTTGAATTCCTTTGGAACATTGCAAGACGCACCCAAATCTTCAGGCACGGCTGTCAATTTCAGTTCTGTCATATCCTTTGGGATATAAAGCTGATAATAGGTTTCCTCGTTATTAATTGCCGGATAAACACAACCAAGTTCGCAATTAAGCTCCTTGAGATTTGTGTTTGAATTGAGGTTTACATTGACATCATTATACTTATATTCAAAGAAATAATTTGCCGAAAGCGTAACATTTTTAACCTCAACATTGATACCGTTCACGCCGTCTTGATTATAGGTCACAAAAATTTCTGCGCCTTTGCTGACTTTGTATTTTTTAAGAGTCGGTGTTTCGCCGTCAGAATTTACATTGATGTTATAGTAAAACTGTGTCGGTGAAAAATCGCCCTCAATTTCGGCGTCGTTGAATTCTATTGATTGCAAGGTTGGTGCTTTGACTGTTTTGCTTTCTGCCTTGTCACCTGCAAAGACGGTGAACGGCACAACAACAGTAAGCATCATTACCACGCACAGCAGTGCTTTAATCGTTTTTTTCATATTTACTCCTTTATATCAGTCCGCAATTATGAAGCGTTCTATACCTGAAGAGATAAGATGTTCATACACACGGGTTGTATCAAGCTCGGTTGAAATATAATAAATTTGATTATTGCCTAACTTATCAAGATTTTTTAATTGTTTGTCTATTGCGGAATTCTTTATATTTCCGCTTTCGGCATCCTTGCCTGTGATTTTTACATCAACCTCTTTGAGCAATTTGACATCACCGCCAAGGTCGTTTTGAAGCCTCTTTGCCAAGGTTTTATAGCCGTCATTATATTTGTCCGAAACATCGCTCGGAAGATTGTAGTCGTACAGCACAAACACCTGAACGCCATAGCCTTTCAGCTCTCTGACAATATCGAGAATATAGTTGTACACCTGCTCGTTATTAGGGTCAAGGTAATTATTTCCCTGACTGTCGGTATACAGCTTTTTGCCCTTTTTCACAGCCAAATCTTTGTTGTGCGACGGCAAAACATTGTCCTTGTAGCAACAAATTCTTGCAACGGGCATAATGTCATTTTCTATAAGTCTTTTGATTGAACCGATGCTGTCACTGCCGACATTGCTCATTGCACCGTAGGTGTCAATGGTTGCAAGCGATGAACGATAGCCGATTGTGCCGTCATCACGCTTTGCATCAAAAGTGATGCTGTTTGCAGAAGTGTTGTGAACCTCATTGATAACAGAAGTGAGCATTGCGGAATTGTCAAGGCTGACGGATTCGGTCATAAGTGACGACACATTGATGGTCAACTGCGACAAAGCATTGCTGTCGGCATTGTCCTGATTGAGCAATTTTTCAGCCGGCTCTGCCTGACGAATCATATGCACATCCATCACGGTATAACCACCGAAAAGGAGCACAACAATCAGCAATGATGACACAACGATTTTTATTGCTCGAAGTCTGTTTTCTTTTCTTTTTTGAGCCTTATATTGAGCGGCACGGCGTTTGTCATTATAAACATTACCTGCTTCGCCCTCAATAGTGTATTTATCGGCAAAGTCAATTGGTCTGCCCTGTGGCTCTTCCGTCCAATGCTCGTTGCGGTGCTCATTGGTATAAAATTTTCTTTTTTTCTGATTTTTACTCATAGCAAATCACTGTGCGTCTTGTGCGTTTTTCCTCAAAAGAGCAATAGTTTCGGCCGGGTTTTCACTCTTGAAAACAGCTGAACCGGCAACAAAAACATTTGCTCCTGCTTTTGCTGCAATTTTGATGGTTTCGGCATTGATTCCGCCGTCAACCTCGATGTCGATATCAGGGTTAATCTTTCGGATTGCCTCAACCTTTGGCATAGTTGATTCCATAAAACTTTGACCGCCAAAGCCCGGCTCAACAGTCATAACAAGCACCATAGAGAGCTTGTCAAGATACTTTACAACTTCGTCAATCGGAGTTGCCGGTTTAATAGCCAAGCCTGCCTTTTTGCCAAGTGACAAAATCTTGTCGATAGTTTCCTCGGTGTCGCTGTCGCACTCGGAGTGGAAGCAGATAATGTCGGCGCCTGCCTTTACAAAATCCTCTGCATAATCAAGCGGATTGCTGATCATCAAATGCACATCAAACGGCACATCGCACACCTTTTTGCACGCAGCGGTGACAGGTGCACCGATTGAAATATTCGGCACAAAATGCCCGTCCATAACATCAACATGAATCAAATCCGAAGTGGAAATTCTTTCAAGTTCGGACTGAAGATTTGCATAGTCGCTCGCCAAAATTGACGGTGAGATTTTAACTTTATTGTTCATAAGTAATACTGCTCCATTTTTATAGTCGATATATTATAACATTATATACGCTATAATTCAAGAAAAAAGTGCCGAAACGAATCGACACTTTTCAATAACTTATTAAGTTCAATACGAATATATACTGCCGTCTGTGACACAGAATCCGAGTGTGTGCGGCTCGCCGTTTTGAGTGTAATCTATAAACAGTTTATTGTTAGTTTCATTTATAGCAACTATCTGCATGTCATCATCAGCCAATGTGTCGTTGAAAACAGCCATCTGCTCGTCATCATATTCATCAACATTGTCACTCATAAAGAGGACAGAGCCAAAAAGTTTGATGAACTTTGCAAGCACCTTTTGTTGCTCAAAAGTGAACTTAATGTTGCTTCTGCGAAGCAAGAACACATCGGGGTCACATAAAAACGCACGATTGTTCAGGCATCTTCTGTACACGCTGTTGTGGATGGCATTCGGAGTTGAAACATCTTCCCTGTGAGTGAGATTGCGGAAAAACTTATGCTTCCAGCCGAGATCCATATCCGCACCGATTCGCATATATTCAACCTTGCCGAAGCACGGCATTTGCTGAACTCCGCAGCCCAAAATCTGCTTGTCGCCTACACATTCACGGAGGAAATCAATGCTTTCGTAAGCAAGCTGTCCTCTTGTTTTGTTGTGAAGCGGAACAACCGCAGTTGCATACAAAAAATCAAGTTTTACAAGGTCGAAGCCCCAATCATTAAGCACGGTGTCAAACACATTTTTTATATATGCTCTTGCATCGGTATTATCAATATCAATCGCATAAAATCCGCCCCAGTTTGCACCGACCATAATCGGCTTGCCGTTTTTGCCTTTTACAAGCCAATCGGAATGTTCAGAAGCCAGTTTTGAACCCTTTTGTGCACCGAACGGAGCAAGCCACAAACCCGCCTGCCATCCTTTTGCGTGGATTTTTTCAACAATCGGTTTCATACCGTTCGGGAACTTGGTTTTATTAATTGAAAGCCAATCGCCAACCGAAGTTTGATAGCCGTCATCAATCTGAAAAGTGTTCACCTTGTCGGTTTTTTTAGAAATTGCATCAAGGTCACGAAGAATGATTTTTTCGTTGATTTTTTGATAATAATTATACCACGAAGTATAGCCTTTTATCTTTTTGTCGGTCAGAGGCTTGACATTCATCTTTGCAAAATATCTGTCAAAAACCTCGTCATAACCGCCATTGTCAAAATACAAATCAAGAAGTTCATACGGTTCACTTATCGTGATACCCTCAACATCTTTTGAAAAACGGAGTGTATTTTTGTTCATATCCGCATAGATAATTGTATATCCTGTGCGGTCGTTGAGAGAACCGAAGAAATCAATGTTTTTCTCATTTCTGACATAAGCGAATGAGATTGAATGAAAAACACCACATTCTTTTGACTGTTCAACAAAGGTGTAGTTACCTACCAAATTCATACCAAACGGACTTTTGCCAAACAGACCTTTGCCGACAATTCCCTCATCTGCCATCAACTCATTTTTAGCAAATTCTTTTGTATCAGTCCACGACTGAAAGCCGTTTGCAAAGAACCTGCTGTCCTGCGGATATTCGTATTCTCTTTCAAGATAAAAAGAGATGTCGCTGATTTCTTTTTTGGGAATAACAGTCAAGGTCAATCCGTTTTCTGCCTGATGCAAATCAAACGAAACATCATCGTTTGAAATTTCGGTAGTCTTGAGTTCTTTGCCTGTCTTATAACTGAAATTCAATTTATAATTCATAAATTTACCTCATCAAAACTTTTCAAGCGAATTTGCAAGGAATGTCTTTGTCTTTTCGCTCTGCGGATTTTCATAAATCTGTTCCGGTGTGCCGATTTCCTCAACAACACCGTCTGCCATAAACATAATCTTGTCAGAAACATTTTTGGCAAATTCCATCTCGTGAGTAACAACAATCATAGTGCTGCCCTCATCCTTTAAGTTTTTGATTACATTAAGCACCTCGCCTGTAAGTTCAGGGTCGAGCGCCGAAGTCGGTTCGTCAAAGCACAAAATGTCAGGGTTGAGCATAAGTGCTCTTGCAATGGCAACTCTCTGCTTTTGACCGCCCGAAAGCTGACACGGATAAAAATCAATTTTTTCGGAAAGACCGACTCTTGCGATGATTTCCCTTGCTTGTTGTTCAAGTTCGTCCTTTGTGCCGAGTCCCAAAAGTGACGGAGCAAGGGTCAAATTTTTAAGCACGCTGTACTGCGGAAAAAGATTGAAATCCTGGAACACAAGACCAAAGTGCCTACGCTTTGCTTTGAGTTCCTTATCCTTGATTTTTTTATCTTTTACGCCGTCATATATCACATTGCCGTCAATCGAAATTGTGCCTTCATCAGCGAATTCCAAAAAGTTTACGCAACGCAAAAGTGTTGTTTTTCCCGAACCTGAAGAACCGATAATTGAGAGAACTTCGCCCTTTTGAAGTTCAAAATCAATGCCCTTAAGCACCTTTGTTTTTCCAAAGTTTTTCTTAATTCCTTTTACTTCCAACAAAGCCATAATGTCCCCTCCTTACGCTTCAAAATAGCTCATTTTCTTTTCTGCCCAGTGGAAAATAACGGTGAGAATTCCACAGAAAATAAGATAGAAAGCGGCTGTGTAGAACAGAGGCCAAATAAAACCCGATTTGATAAAGTTCTGTCCCATAAAAATGATTTCGTACACCGCAATGATACGGGCAAGAGAAGTATCTTTTACAAGAGTGATGATTTCATTGCTCATCGGCGGAACAATTCTCTTGACCACCTGCAAAAGTGTCACTCTAAAGAAGATTTGGCTTTTGCTCATACCGAGCACCAAACCTGCCTCGATTTGTCCCTTTGGGATAGATTCAATACCGCCACGATAAATCTCGCTGAAATAGCAAGAATAGTTGATAACGAACGCAACGATAACCGCATTAAATCTTTCCATAAGATCCCAGCCGAAAATCAAGCCCGGGCCAAAATAAACGATAATGAGTTGAAGCATAAGCGGTGTGCCACGAATAATCCAAATGAAAATTTTTGTCAAATACTTGAGTGGCTTGAACTTTGACATTGAGAAAAAGCTGAGCACAAGCCCCAACGGAAGTGAAAATACAAGAGTGAGTGCGAAAATCTTGAGTGTTTCCGCAAAACCCTTGAGCAATTCAAGTGTTACTGTCCAAAACATAATAAAATTAATCTCCTAATATATTATACATTATATTGCCGTTCTTATAACAAGGGCGGTCTTAATAGATATTATTGCCTATTACCCACCAAAAGGCAGTCGCCTAAAATTAAGCAACTGCCCCTAAAGTGATTAATTTGTGTAATTATTCTGCAAGTTGAATACCGTACTTTTCAGAAAGCTTTTGCAATGTGCCGTCTGCCTTGTATTCTGCAATAATCTTGTTAACCTTTTCTGTCATATCACTTTCCTTGCGGAAGCTGATACCATATTGCTCGTCAAGAAGAACAAGTGCAACCTTGAGGTCTGAATAGTCTGTGCCCTCGCCTGTCATTGCCTTTGCCATTGTTGAGTCGATGATGCAAGCGTCCGATGAACCTGAAGCAACTTCCAAAAGAGCGTCTGCCTGTGTTGCAACAACTGTTACATTAAGACCGTTGTCCTTTGCTGCCGATGCACCTGCCGAACCGTTCTCTGCTGCGAAAGAAAGATTTTTGAGGTCATCAACAGACTTAATCTTGCTTGCAACTTCCGATTTTGCAACAACAACCTGCTGATTCATTGCATATGCGTCTGTAACCGATGAGTTATTCTTAACTTCATCTGTGATTGTCATACCGTTCCAAATGCAATCGATTGAACCTGTCTGGAGTTCGAGGAACTTGTTGTCCCAATCGATAATCTGAAATTCAGCTTTTACACCAAGCTTTTCTGCAACCATATTTGCAAAATCTGCATCAAAGCCAATCCAATTGCCGTTTTCGTCCTTATAATCCATAGGAGCAAATTCTGTAATACCTACAACGAGTTTGCCTGATTCAACAATCTTTTCCGAATCTGTTTTGCTTGAATCGTTTGATTTGTTGCCCGAGCATGCTGTGAAAGCAAAGCATACTGTGAGAACTGCCAAAACAATTGCAAGAACCTTTTTAATAGTTTTCATAATATCTACCTCATTCAATTTATTTGATGGGTTCATTATACTTTATTTCTTTAGCGTTGTAAAGCGGTAATACGATAAAATCTCAAGAAATCTTCATTTTTGTGCAACTTGCATAAAGCAAACCCGTAATATAATGTAAATAATATACAGGGCAGTGTATAAAATGTGAATAAATATTCATTTTTGGCATAACTATTGCAAAAAAATACATTATGTGTTATTGTGTAGTCACTGAAAACAACAATAACAAAGGAGACAAAGATTATGAAAAAGTTTTTAGCGGTTCTTCTTGCAGCATTGATGATTTGCGTAAGCTTCGTTGCATGCTCAAGCGAGAAAAAATCAGATGACACAAACACAGACACAAACACACAAGAAACATTGACAATGGTAACAAACGCAGAGTTCCCTCCATACGAATACAAAGAGGGCGACAAAGTTGTTGGTATCGATGCAGATGTTGCACAGGCTATTGCTGACAAGCTCGGCATGAAGCTCGAAATCGTTGACACAAAGTTTGACGCTATCATCCCTGGTGTACAAAGCGGTAAGTACGATATGGGTATGGCAGGCATGACTGTTACTCCTGAACGTGAACAGAGCGTTGCTTTCTCTGATTCTTATGCAACAGGCATTCAGTCAATCATCGTTAAGCAGGGCAGCAACATCAAGTCAGTTGACGACCTCAGCGAAAAGACAAAGATTGGTGTTCAGCTCGGTACAACAGGCGACATCTATGCAAAGGACGACTTCGGTGACGAGGCAGTTCAGGAATTCGACAAGGGTGCAGACGCAGTTCAGGCTCTTCTTGCAGGCAAGATTGATTGTGTAATCATCGATAACGAGCCGGCAAAGTCATTCGTTGCATCAAACGAAGGATTGGAAATCCTCAACACATCATATGCTGAAGAAGAATATGCAATCTGCTTCAAGAAAGACAACACAGAACTTCAAACAAAGGTTAACGGTGCTCTCAAGGAACTCATTGCAGACGGCACACTTCAAAAAATCGTTAACAAGTACATCAAAGCTGAATAAGAATAATTCGGCATCATAAACACAATATAAAGGCGAACCTATCGTTCGCCTTTATTTACGGAGATACAAAATGTTAGATATTATTTTAATGAAGGCTCCCGCTTTTGTGGAAAACTTCAAAGAACAGTTTGACCTCAACTTTATACAAAAAGACCGATGGAAGTATATGGTTACAGGTCTTGGAAACACACTTAAAATTACAGCTGTTGCCGCAATTATCGGTATTGTAATCGGTGTGCTTATTGCTGCAGTTCGTACCTCATACGACAAAAACGAGGAATCCCTCAAAATTCATGGCGGATTCACTTGGTTTATTATGAGATTTCTCAATTTCATCTGCAAAATTTACCTCACCGTCATCAGAGGTACACCTGTTGTAGTTCAGCTCCTTATAACATATTTCATCATATTTGCATCATCATCAAACGGCGTCGGCGTTGCAATATTTGCATTTGGTATCAACTCCGGTGCGTATGTTGCGGAAATCTTCCGTGGCGGTATTATGTCGATTGATGAAGGTCAGTTTGAAGCCGGCCGTTCAATCGGTTTCAACTACTTCCAAACTATGAGATATATCATTTTGCCACAGATGTTCAAGGCCGTATTGCCTACCCTCCTCAATGAGTTCATTGCACTCCTCAAGGAAACATCTGTTGCAGGTTATGTTGCCGTAACCGACCTCACAAAGGCAGGTTCAAGTATTTCGGCTGCAACATATTCATATTATATGCCGCTTTTGTCAGTTGCTCTCGTTTACCTTGTAATCGTTATGCTTCTCACAAAACTTGCAGGATTGCTTGAAAGGAGGCTCCGTAAGAATGAACGATAAAGCACTTATTGCCGTAAACAATGTAAAAAAGTACTATCTCGGCGGAGAGGTAAAAGCTCTTGACGGAGTTAACCTCGAAATAAATAAAGGCGAAGTTGTTGTTATTATCGGTCCGTCAGGTTCGGGTAAATCAACAATGCTCCGTTCGCTCAATCTTCTTGAAGTTCCGACAGACGGACACATTGTTTTTGACGGTGAGGATTTGACAAATCCAAAGCTCAACATCAACAAGCACAGACAAAAAATGGGTATGGTGTTCCAGCACTTCAACCTTTTCCCAAATATGACAATCCTCCGCAATTTGACCATTGCACCGATGAAATTGCTCAAAAAATCACAGGCAGACGCCGAGGCAAAGGCACTTGAACTTCTTGACGCAGTCGGACTTCGTGACAGAGCAGACGCATATCCAAGCCAACTTTCAGGCGGTCAAAAGCAGAGAGTTGCAATTGTAAGAGCACTTTGCATGGAACCTGAAGTTATGCTTTTTGACGAGCCGACCTCGGCGCTCGACCCTGAGATGGTAGGCGAAGTTTTGCAGGTTATGAAAGAGCTTGCAAACAAGGGTATGACAATGGTTATCGTAACCCACGAAATGGGCTTTGCAAAAGAAGTTGCCACAAGAGTTATCTTTATGGACGAGGGCAAAATCCTTGAACAAGGCACACCTGACGACATCTTCAATCATCCAAAAGACCAAAGATTGGTTGAGTTCTTGTCAAAGGTACTATAGACTGTCGATAAAGTTCCTGAAACACGCAAATATATAAATTGACCATATTGCCTCTTTTTTTAATAAAAAGGGAGGTAGCAACACGAAGTGTTGACGAATGGGTTTTAAAAATGCCGTAGGTATCGAACCTACGGCATTTTTAGC
>OBCL01000011.1_pt1 | contig 75022 bp, 59 predicted proteins | sample 1495931 | NCBI WGS metagenome assembly OBCL01 (sample SAMN03418275, study PRJEB22391) | human gut metagenome | biome: human-gut; feature: organic feature; material: feces | host: Homo sapiens | place: Tanzania | collected 2013-01
GAAAACGAAATTCAGAACCTTTCTCAACAGCCTACAGCGTGTCGAAAATACTTTTTCGACACGCTGAGTCAAATACGAATTTAGGTTCGAATTATTCCAACTCTATTTTAAAGCAAAGTGGCATTGAATAATCCGAGTTGCCGTTTGGCTTAAATTCCATATATTGTTTGTTTCTTTCAAACGGAAGTTCCTCGCCTGTCGAAACAAGAGTTACACGGCGGACAATAACATCTTGGTCAACCTTTTTGAACGCTTTTATTCTTACAGGCTTTGACGAATTTGGTTTCATCCAAAAAGCATAAACAGAGCCGTTTTTGTATGTAAAGCGAAAATCGCTGCTCTTGTACGGCTTTGTTTTATTGTCTTGGAAAAATCCGTCCTTAGCATTCACCTTACCCTCGCCAAACATTTTCCAAGCGACTGTGTCATAAATTCCGTCACCGTTTTTCTGCAACCATTTGCCGATTGAACGGAGAATTTGAGTTTCTTCCTTTGTAATCGTTCCGTCAGGTTTTGGACCGACATTAAGAAGCATATTGCCGTTTTTGCTGACAATATCTATAAGGTCGGTAACAATATGATACGGCGTTTTGAAGTTATTTGTTTTTGTATATCCCCACGAATTTTTGCCGATTGCCGTGCAGGTTTGCCAATGCTCTGGAGAAATATCGGTGAGTGCTCCACGCTCAACATCTCGAGTTGCAATTCCCGGTGCAAATGCGTTGCACTTGTAATTAATAGAAACATCTTTGCCCCACTCCAAAGCACGATTATAATAATAAGCGGCAAATTTTTTGAGATACGGTTTGAACGCCTTGTTATGAATCCACCAATCAAAATAAACAACTGATGGTTTATAGCTGTCGATAAACTCACAGTTTCGCACCAACCAATCCTGCAAAAACTCTTCAGTAGGTGCAGTACCCCTTACATCATTTGTGGTTTGACCCATTTTTAACGCACCGAGTTCATCACAATAATAAGCCGGACCGTAAAAATCGGCATAATTTTCATCGTTTACATCGCTGTCAATCGTTCTTCCCATATTCATAAAAAAGAAATGCTCTGCCCTGTGATTTGAAGCACAGAAAGTCAAGCCCTGCTGTTCGCAAGACGATTTAATTTCGGCAATGACATCTCGTTTTGGACCCATATCAACAGCGTTCCATCTGTTGAATTCGGTGCCGTACATTGCAAATCCGTCATGATGTTCCGCAACGGGCATAACATATTTTGCTCCGCTTTCTTTAAACAATTTCACCCATTCATCAGCAGAAAAGTTTTCGCCCTTAAACATAGGAATAAAATCCTTATAGCCGAACTCATTTTGATTGCCGTATGTTTTGATATGGTGACGATATGACGGCTTGGTTTTGTCATACATTTCCCTGCTGTACCATTCGTTTGAATATCCCGGAACGCTGTAAACACCCCAATGAATGAAGATGCCGAACTTTGCATTTTTGTACCATTCGGGCGGTGTGTGAGTACAGAGAGAAGCATTATTATTCTTAAATTTTCCGTTTGCAATAACAGAATCAATCTGAAGCAAATAATCTTTTTGAGTCATCATTATCTCCTAAAAAAACAAGCCGCGGAATTAACCACGGCTTATTGATTTTTATTTAAAGCGATTATGCCATAAAGCTGCGAATAACAGCCTCGCAATCCTTTGCGTCCATAATCTTTGGAACAGGATAAAGCGGATTACCTTCCTTAAGCGCACGCTTAACAAGAGTAGGCATATCCTCCTCCTTAATCATATCGAACTTTTCAGGGATATTCATAGCAGCATTCATTCTGCGGATTTCAGCAATAAATGCCTTGCCCTTTTCGTCCACTGACATTGACGGAGTTGTGATTCCGATAATATCTGCAAGCTTTGCAAGCTGCGGATATGCGGTTTCTCCATAATAATCAAGAACATAAGGCAGGATAACAGCGTTTGCCAAACCGTGAGGTGTGCCGTACAAACCGCCGAGGTTGTGTGCAATAGCGTGAACATAACCAACATAAGCGTGAGTGAAAGCACGACCTGCATAATAAGAACCCTTGAGCATATTTCCTCTTGCCTCGAGGTCCTTACCGTCATTGTAAGCCTTTTCAAGATTTTCATGAATAAGCTTTGTAGCAATCTCTGCCTCTCTGATAGTTTCCTTTGTGTTGCTGTGGCCGATATATGCCTCAACAGCATGAGTCATTGCATCCATACCTGTTGTCGAAGTGATGTGTGGTGGCAGACCTACGGTAAGTTCCGGGTCAAGCACAGCATACTTAGGACGAAGACAAGTATCGTTGATAGCATTTTTCTCATGAGTTTCGGGATCGGTTACAACAGCAGCAACTGTTGTTTCTGAGCCTGTACCTGCAGTAGTCGGTACTGCAAAAAATGGTGGGAGCTTTTTGTGTACTTTAAGCTGGCCACGCATATCTCTAACAGATTGATTTGGCTTAACAACTCTTGCGCCGGCAGCCTTTGCGCAGTCCATTGATGAACCGCCGCCGAATGCGATAATGCCTTGGCAACCGTTTTGGATATACATATCCTTGCAGTCCTCAATGTTAGGGATTGTAGGGTTTGGCTGAACGCCGTCATAAACGACATAATCAACGCCAACCTCATCAAGCTTTGCAAAAAGCGGGTCAAGAAGATGAAGTCCCATAAGACCCTTATCAGTTACAACAAGAACCTTGTTGATACCTTTGTTCTTGATGAATTCAGGCAATCTGAGAACAGAGCCTGCACCTTCAAGAAGTTCCGGCTCGGACCAATCCATAAAGCACATAGCAACCTTAAATACATTTTGGTAAATTCTGTACCAAATTTTCTTTAAAGTCCAGATCATTTCTTTTCCTCCTTATAAAAATATCAATTATATTCTACAAAAAAACTTTCAAAATTGCAATAGCAAATGTTAATTTTATCCAAATAAATTAATCGATTTCAATACCTCTGCGTTTTCTTTGCTCTGCAAGTTGCTTTTCCATATTTTCACGGTACTCACCTGTGATGTTATAGAAGAACATCGGAATTATGCAAATGAAAAGTGAAACAGCCGGAATGATTGAAATGATGCTGAAAATGCCGTTGCGCACACCGTGGGTCATCTCAAGCGGATTTGCGGTAATTGACGCAGAAATACTTGAAACATCAAGGTCTGCAATAATGTACATCAAGATGATGAACGAGGTTGCAATGGCGTTGCCGAACTTTGTAACAAAGCTCTGAATAGCCGAGCCCATACCTGTAAGACGAACGCCTGTTTTAAGTTCCATATAATCAAGGCAGTCGCCAACCATTGCAAACGCACAAACATTGATTGTTCCGCAAGGAATTGCACTGATGACAAGAAGCGGAACACACGCCCAGAAATGCTCATAGCCTATGAACCACATGGCAAGTGACGAAGTTGCACCGAGAAGTGCAGACACAATAACAATTTGCTTATAGCTGAATTTCTTAATAAGCGGAGTTACGGCAATCATAGCACCAAACATACCGATTGCCGAAGCGACAGCCATAACAGTTGACACCTTTGAAATATTTGCCTGGAGCGCACTTTCAAGTTCTGCACCCGAAAGACCCGACAAATCCTTGCCGATATAGAAAGAATATCTTGCAACATGGACAGCACCTGCTTGGAACATATATCTTGCAGCAGACAAAACGCCCATAAGTGCTGTGAGCATAAGCGGTTTGCAGGTGAAAATGAGCTTTAGTGCGTTAGGCTGATTTTTGTCCTTTTTCTCCGGAACAGGAATATTTACACGCTCTTTTGTTTTAAAGTAAACTCTTACAAACAGAATATTGCCGATAATTGAGCAAATAAGAGCCATAACAACATACTTTGTTTTTTCAAGTTCCGTGCCCGAAAGGTTGAATTTTGGCAAAATAAAGCCCAAAATCATAAACAAACCCATTGGCACTGCAGAGCCGATACCGTTGAAAGTTCTTGCCTTTGAAATAATCGAGCCACGCTCATCGGCATTTGGTGTGAGTGCATTTGGCAAGCTCCAAAAAGGAACATCGCTGCTTGTGTATATCATACCCCACGCAACATAAGTGATTGAGGCATAAATCATCTTTTGACTATCCGCCAAATTCGGCGCATAGAAAAGAAGCATTGTAAGAATCGCAACAGGAATAGGCGTGTACAAAAGATACGGACGCATTTTGCCGTTTTTGAAACTGTTGCGGTCAACGATATATCCCATAATCGGGTCGTTGATGGCATCCCAAATTCTTGCGATAAACATCAAAAGCAACACAAAAATCGGAGTAACTTTTAATACATTAAGGTAAAAGTCAGAGATGTATGAGCTCATAATCGCATACACCATACCTTGACCGAGTGCGCCCACACAGTAGGCAAGCCATTCCTTTTTAGGAACATACATTTTTGCTTCCATAACAAATCCCCTTTTATCCGCAAAAAAATATTAACCCGTCCATAAATATAAAATAACATATTGCTATGGCATAAGTCAAACATTTATGTTATAATTACTACAATAAATTTTAGTTGGTGAATTTATGAAAACAAAAATTCTTGTATCCGCATGCCTGCTCGGTGAAAATTGCAAATACAGTGGCGGAAACAACAAAAACGACGAAGTAATAGCATTGGCAAACAATTTTGAGCTGATTCCCGTTTGCCCCGAATGTTTCGGAGGCTTGACAATTCCGAGATTGCCGAGCGAAATCAAGGGTGGCAAAGTTTACGCAAAGGACGGCGAAGATGTGACCGATGCCTTTATGTCGGGCGCAGAGCAAACGCTGTACATTGCAAAAGAAACAAACGCTCCGTGTGCCGTGCTGAAAGAGAATTCTCCGTCGTGCGGTTTCGGCAAAATCTATGACGGCACATTTTCCGGCAATAAAATTGACGGAAATGGAATAACGGCACAATTGCTTTTTGACAACGAAATACAGATATTCGGCGAAAGCCAAATCAAAAAATTGAGGTATCTATATGAATAAGAAAATCCAAAAAGCCGTGGCAATCATTCTTGGTGCTTGCACAATTTGCAGTGTGCTCACATTCACCGCTTGCTCAAAGCAAGACGCAACAAAAGAAGAATCTGTTATTGTAACGGAAAAAGCAAAAATCAAAGACGCAGACGCAATCAACTATATTGAAAGTTATTCAAGCAAACAGCTCGGATTGACTGACGAGGAGAAAAAAGCCTGCTCATTTATGGTGGCATCTGACGGTGAAGAAATCGACGGAAAGAAATACATCAAAATTATTGCCGCAATAAAGAACGAACAAAAAGGCGACGACGGAAAAACAACTTACACCTTTGACACCAAGGGCGAATACTTCATTTCGTTCAACGGTGACGAAGTGCTCAAAAAGAGCGGTGACGCATACAGCAAATTAGAACTGATTACAACAACTAAAAAGGAAAGCAACCAATGACCGAAACAGAAAGAATGAACGCAGGATTGATTTATGACTGCACAAAAGATGAAATTATGGGCACTCAAACGCAGTATGTTCATCATATGCAAGAATACAACACACTCGGTTTGGGTCACGAAAAGCGAATGGAAGAATTGCTGAAACTTATGTTTGCAGAGGTCGGCGAAGAAACATATATTCAGCCTCCGTTTTACGCAAATTGGGGCGGTCACCATGTTCACCTTGGCAAATGTGTTTTTGCAAACTTTGGCACAACCTTTGTTGATGACGGCAACATCTACATTGGCGACTATGTTATGATTGCGCCAAATGTTACCATTGCAACTGCAGGACATCCGATTTATCCGCCTCTCCGTGAACAACTGCTCCAATACAATGCTGATGTGCACATCGGCAGAAATGTTTGGATCGGTGCAGGCTCTGTTATCTGCCCGGGAGTTACAATCGGCGAAAACACGGTTATCGGCGCAGGCTCGATTGTTGTCAACGATATTCCGGCAAATGTTGTTGCCGTGGGAAACCCATGCAGAGTTATGCGAGAAATTGACGAGCGTGACAAGGAATTTTACTTCAAAGGCAAGAAGATTGATTTTGACCCTGATGCGAAATACAGCGAAATCGAAAAATAAAAAAACGAGCTTGAACAGAAATTGTTCAGGCTCATTTTAATTCAGACCGTATTTTTTGCTTATTCGTTCAATTTTAGTGATGAACGGCATACCGAAAAGAAAGAGGAACACCGCAGTTGCACCGCCGAAAACAAGGCTAAACACCGCACCGCTTGCATAAATTGAAAGTGCGCCTTTGAGCGTGACATTATTTCCGTAAGCCGAAAGCACGGTTGACATATCAACAATTGCGCCGTAAACAACCGTTGCAAGCACAAAGCCGACAATCGAAAGCGTATATCGGTTGACCTTGAGCCACCGAAAAATCAAGCCTGCAAGCAAGCCGACAGTTCCGAGTGCCACCATTTGAAACGGGGTCCACATCCCCTGCCCAAAAATGAAATTTGACACAAAGGCGGAAAACGCACCGACAATATATCCCTTGTGAGCGCCGAGACAAACGGCAGAAACAATGACAACTGCCGCAATCGGTTTGACCTGCGGAATAAGATAAAATGCCGCACGGCTGACAACTGCAAGGGCAATCAAGGTTGCCGAGAGAGTTATATCTCTTGCGGTGACCTTTTTTTGCTCATACGAAACAAAAAACGGAAGCATTGACGCAATCAAAATCACAACCGACACGATGTAATAATTCACGCTGTCGGCAAACAAAAACTGCCACAGCACAATAAAAGCAAGGCTGAGTGCAACGGTGATGTACAAAAACGCTTTTTTCATATCATTCCCCCGTCATTCAAATCCTGCTCACCGACATAGCCAACCGCAATACCGTTTGTGATTTTTGCTGTGCAAGTTGTGTAAAAATTCAGCGAAGTGAAAAACTCTCGTCTTGGCATAGTTGTGACAATTTCGCCCTTTGACAAAAACGAAACATAATCGCCGTATTCACCTGCAAAATCTATATCGTGAGTTGCAATTACAACGGTTTTATCCTCGTCACAAAGACGGTACAGCACATCTGCAAGTTTGACCTTCAGTTCATAATCAAGCGCTTTTGTCGGTTCATCAAGCAAGATGATGTCGGCATTTTTTTGCAAAACTTTGGCAAGTGCAAGCCTTTGTGCCTGACCGCCCGAAATGTCATAAGGATGTTGCTCTTTTATATCATTAATCTGCAAAAAGTCGGTAATTCTTCCGAATTCGACTTCATCACCGCAACGATCCTTGGTGAACAAATCAAGAGGATTTTGGCAAAGCATAGACACGGTTCGTTCTGTTTTGACTTTGCCGTGATGTGGTTTCAAAACATTTACCATAACCTTGAGCACGGTTGATTTTCCGCTGGAATTTGCACCCAAAAGCACATTGATTTTGCCACGATACAGTTTTAAATCAAGAGCTTTGAGGACATCAATATTTTTGGTGTAGGCAAACGAAATGTTTTTCAATTTCATATCAACCGATGGGTCATCGTTTTCGGATGAAAGCGGCGGCAAATTCTTTTCTTTGAGCAATTCCCTGCACTTAAAAACCGTATCAGCACCGTCAAACAATCTCATAAACAACGGAAGTTCGCCCAAAAGCGGAGAATGGTTTTTCTTCATATACTCGACTGTTTTTTGAGGTGTATCCTTCAAAACTGCCTTGCCGTTTTCTATCACAAGAACGCTGTCGGCACACGGAAAAAGTTCTTCTGTAAGGTGCTCGGAGATCACCACAGTTGTGCCAAAATCACGGTTGAGTTTTCTGACCACTGCAACAAACCGTTGAGCCGACACCGGGTCAAGCTGACAGGTCGGTTCATCAAGCACCAAAACATCCGGCTTCATTATCATCACGGAAGCGAGATTCAAAAGCTGTTTTTCACCGCCTGAAAGGGTTGAAATATCATTATCAAGTTTGTCCGAAAGATTAAAGTAGCTTGCTGTTTCAGCAACCAAAAGTTCAATTGAACTCCTGTTCATCCCCATATTTGTAAGACCGAAAGACAATTCGCTTCGCACTTTGTCGGTGACAATATTTTCCTCAACATTTTGTGCAACATAACCAACACTGCCGTTGATTTTTATACACCCTGTCAGAGTGCCGTTTGGTGCAATTTCTTTTTTCATCAATTTTAGCAAAGTTGATTTGCCTGCACCCGAACAACCCAAAACAAGGCACAGTTCGCCACCCGAAACGCTGAAACTAACATCTTTAAGCACGGAGGCAGAGCTTGTCGGATAAGAAAAACTCAATTTTTCGCATATGATATTTTCCATAAAATTTCCTCCGTCAAATCAATAATCACAGGCAACAGCGACAGCAACAAAAACAGCACAAATGCCACCGCATCAAAGGATTTTGAATAAATTCTCGGGTCAAAAATAAATGTGATTTTTCCGCCTGCTTTTGCACAAATCACATATACAAGAGCAACCAAGGACAGGGCAATCATCAACCCGTCAATCGCCTTGAATTTATATCGTGAATACCTAACCGCTTTTGGATTATATCCCCTTGCGGTCATAGAATCGGCTGTTACAATACTGCTTTCAAGACTGTAAGTCACAAGAGCAGACAAATTGTTGAGTGCCGATTTCATTTTATTTTTCGGCTTTTTTCCGCCGTTGAGTGCCATTGAAGCCGTTTCAATATCTTTCAATTTTTTGGTAAATCTCGGAATAAAACCAAGCACCATAGAAAAGAGCAATGCCGTTTTCGGTGCAAACCTAAAGGCATAAATCACTTTTTCGCTGTCAACCACTCGTCCGAATATGCCAAACCACAGCACCATTGCCGTCACAACAAAGCCTTGATTCAAGCCGTAGAACAGCGCTTCAAGTGTAAATTCGGTGTCGCCGATTTTGAACAGCACCGTCATTCCGTAATGTGCAAAGAGCATATTGAACAACCCGATAACCAATATCATCACCACGGAAAATTTGAGTGATGACAACGCTTCCTTGCCCCTGCTTTTCAGTTCATAAAGCAATGCACCGAGGAGCGACACCAAAATAAAAAAAGGGTTATATACCGACACAATCAGTGCAAACATTCCGATAAAATACAAAAAATGAAATATCGGATGTAATTTGCTGAATCTGTCCATATATAATCCTCTCTAATATTCTATGCCTCGTCTTGCGGAAATTCCGCTGTCATAAGGGTGCTTTTCTTTTTGAAAAAATGTCACATAATCGGCAAGTTCGCAAAGTTCATCAACCTTGTTGTGACCTGTTATAATATATTCCCTATCGTTTGAAAGCAGAGTTTTCATATCATCAACGCTCAAAAATTTTGGAATCAAGTCCGAAAATTCATCAAGTACAATCACATCTGCCGTTGATTTTTTGATATATTTCACCGCTTCGTCAACCCACGATTGATATTCGTCACCGGGATTAAATCCCAAATCATGCGGTGACGGATAAACCTCGAACGGCAAAGTCGAAAGTTCACTGCTACTGTCATTTTTAAAAAACTGAACAAGCAAAACGCTCATTCCTGCACCGTAGGCACGCATTGACGCACCGACAGCCGAACAGGTTTTGCCCTTGCCGTAGCCGTAATAATAATGAATCATTTTATTCTAACTTCTTCTTTTGTCTTGTATCTGTATCCGTAATTATCAAGAATGTGCATATTATTAAGTGCAACAGTCGCACCCTTGCCAACGCACAAATCAGGCATTGGATAAACCTCAACATCAAGCCCGAGTGCTTTTTTGAACATCTCATCCATACCGTAAAGCTGTGCCGAACCGCCTGTCAAAATAACCTTTGACACGGTAATATCCGCAATAAGCTGTGGTGATGTGCGCTCAAACATAATTTGTGCAGCTGCAGTAATTTCCGCAAGCAACGGCTTTAAGCACTCATAAATTTCTGTGCTTGTAATTTCAACAGTTCTCGGAAGTCCAGTAACAGAACTTCTGCCGTTGACATTCATAGTAACTTCTGTTTCACGAGGGATTGCACTGCCGATTTGCTTTTTGACTTCTTCTGCGGTGCGAACACCAATCAAAACAGAATGTTCATCCTTAAGGTGCTTTACAATTTCATCATCAAAGGTGTTGCCGGCAACCTTAACGGTTTCGCACTGGCTCATTGAACCTTGGCTGACAACTGCCATATCAGTTGTGCCGCCGCCGATATTGATTACAAACGCACCGTTTGGCTGTTGAGGTTCAACTCCCGCACCAAAAGCGGCACAAAGCGGTTCTTCAACAAGGCACACCGACCTTGCACCTGCGGAGATGATAACAGAAATAATCGTTCTTTTTTCAACATCTGTTGCAAGTGCCGGAACTGAAGCAACTACTCTCGGTCGGAATATACTTTTTTTGATAACTCTGCCGATAAAGTATTTTACCATCTGTGCGGTCATATTATATGAACCGATAACACCGTTTTTAAGCGGTTGCAACACGGTTATTCCGCTTGGCTCTCTGCCCTCAAGATAATAAGCTCTTCTGCCTGCATATAAAATTTTCTCTGTTTCGGTATCATAGGCAACATAAGTCGGCTCGTTGATAACCACGCCTTTACCCGGCACGGTTATAACGATATTGCTTGTGCCCATATCTATACCAAGGTCATAACCAAACATTTGCATTCCTCGTTTGTTTTATAGCAAAATTTATATTTATATCAATTAACTATTGTACAATAGCGACTCTAAAATGTCAACAAATCATCGTTATCATCACTCTCAATAAAATATTTAAGTGCACTGAAACGGCGTGACTTTTTGTCATTTTCAACCATCTGCCTTATACCCTGTTCATTGCCAACAAGAACAAGCAGTCTTTTTGCTCTTGTAAGCGCAGTATAAAACAGATTTCTGTATGCAAGTTTTTGCGGAACGGCAAGCACAGGCATAACAACTGCGTTGAATTCACTGCCCTGCGATTTGTGAACCGTCATTGCATATGCAAGTTCAAGTTCCTTGACATTTTCAACGCTGTACATAGCCTCTTTGTCATCATATCTGACATTGATAATATCGTTTGCCTTGTCAATTCGAGTGAGAATTCCAATATCACCATTGAAAACTCCCGTGCCTGTTTCTCCGATTTTAAACCACGGAACATCATAGTTGTTCTTGATTTGCATAACACGGTCACCCTCACGCAAGGTGTAGCCCTTATAACGAATTTCCTGCTTTTCCTTTGAAGGCGGATTGATTTTCGCCTGCAAAATCGCATTGATATTTTGCGTTCCGACCTCACCCATTCTGCTCGGGCAAAGCACCTGGATGTCGCCCATCGGGTCAAAACCATAGCCCGCAGGAAGTCGGGCAGTTACAAGGTCAAGAATTTTTTTCTGTGCGTTATATTTTGAATTCTCTTTCAGCAAAAAAAAGTCGCTTTCTGCCGAATTATCAAACTCCGGCATTTCGCCCTTAACAACTCGGTGAGCATTTGTTACAATCTTGCTTTTCATTGCCTGGCGGAACACCTTGTCAAGAGTTACCACCGGCAAAGCACCGCTGTCAATCATATCACGGAGAACATTTCCTGCACCGACAGGCGGAAGCTGGTCTTGGTCGCCAACCATAATCAATCGACAATGAAGTGGCAAAGCATCAAGCAAAGCCGAAAAAAGTGTGACATCCACCATCGACAGCTCATCAACGATTACCGCATCATAATCAAGCGGATTTTTCAAATCGTGGACAAAGCTCTGCGTGTTTTCCCCTTCTTTATATTCAACCTCAAGCAAGCGGTGAATAGTTTTTGCCTCACTGCCCGTGAGTTCCTCCATTCGCTGTGCCGCCCTTCCTGTCGGTGCGGCAAGTGCCACCTTGAGATTTCGATTTTTCATCAGTTGAATTATGCCTTTGACCGTGGTGGTTTTACCTGTACCAGGACCACCCGTAAGTATAAGCAATCCTTTTGAAACGGCATATTCAATTGCTGTCCTTTGCTTTTCGTCAAATTTGATTTTACTGCTTTCCTCAAAAGCGTAAATTTCACTTTGATGAATTTCATTCTGCCTCGGAGGGAATTCAACCATAATTTTTATTCGGTCGGCAATGCCTCTTTCGGCGTGATAGATTTCGGGCAAAAAGAGAAAATCTCTGTCATAAACTTTTCGCTGAATAATTGCTTTTGACTCAATAGCATTATCAATAGCGATTTCCACGGCGTCGCTGTCACAAATCAACAGTTCTTTAGCGGGTTCAATAATCTTATCTCTTGGAATACAAGTATGGCCGTTGCCCAAATTGTGATGCAAAATATAGCAAATTCCGGCTTGAGCACGGTATGTAAACGGAGGCCGCTCTTGCAAATTCTCTGCAATTTGCTCCGCTTTGTCAAATGTTATGCCTGTTTCTACACCAATAAGAGCATACGGGTTGGCTGTAATAAAATCCATAGCTTCGGCTTTCAGCAAGTTATAGGTTTTGATTGCCTCATTTTGCGAAAGTCCCAAATTTGTCAATCCCATCAAGGTTTCTCTTGCAGAAAACTGCGACTTGAAATTTTTGCACATTTCACGAGCTTTTGCACTTGAAATGCCTCTGATTGTTGCTAGTCGAGCAGGGTCATTTTCGAGAACATCAAAGGTTTGAGTGCCGAATTTTTCAACAATTTTTGTTGCGGTTGCAGGTCCGATACCTCTAACGATGCCTGATGAAAGGTATTTCAAAATTCCGCCGACATCCGCAGGCAGAGTTTGAACAGCGGTTTCAGCCTTGAACTGTCTGCCAAAAGACGGATGAAAACTCCAAACGCCTCTGCATTCAATTTCAGCTCCGACAGCAAGTTCACCCACTGTGCCGACAACGGTTACGCCCTCGTCACCCGTGTTCACTTCTGCAACACAAAAGCCGGTATTATCGTTATAAAACGAAATATCCTCAACCGTTCCTATTAAAATGTCCTGAACTTCATTTTCCATATCAGCACCTCAAAAATCTGCTTCTATTATAGCAACAAAAGGATATATAGGCAAGCATATAGCAAACAAAAATAAATATCAAACAACAAAAAAAGAGCAAAGCCGAAGCTTTGCTCTAATAGATTTAGTAAATCAGGTGATTACTCGTTGATCTTTGTAACAACGCCTGAACCTACTGTTCTACCGCCTTCACGGATAGCGAAACGAAGACCTTCTTCGATAGCGATAGGAGTGATGAGTTCAACGTTCATATCAACGTTATCGCCAGGCATACACATTTCAACACCTTCAGGAAGTGTGATAACACCTGTTACGTCAGTTGTTCTGAAATAGAACTGTGGACGATAGTTGTTGAAGAATGGAGTATGACGGCCACCTTCGTCCTTTGAAAGAACGTAAACTTGACCTGTGAACTTTGTGTGTGGGTGAATAGAACCAGGAGCAGCAAGTACTTGACCTCTCTTAATATCTGTTCTCTGAACACCACGAAGAAGACAACCGATGTTGTCACCAGCCTCAGCATAGTCGAGGATCTTACGGAACATTTCGATACCTGTGCAAACTGTTGACTTGATTTCGTCCTCAAGACCAACCATTTCTACTGTATCGTTTGTCTTAAGCTGACCTCTTTCAACTCTACCTGTTGCAACTGTACCACGACCTGTGATTGTGAATACGTCTTCAATAGGCATAAGGAAAGGAAGGTCTGCCTTACGGTCAGGAGTTGGGATATATTCATCAACTGCATCCATGAGTTCCTGAATGCAAGCGCAAGCTGGATCATCGTTTGATGTAGCTTCAAGAGCCTTAAGAGCTGAACCCTTAATGATTGGGCAGTTCTCATCAAAGTCATACTCAGCAAGTGTTTCTCTGATTTCCATCTCTACGAGTTCAAGGAGTTCAGGATCGTCAACTTGGTCAGTCTTGTTCATGAATACAACGATTGCTGGAACGCCTACCTGACGAGCAAGAAGCAAGTGCTCCTTTGTCTGAGCCATAGGACCATCTGTTGAAGCGATTACAAGGATAGCGCCGTCCATCTGTGCAGCACCTGTGATCATGTTCTTGATATAGTCAGCGTGTCCCGGGCAGTCAACGTGAGCGTAGTGACGCTTTTCTGTTTCATACTCAACGTGAGCTGTGTTGATTGTGATACCACGTTCTCTTTCTTCAGGAGCCTTATCGATATCAGCATAGTCTTCAAACTTAGCGAAGCCCTTGTTTGCAAGATACTTTGTGATAGCAGCTGTAAGAGTTGTCTTACCGTGGTCAACGTGACCGATTGTACCAATGTTTACGTGTGGCTTGGTACGATTAAAATGTTCTTTTGCCATTGGAATTTCCTCCCTAAAAATTTCTTAAAAAATTTGTTACTAATATTCTACCAAAAAGGTTGGTAAATATCAAGTGTTTTTTTATATTAGTCTTTCTTTGAGCGTTCGCTGATGATTGATTCAGAGATTGACTTTGGAACTTGGTCGTAACCGTCAGGTTCCATTGTGTACTGTCCACGACCCTGTGTCTTTGAACGGAGGTCGTTTACATAACCGAACATCTCTGAAAGCGGAACTCTCGCATTGATTTGCTTTGCACCTGTTCTGTCTTCCATACCTTGGATTTGACCACGGCGTGAGTTAAGGTCGCCGATTACATCGCCCATGTATTCTTCAGGAACGATAACAGTAACCTTCATCATAGGTTCGAGAATTACAGGATGAGCCTTCTTTGCAGCATCTTTGAATGCCATAGAACCGGCAATCTTAAATGCCATTTCAGAAGAGTCGACTTCATGGTAAGAACCATCATAAAGTTCTACACGAACATCAACTACAGGATAACCTGCCAAAATACCGCTCTTCATAGCAGCCTGAATACCTGCGTCAACTGCAGGGATGTATTCCTTAGGAATAGCACCGCCGACAATCTGATTGTCGAATTCATAGCCCTTACCTACGCCATTTTCGTCGAGGTTAGGGAACATACGAATCTTACAGTGACCGTACTGACCGCTACCACCGGATTGCTTCTTATACTTTGTATCGGACATAGAGTCCTGAGTAATTGTTTCTTTGTATGCAACCTGAGGTGCACCAACATTTGCCTCTACCTTAAATTCACGGAGCAAACGGTCAACGATGATTTCAAGGTGAAGTTCACCCATACCTGCGATGATGGTTTGTCCTGTTTCTTCATCGGTATAAGCCTTAAATGTAGGGTCTTCTTCTGCAAGTTTTGCAAGAGCAATACCCATCTTTTCCTGACCTGCCTTAGTCTTTGGCTCGATAGCTACACGAATTACAGGGTCAGGGAAATTCATTGATTCAAGAATGATTGGGTGATTTTCATCACAAAGTGTATCACCTGTTGTAGTATTCTTAAGACCTACAGCCGCAGCAATATCACCTGCATAACATACAGGAATATCTTCTCTGTGGTTTGCGTGCATCTGAAGAATTCTACCCATTCTTTCTTTGTTGCCCTTTACAGAGTTGTAGCAAGGTGTACCTGCTTCGATTGTACCAGAGTAAACTCTGAAGTAGCAAATCTTACCTACAAACGGGTCTGTTGCAATCTTAAATGCAAGAGCAGCAAACGGCTCGTCATCAGATGAATGACGATATTCTTCTTCTTCGGTTTCAGGGTTAACACCCTTGATTGATTCGATATCGGTTGGAGACGGCATGTAATCAACGATAGCGTCGAGGAGCGGCTGAACACCCATATCTCTGTAAGCTGTACCGCAGCATACAGGAACCATGTCACCGGAGATTGTGCACTTACGGATGTACTTCTTCATGGTGTCAACATCGATAGCGTCTTCGCCTTCTTCAAAGTACTTTTCCATAAGTTCTTCGTCCTGTTCTGCGATGAACTCAACGAGTTCTGTTCTGTACTTAGCAGCTTTTTCCTGAAGTTCAGGACGAATTTCTCTTTCTTCAAAAACTGTACCCAAGTTCTTACCAGGGTCGATATATACGATTTCCTTGTTGTTTACAAGGTCAACGATACCTTCAAATGTGTCCTCGCTGCCGATAGGAAGCTGGATTGGAAGTGCATTACACTTAAAACGCTCCAATACCATATTGAGAACATTGTAAAAGTCTGCACCCATGATATCCATCTTGTTAACGAAAATCATACGAGGTACATTGTATTCGTCAGCCTGACGCCATACGGTTTCAGACTGTGGCTCAACACCGCCCTTTGCACAAAGAACGGTAACCGAACCGTCAAGTACACGGAGTGAACGCTGTACTTCTACTGTGAAGTCAACGTGACCCGGTGTATCGATGATATTAATTCTGTGGCCTTTCCAGAAGCATGTTGTAGCAGCAGAAGTAATTGTAATACCTCTTTCCTGCTCTTGCTCCATCCAGTCCATTGTAGCGCCACCCTCATGGGTTTCACCAATCTTGTGGTTGATACCGGTGTAGTAAAGAATACGCTCTGTTGTAGTAGTCTTACCGGCATCGATATGCGCCATAATACCAATATTTCTTGTTTCTTCAAGAGCAACTTTTCTTGGCATAATATCCTCCTGTCCGGCTGATTAGTATCTGAAATGAGCAAAAGCCTTGTTTGCTTCTGCCATCTTGTGTGTATCTTCACACTTCTTAACTGCACCGCCTGTTTGGTTTGCAGCGTCCATAAGCTCTGCTGCAAGACGCTCCTTCATAGTTCTTTCACTTCTCTGACGAGCATAAAGTGTAATCCATCTAAGACCCAATGTCTGTCTTCTTTCAGGACGAACCTCCAAAGGAACTTGATATGTTGCACCGCCGACACGGCGAGCCTTTACTTCGAGAACCGGCATAACATTTTCCATTGCAGCTTCAAAAGTTTCCAATGGGTCGTTGCCTGTCTTTTCTTGGATGATGTCGAACGCACCGTAAACGATCTTCTGTGCGACACCCTTCTTTCCATCAAGCATGATGTTGTTGATAAGTCTTGTTACAACCTTTGAGTTGTACATTGGATCAGGTAATACATCACGCTTAGCGATCTGGCCTCTTCTTGGCATCTTCGCTTCCCTCCTTCATTAAATTATAATATGAGTTCATAGGTACTCGGTTTTTCCGTGGAGCCAACAATAAGCCCTTTATATGAATAAATAAACTATTGTCGGGTTTCCTCGTTAAATTTTAGCTAAAAAATCCGATTACTTCTTAGCCTTTGGCTTCTTTGCACCGTACTTTGAACGGCTCTGCATTCTGCCTGTAACACCCTGTGTATCGAGTGTGCCGCGGATGATGTGGTAACGAACACCAGGTAAATCCTTAACACGGCCGCCACGAACCATAACAACAGAGTGCTCTTGAAGGTTATGACCTACACCAGGGATGTAAGCTGAAACTTCCATACCGTTTGTAAGACGAACTCTGGCAATCTTACGGAGAGCTGAGTTAGGCTTCTTAGGTGTTGCTGTCTTAACCGCTGTACAAACACCGCGCTTTTGTGGAGACGCATTGTTTGTCATAACATTCTTCTTTGTATTAAGACCCTTAATAAGAGCAGGAGTCTTTGACTTCTTCTCAAGTGACTTACGACCGGTCTTAACTAATTGGTTAAAGGTAGGCAATAGTTTATTCTCCTTTCTGATTATTTGTGCACATACTGCAACGAATTGCAATATACACATTGCATACCTTACATATTATATAAGGTATCGGATGTACATATTGCACTATCTACCGAGGCATAATCCCTTATGCCTCGATAGACGATTTTAACAAATTAAAGCGATAAAACTTGGTAACATTGCACAAGTTAATCTGCACACAGATAAGTATTATAACTTAGTTGTTGCTATTTGTCAATAGTTGTTGCAATTGTTCTAAATCTTTTATTTCCATTCCGCTTTCGGATGAGAAATAGCTTGGAACAACATCAACATCTCTGAACACGCTCATACCTGTACCGGCAGGAACAAGTTTACCGATAAGAACATTCTCCTTAAGACCGATAAGTGGGTCTGACTTGCCACGGATGGCAGCGTCTGTAAGAACTCTTGTTGTTTCCTGGAATGAAGCTGCTGACAAGAACGAATCTGTTGCAAGAGAAGCCTTTGTGATACCCAAAAGAAGTGGAATATATGTTGCCTTCTTGAGGTTTTCTTCACCTGCTGCAATTCTTGCATCAATCTTATCGTTTGCTTCAGCAACTGCTGCAACATCAACATTTGTACCCGAGATAAGGTCTGTATCACCTGCGTCATCAACGATGCACTTCTTGAGCATCTGACGAACGATAACCTCGATGTGCTTATCGTTGATATCAACACCCTGTGTACGATATGCGTACTGAACTTCCTTGATAAGGTAGTTATAAACTGCTTCCTCACCGAGAATAGCAAGTACATCGTGTGGGTTCTTTGAACCGAGAGTAAGCTCTGTACCCTTTTCGATATATGCGCCCTCTACGATATTTTCGCAAAGTCTGTAACCGTAAGGGATGAGATACTTTCTTTCCTCGCCTGATTCTTTGTTAAAGACAACAACATGACGAGTCTTTTTGATTTCCTCGAATCTAACCGTACCGCTGATTTCAGAAAGAATAGCAAGTTGCTTTGGCTTTCTTGCCTCAAACAATTCCTCGACTCTTGGAAGACCCTGTGTAATATCTTCACCACCTGCAACACCACCGGTGTGGAAGGTTCTCATTGTAAGCTGTGTACCAGGCTCACCGATTGACTGAGCTGCGATAATACCAACTGCTTCACCAACCTGAACAGGCTCGTTGAATGCAAGGTTTGAACCGTAGCACTTACGGCAAACACCGTGGCGTGACTTACAAGTGATAAGTGAACGAATCTTAACCTTTGTGATACCTGCGGCTGTGATTCTTTCTGCATCTTCTTCATTCATAATTCTATCGGTGTCCATAAGAACCTCACCTGTTTCAGGATGAACGATAGGTTCTGCAGCAAATCTGCCGACAAGTCTTTCCTCGAGTGATTCGAGGACACGGTTACCATCCATAATAGCGTAAACTTCAATACCGTCATGGCATCCGCAGTCGTCATCACGAATGATTACATCCTGTGATACATCAACAAGACGCCTTGTAAGGTAACCCGAGTCAGCTGTACGAAGCGCTGTATCTGTAAGACCTTTACGAGCACCACGAGAAGAAATGAAGTATTCCAAAATGTTAAGACCTTCACGGTAGTTAGCACGAATAGGAATTTCGATTGTAGCACCTGATGTGTTGGCGATAAGACCTCTCATGCCGGCAAGCTGACGAAGCTGTGATGTACTACCACGAGCACCGGAGTCTACCATCATGTGAATTGGGTTATGTGTACCGTCAAAGTTATTTGTAAGTTCATCAGATACCTTATTAGTACAAACTTCCCAAGTCTTGACTACTTGTGAATAACGCTCTTCGTTTGTAATCAAACCATAGTTATAGTTTGTTGTGATTTCATCAACCTTTGCTTCAGCTTCAGCAAGGAATTCCTTCTTCTTTTCAGGGATAAGTGCGTCAATAACGGCTACTGTTGTACCTGAAACTGTTGAATACTTATAGCCTTGATTCTTAATATCATCAAGTACCTTTGAAGCGATAGCAACACCGTGAGTACGGATACAAGCATCAGCAATCTTGCCGAGTCCGCCCTTCTTAACAACGAAGCTGACTTCCGGCACAAACTCATTGCCCGGAACACTTCTGTCAACAAAGCCAAGGTCCTGAGGAATAGGTCTGTTGAAGATTACACGACCGATTGTTGTGGTAACGATACCCGACTTCATTTCGCCGTTTACTTCGCCTGTAAATCTAATCTTACATTCCGAGTGAAGACCGAGTGAGCCTTCCTGATAAGCCATCATAGCCTCATCAACATCACGGAAAATTCTATACTTTGTTACTTCCTCGCCGTCAATAACTTCCTTATAAGGACATCCAGGTTCGCCTTCTTTAATCATTGTGAGATAGTAAGAACCGATAACCATATCCTGTGAAGGAACAGCAACAGGCTTACCGTCTGAAGGCTTGAGGAGGTTGTTTGATGCAAGCATAAGCATTCTTGCTTCTGCCTGTGCCTCTGCTGAAAGAGGAACATGGACAGCCATTTGGTCACCGTCAAAGTCGGCGTTGAACGCTGTACAAGCAAGTGGGTGAAGTTTGATTGCTCTACCCTCAACAAGAACAGGCTCAAATGCCTGAATACCAAGTCTGTGAAGTGTAGGAGCACGGTTAAGCATAACAGGATGATCCTTGATTACAACTTCAAGAGCATCCCAAACTTCTGAACGGTTTGCTTTTTCTACCATCTTACGAGCTTGCTTGATATTTGAAGCAACATTTGTTTGAACCAAACGCTTCATAACGAAAGGCTTGAAAAGTTCAATAGCCATTTCCTTTGGAAGACCGCACTGGTACATCTTAAGTTCAGGACCAACAACGATAACCGAACGACCTGAATAGTCAACACGCTTACCGAGGAGGTTCTGACGGAAACGACCTTGCTTACCCTTAAGCATATCCGAAAGTGACTTGAGAGGTCTGTTGTTAGGACCTGTTACCGGTCTGCCTCTTCTGCCGTTATCAATAAGGGCATCTACAGACTCTTGGAGCATTCTCTTTTCGTTTCTGATAATAATATCAGGTGCGTGAAGTTCCATAAGTCTCTTAAGACGATTGTTTCTGTTAATTACTCTTCTGTACAAATCGTTAAGGTCAGATGTAGCAAATCTGCCACCGTCAAGCTGAACCATAGGACGAATATCCGGAGGAATAACAGGGATAACATCAAGAATCATCCATTCAAGCTTGTTACCGCTGTTTACGAAAGCGTCAACAACATCAAGTCTTTTAAGGAGCTTTGCTCTCTTTTGACCAGTTGCGCCCTCAAGCTCTGCTGTAAGCTCATCACGGAGTTCCTTGGCATCGATTTCTGCAAGAAGCTCTTTGATAGCCTCTGCGCCCATACCTGCCTTAAAGTCATCTTCGTATCTCTCACGCATATCCTGATACTCTTTTTCAGTAAGAGTTTGCTTCTTTTGAAGCGGAGTATCACCCGGGTCGATAACGATATAAAGTGCAAAATAAAGCACCTTTTCAAGATTTCTTTGGTTGATGTCGAGAACCTGACCGATACGGCTTGGGATACCCTTGAAGTACCAAATGTGTGATACAGGGGCAGCAAGCTCAATATGACCCATACGCTCTCTACGAACCTTTGCACGGGTAATTTCAACGCCGCAACGCTCGCAGACTTTACCCTTATAGCGAACTCTCTTGTACTTTCCGCAATGACATTCCCAGTCTTTCATAGGACCAAAAATTCTTTCGCAGAACAAACCGCCGGTTTCAGGCTTAAGAGTTCTGTAATTTATAGTTTCAGGCTTTGTTACTTCGCCGTAAGACCATTCACGAATGGCCTCCGGAGAAGCGAGCCCAATTTTAATTGAACTAAATTCATTTGTTGAATTAGCTGTATTATCCATATGGAAGCACTCCTTTTCTGTAATATATCTGAAAGTTAATCAAAAGTATAAAGTTAATTATTATAATAATTATTCTTCATCATCATAATAACTGTCGCTGTCGTCCATATCTGCAAACTCTGCGAACAAGTCAACTTCGTCATTTTGATTTGCTTCCTCGATTTCCTCGCCGTTTTCATCAAGCATTCCATAGCCCTCTTGACCGTCAAAGTCATTAACCTCTGTAAATGCCTGATCATCTGAAACGGTTGGAATTCCGTCATCGTCAAGGTCTTGCTTAAGGATAACTTCATTACCGTCCTTATCGTAAAGTCTTGTATCAAGAGCAAGTGCCTGAAGTTCCTTATAAAGAACCTTAAATGCCTCAGGTGTGCCTGCCGGCGGAATATTCTCACCCTTAACGATTGCTTCATAAGTCTTAACACGACCAACAACATCATCCGACTTAACAGTGATGATTTCCTGCAAGGTGTAAGCTGCACCGTAAGCCTCAAGTGCCCAAACTTCCATCTCACCGAATCTCTGTCCACCGAACTGTGCCTTACCACCCAACGGCTGTTGAGTTACAAGGCTGTAAGGACCTGTTGAACGAGCGTGAATCTTATCATCTACAAGGTGGTGGAGCTTGAGGTAATACATATAACCTACGGTTACACGGTTATCAAACTTCTCACCTGTTCTGCCGTCTGTAAGCTGAACCTTACCGTCATAAATCTTGTTGCCGTTTTCATCGATATAATAACCGATGTCTGCAAGTTTAAGACATTCTCTGATGTCATCTTCGTGAGCACCGTCAAATACAGGAGTCATCATCTTCCAGCCAAGTGCCATAGCGGCATAGCCAAGGTGAACTTCAAGAACCTGACCAATGTTCATACGAGAAGGTACGCCCAACGGGTTAAGCACGATATCAAGCGGACGACCGTCTGGAAGGAATGGCATATCCTCTTGTGGAAGAACACGAGAAACTACACCCTTGTTACCGTGACGACCCGCCATCTTATCACCGGCTTGAATCTTTCTCTTTTGTGCGATATAAACACGAACAACCTTGTTTACGCCCGGATTGAGCTCATCGTGGTTTGCTCTTGTAAATACCTTTACATCAACTACGATACCATATTCGCCGTGAGGCACTTTCATAGAAGTATCACGAACTTCTCTTGCCTTTTCGCCGAAGATAGCACGCAAAAGTCTTTCTTCACTTGTAAGCTCGGTTTCACCCTTTGGTGTTACCTTGCCGACAAGAATGTCGCCCGAGTGAACCTCTGCACCGACACGGATGATACCGTCCTCGTCCAAATCCTTAAGAGCGTCTTCACCGACATTAGGAATATCTCTTGTAATATCTTCAGGACCGAGCTTTGTATCACGGGATTCTACCTCGTGCTCAACAATATGAATAGATGTGTAAACATCATCACGAACAATTTTTTCGTTGATAAGAACAGCGTCCTCGTAGTTATAACCTTCCCAAGTCATAAAGCCGATGAGGGCATTCTTACCGATTGAGATTTCACCGTTGCATGTTGCAGGACCGTCTGCGATAACCTGACCGTCCTCAATCTCTTGATGAAGAGATACGATAGGTCTTTGGTTGATGCAAGTGCCTTGGTTAGAACCGGCATACTTAATAAGTTCATACTTATCAATGCTGCCGTCTTTAGTCTTAATCTCGATTGTGCGAGCGTCAAGTGAAACAACTGTACCGCCACGCTTTGCGATAACAACAACGCCTGAGTCGTACGCTGCCTTGTATTCCATACCTGTACCGACAACAGGAGCTTCTGTCTTAAGAAGAGGAACTGCCTGACGCTGCATGTTAGCACCCATAAGAGCACGGTTTGCGTCATCGTTTTCAAGGAACGGAATCATTGCGGTAGCAACAGAAACTACCATCTTTGGAGAAACGTCCATATAGTCAACCTTTTCAGGTGCAACTGTGATGAACTCGTCCTTATAACGGCAAGTAACTCTTGTGTTTGTAAATCTGCCGTTTTCGTCAAGAGGCTCGTTAGCCTGTGCGATGATATAATCATCCTCGACATCTGCTGTCATATATTCAACATCGGCTGTAACAACGCCTGTTTCCTTGTCCACCTTACGATAAGGAGCTTCAATAAATCCGTATTCGTTAAGACGGCTGTAGCAAGCAAGATAAGAAATCAAGCCGATGTTTGGACCTTCAGGAGTTTCGATAGGGCACATACGACCGTAGTGGGTGTAGTGTACGTCACGAACTTCGAAGCCTGCACGGTCTCTTGACAAACCGCCCGGACCGAGTGCCGAAAGTCTTCTCTTGTGAGTAAGTTCTGCAAGAGGGTTGTTCTGGTCCATAAATTGTGACAACGGTGAAGAACCGAAGAACTCACGGATTGCCGCATTTACAGGACGGGTATTGATAATAGCCTGTGGAGTGATAGCATCGCTGTCGTCCTGTGACTGAACATTCATACGCTCTCTGATAACTCTTTCCATTCGGGTGAAACCGATACGGAACTGGTTTTGGAGCAACTCGCCTACCGCACGAATACGACGGTTGCCGAGATGGTCAATGTCATCAACCTTACCAACGCCGTTTGCAAGGTTGAGCAAATATGATACTGTTGCAAAAATATCGTCGATAATAATGTGATTAGGGATGAGGTCATCGTGGCGAATCTTGATTTCAGCCTCAAGAGCTTCTTGGTCGTCGCCAACCTTTTCCATAATTTCCGAAAGAACACGGTATGAAACCTTTTCGTTGATTGCAAGTGCCTTCTTGTCGATAGTTACATACTTGTCGATATCAACCATACCGTTTGAAATAACTTTGACTACCTTACCTGACTCGAGCTTTACGAATACAGACATAACACCTGCATTTTCAATCTCAACAGCCTTTTCGTAAGTAATCTTTTCGTCAGCATCGGCAAGGAATTCGCCCATAGGTGAGATAACAGGTTCAGCCAAAATCTGATCTGTAATTCTCTCAACCAAGCCGAGCTTCTTGTTGTACTTATATCTGCCGACTCTTGAAAGGTCATATCTTCTTGAATCAAAGAACAAACCGTCGAGATGTGCCCTTGCAGTGTCAACTGTAGGTGGCTCGCCCGGACGAAGCTTCTTGTAAACTTCAAGAAGAGCCTCTTCCTCGTTCTTTGTTACATCCTTTTCGATAGTTGCTTCCAATCTTTCGTCTTCGCCGAAGTACTCACGGAGTTGCTCGTCCGAGCCAAGACCGAGAGAACGAAGGAAAGTTGTGATATAAATCTTTCTGTTCTTGTCGATACGAACATAGAACAAATCGTTAGCATCGGTTTCGTATTCAAGCCAAGCACCACGGTTAGGAATAACTGTGTTTGTGAACAATTCCTTACCTGTCTTGTCGTGGTCCATATTGTAGTACACGCCAGGTGAACGAACCAACTGTGATACGATACATCTTTCTGCACCGTTGATTACAAAAGTGCCCGAATCTGTCATAAGCGGAAGGTCGCCACAATAGATAACGCTATCCTTAACCTCGCCTGTTTCCGTATTTCTCAAGCGTGCCTGCACTTTAAGAGCCTTTGAGTAGGTGGTATCTCTTGCCTTACATTCTGCAATGCTGTATTTAGGCTCATCATCCATGCTGTAGTCGATGAAATCGAGAACGAGCTTTTCTGAATTATCGGTGATTGAACCGATGTCCCTAAATACCTCCTTAAGACCTTCGTCAAGGAACCATTGGTAAGACTTCTTTTGCACTTCAATCAAATTAGGCATTTGCATAACTTCATTGATTTTAGCAAAGCTCTTTCGTGTAGTTGTACCGAGTTGTACATCCTTCACATTTACCATAAAGGTATTCACTCCATTCGTTTCTTATTTGCAATACATAGACCGGCAGTGCTTGACAAAATCCTGCCACTTGTCTTTAATATATAGCTTATTTAATAGCCGGACATAAAGACGCATACTGCCAGTATATAATCGTGATGACATTCTACACTATTAAATAATTAAAGTCAAGAAAAATTTTAAAATATTACAAAAAATTTGCAAATTCCCTAACCAAGCGGTTTTCAATATGCAAATCATATTTTTTACCAACTGCGCCGTGTGTTTTGTAGTATTGCCCAAAAAACTTCTATTAAAATCGTCAGTATTGCCTAAAGAAAAAATTATTTGTTTGGCAACAATTTCCGTATTGAAATAATGTAATTAATCTGCTATAATGTAACTATTCTTTTAAGGAATTATATTTATAATGAAAAAGTTTTTATCTATATTAATATCGTTGTTGCTTGTGATTTCGCTGTTTTCAGGTTGTAAAAACAAGCAGGACTCAATTGATTTCATTTATCCTTTTGGGGCAAATGTCAACAGCTACGACCCGCAGGTTGCTTCAACTGCCGATGAATTTTTGATTATTGAAAACACCTTTGAGGGATTAATCAGAATAAACGACGACGGCACAATAGTTCCGGGCATGGCTGAAAAGTGGGAAATCAGCGATGACGGATTGACCTACACTTTCCACATTCGCAAAGGTATGAAGTGGAACATCAACACCGACAAATACGAAAAAGGCGAAAACAAGGGCAAGTTCATTGACTCTCGCCTGCAAATGCTCGGCTACGAATTCAATCCCGACATCACTGCGCACGACTTTGTATTTGCATTGAGAAGAGCGGTTTATTACTACACCGACTGTCCGCAATTTGCATCGGTTTCGTGCATCAAAAACGCAAACAGAATTCACACAGGCGCAGTACTCCCTACCGAACTCGGAGCAGTTGCAAACGATGACTACACCCTGACTATTACACTTGAACACAGGGATGACACCTTTATGCAAACTCTTGCATCAGCTGTTGCAATGCCATGCAACGAGCAATTCTTTGTTGCAACAAAAGGCAGATACGGTTTGGAAGGCAAATACACTCTGTTCAACGGTCAGTTTTATGTCAGTCAAATTCTTGACGCATCATATCTTTTGAAGAAAAACAAAGGATACACAGGTCCGTCACCTGCGACTGCAACAGAGCTTACGCTCAAAATTCCCGACAAAAACGACGAGGACAACAACGACCTTGTTTCAAAACTTGAAAGCGGATACTATGACGCTGCATTCATCACCGGCAAAGACAGCGACAAGGTGAAGAAAAACAGCGGTGTCACCTACACAGCATATCAGGACACCACTTGGGGCTTTGTGTTCAACACAAACGACGAAGTGTTCCAATCAAAAACTATGCGCAAAGCATTTTGCGAGGGTTTCAGCAGACCAAGGGATTTTGACAAAGATTACCTGAAAACCGCAACAAACCTCACACCGTCCTCTTGCGTTATCAACGGCAACAATGCCGTCAAGGCTATGGGCAACACAGTTGCACCGCAAAATCAAAAAAAGAGCGTTGCCGATTGGAAAAAGGCACTTGATATTCTCGACACAACCGATGTTTCGGTGACAGTGCTCACCCCCGACTATATGGAAAACTATGTAAAACTATTGTTGCAGGGTGTACAAGCAGGGCTCGGCTCATATTTGACAAATTCAAAGGGCGAAGCAATCACTTTGACACTTAAGGTCAAGGCAATGACCGAAAAAGAGATAAGAAGCGAAATTGCAAAGAACACCTATGATGTTGCATTTTTGCCTTTTACAGCAACGGGCAACAGCGCACTATCGTTCATCAGTCAAATTTCAAGCGACAGCATAACAGACATCAATTCAAAAAAAGTTGACGCTCTTATCAAAAAGGCACAAAACCAAAGCACTCTTGCCTCATCTTCAAAATATTTGAAGCAAGCAGAACAAACGATACTTGACACATATGCTCTTTACCCTATGATATACGAAAGCAGCTACTATGCCTCGGCAAACGGAGTGAAAAACATTCAGTTCCACCCGGGAACAGGAAGGGTGAGCTTTGTAAATGCAACAAGAGAATAAAAGAAGCAAAGCAATTGCCGTTATATTTTGGATATTAACGGCAATTTGTATGGCAATCATATTTTATTTTTCGTCAAGACCGGCAAATCAATCGGCAGGTCAAAGCTCCGTTGTAACTCTGTTTTTGCAAAGGCTGTTCCACACAGAAGCAATAACCGAGCATATGGTCAGAAAATTTGCACATTTCACAGAATTTGCAGGGCTTGGATTTTTAATAAACACAGCACTGTACTGTTCAACCGGCAAACAAAAACTACCGCTCGGCATAGCAATCGGTTCGGCATATGCGGGAACTGACGAAATCCACCAGATTTTTGTTGACGGCAGGAGTTGTCAGTTCACCGACTGGGCACTCGACACGGCAGGCATTGTCACCGGTGCTATAATATTTTTAATACTGAATTTGATTATCCGCAAGATAATTAAGCATAAAAAAGAAGATAAAAAGATTTAAGGAGATATTCAAAAATGAATGTACTTACATTTGACACAGAAGAACAAATCGGAATCGCCGCAGGCTACTATATGTGCGGTCAGGTTTTGCAAAAGCCTGACAGTGTATTGGGACTTGCAACAGGCTCAACACCGCTCAAGCCATATGCACATATGATTAAGCTCTACCAAGACGGTGCGGTTGATTTTTCAAAGGTAACAACCTTTAATCTTGATGAATATTGCAACCTTGATGTAAAGGACAAGAACAGCTACCACAGCTTTATGTATGAAAATCTTTTTGACCACATCAACATTCCTGATGAAAACATCAATTTCCTCAACGGCAACGCAGAAGATATGGATGCAGAATGCAAGGCTTACGAAAAAAGAATCAAAAAATGTGGCGGAATTGATATTCAGCTTCTCGGCATTGGCTCAAACGGTCACATTGCATTCAACGAACCTGCTGATTCATTCCAAAGATGGAGCCATGTTGTTGCTCTTAAGGAAAGCACAATCAAGGACAATTCAAGATTTTTCAATTCAATTGAGGAAGTTCCGACACACGCCGTAACAATGGGCATCGGCTCAATTATGCAAGCAAAGCGCATTCTTATCATCGCAATCGGCAAGAACAAGGCAAAGGCTATCAAACAGCTTATTGACGGCAATGTAACTCCACAATGTCCGGCTTCGGTGCTTCAGTTCCACAAGGATGTGACGCTTATGCTCGACAAGGGCGCAGCATCCTTGATTTGAGATAAAGCACTTTCTCTCAAATCATTTAGTTTATAAATGCACTTTGAGCGTGCTTTATTAATAACGAAACGCAATCATTCTTAATAAAAACATCATTTTACATAACACAATTTATTTTATTCAAGGTGATAAATTATGAAAAAGAAAACAAAAGCAATCATCTCCCTTGCACTTGCCTCAACAATTGCAATAACTGTTGCAGGCTGTTCTTCAAAGGACAAGCAAGCTGACGGCGAATATGTCAACTCTTCATCTCAAGAGCAGACTGTCACAAATTCAAACGGAGAAATCGTTACAGCAGACGGAAGCGAAACTACAAACAGCGCAGCTGACTCTACAACAGCGAAGAAAACAAAAAAGGCAAAGAAGGTTAAGGAAAAACCTACAAAGCCTTATTATGTTACAAATATCAGCGGTAAAAAGATCACAACAACTGCCGCTTATGAAAAAGTTACAAACAAAAAAGGCGAAAATGTAACCGACAAAAAAGGCAATGATGTAACTGAAAAAGTTACCGAAACCACAAAAAAAGGTGAAACAACTACCAAACATTACGAAGGTACAACAACTTATACAACAACTTCACCATCAGGTGCAACAATTTTGCCTGAAGATTCATTAGACGGTTATGCCTTAACAGAATCCATGGCACTTGTTAATTTACAATACAACTACCCTGAAAAATGGATCAATTATTTTTACGACTACGACCCTAACAACAAGGGTGATCGTGCTTACTTTGCGGTTTTCACAAACCCTGACAAGCATACTATAACATCTGTAATCACCGTTGATTTAAAAACAGGCAAAGCAAATGAAAGAAACCTCAAAACAGGTGTAGTTTCCGACATTAACGCTTTATAAAAATAACTGTCAAACAGGAGAAAATATACAATGGCAAACAAAGGAAAATTTTACATTACAACAGCCATAGCATACACTTCTCGCAAGCCTCACATCGGCAACAGCTACGAAATTGTACTTACCGATGCAATCGCAAGATATAAGCGACTTCAAGGCTACGATGTGTTTATGCTCACCGGCACAGACGAACACGGTCAAAAAATCGAGGAATATGCAGAAGCCGCAGGCGTTACACCAAAGGAATATGTTGACGAGGTGTCAAGCGAAATCCGTGGCATCTGCGACCTTTTGAACACAAAATACGACCGTTTCATCCGCACAACAGATGAACAGCACGAAAGAATCGTGCAAAAGATTTTTAAAAAATTATACGAACAGGGCGACATTTACAAAGGTCACTACGAAGGCTTATACTGCACACCGTGCGAGAGCTTTTGGACCGAAAGCCAGCTTGTTGACGGCAAATGCCCTGACTGTGGCAGAGAAGTAAAACCTGCCAAAGAAGAAGCATATTTCCTCAAGCTTTCAAAATATCAAAAGCGTCTTGAAGACTTCATTGAACAAAATGAAAACTTCATTTATCCCGAAGCAAGAAAAAAAGAAATGCTCAACAACTTCATCAAACCGGGCTTGCAGGACCTCTGCGTTTCAAGAACAAGTTTCAAATGGGGTATCCCTGTTGACTTTGACCCTGACCATGTTGTTTATGTTTGGATTGATGCACTTTCAAACTATATCACTGCTATCGGCTACGACCCTGACGGTTCATCAGACGAATACAAAAAGTATTGGCCTGCTGATGTTCACATCATAGGCAAGGACATTGTTCGATTCCACACAATTTACTGGCCTATTATGCTTATGGCTCTTGGTGAACCTCTTCCAAAGCAGGTATTCGGTCATCCTTGGCTTCTCTTTGGTGAAGACAAAATGAGCAAATCACGAGGCAATGTTATCTATGCAGACGACCTTGTTGAACTTCTCGGCGTTGATGCGGTAAGATACTATCTTGTGTCCGAAATGCCATATGCTTCGGATGGTTCTATCACTTACGAAACAATTATTGAACGCTACAATTCTGACCTTGCCAACACCTTTGGCAACCTTGTTAACAGAACTATTGCAATGCAGAACAAGTATTTTGACGGTGTTATTCAACCTGGCGATGTTGCAGAACCTGTTGACGACGAACTTAAAAACTTTGCACTCGACACAGTTAAAAAAATTGAAAAGTGCTTTGAAACATACAGAGTTGCGGACGCCGTTGAAGCTGTATTGAACCTTGCAAAGCGTTCGAACAAATATATTGACGAAACAACTCCGTGGGCACTTGCAAAAGACGAAGCGTCACTTCCTCGCCTCGGAACAGTGCTTTACAATCTCCTTGAGGCTATCAGATATATTGCTGTTCTTCTCAGTCCTTTTATGCCTGAAACAAGCGAAAAAATCTTTGCTCAAATGAACTGCGACATCAAGGATTACGATTCACTCGAAAACTTCGGTGCGCTCAAATCAGGCGAAAAGGTTGGCAAGGCTGAAGCTCTTTTTGCAAGAATTGATGCAGAAAAAATGCTTGCTGAAATCGCAGAGAAACAAAAAGCAGCGGCAAAAGCCGAGGAAGCTGCAAAGCCAAAAGAAATCGAGGGACTTGCACAAATCGAATTTGATGATTTTACAAAAGTTGAGCTTCGTGTGGCAACTGTTACAGAATGTGAGCCTATCAAGAAGGCAAAGAAGCTCCTCAAACTTATGGTAAATGACGGCACGGCAGAGCCTCGCCAAATCGTATCTGGCATTGCACCTTGGTACAAACCGGAGGATCTCATCGGCAAAAATGTAATCATCGTTGCAAACCTCAAACCGGCAAAACTCTGCGGAGAAATGAGCAACGGTATGCTCCTTGCAGGCGATGTTAACGACAACGATGTTAAGGTTGTCTTTGTTGACCTCCCTGCCGGAACACAACTCAGATAATGAACAAAGCAGGATTAACAGCGGTGTCACTCGGCACTGTTTTCAACTTATTTTTATTCTTTGCAAAATTCTATGTGGGAATAAGCACAAACAGTCTTTCTATTTACTGCGACGCAATCAACAATCTCGGCGACACTTTTGCGTGCTTGATAGCCGTTCTCGGTTTTTTCCTTGCACGCAAGGTCAGCGAGTTGAAATCTCAAAAAACGCAAAGCCTTTGCACCTTTGTTATCTCATTGATAATAGCCGCAACCGGTGCTTACTTTGTGTACAACGGACTTAATCGTTTGTTGTATCCTTTGAGAATTGCGTACAGCGTTGAATATTCGTACATAATCATTGCAACCGTTTTTGCAAAAGTGCTTATGGCGATTATGTACATTTGCTTCAACAAAAAAGCAGGCTCACCTGTTTTGAAAGCAATGATTCTTGACAGTTTTCTTGACTGCGCAACAACGACTTTTGCACTTATGGGTCTGTTCCTAATCACAAAGATAAACTTTGCAGCAGACGGTGTGTTTGCCATCATCATCGGCACAACAGTTACCGTTTCGGCTGTAAAAAATATTATCGAACAAGGCAGATATTTAATTAACAATTAAATATAAATTTTTCAAGTCAAAATTTAAAGGGGTTTAATCATGGCTAAAACAAAAACAAAAAAGCCGAAGAAAACGGCTAAACAAAAATGGGCAATTTTTGGAAAAGTGATTATGTGGATAGTAATTGTCATCGCAATTATTGCAGCAGTTATTGCCACTATGAACGCTATTTCAGTTAAGTCCACAAACAACTTCATTTCAACAATCAATGCAGTTGAATATGACAATCAGCTCAAGCCGGCAGTTGATGAAAAAGACGGCTATTACACATTTACAACCGATGAAGATTTCAAAGTTGTTCAGCTTTCAGACGTTCATATCGGTGCAGGCTTTATGAGCACAAAGAAAGACATTATGGCTGCCAACGCTGTTGAAGCAATGGTGAGAGCCGAAAAGCCTGACCTTGTTGTCGTTACGGGTGACATCGGCTATCCTGTGCCTTTCCAATCAGGCACACTTAACAACAAGAACGCTGCAAAAATCTTTGCAAACCTTATGGAAAAGATGGGCGTTTATTGGTGCCTTACATATGGTAACCACGACACAGAGGCTTACAGTTTCTTCAACAGAGCTGACATCTCAAAGATTTACAGCAACAAAGAAAAATATCCTCACTGCCTCTTCCAATCAGGTCCTGAAGATGTTGACGGCTATGGCAACTACCCAATCAAGGTCAAGAACAGCGCAGGCAAAATTACACAAGTATTCTTTATGATTGACTCTCACTCATACACAGACGGCGACTACTTCGGTGCATTGTGGAAGTACGACTGCATCCATAAGAACCAAATTGATTGGTACGAAAAGAATGTTAAGGCATTCACCGAAGAAAACGGCGGAGAAGTTCCAAAATCAATGATGTTCTTCCACATTCCTATTCAGGAAATGCAAACTGCATATTATGAATATCGTGACAACGGCTTCAAAGACACCGACCGAGTAAAATATGTTTACGGCAAGACCGGTGAATCAGGCAAGGTTGTTTACGCAAGTGACAAAAACGAAGGTATGTTTGACAAGATTAAAGAGCTCGGCTCAACAAAAGGCGTATTCTTTGGTCACGACCACACAAACAACATCTCATTTATGTATGACGGCATCCAACTTGGCTACTCATACACTGTTGACTATCTTGCATATATGGGCATTTATCAATACGGTCTTCAGCGTGGTTGCGCTGTTATGGAAATTCATCCGGACGGAACATACGACCGCACACTTGAAAACTATTATCAAGATAAGTACAAGTCAATCAACAAAAAAGAAAAGGTTACAATGAAGGACTACCATTCAGACCTTGTTTCTCGTGAATAATACGACTGCATAACAAAAGCCTTGGCGAATTGCCAAGGCTTAAACTGTCGATAAAGCTCCTGAAACACGCCAAAATATAGTCAACCGATTATACCTCCCATTGACGCAAGAGGAGATAGCAACACGAAGTGTTGACGGTGAAGTTTAAAAAATGCTGTAAGTATCGAACTTACAGCATTTTTGGCGTTTTTCGTTTTTTGCGAACAAGCATATATAAGGCTTCCAAAAAATCTGTGGATTTTTTGGAAAGAGGAAAAACATATGTAGTATACTTACAAAACTTTGTTTTGTTCTATACGGAATATGTTTTGACGAAGTACAGCAAAGTTCGCAAGAAAACAAAATTCAGAACTTTTCTCAACAGCCTAAAGCGTGTCGAAATTTTTTTCGACACGCTCTAGCCTTGGCAAATTGCCAAGGCTTTTTTATTTAACAAATGAATTTTCTGCAAAAGCAAAACCTAAATTATTTAGAATTTCTGCATAATTTCGTCTGCAAGTTCTTCGAGTTCGGAAACATATGCATCGGTAAGTCTTGTTTTGATAGTCACGGTTTTGTCAACAAGAGTGATGTTTGCCATTTTTTCAAAATGTGCTTTCATCGCTTTAATTGCGCTTGGTGCCCACGAAGCATTTTCAACAAGGGCAACCGTTCTGTTTTGAAAAGCCTTATGTTCAAGACGGTTGAGATAATCCTCCATAGGAGTGAACACGCCTGCATCGTACGACGAAGCCATACAAACAAGCACACTGTGGCGGAATCCGTCCTCGACTGCTTCTGCAAGGTCATCACGAGTGAGATCGGCAATTGCAATTCTTGGGCAACCCTTTGCTTCAAGAATTTCTTTCAACTTTTGGGCAGCCGTCCAAGTGTTGCCGTGAATTGAAGCACAGGCAATGAACACGCCCTCATTTTCAGGCTCGTATGCAGACCACTTTTTGTAAAGGTCAACAACCTCCGGAATAGTATCCGTAAGAACAGGACCGTGGAGCGGACAAATAGTTTGAATATCAAGTTTTTCTGCCTTGCCGAGCAAAGTTTGAACAGGCTTGCCGTATTTACCGACAATGTTAAAATAATATCTTCTTGCTTCGCAGTTCCAAGCCTCATCAGCGTCAACTGTGCCGAATTTGCCAAACGCATCGGCAGAGAACAAAATCTTTTCGCTGCTTTCATACGAAACCATAACTTCCGGCCAATGAACCATAGGAGCCATAACAAAATTCAATGTGTGTGAGCCGAGTTCAAGAGTGTCGCCCTCTTTGACGGCGATAACTCTCGACGGGTCAACATCGCAGAACTGTGGCAACATTCTGAGCGCAACAGCCGACATAACAAGCTTCATTTCAGGATATTTATCCGCAATTGCTTGAATGCCAAAGCTGTGGTCAGGCTCAAGATGTTGAACAACGAGATAGTCAGGCTTTCTGTCGCCCAACGCTTCGCTCAAATATTCCTGCCATCTGCCAACGGCAATTTTGTCAACCGTGTCCATAACAGCAACCTTTTCGTCAAAGATGACATAAGAATTATATGCCATTCCCTTTTCGAGTTTATACTGACCCTCAAAAAGGTCAATGTCGTAATCATTTACGCCAATATATTTTACACTATCACTGATTTTAATCATAATTTTTCCTTTCAAATAAATAATCAATCTACCGTAGGGGCAAACTTTGTTCGCCTAATTAGTACCTCAATGCTATATACATATTATATATATCTTCTTCGGTCAATTCAATCGGGTTTCGTTTCATAAGCATTGACATACTCTTTTTTGTCAGCTCGTCAATTTGCTCATCGGTCGTGCATCCGATTTCTTCAAGTGTTGAACGCATACCCATTCGCTTCTTCATAGCAGAAATTTCATCTGCCATAGCCTGCGGTGACTCAAATCCGCAATCCCTTGCGAATGCAGAAATTCTGCCGTCAGCATCGGCGTGCTCGGCATTGAACTTCACAAAATAATCAAGAGTGAACGCACAAGCCTCGCCGTGAGGCACACCATAGATGTTAGTCAACGGAAAAGAGCAAGCGTGAGAACCTGTTGTTCTCGGATGGCTGAACGCAACACCCGCAACAATAGAAGCCTCCGCCATTTTTTCTCTTGCCTCAAGGTCGTCAGGATGATTGTACGCACGCTCCAAATATTCAAAAACAAGTCGAGCGGAATAAATTGAACACGCAGAACAAATCGGTTGATTGAGAGTTGCCCAATAGCTTTCGATTGCGTGGGACAACACATCAAGACCTGTCGAAGCCGTAACCTGCGGCGGCACGGTGAGTGTCAACACAGGGTCGATAACCGCAATTTTCGGATACATCGCTGGGTCGTTCATCGGTTGTTTCAAATTTTTCGCCGTGTCGGTAAGCACAGAAATATTTGTGACCTCGCTTGCAGTTCCCGAAGTTGTGGCAACGGCAATCATTGGTATTGCTTCTGCCGAACTGACAGGCTTTCCACCGCTGTGATACGGTTCGATTAAGTCATCACCATTTGCAATTGCGCAAGCCGCCTTGCAACAATCCATAGGTGAGCCACCGCCGAGAGCCACGGCAAAATCTGCGTTAACCTCTCGCATAACCGCAACGCAATCGTTAACATTATCTGTGGTAGGGTTAGGTCTTACATCGGAGAAAACCGCCTTAATTCTGCCGTTTGCAAGCGAAACAAATTCATCGGCAAGTCCGTTTTTTGCAAATGAATGAGAGCAAACAAGCACTCCGACCTGACCGCCGATTTCATCAATAAATGCGGACAATTCCTTATGCCTTCCAACGCCAAATGCAAGTTTTACAGGCAAATTAAAATCCCAATTCAAAAAAATCACCTCACGAAAGCAATAATATTTCTTAAACATTTTACCACAAACGAACATCAAATAAAATATATTTCATAAAAAATTAAAAAAATCAAAAATAATCCTTGACATATGCTTATTTTTATAGTATAATTTCAAAGCATTAGGAAATCAAGCAGTAACACTTCTTCGGGAGTTTTACATATAACAAGCAATGAGCACCGCTCATTAATATACTTCGAGGTGTAACTCAGTTTGGCTAGAGTGCCTGCTTTGGGAGCAGGATGCCGCAGGTTCAAGTCCTGTCACCTCGACCATTTGACCTTAGAAAACGAAAAAGCTTCCTAAGGTCTTATTTTTTGCCTGGATTTGGCTTGAATACTGAGTTTTATGGCATTTCGAATTTTAATCACTACTTATACAAAATCATATAACCACAATATTAACTCAAATATTTGGGGTAGAAATTAGGAGTATAAGGGGTAGATTTTGGGGTACCGAAAACTATAAATTCATCTTATTTCTCGGATGGTTTTCTTTAAGAATATGGCGAATTTTGTTTGTGCTTATGTGAGTGTAAATTTGAGTAGTCGTAATTGAACTGTGACCGAGAAGCTGTTGAATATATCTTATGTTGACATTTTCATCCATAAGTGCTGTTGCAAAAGTATGCCTGAACATATGCGGAGTAATATGTAAATCCACACCGCTCCTTTTTGCATAATCACTTATCATATTTCTTATGGATTGCTCCGAATACCTGTTTCCTAATTTATTAATGAAAACATATTCATTCTTGCCACCACAAATTATAATATATTCATTTAAAAGTCTTGATACTTTAACATTAGCAATACACATTATGCGTTCTTTTGAGCCTTTGCCGTAAATGTATATCGTATTGCTGTTGAGGTCAAGACCTTTTCTTTTTAGATTGCTGATTTCCGATACTCTCATTCCGGTAGAAAACAGCAGTTCAATAATTATAACATTTCTTAGTGCCATTTTATATTGATAACTGCTTTTTGCATTATCAAGCTGTAAATATCCAAATTTCAATATACTTTTTATGTTCTTAATCGGAATAGTTTTCGGCAGGGTGATCGGCTCTTTGTATTTGAGTGTGATTTTGTGAAAAGGATTGATTTCAATAATATCCTCAATTTCCATATACCTGTAAAATGCTTTTACACAAGCAATTTTTCGCTTGGCAGTTTTAGGTTTGTAACGTTGATGAAGTGAGTTTATATATTTATTTAGTGCATTTTTGTTAAAACAATCTTTATCTTGCATATATGAACAAAACTGTTTTAAATCAATCGTATAAGCCTTTATTGTTAACGCACTCAATCCTTTTAAATCAATGCAAACTGTAATGTAATCTTTCGCTTCTTTTTCTATGTCTGTCATAATAAAACCTCCAAAATATGTCTGATTTTATTATGATTACTTATAAACCAAAAGTCGATAAATTTCGACTATTTTAGTTGGATTTCTTGCAATTATGCCGTATTTTTCTGCATTTAGGCATTTTATATTGACAAAATAGCAGAAATATGATACTAATTGATTAAATATAATATGAAAGGAATAAAGGATAACTCTAAATTATCTATAAAATTGCTACAACAGATAATTTATCGGTGAAAATCATGTTACCATCAATTCTTAATAATTTAACACCATATAACATTTATACTGAAGACGAGTATAATGACGCATTAGGCAGAATTTTAAAACATAAACAAAGTATAATTAAATTCAAATCAATACTTGAAAGTGCGCATGGAGTAACTCTCAACGGAGATTATACTTTGGCACGAATCAGCCATAACTATTTTACCAACTGTACCTTTGATTCTGCATCACTACAAGGTGCAGCAGGTACCGGAAGTATATTTAATGATGTAAATTTTTTAAACACAAATATTGTTGACGCAGGATTTAGCAACAGCACAATCGATAATTGCTATTTTGAAAACTGCAAGCTTAACAATTCTAATTTAAGTAACAGTTATATTAGCAATACCGATTGGAAGGATTGTGAGTTAAATGGCTTGAATTTGTCTTCGTCTTATTTAAAGAAATGTAAAATTTCAGGTGAATTTTCAAAACCCGGAAATATGAATGAAGCTCATTTTGATTCATTTGAAATTGAAAATGTCCGTTTCACAAATTTGAATTTGGAATATTCTTTTTTCGATAACATGAAAATGAATAACGTAATTCTTCCTTTTAGCCAAATACCATATATTTTCGGTGCAATAGAATATTTATTGAATACAAAAGACGATGTCAGAATCTCATCTCATATCAATAAAATTGATAGTATTTCGATTAGTGAATATATTGACGTGCTAAATGATATGATGATTTTTTATTCATATAAATCTGAATTATTTCCATTATCTAATATATTGCTTTCATTCGAAAAGAAACAGGAAGCACTATATGCAGCATTAAGCGGAATGGTATTTGCTGCCAAAGAATATGACTATCGTATGTGTAAAAATTTTGCTCAATTAATTACACGTAACAATAATTTTCATCAAAATCAGTTGGATTCCTTATATAATGAATTTGTAAACAGCATATCAATTAAAAATCTTAGTGAAGCCGAATTCTTTCAATATAATAAAAACATTTATGAAATAAAATCAATTTTAACTGAAAATTCTGATAACAAAGCAGTAAGCATTAATTTAAAAACAAACATTAAAAATTCTAACTCCAAGGAAATTGGATTATTGATAGAAATGCTTGATGAATTTACACACTTAAAAGGTGTAAATTTGATAAGCCCTCAAATTTCAATCAGTCACAATTCACCAATTCTATTGTGTGTTGCTATTAGTGGACTTTCCGTTTCAAAATTAATTGCAACAGCGGGAATCATTTTATCTGCCGTTTATGTCGCTTGCAAATCTTTTAACGAAATAGCTAGTTTAATTATAAATATGCAAACAATCAGGGATAAGAAAAATGCTCATAGTGATTATAAAAAAGCCAAAGATACTAAGAATAAAGAAAATACAATAATAAATACAAGTTCTTTAGAAAATGAAATTAAAAACATTGAAACTGAAAATCCTGATCTCAGTGCTAAAGTAGAAGATTATTCAAAAGCAATTGAATCTACAGAAACAATTATTAATTCTGCAGAAGTTATATGTAAAAATTTCAACATATATCAAGATTGGAAATAATATTGTTAGGCAAACTCAATGTGTTATTTTGACACGGTACGCAAGACGGACCGGGAAGCAAATTATATTTAGAAGTTATAGTTAATATTTTTTTGAATAAATCATACAACTCTATATTGCTATGCGGAAGAACCTCCCGCATAGCAATATTTGTAACCGGGCGAAAAATTGAAATGATTGGTACAACCCCTTTTGAACTTAACCATTCTACGCCGTTTAAAAAATCTTCTATTGGCTCCATTCCCAAAACCAACATACTTCTCACATTTCCTGAACGTCCCCATAATTCAACTGCTTTATTTAGTGCATTTTCATATTGTATTAACGGAATTTGTCCTTTGCCGGGCATTGTTGTTTTGGCAATTTCTCTGTTAAAAATTTCAATGTTGAATGAAATTTCATTAATACCTTTTTTCTTGTATTCTTCAAGCACATTAACATTCTTTGGAGGTAAGCACATAGCATATATAGGTTTGTCAGTATTTTTCCTGATGTAAGATGCAATTTTCATAATGTTGTTTTGCTCGATTTCTGCTTTCCCTGAACCACCACCTATAAGGAAATGTCTAAATTCAACATTTTTTAAATAGAAATCAATTATTTCGAAAACATCAGATAAATCATAATTACCTTCTTTAGGTTTAACATTGCAGAATTTACATCCTTGATTTAGCATTTTAAAGTTACACCTAAATTGATGATGCACCCTAAGTCTGTCAGTAGCTAAAAAGGTTACATTACCGTACTTAGTACCATTTGATGCAATTTTGTTTTTGTTAATATCCAGTGTATCAAAATGGATAGTTTCAAGATATTTATCATAATATTTTAAAATATAATTCTTCCCTTCAAAATCTATTTCAAAAGGTGACATTTCTGAAAAATCTGTTAAATATGGTGCGTTAATAATCATACCGTTATTAAATTTCAAATCAACAGATTGAAAAACGCCTTGTCGTATCATACCTGTATTTTTCATATTTTGACTTGCACATTCAGAAATCCTGACCCCTTGATTCAGTAACGCGATTTTTAAGGCAAGAACATTTTGATTATAAATTTTATTTTTCCATTGATATGAATCAGGTAAAATATTTGGTGCTATTTGCAATTTGTTATCATAATTAACCCAAGATATATTTCTATTCATTATTATTCTGAATCTGTATGAATAGTCGTCATTGATAGAATCGGACTTATTATATCCATCAAAAAAAACTTGAGATTTATTTTGATTTTGAGCATATTTTATAAATCGACTTTCATCCTTTAGTATATTAAAATAGCTTTTGCATTTTTTGAATTTGCTAAAACTTTCAAACGGCTTCTTTATATGTGAAAAAGCCATGATATTTAATTCTTGTATTGAAGGCATACCTGCTTCTATAAGATGACTGTTTAACAAAAATGTTGATGCTTGAAACCTTGGATTTACTTCTAAAAAGTATATATTATTATTTTTAACTAAATAATCAATTCCGCAAATTCCTCTGTATCCGAGTTTCCGTAATTCATTTCCTATTTTATGTGAATTCTCCAAAACATCATCATATATTTTATTGGGAAAATCAGTAAAGAAATCGGCTCCCATAAAGCGAAAAGAGTCGTTTTCATTATATATAATTTGATGTGAAATCGGAAATACAATGCAATCATCGTTGAATATCACCAAATGAACATTTATAGGTATAGAATCCTTTATATATGGAGATACAATATAAGTATCTTCCGAATTCTTGCTTTTTAAATAATTATTACATTCGTCATAATCAAATAAATGCGTTCCGTTTCCACCGGATGATATGCTTTCTTGCAGTATTAGTTTATCGCAATTAAATTTGTTGAATTTAATTTCAGGCATTTTATTGCCGCTAAAACTTATAAAAGGTACAACCGACACAACATTTCTAATGAAATTTCTCATAGTCCCCTTATTTCGGATGACATTTAATGTGTCAAGAGAATTTATACAAATAGCATTACATTGTTCTTTGAAAGGTAATAAATAATATTGTAATTGATTATAAAACATATATTTATACTCATTATTCGAATTTTCAATAATGTTTTTATTAATATAATTTATAAAGGCCTTCCCAGCATGGTTATATTTATTTCTATGTGTATTAGACTTTATGAAAGCAGAATTACCCTGTTCTCCGTTTCCATACCAAGTTATTGATTTCTCAAATTCTATTGAACTAAATAAAGTATCTGATTCACGAGGTCCAATCCAAGCATATTTTTCCATATTTTTTGACTCCTTAATAGTTTAAATAACTTTCAATAAACACTAACTATAGCTTAGATAATTTAGAGTTATCCTTTATTAACAACCAAACATCTGTATATAGTTAAAAGCCTGTCGGTTAAAATCGGCAGGCTTTTTTGTATATATAGAACAAAAACGGAGGTGTTTTTAACGAAACAAACAAAAGTAATTGCAATATGCAATCAAAAAGGCGGCGTAGGAAAAACTACAACCGCCTTAAATTTTGGAGTTGGTCTTGCAAATGAGGGCAAGAAAGTCTTGCTTATCGACTGTGACCCGCAAGGTGATTTAACAACAGCTTTGGGTTGGAGAGATACGGATGAACTTTCTTCTGTAAATTCTACATACAAGGAAATTGTCAGCAGAGTTAATGATGAAATCTATCGCCAAAGGCAGGCAAAGAGCAAGGAAATGGAGCGATAATATATGAAGGAAGAACGTTACCATTTAGTTCTTGATGATTTTGAACAAGGCGTAGTTATTCGTGCTCTCAATGATTTACGCACAGATTTAATCAGCGATAAAAGAGAAACCGATGCCGTAGATGAAGTGCTGTTAAAGGTTTGCAAAGCACCTACCAAAAAGATAAAGGTGGTAAAGCAAAATGAGGAACGATAACAAAAAAGCAGAAACAATCGCTTTCGCAGTCTTTGTTGTACCTTTGATATATATGGGACTGAAGATTGCACCGTATATGTCAAACGGGTTAATATCAATTCTTAATAGCTTTGGCGAAATATTTGCACAACCGTTTAAGATAACCTTATGCGAGGACAGCTTAAAAGCTGTCCTCATTTTGCTTTTAATCTACGGTATTACTTTGTTGGTGTATTTTTCTTCAAAGAAAAAATACAGGCGTGGCGAAGAATACGGCTCTGCAAAGTGGGGCAAAGCAAAACAGGTTGGCAAAAAGTATATTCAAAAGCCGATAAACCAAAACAAGATATTGACTGATAATGTCGCTATCGGTATGAACTGCAAAAAGCACAGGCGAAACCTTAATACGATAATCTGCGGCGGTGCCGGTGCAGGCAAAACAAGATTTTACACAAAGCCGAATTTAATGCAGTGCAACACCTCTTTTGTTATTCCCGACCCAAAGGGTGAAATAGTTAAGGCTGACGGCAATTTGCTTGTAAAGAAAGGCTATGATGTTAAGGTTATTGATTTGATTGATATGGAAAAGAGCTATTGCTACAATCCGTTTGCTTATCTTGAAAATGACAATGACATACAAAAACTTGTAACCAACCTTTTCAAAAGCACAACACCGAAAGGCTCGCAAACTAATTACCCGTTTTGGGATACGGCGGCACAAATGCTTTTACTTGCTTTAATCTTTTATCTTCACTATGAAGCGCCCGAAGAAGAACAGAATTTTGCAATGGTAATGTATATGCTTAGTGCAGGTGCTATTGAAGATGACGAGGACGGCCCGTGCCTTACACCTCTTGACCGTCTGTTCTACAATCTTGAAACCGAGAAACCCGAACACATAGCAGTTAAGTATTACAAGTCTTATCATTCAGGCTCATCAAAGACGCTTAAATCAATTCAGATAACCTTGATGTCAAAACTTGAAAAGTTCAATCTTGAAAGCCTTGCAGCTTTAACCAAGACAGATGAACTTGATTTATCAACTATGGGAGAAAAGAAAACAGCCTTGTTTGCCGTTATTCCCGATAACGATACAAGTTTTAATTTTCTTATCTCGATTTTATATACTCAACTGTTTCAACAACTCTTTTATTGCGCCGACAAAAAGCACGGCGGAGCGTTACCGATACCCGTACACTTTCTCATGGATGAATTTGCGAATGTATCATTACCCGATGATTTTGATAAGCTACTCAGCGTAATGCGTTCAAGAAACATTTTCGTATCCATAATACTTCAAAATCTTTCTCAGCTTAAAGCCTTGTTTGAAAAACAATGGGAAAGTATTGTCGGCAACTGCGACCAATTTCTTTATCTCGGTGGAAATGAGCAATCAACACACAAATATGTTTCCGAGCAACTCGGCAAGGAAACTATCGACACAAACACATACGCACGAAGTTTTGGCAGAAACGGTAACTATTCTACCAACTACCAAATATCAGGCAGAGAGTTAATGACGCCTGCCGAAGTGCGTATGCTTGATAATCGCTATGCAATTCTCTTTATCCGTGGTGAAAGACCTGTTATCGACCTCAAGTATGATATTCTTAAACATCCGAATTTGAAATATACAGAGGACGGCGGAGGAGAGCCTTTTATTTACGGTGAAGAAAAATCTTCTATTGCCTCAATTACCTTTACTTTTATCAAGAGTGATAAAAAGCTGGGAAAAGATGACATTGCCGACGATTATGATTTTAACTTAATTACAAAAGAAGAACTTGAACTGATGTTCAACATTTAGGAGGAAAACTTATGTTTAAATTCAAAACAAAAAAGAGTGACGAAGTTAAACCTTCACCACTCACTAAAAAATCAAATGCTGTTGCAAAGGCGACTATGTTTGTTACAACGCTTATTGCAACAATGTTTTGCTTTGCTGTTACAGCTTTTGCAGACGATGATCCACTTACGGTTGTAAACAATCTTTCAACCTTTATTTTCGGTCTTATCCGAGCAGTAGGACTTATCATTCTTGCTTGGGGCATTGTTCAGGTAGGTTTGTCGTTTCAAACCCACGACCCGTCACAGCGCTCTAACGGATTTCTCACCCTCGCCGGAGGTGTTGTAATCACATTTACAAAAGAAATCCTTAATCTTATTACGGGATAAATTAGTTCAATATGATATCAACGAAGGCGTTTCTCACATAAACACAGGCAGTATAAAACATTTATTTATATTTCTCCTTTCTGGCAACGGCTGTGCGTTGATGACTTCTTAATTCCTTTTCATTTATTCTATACTTCAACGAAAAATATTCAAAAGTTCAAAAAACTCGCTCGAAAAAGTTTATGCTTTTTGGTAAAACTCCCTTGAAAAAGTTTAATTTTATTGTATAATAAGAGTGGATAAAGCAATAATATAAAGGGTGATGGACTTGCTAAAAAGAAAAATTGAACAGGATTTAATTAAATGGAAAAACACTAAAAATCATAAGCCGTTAATTGTTAAAGGCTGCCGTCAGTGCGGCAAAACATACTCTGTAAAGAAATTTGCAGAAGAAAATTATAAATATGTGGTGTATATCAATTTCTTTTCAAATCCTGATTATGTGTCTGTATTTTCCGGCTCATTAGAGGTAGATAATCTCACAATGATGATGTCTGCAGTGTTAGGACCTAATGTACTGTTTGTGCCGAATGAAACAGTAATCATTTTGGATGAAATTCAGGAATGTCCTGAGGCAAGAACAGCATTGAAGTTTTTCAAAACAGATGGTAGATATGATGTTATCGGCACAGGCTCGCTGCTTGGAGTTAAAGGCTATGGTAAAGAACCTAAGTCAGTGCCTGTCGGATATGAAACCGTAATAACTATGTATCCGCTGGATTTTGAAGAATTCTTATGGGCTAACGGAATTAATGAAATGTTGATTGAAAAATTAAAAGAGCATTTGATTGCAAAAACACCTGTTGAAGAGGCTTTGCATAACAGGTATCGCCAATTACTTTTGCAATATGTTGCAGTTGGCGGTATGCCTGATGTTGTTCAGACTTTTGTCGATACAAAGCAGATGAATACTGTTCTTCAAATGCAAAGAGATATTGTTCGTTCTTATGAAGATGATATGGTGAAATACGCAAACTCAAAGGACAAATCATTAATCAAAGAGTGCTTTCAGTCCATACCGAAACAGTTAGCGAAAGAAAATAAAAAGTTTCAGTATTCAGTTATTAAAAAGGGATCAACCGCATCCCGATTTGCGGGTAGCCTTCAATGGATTGAAGATGCGGGAATTATTACAAGATGCTATAATCTTTTTACTACAGAATTGCCGCTTGAAGGTAATGCTAACGAAGACATATTTAAGGTGTACATGGTGGATACAGGCTTGTTTATCAGTATGCTTGAGGATGGCACTCAGTTTGATGTCTTAAGCGGAAATTTATTGGGATATAAAGGCGCAATTTTTGAAAATCTTATGGCAGACTTTTTTACAAAAATGGGTAGAAAACTTTATTATTTTCATAAAGATTCAGGACTTGAAATTGATTTTTTCATAAGATATAAAGGTAAATGTACGCCTATAGAAGTCAAAGCAACTAAAGGAAATACCAAAAGCCTGAAAACTGTTTTAAAAAACACAGAGGTATATCACCTTGACAGCGCAATAAAACTTGGTGATTATAATATAGGTGAAGAGAATAATATTTTAACCTTACCGCTTTATATGGGATTTTTGCTTAATGATTTTTAGATTAGGTACTGTAAAATTCTCAAATAACCAAATATATTACTACAAACAAATCTCAAACGGAAAATCAATACCGTTTGGGATTTTCTATTTTACAAAAGGAGATGAAATTATGTCAGATAACTGGGTAGTACGCAATCTTGAAAACGCTCTTGAAACTTGGAACGACAAGTTGACAGAGATATGGGGATTACTGACCGCTACACCCGAAGAATTCAAAGGCGGTAAAATATGGAATGTAATACTCGATATTAACGGAGCATTGCAGGTAATCGGCACAGCTCTGCTTGTTTTGTTCTTTGTTGTCGGTGTTATGAAAACCTGCGGTTCATTTGCCGAAGTAAAGAAACCCGAACACGCATTAAGACTGTTTATACGTTTTGCACTTGCAAAAGGTGCAATAACCTACGGACTTGATTTAATGCTTTCTTTATTCAAAATTATTCAAGGTACAATCTCAACAATAATGACTTCTGCCGGATTCGGACAAGCAAATGAAACAACCTTGCCGCAAGAAATGATTACAGCTATTGAAAACTGCGATTTCTTTGAAAGTATACCATTATGGGCAGTAACACTAATAGGAAGTCTGCTGATAACAGTTTTGTCATTTATTATGATAATGACTGTTTACGGCAGATTTTTTAAGTTGTATATGTATACTGCCATTGCACCGATACCACTTTCAACATTTGCAGGAGAGCCGTCACAGCATGTCGGCAGATCATTTATCAAAAGTTATTGTGCAGTATGTTTGGAAGGTGCAATTATTGTCCTTGCCTGTGTCATATTCTCATTCTTTGCAGCGTCACCTCCGCAAGTTGATACAACAGCACCTGCGGTAACTATGGTGTGGAAATATGTTGGTGAACTCATATTCAATATGCTTGTACTTGTCGGTGCAGTTAAAACATCAGACCGTATTGTACGGGAAATGATGGGACTTTAAGGAGGTAAATAATGCAAATACAAATCAATAAAGAGTTTAGAGATTATCGTGAAAAGGTGTATTTCGGACTGAGTATGCGACAGTTAATATTTTCATTTCTTGCTATCGGCGTTGCAATAGTATCATATATTTTGCTTAAAGATAAACTCAGTACCGATACAATATCGTGGCTGTGCATACTGCTTGCCGCACCGTTTGCTGCTTTGGGTTTCGTAACATACCACGGTATGACTTTTGAAAAATTTGCTTGGGCGTGGATAAAATCGGAAGTCTTAATTCCCAAAAGGCTTGTTTTTAAAGCAGAAAGCAAAACTCATATTGAGAATAAAGAAATGATTAAACAAAATGAAAAGGAGGTTTTCAAGAATAATGAAAACTCGCAATAAAATGAAAAAACTTGAACAGGAAAAGTTTGTAATACCCAAAACCGTTCAAAATGTTATTCCTATCAAAGCCGTCTACAAAGACGGCATTTTTCTTGTTGGTAAAAATATGTATTCCAAAACATTCCTCTTTACCGATGTTAATTACTATATCGCCTGCGAAAACGAAAAGAATGATTTAATGCGTCAGTATTGGGCAGTTATCAATTCTTTCGGAAACGGTGTTACCGTTAAGCTCACAATCAACAATCATAGATTTGATAAGGAAGATTTTGAAAAATCAATCCTTATGCCGTATTACTATGATAATCTTGATGTATATCGTAAGGAATATAACAAAATGCTGCTCAATAAAGCGGCAACATCCGAGTGTATTGTTCAGGATAAGTATTTTACCGTTACGGTAAATAAAAAGTGCTATGAGGACGCACGAGCATTTTTTACTCGTATTGAAAAGAACTTGTCAACAAATCTTTTTGCACTTGGCAGTAAATGCGAGCCGTTAAACGCAACCGACAGGCTTAAGATATTCCATAATTTTTACCGTGCAGGGAGTGAAGAAAACTTTAATCTTGATTTTGAACTTTTGCAAAATCAAGGCTGTGATGTGCGTGACTATATCTCTCCCGATTCTATGGACTTCAACAGCGACTATATGATGATTAACGGTCAGTATTGCAGGACTGTTTTTCTTCGCAATTACGGTACATTTGTTGATGATAATATCATAACCGAGCTTACTTCAATAAATAAAAACTTAATGCTTTCTATTGATTTTATCCCTATTCCCGTTGATGAAGCAAACAAGGATGTAGATAACATTTTGCTTGGTGTTCAATCGGATAAGGCGAACTTCAATCGCCGTCAGGCACAAAACCAAAACTATGGTGCTACCAATTATGACCTTGAGCAAAGAGAAAAGGAAATACTTGAAATCAGAAACGATATGCGTTACCGTGACCAAAGAATTTATGATACGATAATTTCAATGGTAATAACTGCCGACAGTAAGCAGGAACTTGATAACTTAACCGAAAGTATTTTTGCAAAAGCGTCCGAAAACAGCACGGCGCAGTTTGCAACACTTCGTTATCAACAGCTTGACGGACTTAATACTGTTTTACCGTTTGGCGTCAAAAGAATTGAATGTTACCGCACACTTACAACGGAATCACTTGCGTCTTTTATGCCGTTTCACGCTCAAGAGGTCAGTCAGCCGGGTGGAGCGTATTACGGTCAAAATGCTATCAGCAACAATATGATATTTGTTAATAGGCATTCGCTTCTTAACGGTAACAGTATTGTGCTTGGCGTACCCGGTGGTGGTAAATCATTTATGGTTAAAGAAGATATTGTATCAATCTTTCTTTCAAATCCCGATGCCGATATTGTAATTATAGACCCTGAAAGAGAGTACAACGCTCTTGTTAAAGCATTTGGCGGAGAGGTAATCAACATATCTGCAAATTCACCAAATCATATTAACGCTATGGATATGAATGCAAACTATGAAGATGAGGGCAATCCCGTAACCACTAAATCCGAATTTATTATGTCCCTTTGCGAACAGTTGCTCGGTACATCTGCCGACGCTAAAGATAAGTCTATCATTGACAGATGCTGTAAGAATGTTTATGACGGATATATCAAAAACAATTACAGCACACAGCAACCTACTCTTAAAGATTTTAGAGAAGAATTGTTAAAACAAAAGGAAACCGAGGCACACGATTTGGCACTTGCCATTGAGTTATTTACAGACGGCTCGCTTAACACTTTTGCACAGCCTACCAATGTTGATATTAACAATAGGCTCATATCTTATGACATTCTTGAACTCGGTGATTCGCTTCTGCCTGTAGGTATGCTTATCGTTCTTGATAATCTTTTAAACAAGATTACTTCAAACAGAGAGAAAAGACGACAAACATATATCTTTATTGATGAAATGTATTTGCTTTTTGCTCATCAATATACGGCAAAATTCCTTTACCGTATTTGGAAACGAGTAAGAAAATACGGAGCGTTTGCGATAGGCATTACACAGAATGTGGGAGATATGCTTGAAAGCAATACAGCAAGAACTATGGTATCAAATTCCGAGTTTGTTATTATGCTTAATCAAAAGGCAAGTGATGTGCTTGAGCTTTCAAGGCTTCTTGAAATCACACCTAATCAAACGCAGTATTTTACAAACAAGGACGCAGGTCAAGGACTTATGAAGATAGGCAGTAACCTTGTGCCGTTTGTAAATAAATTTCCAAAGGATACACAACTTTACAAGTTGATGACATCTAAACCGGGAGAGGCTATCTAATCTCTTAAGTTGACGATAAAGCGCTTGAACCGTGCCGATAATATATGGCAAATATTATCGTATAGATGATACACTCTGTTATTAAAAAAATGCTACTAACATCGAATTAGTAGCATTTTTGGCACTTTTCGTTTTTTGCGAACAAGCGGTACCTATGTACAGCAATGTTCACAAGAAAACGAAATTCAAACACTTTCTCCTCAACTTTAATAATTTTAAGGAGTTATACACTATGAAAAAATCTGTTTTTGTTATTTTACTTGTATTCTTCATATCTGCTTTTTCAATCAGTATGTATTTTGTTGTTAAAGAAACTATTGAGGATAAAAGGCAATATGAAGTATTTGAAAATATTGTTTCATCTGTTCAAGTTGAAGATGACAGTTCTGATTATACAGATGAGAAGCTTAAAAGATATATCGAATTGAACACGGAAAATTCCGACTTTGTAGGTTGGATAAAAATTGACGGCACGCACATAAATTATCCTGTTATGAAAAGCAGTACGCCTGACTACTATTTGCACCGTAATTTTAATAAAGAGTATTCATATTACGGCACGCCGTATTTAAGTGATAAAAGCGATACTATGAAGCCTACCGACAATACAGTTATCTACGGCCACAATATGCGAGATAACACTATGTTCGGTGATTTGAGCAAATACAAATCAAAAGAGTTTTTTGAAAAGCACAGATACATTCACTTTGATACGCTTGTTGATTTAGGAAAGTATGAGATTGTATGTGTATTCAAAACCACACCAAGCAAATTCGATTATCAAAATTATACTGTCTTTGATTCTCCCGATGAATTTAATTCGTATATATCAAACTGCAAAGAAAGCGAATACTACAACACCGATGTATCTTGCAGTTACGGTGATAAGTTAATAACGCTCTCCACTTGCGAATACAGTCAAGAAAACGGCAGGCTTGTAGTAGTTGCAAAAAAGGTGAAGTGATATGAGTGAGATTGAAATTAAAAAGGTTGCCGAGAAAGCACTTAAAACTGCCGACAATCTTGGTATAGCGACAGAAAAGGCAAAAGGGATAGCTTTAAAAGCGAAAGAAAAGGTATCGGAAAATGTCAGTGATAATTCCGAAAGCCCTGTTAATTATGCTATTGATAAAGTTCAAGATGATGCTAAAAATATTTCGGAGGACGCAATATATCTTTTCAAAAAGCAAGGCAAAAAGAGTGTAAACGAAACTGTTAAGAACACAAAAAAGCTCGAACAATCTATTGAAGAAGTTCGAGCAAAAAGAAAGATTAACAAAGATAAAAGCAAGGTAAATAACCCTGATAAATACACACCCAAAGCACAAACCGAAACCGTTAAGACCGATGATATTGTATCTAAAAACACGCCAAAGAATACTCAAAACAAAGTACGTAGTGCAAGCAGTATCAAAACAAAAGAAACCGTATCTGCCGTTAAATCAAACCAACCTATCATAAATGTAAGCAAACAATCTGCGAAAGACACAGCAAAAGCCATTAACAAATCATCTCAAATAGCTAAAGAAACGGCAAAGCAATCTGCCAAAGGTGCAAAGAAAGCTGCAGGGGCAACTAAAAGAGCAATCAAAGCTATGATTGAAAGCACCAAGGCACTCGTTAATGCGATTATTGCGGGCGGTTGGGTATCTGTTGTCATAATCATTTTAATAAGTCTTATAGCCGCCTTATGTTCATCATTTTACGGTATATTCTTTTCAAGTGAAACATCGCAAAGCGGCATGAACATAACTTCTGCAATTCAGCAAATCAACAATGAATTTGATGACAAGATTGACGAAATTAAATCATCGGGCAGTTTTGACGGAGTAGAAGTAATCGGCAGTCGCTCTAATTGGAAAGATGTACTATCTATTTATGCAGTTAAAACTACTACCGATGAAAACAACCCTATGGAAGTCGCTACTGTTGACGAAAACAAAGAGGCAATTTTATCATCAATCTTTTGGGATATGAACAACATATCAAAGTCTGTTGAAACACGGACAGAAACGATAACTAAAGAATCAACCGACGAACAGGGGAATACAGTCGAAACCACAGAACAAGTTAAAAAGAAATATCTTGTAATAACCCTAACCGGCAAGACTGCCGAGGATATGTCAACCTCTTACTCATTTAATAATACGCAAAAGAAATATTTAGCCGAATTGATGAGTGACAAAAACAACAAACTTTGGGCATCGCTTATCTATAATATCGGCGGAGTATCGGGTGGTAGCGGTATTGACATTAAAGACCTTGATTTTTCAAACGAAACGGTCAATGACACGCAGAAGAAAATCGTTGCAGTAGCGACAAATTCAGCTAAATACGGTATTTCTGCCCGTTCGGGTTACTGTCAGGCTTGGGTTGCAGATGTATACCAAGCTGTTACAGGTTCAAGAGGTTCTGCTCACTGTGCTTTATGTGCGGCAGATATGTGGGCAGTATCAAGCGATTGGAGCAAGATACCTGTAGGAGCAACAGTTTATGGTTATGCCTCCAACCCCTACGGTCATGTCGGTATCTATATCGGCAACGGTATGGTTGCTCACAATATCGGTGAAATAAAAACACAAAGCCTCGAAAGTTGGATTAAAACTTACAAAGGCTTTGCTTGGGGATGGGAGAATACAAACAAATTATAAAAAGAATAACGTAACTTTAAAGATAAGAGTGTATGAGTTATAATTTGCCTCTTGTTGCAAATAGGATAGGCGGAGTGAAATAATAAAGATAACGGATATAGAAGAAACAAAAGCAAAATAACCAATATCAGCTTTTGTTTCTTTTAATTTATAACACATTTATCTTTGGTATTGCAGATTATATCGTATTTTAAATCGCAAAAGTCCACAGGAATATCACAATGAAATTAATATAGTGCAAAAACGAACATATTGATTAATAACCTGAATTAAGGGCTTTCCATCATAGAATATTATTTTTTACTTATATTCAAGGCATTGAATTTATTAATGATTTATGATGGTTCTATTATAAATACACTTACCGGCTCCTGAAACAATTTGTTATTCATAATATTTCTTTCATATAAATGATATGTTTTTCAAAATAACACTTTTGAAGACCATGTTGACAATTTATTCATGATATTTTATTTTGTTCTAAACTTTTTTGAATAATTATCTACAATCATGCTACCGATTAATTTGTGCTTTTTCAAGGATGCAGTAATAGCCATAACATCTGAAAATGAAAATTTTCCAGCGATACTTGATGCAAAATTCTTTACTTCCATCTTTAACTTATTCAGCGATTCTTCATCAATTATTCGTATCCTAGTTTCGGGAGAGCAATCATAAGAAAAATTGACTGAATGATGGATCAAAATCGGATAACATTCATTGATGCCATGATAATTCGAATATAACCAATTGATAGAACCGTTCAATTGGTTGCAATCTTTTTTCGGAATGAATTCAGTCGTTGCTTCATTCTTACATTCTATTACCACGAATTGTTGATTGTCTAATTGCCAAATGTTGTCTGGACCAGTACCGAATTCTTCTTCGGGGCGAGTAGAATTCAATCCAAGTATTAAACCCAATTCTTTAATTGCCGCTTCAAACTTTTTGGATGATACAGAGTTAAAGCACAAATCTCTTAACACTCCGTCAACCTTTATCAAAAAGCCGTTTGTAGTAAATTCATTTTCGGTTATATAATCCAATATGGCTCGTCCTTGTTCTGCGATCTTTGCAGCATATTTTTCAGGAACTATACCTTTGATTGGACTAATTAACATTCTATTATAGCCATTAGCTGCAAGTAATGTTTCTTGCGATTCTTCTTGATTAATAAAGTTCTGGAATTCTGCTTTATATTGCAATAACAGGCCTTTTAGTTCTTTATTCTCAGCATTATTTATCTCTTGGTCAATAGTATCTATTGCCTTATCATACTGTGATCTTTCGGCTAAATCAAATGCCTTTCTCAAAGCGACTTGATAATTGTTAAAATTAGGCTTTGAATCATATTCAATTGACGATAATATTGCTTTGCTTGCAGCAATCCATCCTTCGTTTTTATCTATTGAATAATCGCACAGTGAAAGTATATTAGTGGCGTTAGGAGTATCTATTTGGCTGCAAAGTAAATCAGAAACCTCTAACTGTTTCTTTGTCGCTTTGCTGAAATAGTTTAATCCATTGTTTGCATAAACTATTTCAGCGATGTCTCTGCCCATTAATATAACAGCACATGAATCAGAATTAGATCTGACACCTCTTCCCATTCCTTGTTCAAGTTTTTGTATTTGCTCGCATTTTATTCTTGAACTTTTAGGATTGGCGCTCTTTTCAAATTGATCATATATGTTGTTCATTGGTGGAAGTCCATCAATTACTAATATGCTACAGGCTTCATCAGGTAAGTCAACACCGTCGTATTTGTTTATTAATACTGCTATACCTACATGATTATTTTTTAATTTTTCAACTCCGTCTTTTAAGTTTTCAATAGTTAACTCTAATTTTGAAACATCTGACCAATACTCTGCCCTCTTTCTTGAAGGCACAATAATAACCACATTACAACTATTTGAAAAGTTTAATAATTGCTGTTTAATTTCATCATCTGTAATGTTTTTATTCATAACTTGGGGCATAATTATGAGGCGATCACCTATATCATTAGCCTTGTCCGGAGAAATGATGTTTGGGACCTCCTCTGGATAAAGTCCTAACTCAGAAGATAAAACGCTATCATCTGCCAGTGTTGCTGTCATAAATATTCTTCTTGTTGCACGTTCAAATGAAGAAATTTTTGATATTGGGATACTTTTAACACTGATTTCAATTTTGGTAGTCGTAACAATACAATCACAAAACTGAAAATAATCTTTTAGTAAAGGTAAACAAAATGATAAAGGTTCACCGTCAATAAGATTTTCTCTTATTATTTCATAAACTTCGTTTTGGTGTTCCTGCCATTCCCAATAAGGCACCAGCATGAATAAATCCCTTGAATCAGTCAAGCATAATTCTGTAAATTTATTTGCACATTGGTTTTTCAATGACTCAGAAAACAACTGCAGTATTTTCGAATACATTTCAGTTTCTTTTGGTATTTGTAGTGTATATTGGTCTTTTATGGTGGTTATACAAGCGTGAGCATCATCAATAATGATACTGCCAATTTCAACATTACTAATTCCTCTCATTCCAAACACGGACTTACCATTAACTAACTTGTGAATATTAATTACAAGAATTGACTGTCCTTTAATGAAGTTTGAATCCTTTTCATCTGTCGAAGTCTTTATTCCTAAATTTTGAGCTTCTTCACATACTTGTTCAACTAAATATGAATCTGGAACAACATAAACGGCAGGACCTACGCCTTCATTTAAGCAACTTTTTAAAATGAGCAAACCAACTGTTGTTTTTCCACTTCCAGTATTCATTTTTATAATGTTATTTTTATTATCTCGATATTCAAACCATTTCTTCCATACATCACTCTGTACATCTCTTGGATATTCATATTTTTTGTCTTTCCCAGGCAAAGCCATAAAAATATCTCTTGGCTCTATGTCATCACTTTTAGTGCTTTTTAGTAATTTTGAAAAATCTATACTCATATGTAAAACCTTTATGATATAGTCATCAGCCATATCATATCCTTTCAATTTCTTATTTGCTCATTCACGATTGCTTCTATAACGGGAAATGATAATTGTAACTTTAGATGTGCAAGATATTTTAATTTTTTCTTTTTTCATATTCAACCTCTAATACTTATTCTAATTACAGATTTGTCTTAGTTAATAGTAATGTTTTGTTTTCTGTTTTGGCTAACATCATTTAGTAAGTCAACCAATAATGCAGTGCCGGTTCGTTACTTAAAAGAATTAGCATAGTCATCCATTTCATGTACAGAAGTAAAAGGGTGGTTATAATCCCAATGTCTTCCACTGGAATGGACAATGTTATAATAATAAATTCCATTGCTTTCCGAAACCTTAATAAAAACAAATGGCCCGGAGTGATAACTATTTGGCATAAATTCATCTCCCCTCTATGAAGTCTGCTGAATTTTTCATATAGACATTAATTTTCATTATAACTTTACAGATTAAAAATGTGATTGTTGAAATTTTTAAATGAAATTATTCAAAGAAGTTTTCTATTATTTCTTGAGATTCACAATATGCTTTATGCAAATCTATTTCAATTTCTTTTTCTTCCTTTTCATGTGTATATTCACATTCATCAATTGCAAGTTCTAAATGTCGTGTGGCTTTTATGTAGGGCTTTCTAAGTTGAGGAAAATTAAAACCGTTACGTATAGAGTTACTTACTAATGTCAGTATCATAAATATCATTACAATGTTTTGATCAACTTTATTGAATTGTGATAATATAATTGCAATAGCATTGCATAATATAGAAACACACAGCATTAAGGAATCCATACCTGCAATAATGCTATACCATTGTCGCAGTGTATGTTCCTTTTCTCGATATATTTGAATTATATTTGGTGCACTGTTTTCTTTTCTGCTTCTTTTCTGTTTTTTTATTTTGATTAAATATAATGTAGTTGTAGTTACGACTACAATGATTGCAATTATAATGATAAACAAAAATGGTATTGAAATTGTATCTTTCATTTTTTTAATTCCTTATTCATTATTTAACGTAATAATATTATCTGTTTATGTAATCATAGCAATCTTCTGATACTTTGGAGTATTTTCCGATTTTTCTTTCGTGATTTTTTAGTATCAATATTCCATAACAGCTTATTTGTGCTATTAAGAACAAAATAAGCGAAAAGTGACAAATGGAGCTAATATAAAAGTTTAAATCATTTATAAAAACTATTATGATTACTACAAGAAAAGGGATGGCTACACTAAATGATATTAGTGTTGTTATAAGAGGAAATGTTCCTTTTGTTCCAGTTATATGTATTTTGCTTAGTTCGCCCTCATAAATTAATGATGAAATATTGTATTTTGTGTATAAATGTCTGTCTATTGCGGAAATATAATCTCTGTATATATTTGCATTAAAAAGAAACGCTGATACTGTCATAGCTAATATTAAAATAATTTCTATAGCTGCAAATCGAATATATGATGCATATTTTGTTGGAACAATTAACTTATAATATGACAATATCATTGAGATAAAACAGGGGATAACAGCGATTATTACTTTAAACATATTTCCATTAAGTTCTTTTATGTTGTCTACAAGTATTTTACGTTGCTCAAGAAGTATTTTGACATTAGTCATGTCCACTTCACAAATTATGTTGAAGTCTTTTGTATTATCAAATTTCATATGTTTATTTCTCTCGTTTTTATTAATATTGATAGTTGAAGATATATCATTGATTGTGTAAGTTGCCTGACTGTAATTATCATGTAAAAAATCGGATGAAATTATAGTTATATGTACTCATATTAAAATAGCCATCTAACAACATTTTTGGTACACACTCGTAAAATGCTTTTTGAATTAAGTCATCTGTTTTTTGTAATTATATATTGACAAATTTTGCGTTACAAATATTAAATAAAACGGATGAAACTAATCATCCACATATTTGCATATAAATAATATCCAAATCGTTATTAAATACTGATTTATCTTAAACTTTCTATTTCGCGTAATGCCTTTTCTCTTTCAGCAATGTTGGAAATATTATATGCCGCACCTCTTGCCTGATCTAAGTACATATTTTTTGCGTTATCATTTTCTGCATCTAAAGCTTTTCCTATATAATATTTATAATCCATAATATTACCTCTTTTCTTTAATATAAGAGAGGGAGACTTCTTTATATTGTTATATAGAAATTTTCCAGTCCCCCTCTTTTTGAGCTTTGTTGTATGTGACTGCAATAATTTTATTTTAATAATTCACTAATTCTCTAAGCTCTTGAATAAACTGACTGATATTTGCATCAGCTTCTTTTCGTAATGAACAATCCCAACGATATAAAAAGTCTTCAACAGTTTCTTTTGTCAAATTTTTTCATATCAGAGAAAGTGCAATCAAAGCAGCATCAAACAGATTTGTCTCAAAATGATCGGCATCTATATAGCCACCCATTCCGGCACGGTCGCATAAATGTACTTTTCTTACAATGCTTTCTAAAACAATTGCAAACTGTTTCATACTTCATATCCGTTTTTATATTTATTTATTTGGATTTAAATAGAGCAAAAAGTTGCATGCAAATTCCCAATCATCCTTGGTTACTTTTCCATCTTTATTAATATCAAAATATTTGTCATCAATTCCGGTTATTTCGCTGCCTTTTTTGATTTGATCCAACAGCTCTACGTAGTCTTTTGCATTTATACAACCGTCATTAATCCAATCATAACATATTAGTCCGATAGGATTTTCAATAATTAATGGCTCATTATTATTTATACTCGTCGTTTGGTTAATATTATAGCCGTAAGGATATTCAAGTTTGTACTGATTTTCTCCTGATTCTGTTGAAAACAGTACGAAGTATCCTAATTTGTCAGATGTGCTTTGCACTTCGTCCTTATATACTATGCTTACATCTTCAACAGGATAGTAGTATTGATATGAATCATCAAGGTTTTCTTTTGCAACAATATTTCCGCAAATAAATGCACCCGGTTTAAAATTAATGTTGTGTTCATTTGCGTAAGTTTGAGCATAACTGTCAGCAACTCCGGCGATTGTAATATTAGATAAATTTTCGAAAGCCTTATCGGCTATTTCTGTTATATTGCTTGGAATATATATCGCTTGAAGAGTAGGACACATTTTGAATGTACCTTCGTATATTGTTGAACCGCCTTTTATAATTACAGCTTCTAATTCCGAACAACCATAAAATGTTGAATCATTTAGATTTTTACCAGATATTGTAACTGTGTTTATCTTACTGCCTGAAAAACTTACTTCATCAAGCATATCACATCCTGAAACATCAATGTTTCCTTTCACTTCCATAAAATCAAAATGACATTCTGATAGCTTATATTTACCGGAAGTATTGTCAAATCTCCAGCTGACATTTTCCCATTTTCCAGGTGTGGATAAATTCCAGTCTAAAATTTTATTGTTGTTTCGTTGATTTGCAAAGTTAACAAGTAAGTTGTAATCGCTTTCGTCAAATGCAGAAATATCTTTGTTAATATATTGCTTTTTGTAATTTAAACTTGCTCCGGCTTTAAATTCAATATATTTTATAATGTTTTCGGTAAAAATATTTATATCTAAATAATTATATTCGCATGAAACATCGTATAAAGAACTTGTTTTTGCATCTGCGTTGCTTGGTAAAGTAAGACTTTCTAATTCACAATTATCACAATGTAGTGTTTTAAGTTTAGTACAACCTTTTATATTAAGCATTGTGATTTTTGTGTTTTCACAATAAAGTTCTTGCAACGATGACAAAGAGGTTAAATCTAATGCTCCTGATACATCTAAATCAGATATATCTATCGAAACCGCGCGGTACTTACTTCCGTCATATTCAAATAAAACATTATTTTGTAGTTTCTCGGTGTCAATATTTCCGCTGTCATCAAGCCAATTCAAAACAGTATTGTTATTATTTGTGTTTGCAAAAGTTTTGAGTGAATTTAGTTCGGTAGTATTAAATGTTGCATTATCGGGAACAGATTGAGGATAGTAATTCACATAACAATCACTAAACATTAAGTCATCAAGGGTGTTATATAAAGTGCTGCCCTCATGAGTATCAAGATAATTGTAGCAACAAGTTACCGAATTAAGATTAGTACAATCACTCAAATCCAAATCGGTTAATTTATTGAATGAACAATCAATTTCTTCAAGTGATGAGCAGTTATCCAAATTCAATGATATCAAATTATTACCGGTAACATTAAGTTGTTTTAATGAACTAAAATTCGATAAATCCAAAGAGCCCGATAAATTCTTAAATGATAAATCTATATTTTCAACATTTCCGTTAGCATTCCATGTTATGCCTGTCCATGTTGACGGGTCATCTAAATTCCAATTAAGGATAGATAAATTGGAATCTTGGTTTGCAAATATAGAAAGACAGGCTGTTTCATTTTTGTTATATGAAATAATGTTATCATTTAATGAATATACATTTTTGGTCTGAATTTCTGGATAATTTATACTGCTAAACATGTTTTTATAAGTTTCGTATGAACAATATGAAAAGCATGAGGAACCATACGTACTAATTATTTCACTATAAGTTGTATAATTATGAGCGTTGATAATAGTAGAAATATTCTTTCCTGCAGCTATTATTAAAGGAACGAAATCAGGAAATTGTTTGAAATCTGCATAAAGCGAATAAATGCCAATTGCTTTGCTTTTTTCGCTGGGCATCATTGCTTTCGCAAAAGAATCATGAAAGAAGTTATAGGCTGTTATTGAAAATGTATTGTTAAAATCATAGCAAGGTTCTTTATAATATTTTTCAACAGAACTCCATTTTGTCATGGTATTATGAACATCAATAACATCATTCTTATTTACTAAAGGAATATTGCTATAAAAATTTTCTTTTTTAAAATCAGATAAACTTACCCAATAAGTATATCCATATTTCCAATAATCCCAACCATCAGTTGGCATGGTTAAAGGTATTGTGGGAACAAAATCCTCATAAAAACAGAAATTAAAAATGTTATTATAGTTAGTCATAGCAGAATGAAATTTTTCAACATTTGGTGTTGCAAAAGTATAAGCAACAACTTTATTTGCAAACAAATTCTTATCAATTGTTCCCAATTCTCTATTATCAGAAACATTTTTTGCATATAGATTAGCAACTGCTGCACCTCTGCTATGTCCTGTAATATGAAGGTTTACATTCAAATTTCTGTAAAATTCATACTTCAATTTAAAATATTGATTGATTTCTTTTCTTAAATATTCAGAACCTTTAAGGAAACTCTGATGTTGCCTTACATCTTTATAATCCTCACCGGTTATATCCATATTACCCTGCCATTCTTCATCTGTAGTTCCCCTAAGAATAACATATACGTCGACAGAGTTACTTGTTTTAGAAAAATTAGGTAATATAGTATAGCTAATGTTATTTTCTCCTTTTCGTCCTTTACGTGCATTACTACTTATTAATCCCTTTGTATTAAAATCTTTTAACTTAGCAATCGATATAATTTCATCAGGTACCGACTTGGAAAAACTTTTAGAGTAAGCAGCTTTTGAAAATCTCATGCATAGTTTCATATCATCTTCGTCATAGTTTACTAAATCTATTGACGGACTATATTCCTTTCGTAATTGCTTTTCTCCTGTCATCTTAAAGTCTTCTAAATGCCAAGATCCAAAGCAAAAACAATCTGCTGTGCCTTCATAAGGGGATATTGTCGTATAAACATTTGAATAATATCGATCATTGTAAAATTTGACTTGAAAAACAAAAGTTATCAAATCCGCTCCTGTTACTACATTCCCGGAAATTGGTTTGTTTGTGAAACTGTATATGGAAATTCCTTCGGCGGAAAAAGTTCCTCTAAATCTTTCTCCGTTGATTTGTGTAACAGTTAATGTACAAGTTACATTATATCCATTACTATGTGTTACCCCACTATACTTGTAAATATAGTTGTTTGTGGTATCGTTTGCATAAACAGTTATTCCGAATAATACATTTTGAATAATTATAATGGCTGCTATGATAACTGATATAGTCCTTTTCATATAAATCTCCTATTTTATTATTTTTTCTAACTCAAGATCATCTTTTTAATTTTAAGGTTCTTACTTGTAACTTGTTCTTCTCTTATTTCATTATAATTTTGATCTTCTTCAAATCCAAAATAATCAAATCTTTCACCGTCGTCAATCCTTTTTGTCGGCAAATCATAATTCACAAAACAAACATTTACCGGATTTGCCCCCGGATGAGAATAGTATTTTCCAAATTCGGATTCTATTTTTGCTGTGATTGTTTCCCTTTCTTTTAATAATGACGATAAATCTTCAAAATCGGAGCGTAAATATATCGAAATGATTCCGTTATAATCAGCAAATATTTCTTGAATAAGTTTCTCAATATTTTCACTTGTCCATTTTGTATTATCTTTTTTTAGAATATTTGTAAGTACATCATATTCGTAATAACTTGAACTGTACGGAGTGTGTAAAACAAGTACATCCGTAATATCGGAATCACCTGTAACATTTATTAAATACTCTTTCATATATCGGTTAATTTCTTCCAACTGGTAATCATCATAAAATTCGCCCTTGTTATATATGACAGAAAAATCTTTTTCTGTATCTTTAAAATTAACGGCAAACGGAACAAATTCACCGGGTCTGTATAATAGAGGCCAATCGAAGAAATCGGAATCATCTTTATAGTAGGGTAGCTTAATGCTGATAATTTTAAAATCCTTATTGTATTTCTTTTCGACATATGTAGAGGCATTATGTATTAAACAAACTAAAACTATCAAAGAACATACAATTATACACAGCAAAGCCGTAAGTATAATTTTTTTTATCTTTTTTCTACTGTGTTGCTTCATATTTTTCACCGCCTGTAACTTTATCACTAATATATCTTAAATTCCTTTTTGTATTTATAAATAATTCTTCAAATTTGCATTTGCAGTTTTTGCATCATAATAATAACTTGAAAAGTTGCTTTTTAATAATCTCCGCCTATATCTATATCGGGTTCTGTAGTGCTTGTTGAAATAATTTCACAATTTGTAAAATTAACAAAATCAGAATTTGGTTTAATATATACCTTTTTGATAAATAACACCTCCATTTTTAAATGTTATCGGTTAAATATTTTTTCTTTACTAAATCTGAATATAATGTTTTTACTTCTCCGTTTGGTTTTTGATATATAACATAAGCAACCGCACCCCAAGTTCTAACCTCGTCAACAATCTTTTTATTTGCCGAATAAGTTCCTACATGGCCTTTAGTAATAGATGTACATTTAATTAATGTACCGTCATAATCTAAAGTTAAAGGAATTCTTCCTCTTAAAATTTCATTATCTCTGGAAAGCAAAATACCATGCTCTAACACCGTATAATTATTAGGTATATCTCTTTCAGATGTAAATACCAATCTTTTGTTTTCCGCGTCCTCAAAAACTTTAGTTATCTTAACAATTGGCTGTTTAGTAACAGGGGTTACGCCGTAAACAGCAGTTAATTCAAGATTGTTTGACATATAAAACTTGTATTCGCTGCGATAGCTTACAATGTTGCCGTTGCCGTCAACCCAATATCTGAATATCGGTGTTTCAAAGCTTGCCTTGACCGTAACGGTTGAAAATTCTCTGAAAGACATTTCACCGTTGTAATCGTCACTTGAAGTATCTACTACCTCTCCGCCGTTTAAAATAAGGCTGTAATATGTAAAATTCTTTTTGTATTGAGCCGTTACCTTAACGGATTTGCCTGCCTTGACCGCTTCATCAATTTCTTCTACGGTTTTGTCCCAGCCTGTAAAGGTGTGACCGTACAGAGTGGGTGCGGCAGGGAAAGAACCGATTGTGAATTTTGTGAACTTTTTTGAAGTGATAAGATCGCCGTTTGCATTGTAAAATGATACAATACCTGCATTTTTTGAAACGCAGTTAATCACGGTGTCACCGGCAATTCTGAAAGTATAATTTGCTTTGTCCGATACGGTTCGATTTTTATCATTTAACCAAGCTTCAAAATCATCATTGAGATAATTTACCGTTACAAGATTTCCCTTTGGAACAGACACATTGATTGAATATTTTTCTCCGCTTTTCTCTGCCGTATATGTGTAATTATCGGCAGATACCGAAAATTCGTTTTGAGCCGTTACGGTTAAATTAACCGAAGAATTTACAATTCTTTCATCGGTGTAATTACATACAGATGATCTCTTTGTGCCGCTTTGTGTATAATTGCTTTGGATTACATCAACACAATAATATCCCGGCTTTGACGATGAGAACGATTCATTAACAGCACCTTTAATCGGCTCAAAATTTGTATTGTCCTTTGAATAATACCATTGATACGAAATGTTGTAGCCCGAAACATCAATACTTAAATCTCCGCCGGATTGAGTTGACGGCAAATCTTCAAGTATTTTAAATGAAGGTCGAACTCCGTCGACAAAATTAGTATATATTTCTTTTTTATCGGCATAATATGGTGCGTTTACTATTTTAAGTTTACATTTATCTTTATATGAGTAATCGGATATACGGTAAATTGTTTTATGCAAACCTTCAGGTTTATATGAATCGAAATTCAAACTCGGTAAATCTATTTTTTCAAGATTAAAGCAATCAAGAAAAATTGAATGTATTGATTCTTCGTTTCCTGAAGTGCTTTTAAGTTTTGGCAAATAAGCATATAAAAGATTCGGACATTTAAAACCAAAGGTAAACTTGTCTGATGTATACTCATTCAAATATTCAAGATTAGGCAAATATACATATTTTAATGAATTTGAACATACGCTTCGCAGGGTTTTACACTTTGGCAAATCAAGTTTCCTCAGATAATATGACCAAATCTGACCTGTAAACGATTCACAATTAGGCATTGATACTCTTTCGATATTTCCGTAATCATAACCTACACCTTTAATATGTATATCCGTCCATAAATTACTTTTAAATTGTTTTACATTTTCCAAAACGAGTTCTTTAAGGTTTTCACATTCATCAAAAGCACCGACCTCTACCGAAGTGATTTTCGGCAAATTAACCGTTCTTAATTGAGATTTAAAAAAGGTGTCACGAGGTATTTCGCCCTCAAGATTAGGCAAATCTATCGAATAAAGACTGCTGTTGTAAAATACACCCTCACCCAAACCCGAAGCATCGGTTAATTCCGGTAATTCAATGTAATGGACTCTGCAATTTTCAAAAGCGTGATAGCCTATTTCTGTTACTTTAGGGAATTTAAAGTCCATTGAAAAATAATGGTCATCCTTAAAAGCGTTTTTGCCTATTGAAGTAACATTCGGAGCATACAGATATTCAATACCGCACCTTTGAAATGCAGACTCCGGAATTTCCGTCAGTTTTTCGGACACCAAGGATTTATATCCGTAGGTTTCAGAAAATGCAAATGCACCTATTTTTTTCAATTCACCTAATATGATTTCATCCTTTGAATTATTGTTTCTTTCTCCTGTGTTGGAATTATAAAAAGCATATTTTCCGACATATTCAACGCCTTTACCGTTTACCTTACCCAAGTTGTTACAATCATAAAATGCATAATCTCCGATTGAATTGCATCTTTCAGGCAAAAAGATTGTTACAAGGTCATCGTTATCTTTAAACACATTGTCGCCTATTCCTAATACATATCTGCCCTTTATCATATCAGGGACACGGAGATATTTATCTTCTCCTATTGTGTAATCAAACGATGTAATTACGCCGTAATTATCTATTGTGAACTTACTTTCATCAGGTGTAACAACCATAATGTAATCGTAATATTCCTGATAGCTTTGTTCTTTTCCCTTACAATATGCAATAACATGAAGACGCATACTTTTATCAACCGCTATAGGTTCCGTATACAATGTGCCATTTTCTTTTGAAGCACGGGAGCCGTCGGTAGTATAATAAATTTCCGCATTTTCATCTTCACAAGTGATGGTGTTCATTTGAGTTTCTGTAAGATAATCGGGATATGTGCTTACCGTCGGCATTGCTGTACGGTTAAAATCAATAAGGCTTCTGCAATCAAGTACCCCCATTACCCAATCCTTGTATTCATGATGAACATATTTTCCCGACAAAAACGGTTGACATTCGCTTCTTATTCTGTCATGAACATATTGTGCCGTATATTCACTGTCGTATGAATACATATTTGCAACAGCGGCGGCACAAAACGGAGAGGACATAGATGTTCCCGTACATTCTCTGTAGCCTTTAAAGCTATCATCATATATCCAAGTACTGTATATATTTAATCCCGGAGCGTAACAGTCGGTTGGATAACCGCCATTTGAAAATCTTCCTGTTAAATTATGTGCAATGTTATTATCGACTGCCGCAACTGTAATACATTCAACTATTCCGGCGGGAGTGAATTCATCGGCAAACCAATGCTCATTACCTGCCGCAACAACAACGGATATATTTTTATTCCAAAGTTCTTGAACATATTCGGTAAGCAAATCACTTTTGCCGTATCTGCCAAGACTCATATTAAGGAGTTTTGCGCCATTGTTAACCGCATACTGCATTGCTTGGTATATTTGATAGTCTGTTCCTTCGCCTTCTCCGTTCAAAGCCTTAACAGCAAGAACTTTAACATTATCAAGAGTATTATCAAGTACAATACCCGTAACATGAGTACCGTGACCGTTATTATCCTCGGAGGTTTCTTGTCCGTCCGAGCTGAAATCAACATCGGCACAGATGGTTTTGTCCTTTAACGCTTCGTGAGTTGAGCAAACACCGCTGTCAATAACACCAACGGTTATATTGTTCAATTTTTCATTCTTTAACGGTTCGAGCATATCGTCAACATGTATTGCTTCGCTTGCGCCTTCATCTCTGTGACCTGCCGTTGTGTCAAGTTCACCACTGCCTTTATTAAGTCCGGCAAACATATCTGTTGACATAATACAATCAGGCTCAACATTTGTTATGCCTTTAGTTTCCGAAAGGCTTTCCATTGCCGATTTTGCTTCTTCGGCAGTATTATATTGCAAAACGGTTATATCGTTTTTTTCATCTCTGACCGACGCAACCGCACCCTCGGTGTTAATATTTCTCTTATTTGTTGAAACAAGCAAACGGGCGGTTTGATACGGTTGGGTGAGGAGATAATGAGTTCCGTCTTGATTGCTTTCTTTAACTTCATATCCCAATGCGTCAGCAAAAGATTCGAGAGGCACCATAACAGTGTCATCGGTTTTATACGGCGTTTCATCAAGCACATCGATATTATCTTCGCCGTCAACGCAGGTGTTGATTACACCCGAAGTATCATTAAACCAAACTACGGAATTTTCATATTCGATTTTTGAATAACTACTTCTTTCATTAGCAGGAATATATGTCGCTGTGATATAGTCGCACAAACTGTCAATCGGCACCATAACGGTTCCGTCAACAGTGGTGACCTTTTCATCGCATGAAACGGTCATATCGTCAATCATAACTTCATCCGAATTTTCCGTGAGAATCATTCCGCCGATAAATCTTTTACCTGCATCGTATTCGGACACAACGGCGTTGTAATCACTCATTACATCCGTGTTCTCATTTGCATACGATATCATCGGAACTGATGTTGCAATTATTGCGGCTGTCATTATCGCAGAAATTAACTTTTTCATTACTTTTACTCCTATCTTAATTTATAGTAGTTGATTACCTCTCAATATGTAGATTTAGTGATTTAAAAGTCTTGATAAGAAACATATACTAAATTTATATTATCCATATAAACTGTTATATTCTTCTATTGCATAATGATCTGTCATTGAGGCAATATGATCGCAAATTCTTCTCATTAGAATACATTTCACCCAAACATTCGGATTTCTAATCAACTCATCAAAATCCATTCGAGCCATACCTATGCCTTTATTTATTGCTTCATCTATATTGTTATATGTTGTTTCATTTTGAACACTTTTATATTTCGAGTCTACAAGAATATGCAGTATTATGCCATCGGATAATTGTTGAGGATGAGCATAGTAAGCCTCAAATAATTTTCTGATAATATATTTTCCTTTTTCATTCATGCGCTCTACATTTTTTGAATGATGAATTGATCCTTTAATTATCTTCTCAAATTCGTTAATATTTATATCATTAGACAACGAAATAATATCCTTGACTTCTTCGGAATCATAATCAAATTTTTTAAAAAATTCTTCAGAATTGTTTATTTTATACTTGTCTATGCAATTGTTATATAGAATATTCAATTCGTTTTTTGAATTCTCTATAATATCGTCAACAAGATAGTTAATCACAATATGTGAAAGTTCGGTTATACATTTTCTGTCAGCTTTTGGCATTTTGCTTATTTTGTCAAGATTTTCAGCATCATTATCAGTAAGTTTTTTAAACAATACACTTTTTATTGTTTCAATTATAGAATTAAGCGGAACCGCTTTTCCACGAAGTGCATCTTCCAAATCATGATGCCATTGTGCTACTTCGTCTGCTAAAGCGACAATAAATGCTTCAAAAGACCATGCAAAATTATCCCCGCTCTTTTGTTTCAGTTGATTTATAAATTCATCTTTAAAATTAGGATATTTATCAGCACTATTATATTTGAGTTTTGAGTGAATCATTATTCCAAAAAGAGTATAATTTGTTAAATTTAATCCAATGTTATTTCCGTTTAAATCTCTATAACTGTCTTCTAAGTAAATACAAACTCTAACGCTTTGTAAATTATGCTTAAATCCAAACGCATAATCTAAATATTTTTTATGTTCATTACACTCTCTTTCAAAAGACAGATTTATTTGCTCTGTACTGTTTTTGTTGAATGGGGATTCTTTTACATATTTAGTATCAGGCAACATAATCTCATTAAGCATTTGCTCTCCGGCATGTCCGAAAGGAGCGTGACCAAAATCATGTGCAAGTGCAATAGCTTCAGTAAGATACTCATTAAGCCCTAAAGCGTAGCAATTGTTCTTGCAATTTGTGACACTTCCAAAGAGTGAGTTAATCTATTTCTTTTATGATCATCTGAACCGACTGTATATATTTGAGTCTTTCCTGCAAGTCGTCGAAATGCTGTAGAATATAAGACTCGATCCCTATCGCGCATAAATTCTGTTCGATATTCCGGTAATGTATCTTCTTCAGTTTTTCGAACTACAAAATCATCTGGAATATTAAAGAAATCTTTTTTATAATTCTTCATAATCTATTATCTCCATAAATTTATTATCTGATTTTTATTGCATCATCGAATTTTTTGAGTAAATTAAATATTATTTTTCTATTTTAATTTAACAAACTCCATATTTTGTCGCAATATGTGATGTCAAAATGCAAAGAAATCATGTTAAAATGCAAAAAAGCAGACACACAAAATGTGTGCCTGCTTGGAAACTCGATGTTTAATTTTGCGATGATAATAAGGAAATTATTAAAGTGAATTCTCGTTTGTTTTCATTATATTCCCATTGACAATCTCCATTATATTGTTTAAGAACCTTTTGAATACTTTTAATTCCAATACCATGAATACTACTGTCTTTTTTAGTTGTTACCAAATCGTTTCCTTTAGTCTTTGGAGGATTGTCGCAACTATTTACAATAGTTATAACATCATATGTATTGATATGATCTGTTGATATACTCACTATTTTAACCGATGATTGTTCAGCTGACTCTATTGCATTGTCTAATGCGTTACTTAAAATCGTTACTAAATCATTATTTTTTACATATTTTAAATTAGTTACATAGACATCAAAACTGAAATTTATATTTTTCATTTTACATTCGGTAACATATTTGCTGATAATTACATCTAACATGTGATTTCCACTATGACAAACGCTACTGTAACATTTTAAATTACTAATCATTTTATTTAAATATTCATCTATTTCCGGATTTGTATTCAAATTGTGAATTGCATTCAGATGATTTTTTGTATCATGAGCGTATATTCTTAAATCTTCATTTTGCTTTTCAAGAATATTATAGTAATTTATATCCATATCCTGTTTTTCAATTTGATTTTTCAATACAAAAATAATATTTTCTTTTTCAATGCTTTTTTGATAAAAGATAAATAAAAGTACGATTGAAATAAAAATCGCAAATGCGACTCCCGATAAAATAAGCTGATAAATATTACTAAGTTCAAATTGCGTGCACATATATAAAATTATCAGTAAAGTAATAATTGCAAGAACGGGATACATATACAAAACAATAGGAAATTTTATATTTGTTTTTTCTTTTTTTATGAATCTTGCTAAAATAATACATGTAAATAAGTATAGTGTCTTACTTATAATTGCGCCTAACATGAGTAAAGGGAAACTCTTGTTATAAGCTGTAATATCAGTATTAGTTACTATTGATATTAAGTTAATTGCCACAAACTCCAATGCTGTTTGAATAATGTTTAAAAGAATTGAATAAAATATACATCTTGTAACTTTGATACTAAAACACAGAATTGAAAAGGCAATGTTTATAATTGTAAAATACAGTGCGTTAAACCAAAGAGTGTTTGAAAGAATGATGTCGAAAAGCGCTCCGCTCAAAAACAATACGGTACCAACAAAAAAACATATTGGAACTTTTAGCTTCTTTTCTCCGATTAAAGAAAAAAAGCTATATGAAATAAGCATTTCAATAAAATATGTAAAACATATTGCTAAATTATACATCTATTATCTCCTTTTAAGATATTGAAACCAATATTTATGAAAGTCAACTTGTTTTCGTGATGCAACGGGAATTTCTATTGAATTATCCAGTATTATGTTTGAATAAGAATTTTTTGTAATGTAATGGAGATTAACAAGGAAGCTTTTATGAACTAAATAAAAAAATGTATTAGGTAATTCCTCCATCCATTCATTTAAGTTGCGTCTGGTGATATATTCATTTCCATCCTTCGTATGAAGAATGATTTTTCTGTTTTCTCTTCTGATATATACAATATCATCAACAAGTATTTTCTTATCTTCACCGGCATTATATAAAAATAAATCAATATAAGTTTCATCTATATATTGCAACGCTTTGTCCAAGCTTGCATACAGGCGCCCGGAGTCAAAAGGCTTTTCAAAAAATCTGAATGCGTGCAAATCCATCGCTTCATCTTGATATTCATCAAAAGCTGTTACGAAAAATATAACGACTTTTGGATTTCTACTTTTTAATTCTTTCGCTACTGATATACCGTCTATATCGGGCATCTGAATATCAAGAAATGCCAAATCATAAACAACATCATTTTTAAATACATCTTTTGATGATGTTGTTGCACAAATGTCGGCTTTTAAACAGTGAGCAGCAACATATTCATAAATATACTTTTTCAAAATTTTTAAATTATTATACTCATCATCGCAAATTAAAACTTTCATAAAAAGTCCTCACAAAAAATAACTCTTATCAAAATTCTTGATAAGAGTAAATTAACACTTAATCTTAAAAGTGTCAACTATTTATTTTTTGATTCAATTATATAATTCAATAATCCTTGAACAAACTTTCTTTCGTGAGTTGATAATTCTAAAAGGCTATTATTATATTTATCAATATCTTTATTAGGTATTTCTCCTAAAATATAATAATTGGGATCTTCACCAAAAACATTACAAATATTAACAATAAACTCAACACTGGGTGGATTTTCTCCTCTTTCAACATTTGATATTGTATTTTTAGATGTATTGATCATTTCGGCAAGTTGCTCTTGCGTTATATTTAAAGAATGTCTTTTTCTTTGAATTCTTTCAGCAACATCTTCTTTATTATAAGTCATATGAACACCTCTTTTATTTATGCTAACATTTTTAAGCCTCAATATACACAAAGCAAAGTGGGAATTCACAACATTTTGGTAGGAAACGCAAAATTTTTTGTATTTCCTAATTTTATAGTATTTTTTGCAATTTAACAGTTTAGATTTGTGTTTTGTTTTTTTACTTGAAACTAATATAAAAAAATGATATTTTAAACAAAAAGGAGGAATTTTCGTGAACAAAATCAAAAAAACTTTACTTAGTACATCAAAAAGACTGGCAATTTCATCATTAAAAAGAGATGCTAATTCTACTACTTGCACTATGATTTATCAGCCTAAAGCACCGGCTTCTCTTAACAAATTCAAAAAGCACATTGACTAATGATTTCAAAATTAGCAAAAAAATTAGTTGATTGTTTATATCGTCAACACGACATATCAGATGATGAACAAGAACTGTACAAATATGGATTCTTTGTTTTACTTTCACAGATACTATATTTAATAATTGCAATTATTTTAGGATTCATATTTAAAGAGGTTTTTGAAAGCATTATTTTCTATATTGCTTTTCAGTTTATAAGAAGATATGCCGGTGGCTTTCATGCCAAGACTGAAACAAGATGTGAAATATTATCAACTTTATCTATTTTATGCTGTATAGTGCTTATCAAGTTATCAAAAATGTATGAAATTAGAATTGCTTTACTTAGTATATCTTTAGTGTGTGCTGTTTTAATATTTATTTTTTGTCCGCTTGATACACCGGAAAAGCCTTTAAATGATAAGGAATATAAATATTTTCGCAAAATATCTTGGATAATATTATCGCTGATTATTGTTGCGATAATCGTATCATTTATTTTTAAATTTAATGTTGTATTTGCACCGTGTTGTGCAAGTTTAATACTTGAAGGCGTACTAATTGGCACGGGTCAAATTAAAAAAGCATACAGTAAAAAAAGAGCAAACTCTGAAATGTAAAGAGTTTGCTCTTCATAATTGTAAATGTAAATATAGAAACGCAATGCAAATAAAAGAGATTATTTGCCTAACTTGCGCTAAGGTAGTGTTTCCGGTTTGTCCACAATGCGGCGGGGCAATCGAAAGAGAATATATGAAATATTGCTCAAGTTGTGGTCAAAAATTATCATGGAAAGGCTTTGATTTCATAGAAATAACATATAAATAATTATTTGCGCTTAACGAGTATTAGCAAATATTCGTTAAGCGTATTTTTTTATTCATTTTTAGTTGAATGTGGTTATGTTACATAGCTGAATATCCGTAATCTTTGATTTTTGAAAATTCACAAATCAAAAAATCAAGGAGAATATAGATGAAAAGGATATGCGAAATATATGATATTTCCAAAGATTATGAAATGCCAACAGGTACTGTTTTAATAATTGTCAGCGATATTGAAAAGGATAAAGTCATTTCAATGTTGTTAAATACAGAGATGAAAAAAGATATGGTTTTTAATAACACCGAATGGCAAGAATATCTTGAAATTAACAACAAATATAACCGTAACGAAGCCAAACATCAAATGCGAGAAATAAGACAATCAAAAAGGCTTGAAAGTGATGTTTTTCACATTTATGAAATTGATATAGGAGAATCGTTAGAAAATGAAGAAATCGAAATGTACTTAAAAAAATTTATGCTAAATCTAAATCCTGTTCAAAGACGCAGGTTTAAAATGTATTTTATAGATAACCTTACATATCGCCAAATAGCAGATATTGAAAGTAGAAATATCAAGTCAATTTATGAATCGGTACAAGCAGGAAAAAAGAAATTTTTAAAATATTTGGACAAGCACCCCAACAAAAATACCCCAACAAGTTTAAGTTTATGAAAGGACATCCTTTCGTACAACTTAATACGCATTCATCAGATACTTTCCTGCTGTTGTGCAAAGCACAAGCTACTTTATCAATTACGCCAAGACGCATTAGCTGAGCGACAAATAATCGATATAAAATTTGGACTGCTACCGAAACGGCGATAACAGGCAGCAGGTATAATGATACTCCTGCTCAGTCACAAGTCGAGCGTGATAAAACCGTCGCAACTAATGAGAGCAGCTCGGATGAACTCGGAGAGGTGAAACTCCTGTGGAGTCTGCTCGCAACAGACCGTTTGATGATTTCCTTTTGATAATTGGGGTGTCGGGGACAAATTATATTATTTTCTGATAAAAGCCAACCGTAGTTAATTCTGTGGTTGGCTTTTTACATAGGCAATGAGGCACTTTTAATAAGTGTTGGATTGCATAATTAATGTCAATTATGCAATATGAAAAATCGCATAATTAACAAATAATTGAATCTAATATAAACTTCAATCAAAGGAGGCAATTAAAAGCAGTATGGATGAAAGACAAAAACAAATTTATATATCAAGTGAAGTTAAATTCTATACAATTTCAGACCTAAAAAATATGCTTGGTTGGAGCGAGAACACAGTACAAAAATTATTTAATGATCCAAAATTTCCGTCATCTGATTTTGGAAGGATAAAAGTTGTTGAGGCGCACGCATTGATTGACTACTTTTCAAAAAAACATTTAAAACAAAATGACGGCTATTGGAAATAAGGAGAATAGTTATGGCAAAACCTAAAAAACAATGCAGAAACGAAAAGGGCGATGGCACTTTTAGGCAACGTCCAAACGGTACATTTGAATATAGGATTGTATATGTCGATGAATATGGTGAAACAAAGCGTAAATCATTTTATGGGCAGAGTGATATACTATGTAAGGAAAAAGCCGAAACCTTTCTTTATAGATTAGAAAAGAAAAAATCGGGTGTTGATATTGATGCAACAATACCGGATATTACAAAAGATAAAGCAAAATCTGACTTTGAAAAGAATTATACACACGAACAAGGATATTCAAGGAATTTATATACAATAGCTATTATAGAAAAAAGTGCTATCGGTAAAACGCCGATAGCACAATTAACCGAAAGTCACATTGACCTGTTTTTACGGACTTTAACTCACTATTCAAACAGTACCATTGTAAAAATATATCGTCAAATTCGTATTGCATTCAGAATAGCATATGACAAAGGAATAATTACAAAAAACATTATGGCATCAAGTGATATGAAATGTCCTAAATCAAGTAAAACAAATAAAAAAGTATTTGCCTTGACTAAAGAAGAACAAAAAAGATTTGTAGAATATTTAGAAAATTATAAAGCACCACAAAACAGAAATGAATACAAATTTCAACTGCTTATATCTTTATACAGTGGTATGAGAATGGGTGAAATAAATGCACTAAAGCCTGAAAATATAGACCTAAAAAATAATATAATTAAAGTTCGTTCAACTGTATCAAGAAATGCAAACGACAAATCATTTATAAAAAACGGAACTAAAACATACGCAGGTATTAGAGATATACCTATAATGGATAGTTTAAGAACAGTTCTTGTTGCTGCTTTAGAACAATATTCGGAAAATCAATACGGTTTATTATTTTATGATGACAAGAATGATAAAATTATTACAACATCACAAGTTAATTGCTTTTTTCAAAGAGTTTGTGAAAAATGCTGTATAGATTATAGAGGGCAACACGCATTAAGGCACACATTTGCCACAAGATGTATTGAAGCTAATGTACCGGCTGTAGTGTTAAAAACATGGTTGGGTCACACAGATATTCATATTACTCTTGATACATACGCCGATGTGTTTAATAGTATGCACAATGATTCCATTTCAAAGTTAGGAGATTATATCAATAAATTAGAAAATGCAAACTAAATTGATTGCAGTATTATTCATTATATGTTATAATGTTTTTAGTTTAAAATCACTTGATATAACCTCATAATCAATAATGGGGTATTTTAAGGGGTAGACTATAAAACTGTAAAAACTAAAATATCGAAAAAGTCCTTTAAAATCAAGGAATTTTGAGTGATGCTAAATTTTAAGTAAAGGTCACCTCGACCATCAAAGATCGGAACTTTCCGGTCTTTATTTTTTTAAAAAAATAAGAAACCGCCGATTTGTGAAGATTCACAAATC
>OBCL01000015.1_pt1 | contig 59203 bp, 40 predicted proteins | sample 1495931 | NCBI WGS metagenome assembly OBCL01 (sample SAMN03418275, study PRJEB22391) | human gut metagenome | biome: human-gut; feature: organic feature; material: feces | host: Homo sapiens | place: Tanzania | collected 2013-01
ATCCCAAGGTGGAATCTATGGTTTGAGCTAAAAGAGCATCAAATTGCTCCATAATAGAAAAAAATCCTCCAAAAGGAGTGAGTTTCTCAGATTTTATTTGTATCTTTGCCATGTCATATTAGAGTTTTGCTTGTCTTCTTTTCGCAACACTAAGGTAAGTGAAAATTCTGACATGGCAAAATCCTGGGCAACTTTTTGTTGCTCAGGCACTTATAAATAATGTTAAACTATAGTGTTGCGGAATTAAGGTAGAATTAAAATGAGTGTAATCAGGAACATATCACAATAATACATATCGTTTGTGACAACAATAGAACCGAACATGATGTGTATCACATTGACTCCTGCTATATACAAGAGAGGTATTCGCCATTCTACACACAATCTGTGTAACACCTGCCCTTTCCAAAGGGAAATAGGGTAAAGGATATAAGTGATGAAATAGAAGAACCAGACGGGTTCCTCGTTCTCTTCATACCAAAGGGTAATCTCCATCTTGTTGTCATAGAATTGAAATACACCATACCATCTGATAAGCATGACCAAGATTGGTGCATACTTGAAGTAGAGTAAATCTGTTTTTATTTTACTACGTTCAGGGAAGAGTTTAATTATCTCTCCTATCAATTTTTCGACACGTTGGTCATCATCATCTTGCTTCATAAGCCTTCATTTTTTAGTCTATTTTCAATTAAGAATTTTCAAATTATAGAATTTATGAACGTTCTTATATTTGGCAAATATAATAAAAATAAATGAAATACATTGATTTACGTAAAACTTTAAATATTAAACTTCGTAAATAGTAACAGATTGAAAGTTTTATTCAAATTAAAGAAACAAAAAGTTTCAGAATGAAAGTAAATATCCCCCGAAAGCCTTATACTTTCAGGGGATAACCATATTTATTTTTTCTTAGCATTCGCCTTTTTTGTTTATCTTACCTTGGATTGCAGTCCACTGAACTTCTCTCTTTCGGCACGTATCTGTTTCAGGATTGTCTGCTTGGCATCATATCCGTCAGCAGAAACCAGTTTTTCCTTCAACTCTTTTATCTTCTTACCATAATTGGTGTACTCGGATTCCAACTCTTTGTATGCCTTGAAGTTTGGATGCTTACTCATAAAGATGTATTTCATAGCATCTGTCTGCTCGTTATACTCGTCATTCAGGGCAGCGTATCGCTTGTTGAGCACCTTATTGTAGGTACTGATAGCATTATCTTCCGCCACATCAATAGACATCTTTACTGCATCGTAAGCCTCTTCGCTAGGTTCCTTGCCCTTCTTCTCTTGATTCAGACCTTCCTTAGCTATTTGCTCGTCAGCAGCAGCATTGGCATCCTTGGCACGTTTCTTTTCAATCATATCCTTTAACTTAGGGTCAGAAGTAGTATCAAAGAACTCATCAGCCTTCTTCTTGTCATACTCGTCCCACTTATCCATCTTATCCTTGATTTTATTTTCAAAGGACTTCTGATACTTGTCAACATAACCATTGAAGGTCTCGGCATCCATACCAATCTGAGATAGGAGATTGTCACGATTGATTTGTCTCTCGGCATATCTCTTCTCCAGTTCTGCCAATGGGATTTTCTTGATGTCTCCACTCTTCAATCCCAGTTCATCCATATACAACTCACGGATGCTTTCCTCAGGAGCACTGATAGCCTTCAAGATACCTATCTGCCATTCCTTAGTCGTATTACCATTATCATAGTCTGCCTCAGCGAAAACCTGATATAATGCTCCCACGGTCTCAGGATTGAATCCTATGAGTGATTGAACTCCAAGCATACCCAACTTATTTGCTACAGAATACCACTTCTGGTTTCCTACCATCGAATAGATGTTTGCCAAGTCTGATGTGGCAGGATTGATGTATAGGTTCTGATACCTGAACACCTCTGGGTCAAACGTTGGTTTGCCATCATCCACCTTCAATCCTGCATTGAGAATGTTCGATGCAAACGGAATCACATAGTTGTCGGACAAAGATGTGGCGAATCCTTTGAGCACAGCTTCCTCTATCATATCATTCTTCTTATCATCATCATCGCCAGTGAGCAAGTAAGGAAGTACCTTATATAAAGCCCAAGAGACAGGAACGAGAGTAGCGAAGTTAATCAATCGCCCGATGCTCTGTCTGAAAGTTCTGTTATATGTAGCCTTGGCTATAGCCCTTGCAGTATTCTCGTCAAGTCCATCCTCTTCCATGATTTGTCGGGTCATAGACTCAATAAGCGTAGTCTTATGCTTTCCGCCCCAGAAGTCATAGGTTCTCGCCAGTCCTCGGCAAGCCTCAATCTGCATACGACCATAAGCGTAGTTGGCATTCTTGAAGAGTGAGAGAGCGGCAGACACATAGGTTCTATCCACCTGCATAGGCGATAAGTACATACCACCAGAAGACTGCTGTGTCTTGTTGTAAGCAGCCACAGCCTTATAATAAGCCTTCTCCTCTGCCTTCTCCTTTGGATAGCCTAGCTTGGTCAGGCGGTTCACCTCTGTTTCATAAACTGAGCGAGCACCTACAGCACAAGTTATTCCATCCACAAGGATATTTGGAGCCATACCTATCTTGGATATAGTCTTAGTCCAATCATGCCACTTCTCCAGTTCATCAAGATACTGCCTCAGTTTCACATCGCCATAGGTCATATTCTCAACACGCTTTCTGAAATCAGGAATATTCTCCATCGCCCACTTCCATGAGCCGTAAGGGTTAACTCCATTCTTCACGAATCGGGTAAAGTCACACTCAGGAAGGAATACCGTTGCTGACTGACTCTGCTTGATGGCAGTCCATAAGCGACCCGAAATCTTAGCAACAGCGATACCACCCATGGCAGCAGCAATCCTGCTATCCATCATACCAGCATTCACCTTTGGCTTGTATGTGCCAGCAGCAATCTGTGCGGTCTGCTTGAACTCATCCCACAAGGTCTTACCACTACCATAAGCCACGGAACTCATATTCTGTACTTGGTTCCTGAAATGAGTGTAAGACAACAGCGTATTGATGTCTTGTCTGAATGGAAGCATAGCCGACCACTCCTCCATTTCCTGCAAATGGTTGAAGGCAACCTCAAAGGCATCAGCATTCTCTATATCAAGAGGAATCACATTCACCCTACGAGTAACAATAGCACCAGTAGATGTACCAGCCAACTGACTCATTGCATCAGAATCTTGGTTCACATCTTCCTTGACGTTTCTTGCTCGGTTGTTAATGGCAAGAGGGAAATAATTCTCCACCTCCTTCATAGGAGCACCGAAGTACTTAGTATGAGTAGCTTGGTATCTTCTCTGACATTCAGGAAGGTATTCATCCTGCAACCACTCACCCATAGCCTTCACTCTTGGGTCAAGATTTTCCTCTATTGCAGCCACATCTTCCTCTGTGATACCCATAGCACGGAGTTTCATTTCTCCATCAGTCTCCTTATTGACCAGATAGATATAGAGCATCTGACCTTGTTTCAGGTGAATGGTTCGTTTGCCAGTCTTCTTATTGGAGTAGTCAGTAACCTCAATATCCATTTCCTTCATACCATTGCCATCAATACCTACAAGATTCATAAACTTCTTCTTGCCGAACAATTCCTTAGTCTTCTCATCAAGGGCATTTCGGTTCATTTCATTATATAGCTGTTCCTCATCAAGAGCATCTTGATTCAGTTTCGTGAAGTAGTTGTACAATCGACCCTCGCCATTTGCAGCTTTCTTACCGAAGAACTTCAAGAACTGCTCAAAGGTATAGGTAGAAGAGAATACTGCACGCTGCAAGTCATTGTTCACCAGTTTCTTCTTGGCATTTGTGGTATCATAATAGGTAGAATCCACACCTTCCAAATCCAAGTTAGCAAGATGCAGGATTTCGTTCTTGTGCTCGGCAATCTCCTCTCGGAACTCCTTTGCCCTACCCTTACTCTCCTTCACCATTCTCTGAATGTTATTCAGGAGGTTCTCGTACATGGTAATGCGGTCAAACTTATTCTCAAAGAGTTTCTTTTCCAAGGATTTCAACAAATCCTTGTCTTCCTTGGTAGCATCCTTCTTATTCTTCAACTCGCCAATCTGTCTCTGCAACTCGGCAATATCGGCATCATTGCCGCCAATCTGCTGCTTATACATGATGGAAGCCTGAATACCAGCAAGTCTGTAGTCATTCATTTCCACATTGTCTTCATTCTTGGCAGAATCTTCCTCTATGTTTGCGACATAGTTATTCAGAGACTTATCATCCATATTGATAGCCTTCTTATATTCGCTCATGAAAGCCTGACCATTGGCATCAAGAGAACCCATCTTAATCACACCGCTCTGGTCTGCCCTTGCACCCTTGGTATTGATAAGGTTGTCGTAAGCAGTAGAGAGACGGTTGAGATAGTTTTCAGCAAGGATTCCCATAGCCTTGTCGAGATACTTCTTCACGTCATTGGCTCCAGTGGCATTCTTGGCAGCAGAGAGAAGGTTGCCCACCTTACCCCTGCTCAATCCGTCACCCCATCCGATGTTGAGCATCTTTCTTACAAGGTCAGATACCGCCTTAATCGTTCTCTGGTCATAGTTCTTCTGATTCAGAACCGCTCTTCTGATATTACGAAGCTGCTTGTTCATATCCTCCAAGTCAACGGACAAATCAAAGTCCTTTGGCTTTGGAGCAGACTTCCAGAGTTCTTTCTTCTTGTTGTACTCCTCCAAGTCTTCTGTATAACCGATTTCTGTTGAATAGTTTTCACGATGAGGACGGACAGGTGGATAAGCATCAGGAGAAAGACCATTGTCAGCCTTCCACTTGTCGAGTGCATCTTGGAATCCAGTCTGCTTAGGAGCGGTCTTCCACAAGTTCTGATTGCGAGTCCACTCTACCATTCTGTTGGCATAATCAAAAATGTTCTCACCTTCCTTCATGACAGGTTTTTCCATAGGAACAGCACCCTTTTCTAAATGGTTCTTCTCCATCCACTCTTCCATCTGCTTGTCGTAAGGTGTGGAGCCACGGAGAGAGAACTTGGTATTACCTTCATCAGGAGTAGTTGGGCGCAAGGTGTTCTGCAAAAGAGGAGCAATCACATGTTCCGTCAACTGGGTAGGTATTCCATTACCGATGATGGTATGGCTCAGGTTCTCAGAGAATGGCATTTTGTAATCATCGCTCACTCCTGATACTCTTGCGAGCACTCTGCCCATAGCACGATACACCTTGCCATCAGGCATCACAATCACATCACCGCTCTTTGTTCTGAGTGTTGGCAGGAGTTCATCAGCAAAGGCATGAGGAACCTTTCCGTCAGCGTAGGCACTACCCATCACATACAATGGCTTGTCAATGTTTCGCCAGTCAATACCATCAGCCTTCAAGCGAATATCCATCCAAGGAGCCACACCATTCTTCTTCTCGGTCAGGGTTGGGATAATATCAGCCACAGCTTCATACCATCCGCTCTTGCGTGCCATCTTCTCAGGCTTGGCAGGAAGTTTGCCATCACGAACCGCACGGACAATCAATCTCTCTCGGTTGGTGTAGCCGCCATAGTCAGCAGCATTATAGACATCTGCATCCCAAGTGTAGCCGTTGGCATCCAGCGCATCCGTGATAGTCTTCATCGCTTCTGAATCCTTATATCCCTTCACGTTTTCAATGGTCACCACCTTTGGCTTTATAGCGTTGATGAACTCAGCAGTACTTGCAGCAGTCTCCTTGTCAAGTTCCACCTCAGCATGGTTACTCTTCGCCTGAGAGTAGTTCTTGCATACTGGGCTGGCATGGAAATACTCTACCTCACCATCTATCTGCTTCACCAATTCCTTTGGATCAACGTCACGGACATCAGCAGTAACGATGTGCTGCCCGAAGTTGTTGCGATAAACACCGCTTATCTTCTCGTCATATTCAACTGCCACCACTGGGTCGATGATACCCTTCAAGCCTTCCTCAACAAGACCGCCACCGCTAAAGTAGGTTCCAGCCTTAATGAGTGAGCCATCCTTCAGGGAGAACTTAGGTTCCTCGCCAGCAATCTCTGCCTTGCGGTTCTCGCCAAGAGCCTGAGCAATATGAATCATCTTCTTGTTAGCCATCTTCCAGCCGCTCGGCATATCCTCAATGGCAGTCTTGATAGCATCATCCACCTCATCAGGAGTGTTCAGACTCTTCAAGTCCTCAGCCATATCAGCCTCCCCACTCTCCTTTCCGTCAGCCATATCACGGAGAGAGTATGATACATCACCCACACCCAAGAAAATCTGGTCTTTGCGAGCCACGTCCTCTGTAGATTCAGCGAGAGTCTTTCTTCTCTCCTCAGAAGTCATATTCATTCTTTCCTGCACATTTCTTGCTTCCACTTCACCAGCAAGCGACTTGTAGCTATTGTAATCATCATTCGCCTGATAAGCATTATAAAGACCTCTGTTCTTCTCAACAATAGCCTTAGCCTCATCTTCCTTGCCTTCTGCACGCAACTGGCGAATCTGCTTAGTGACCTCTGCTAATCTCTTCTTAATCTCACCTCTAACCAATCTAGGGCTACCTCCTCTATCAAAGCCCTCAATAGACTGGATTGCATGCTGAATCTCGTGATTCAATATACTATTCATATATTTCAGCTCGTCAGCATGGATGGTAATGGTGTTTGTCTTGGCATTATATTCGCCATTTGAAGGCATGTCGTTCATAATGGCATCCGTTTCAATACGTACATCCTTCAAATGAGGATAAGCCTTGAATAGTTCAGGAGCATCAATCACATCAGAAAGCTTGCCACCATTCCATAGCATATCATCCTCATAACGCTTAACAATATGTCCACCGCCTACATCCATCGTGTCCTTGATCATGGCATCCGGCATTTCGTATCTCCACTTGCCATCAGCACCACGTTCCCAGCCAGTAGCAATCTTGATAGCCTTGGCATCCTTCTTCTCCTCTTCCATCTTGCGAGCCACGGAGAGGTTATCAATACGAGCAGTACGCTCCTCTGCCTTGTCAGCAGCAGCCGCACCACGCTCGCCAGCGAGAGAGAAACGAATATCACTCTTGCGAGAATTGAAACGCTTTGAAGGAGGAATCACATTGCCCTTATTATCATAAGTAATGAGGTCATTCAGCTTACGATTATTCTTGGCATTCTTATATCTGTATTCCTTACCATCATCAAATCCGAACTCGTTAACATCATTGCCATCCCACCATAATTGATTTGCAGGAACTTCATCTTCAATGATACGATATTTTCCATCCAACCTGTTATCACCATGCATTTCAGCATACTTCTTTGAAGGAGTAACCCAGTCACCATTACGCAACTTTCCTTCCTTTACAGAAGTAGGAACAGCACGATAAACCTTAACCTTAACATCTTTCTCGCCATTCTTAATGGCATCAAGTGCATTCTTTATAACATGAGCAGACTCCAATCCATAAGCAGTATTATTCATATACGCTCTTGGATTGTCGAAATAATCATTAGGCTGCAAGTTATAACCTAATGCAATATCTTCCAAGTTTACATCAGGAGAGTTTTCTATGTCGGCTCTTCTTGCCTCATCAGACTCATATTGAGGATTTGACGGAGCAGCCCACGCTCCCTGACCTTGGTAATCGCTATCAACGTCACCGTAACCATTACGTCTGGCTGATTCATCAAGCATTTCCCTTGCCGTTGATTCATCATTATTAGCAATGGCATCCATGTAACGCTTATCAAGTTCATCAGTTGGAATCAGAGAGAGTTCATCCAGATGTTTCTGTCTCTTCTCTTCCTCTTCCTGCGCTCTTTTTCTTGCAGCTTCCATAGCATTGCGCTCTGCTTCAACCTGCTTTCTTCGTTCCTCAATCATAGCGTCAAGGTCACCGAAGTTCTCTTTCAAGGCTTCATTTATAGGTTTGGTGTACTTAATAATATCCTTAAATGAGGAAATCTTGTCTTCATTTGCCTGCAATAAATATCGTTTGATGTTTGCTCTGGCACGTGCAGCCTCAGCAGTAGAACCTCGTTCAACTGCATTCGCATACATAGCAACATCATCCTCATTTACTCCAAACTTTTCTGCAACACTTTTGATTTTTTCATCCTTCAACGAAAACTTTTCGCCATTTTCCTTGGTAGTTTCAGAAGATTTGTCTATCTTTGCAGCAGAAAGAACATTCGCAAGAATTTCTTTGTAGAGGGCAATACCTCCGTGAGGCTTAGACGCTGCGGTTTGAAGGGTATTGCCCTCGTTTATTTTATCAGCGACAAACACCTCATGCACATACAATCTGTTCTTGTTTGTGTCCTGCATAGCACGACAGAATACATAGTTTCTCTGCCCATCATAATTGATAGGGTATGCGAAATAATGGTTCTGCACATTATCACGGGTACGTACAAAGTCTGAAATCGTACCAATATATACAGAATTGCCAAATCCAGCAGGAAGAGAGGTAATAGAATCCAGTTTTGCTTGGTTATATCTATGTGCAAGTGAATCCTTGATAGACTTTTCGTCAATCACCACATCACCAACCTCTGTGTTGAAGACGAGAGGTTGCTCAACATTCTCGCTCCACCACTTTTCAGCAGCCTTTCTTGCAGAAAGTTCAGGAGTCTTCTGAATAACACCGCTAGCAACATCAATAGCAGGAGTCTTGATAAGCTTCTCACCTCGCTCCATCTTCTCGTTGTCAGACATCTTGAATGGGTCTTTCAGCGAGAACTTGGTGTGCTCTGTGATTTTCATATCCTCAGGCTTGAAGATAACATAGTTGGTATCACCTTCCTCTGCACCACCAAAGTTACGACCAGCTTTATACTTGATGCCAGTATAGCCAAGAGAAGAGAGAAGTTTGCTTGCAGCCTTATCATCATTGAAGGTTGCATCATCCGTAACACTCCTCATTGAGATAGTCTTATAGAGGTTGTCAAAGGTTCTATCCTTCTTCAAGTCCTTAATATCGAAGCTACGCAAAGAAGGTAGTGCTTTAGCTACCTTATCTATCAGTTCATCAGTTATAGGAGCATCCCAATCCAGATAGTTGCTGCCATTATCATCAGGTATATCCACCTCATAGAGAGAAGTCTTTGGAGTTTCGACAGACAAATTTAAGTCAAGCAATTTCTTCATTACATCAATCTGCTTTTTATAGAAATCTCCTTGATTCTCCTTATACAACTTTTGATATTCATCAATGGAGTCTTTTAGCTTTTGTTTAGCCTTTTCTACCCCCATTCTATCAACATTCACAAGGAAGTTATCTGCCTTAGAAACTCCATCCATGCCAACAATACCACTAAGAGTTGCCGACATGTGTCGCCAGTCCAGTTTTTCCCCATTATAGACAAAATACTTGTCTTTTCTGCCACTCTCGGCATAGTACTTTCCAATTTCTGGGGAAGAGGTAACATATCCACCCCATCCAAAACTCTGTGTACCTTCACCCTCGCCCATGTGGTCGAAGTCAAACTCAGTGAAGTCAGCACCGCTACCATGGTACACCTTCAACGAGAACTTAGGAGAAGCAGCTATCTCCTGATTGATGCTATTCACCACATCATCAGTAACAATATCGCCCTCCTGAATCAGCTGAGGCTCACGACCAGCGTTCTTCACAAGTTCCGCTTGCTCTGCTCTTGTCAAGATACGGTTCACCTTCATCGCACCAGTAATCACCCAAGGGTCAGTCTCAGGGTTCGGGTTGGTACGATACATATAATATCCATCAGTAGGCAGATGCTTCAAGCCAGCCAATGAATGCTGATACTTGCCCGATGGATTGATACCCTCTTGGCGAGCTTCCTCCTGATAATCTACATCAGCAGCATACTCCACCTCAGCGAAGACGAAGTTCTTAGGGAAGAGAGTCTTGTTGCCCTCAGCATCCTTGCGGTTGAACTGGATAGCGTAAGGTACTACACCAAGATGCCAGCCTGGTCTATAGGCTAACTTACCGCTACCGCCTTGTGTTCCCTTACCGCCCTGCTTAACTTGAGGTCTGCCAGTCTTGCTTTCTCCTGCTATAGGAGCCGCATCAGCATCAAGCCATACACCAACTGGAGTAGCAGCACCATCAGGGTTCGCTACCATTGGTGGATAGAGTTTGCCATCCTTCAATACAAACACCTTATAGCCGACACCCTTCTTCTTAGGCTCAGGTTTCTGACGGAGAGAGAATGAAACATCTTCGCCAGTCTCAGAGTTGGTTACCTGACCATTGGCAGTCTTCACGTAGGCTTGTTCGATGGAGCGGATGATGTTCTTGGTCACATCGCTATACTCGGTTCCATAGAATGCCAACTTAATCTTCCGCAAAATCTCATGGATAGCAGCGAGCAAAGGATGAGACATCTTTAATGCGAGAGTATGAGCCAAGTTGAGGTCTCGTATCATTTCGCCCACCGCATCAGCAACAACTTCCTCAGCATAGTAATCTCTTTCACGACCAGAGAATCCTGCATCGGAATATCTCTGCATAGTCTTATCCACCGCCTTATCGAAGGCATCAGAGCCATAGGTATCAAGAACAAGCTGAGTCAACTCATTGTATGCAGAAGGGTTCAGGTTCTTGATTTGGTGAGTCATTTCATGACCGAAGATAAACTGAGCACCTTCCGTGATAGAAGAGTCAAGAGAAATGAAGATGGTACGATGAACGTTTCCATCAGCATCCTTGGTCTCCTCAATCCAGCCATTACCCATCTTGTCTGTACGTTGATACTGAATCTCAGCACCCATCATCTTGGCGATACGTTCAAAAGCTTTTCTAATCTTTTCACCGACAACTGCATCAACAAGACCTATATCATCCACCTTGTTTTTCTCAACGTCAGCAGCACGCTCTGCTTCTGTTTGCTGCTTGCCATTTTTTCTAGCCGAGAAAGGTGAATCTGTACGCTGTTCACCCAAAGGTTTCTCGTCCGTAGCATCCTCAGGAGCCTCAATAGCATTGCTACCCTCTCTTAGTGTGTCAGGGAACTTTGTCTGCTCATTTGCAAAATCTCTAAACTCTTTAGCGGTAGCAGCATCATAGAACGTTGCACCTTCTGTGATTTCGCTATCTATATTAGAAGAGTGATTGAGGTCACGTCCTGCATTGAACTCCTCTTGCAGTTTTCCGAGTTGCTCAACGACTTCCGCATTGTCTGGGAAATAAATCACTTGGTTTATATTCTTGCCCTCATCAGGAACAAGAGTACTAACACCAAAGCCATCTTTGCACATCAAGAACAAATCAGCGTAGCTATTTAACTTAGATGTAGGGTCTATCTCTAAGCCTTGCTTCTTTGCCCATTTTGCAAGTTCTATAATATTGTTATTAATAGGTTCTCCTTGCTTATCAATAGCTGGTAAATCTATATTCTCCTCATCCTTTTTCTTTTCTTCCTCCTCCTTAGCTTTCTGTTGCTCGTAATATGCAGCATTATCAGCAGCAGTTCTTTCTTCTTCAATTAGTTTTTCTGCCTGAGCGATACGAATATTCTCAACATAACTTCTTGCTTCCGAAGCCTTGAACCCACTTGTGAGTACATCAATAAGCGCATTACGAATATCTTGTGTATCGAGAGATTCAAGGTTAGATGGACGATTATCCCACAGACTATGAACGAGTGCATCTATAGTTGTTCCTTTGCCATCAGCAGCGAGAAGTTGGGTCTTGGCAAAGTCTTCTCTGCTCAATCCAGTCTCCTGCTTAACACCCTTGCTTGTCTCTGTACCCTCATAGTTGAGAGAGTGAGCACCGAGATTACTAGCCACATACTCCTCAGCAGTAATCGGAACAGTATCTGTCACATCAATACCAGTGCCATCATACAGACGATGAAGGAGAGAGCCAACGGTATCTCTATAAAGTTGTAATACTGCCTCTGCATCATTATTGGCTGTACTCTTCAAGCGAGCGAATTTTCTTCTTGCCTTGTCAATGAGATTCTTTCTGCCCTCAGGAGTATTCTCTTCCTTGGCAATTCTTCTTTCCTTCAACGAATCACGGATAGAGATTACAGAATCATAACGTGCCTGAGCATCAGCAATGGCAGCTTCCTTCTCCTTCTTGCTTGCAACCAACTCAGAAGGCTTAGTGCCAGTCAGCTTTCTGTTCTTTGCTTGCTCCAATACTTTCTTAGCCTTCTTGATTTCTCCATCCAGCCAACCATCTGCATCCTCGCCAAGATTATTATCATACCACTCAGCAGCGTGAGTAGCGTCAGTCTGACTTAGGTCAGTCTCACCATTCTCATCAACTGGGATAGGAGTACCATCCTCAAATGTTAAACTTTCATTGTTTTCATTGCCGTTTGAAGAATTATCAGCCTCCTCTATTGCTGGAGTTTCAGCCTCTATCTCACCTCTATTCTCTCCACTATTACCCTCTATCATTGAGGAACTGGCATTCTCTGCTGCAATCCTTTGAAGTTCTTCCTGACGTTGCTTTTTGTATTCGTCAACAGTCATTTCACCCGATAGATGAATCTTATCACCTCTCTTGCCTGCATACGATGTCAGATTACCTTCCTCATCCATCACGACATATTTAGGCATAGCTCCTTTGTCTTGAATCAGGAACACAGCCTTGGCATTAGGGAAACGTTTATTTCCTTCTTCGTCTGTAACTACAACACTCTTAACCTTACCATCATTCTGATTTGCTATCTTGGAATAATCAAACTTGTCTTCAATAGGTTGAGACTCCTGCTGAGTCTGTTCAGGATCTTGTGTAGTCTGCTCAGGTTCTTGTGCAGTCTGGTCATTCTTTACGCTACGAGCGACATTAGACTGGTCATACTGCTGCTGAATAGCTTCAAGAGATAAAGGCTCAGGCAAGACTGTTCCATCAACAGAGACGATACAGTTACCTTGCTCATCCACTTGAACAATATTATAGTTATGGGTGATACCATCAGCACCCTCCATTGAGAACTCAGAGCCTTCTACCAAGATACCATCAATCACATTTGACTGCTCGGTGATAATCTTCTGCTTTGCCTCTATGATTGCTTGTGCCTTTACCTCCTCGGCATTCTGCATGTTAGGGTCAACGGATGCAAGCATGAAATTACCTATAGCTTCACGCTGTCCTGTCTCCTCATCGTAAATAACTATCATCTTATCGGAATTAGTATAGTTTATCGAGCCATCATCATTCAATTCGATGTTACCACTTATGATATATACAGGAGAATCAGGATTCATTTCCGTACCCTTCTTAAACGCTTTCCTTATTGTCCCATCATGAACATTTGTCATGTTATCTACACGCTGTGCAGCGACTTCTCCTGCTATATCCACCAAGTTCTGTGCGTTATCCATGACACCATCATAAGCAGCCTTAGCTTTCTTATACTGAAAGATGTCAAAGTCTGCATCACTATACAAACCACTATAAGAAGAAAACGAAGCATCGTTCATCGCTTCTATCTTTTCAGGAGTAAGACCTATACGCTTAGCCAAGTTAGCTTTTCTCTTTTCATACTCTAACTGTATCTGGTGTCTTAACTCTCCTTCTGCCTCATGCCCCTCTGCATAGGCATTGCTTACCTCAATATCTTTCTTGTCGGCATCCGTCTGTCCTTCACCCTTAGTGTTCTTGTCACGAATGGATGCCATGGTTGCATTGTTGAAACCACGCATTTTAAGAAGCTGACCAATATAGTTTTGTGCTGCCTTCGCTTGCTCCTGACTGTATTTGTCGCTTTGACGGATGATATTAACACCAACTTCAATTATATGCTTGTTGTCGGCATTATCTATGAGTTCTTTGATTGGTGTCCACTTATCGCCTAATGATTGTCTTGCCAAGGTTTCAGCCTTGGTTAGGTCATGCTTACATTTAAAGTACTCTACTTTATTTTTAGTTGCGCTATAAGTGCCCTCTACAGCTGCTTTAGCTATAGGAATGGCTCTCATTGCACCCATCATGGACATCACACCACCCCAAGTCTTGTATTGTGTTTCCTTATCCCAAAGGTCAGAAAACTTGTTATCACCAGTTATGAGAGAGTTGAGGATGATACCAGCTTCTTCCTCCAATCCTTCCTCTGGCATATCATTCACACCGACATTTGACAATGCTTTCTTTCCTGCATTCAAAACCTTAGAGTTTGCGATTTCATCTGTAAATGTTCCGATTCTCTTGAATAATTCGGAAGAGCCGACCTTATCAAAGAACTTACTCAAAGCGTCAGGAGTAATCTTCTCCAACCCGACACCAGCCCATCCGAACAATCGCTTGCCCATAGATGTAATATGAGGTCCAAGCAACTCAGTATAATTCTCGATAGTTCCAGATGCAATCGCCTTGGCGATAGCAGTACCTACATCTGTTCCACCTTTGAACTTCAAGTTACCATCCTTATCATACTCCAATCCACCATCATCACTATCAAGACCGAGATAACGCTGTGTGGCATTTGCGGCTGTTTTACCAACCTGTACGGTCGTTGCAGTCATTGCCGCACCAGTTGCCTCTCCGAGTGTTTTACCAAGATTTTTCAAAGACCATGCAGCAAAACGCTTTCCTAAGCCCTTAGTCATAGTCTTGGCAAATGTATTTCTTGCAAGACCAAGAGTCATCTTGCCGCCCAAGCGTCCAAGACCGCCAAAGTCTCCACCTCCAGTTATCAGAAAGTCTGTGATAAATCCAGCGGACTGGGATGCACCTCTACCAAAAGAGTAAGCATCATTATCCAATCTACTTTCTATCTCTTCCTTATCTTTCAATATTTGCAAGAGTCTTCTATCATCATCGGTTGCAACACCACGATTAATGCGGTCGTTGATACGTAAAAGCACATCAGACTCCCTCATTTGGTTATAGCCACCAAAATCAAAAGCGTCTGAACCAAAAGCCTCATCTACCATACCACTAGTGAAACTTGAAGAAGCATGCTTGAATCTATCCCACTTTGTTGTATTCGGAGCGGCAGCATCCTCTTCCTCTTGGATGAGTTGTTTCTTCATCTGAGTAAGATAGTTTGCCTCCACCAAGTACTGCTTATACTTAGGGTCAATAAGTTCCTTGCGCATATCATCATCATGCTGCTGGAATATACCACCAGTAACATTCATTCCTTGCGCAGCATAACGAATACCAGTCCAGAATCCGTTGTCAGCTTCATCAAGCTGTGCATCACGCTCTGCAATCTTTCTTTGTACCTCATCAAGAGAACGAGTTGTATTATACAAGGATTGTCTCTGTTGTTCCTTTTCCCAATCACGAGCAACCTCCTGAGCATACTCTCTATTAAGGTCTTCAATAGTCTTGGCAGGAGTAATATCAAACTCTTCCACCTTTTTGCCTTGCTTGTTGACAACAGCACCACGTACAGGCTTACGGACATTATCCATAGCCTTGTGTGCTGTCTTTACCGCCTTTCGAGTCAACTCGGATGCCTTGTTCTTTGTTGGGTCAACAGAGTTAAACATTTGCTGACGATACTTATTGACGGTAGGAGTACCCACTGCGTGAAGACCGAGACTTTTAGCAAAATCCTCGTATGTGTTTCCTACATCAGCACCATCAGCTTTCATAGCCTTAAAGAACTGCAATCTGTTATTGTAGCCTGTCTTGCCTGGTGCCAGCATATTTCTTCTGAAAATATCTCTTGATGGAACAGATGTACCATCAGCCTTCAACGCATTATATAATTTATCAATTCTATCTCCTGCCATGTTATTTCCATTTACTCATTAAATTATTCAAATTGTTATGCTTACCGCCGCCTTTAGATGAAGTCTTTGCTTTATTCTTGCGGTATGCTGTAACAACTCTCTTTGGAGTACCCTTTTGACCAGCCTTGCTGACCGATTCGTAAGCACCAGCTAAGCCATCTGGGTCTCTGTCACTAATATCCAATAAAGCAGCATCATAATCTTCTTTATTTGGTGTACTTCTTCCTGCTCTCCTTGCTCTCAGTGTTGCAGCAGCATCCACTGCTTGCCAATGTTTCAACTGACCATCAGCCAACTTTGTCTTCAACGCCTTCATGAATTTCTTGTAGTCAGCATCGGAATTAATCTTTATCTCACTTAGGTCAAGTCTTCTGTTGCCCTGATCAATCCTCTGCTGACTCAAATCATTCTTGCTATCATTGTTCTTAGCAATAATATCATGATACCTCATCTGCTCAGCAAGAGTCAGGTCGTTCTTTCGAGCTTCCTCATCAAGAGCGAGTGCCCTCTGATAGCCAGTAAGCCATGCCGCCCGATTCTTCTCTCTCTGAGCATCCATGTATTCTTTGCGCTTATTCACAACCTTAGTCATATCCGACTCAGGATTGTGTATCACCTTTGCTCCCTTTGTAGAGAAGTAGATATTGGAAAGTGCACGGAGGCCATCACCTAAAGCAGCGATACGAGCCTTGGTACGTTCCTTCTTCTCTCTGTTCGCCTTCTGCTCAGCAGTCTCCTCACGCTCAGGATTCAGTATCTTATACATATCTGCATAAGATAACTGCTTAGGCTGAGGTTTCTGTTCCTCCTTCTTGACGATAGGAACGGAAGGCTTGTCTGTAGGAATAGAGCCATTGAGCATACCCTCAGCAGTCTGCTGGTTCATCCTTGCCGCCTGTTCGTGCGCATTCTCAGGAGGAGTAAGTTGCTCCTGCTTCCCGTGCAACATAGCTTGTGCAGTATTCATATTCATCTGCTCAGGACTTGCCTTTTGGGCAGCATCCACACCACTCTGCTGCTTGTTGAGTACACTCTGTGTAGTCTTCAAGCCATTGTTGTTTCGTAACATATCTGATGCTTTCATAGGCTATGCTTTGACTTTTTTTGGTGCATTGTCACCAACCATATCATTCAAATCATCCACTACTTGCTGAGTGGTTGGCACAGCACCAACCTTAGCATCCAACTTAGCCATATCTGCATCAGTAGGCGATGTTACTTTAGGACGTTTAGGAGCCTTACTGCTGCCACTATCAAGTGTTGCAGCAATATTGGCAGCAGTACCAGCCACACCAGCTACAACGTTAGCAGTATCAGCAGACTTCTCGGCTTCCATCTGCATCTGTTGTCCCTGAATTGAACGCTTATTCTGCTGATACTGCTGTTCGATAGCATCCTTGCGAGCTTCGTTTGCAGCTACAATCTGAGAGGTCGTATCTGCAAGAGTCTTGTTGTTCGCCTCCTTTACCGCAGTAGTAGAATCTTCCGTTCCACCCATCACCGCCTGTCTGCCCTTAGCTGCTCTGTTTCTGTTCTTAATCTGCTCCTGCATCTGAGTGAGCAACCTGACTGTATCGGCACGTTTGGTAGGGTCTTCGTTATACTTTCTATCATACCATGCCTGATTATCTCTCTGTTGCTGGGCAAGCATCTGCTCCTGCTTTTTTCTCGCCTTGCGGTTAGCTATACCGCCAGCGATACTGCTTGCAAGCCCAAGCCCAGCACCTATTAATGTACCAATCATATATATGAAATTAAAATTATTAATAATGATACAAAGATAATCATACCTTATATTATAGAAACCTTATCTATTAATTAAGGTATATGCAATTCCACAAAGTTAACGGATAAGGTTTGCACATATCAGGATATAGCTATCTTTGCAGCAAAATAGTTTTGATAATGGCAGCAGACAGAAATACGAAAGGTCAGTTTGAAAAAGGTCGAGCAAAGACTGGAGGAAAACAGAAAGGCTACGAGTCTCCTATCACAAAGGAGTTTCGTGAGTTGTGTGCTGACTTTACAAGAGAAGCATGGGAAGACTTCCTAATTGCTTGGAATAAATGTGAACCGAAAGATAAGGTCACATCATTCATCAAGATATTGGAGTTCAACTGTCCTAAGCTACAGACTGTCACTCTTGATGACAAGCGTGAGGTTCACAATGCTCTCACCGAGAAGTTGAAACAGATGTCAGAAGAAGAAGGTTAGTGTTGTTCATTTAATACAATATACAAGTTTTCATAAGTTTTTTGAGTTATAGGTTTTTGATTAAGGTTTAAAGATTATCAGGACGACAAAGGGGAATGCGTGAGCACTCCCCTTTTTTATCACTATCAGCGACCGCCTCTTGCCCTTCTATCTCCAGCCATATCCGTCTTGGAACCACGATTGACAGATGAAGGTTTGTACCTGATACCTGACTTTGTGTGACTTGCATCCATTCCCTTGCGAGAAGCTGCACCATACTTCTTGTCGTGTTCGGCATTATGACGAGCCAACTCCCTACGCTTAGCCTTTTGCGAAGGAGAAGACTCGAAACGTGTGTCGTAGGAAGCTTTTCTCGCCCTTGCTGCTGGGTGAGTCTGATAATATTTAGCTGATTCTGATACCATCCTACTTCACCATCATCATCTGAGGTACATTGCCATATACAGGCAACTTGCCATCCCACTTCTCAATCCACATCTTCTGCAAGATAGCAGGAGTAAGAGAAGCGGTCTTCAACTCATTCGCCTCACGCTCAGCCTTAGCTTGCACAAGCATCTTCTCTGCTTCCGCCTTCTTTACTGACACTTCGTTGAGTGCTCTCTGAGCTTCCTGGATAGCCTTATTCTTCTGATTAACCGCCTCAACAATAGATGTTGGATATTTCAGACCAGAAGTCAACTGCTCCAAATGGAAATGTTCCTTGGCAAGAGCCTTGCTTAGTTGGGCTTCGATAGCTTTCTCAACCAAATCACGATTGCTTACAATCTGGTCGGTTGTGTACTTATTCAACTGAATACGGAAGGCATCCTTTACGTAATTAAACAGAGCACCATTCACAATATCACCCAGTCCCTTGCGGTATTTCTTAAATACCTTTGGAGCGTTGCCATCCACCATTTTGAGCGATACGGTAGGGTCAACAGTAAACTCAGAACCATCCTTAGCATTAATAGTAAATGCAGGATAGTCAATCGTCTGGACATAGGTAGGGTACTCGTACACCTCCTCAGTGAATGGGTTGTACCAAACACAACCAGTAACGAGACTCACATCATCTACACCCTTTTCAGAACCATACAGGTTCACCAAGATACCCTCAGAGCCAGCATCCACACGCTCGCTACAAGAAGTCATTGAAAACATTGCCGCACCGAGCAGCAAAAACAAACACAAAGAATTAATCTTACTTTTCATTTTTCTTGTTATATTTAAACATTAAACAATTTGTCGCAATAGAAAGCAATATCCAAAGAATAAGACCAAGAACACCCATGATGTTCTCTATCGTATTAGCCTTGTTAACCGCTTCAAAGCAGACATTTACCACAATTAGCGTAATGAGTACCCAACTCACAAACGCCAAAACGTTCCATTTGATTTTCTTCATATATCTATCTCCAATAAAGCTCACGATGTTCCTTCTTCAACAAATCCCCAGTTCTACACCACCAGTCATACGGACTCGCTTTAAGGTACTCCTCAAACTCAGGGCAGTACTCTTCATGAGTAATGTGAGGATAGGAATTAGGCTTGAACTGATGCACACACAGCAAGCCACCATGATTGCCGCCATAAGCACTTGTCGGCATAACATCTTTCGTTTGATGCCAAACCTTATTGAGGTCAATGAGGTCAGCCCCATCCAGTTCCTTCAGGACATTATCAATCTTACCCATCACACGATTCAGGACTTCTGCCCTATCCGTCCCACCCTTCGCAATTAACCACTTGGCATCACTCAGGGCACTTCTAATCAACATATCCAGTTCCATAAGCCTACTTTGTCGTTATATCTATGATAGTATCTGTCAACTCAATAGCACGTTTTGGCATGAAGAATCGCTTTACCAAATCATCACGCAACTCTGTTGCCAACTTGTTGATTTTAGGGAGCAGATTCAAAATGCGCTGTTTCTCTGATTCAAAATCACACACCTTTCGCTGATAACTTCTTTCCAAATCCTCAGCCTTATTTTTGTACTCCTTTTCGAGGTCAGCTTTCTTCAAGTTATACTCATTATCGAGTTTACTTTTTGCATCAGCATAATATTGTCTTTCGCAGTCTCTATCATGGATGCTACGATTTATATTATCTTGCATAGCCTGTTCGACTTTAAAGCGGACATCCTCAAAGTTAACATAGGACTCAGAAGACTCTACTCTATCTCTATACACGCCTCGTTTAGAAGTTGGCAGCCCTGTCAAAGGGTTAAAAGAAGGAGTGTCAACCTCACGCTCTACAACCGTCTCTTTACGAATAATTACCTTTGTACCATGCTTCAAGGAATCATTCAACTTTTTGAGTTCCTTTACTTGCTCCTCTAATTCTGAGTTGCGCTTACGTATAGCATCATACTCAGACAAATCTACATTTACAACTGCCATATTATATAATTTTTAGTTTGACTATACTATCCATTCTTTACCCATCCCCTAAGGGAGAGGGCAGCAGCAATGAAAATCTTTATTTAATTATCAACTACTATAAGCAGTAGATTATTCATTACTAAAGCCTACATAGAACAAAGTTACCCACTTTGTTTGGTTCATCTATGTAGGGGTAGTGCCTTTCGGCAGATGGGTACCTGTTGTCAATGGATGGAACAGAGCAGGGTTTACCTACATGGATATATTCTATTAGACTGAGCAGTTTTATATATCGGTCGATAACTCCGAAGAGGACTGCACGGATTGAACCTCGTATGTCTTGTCAAAAACTCTGGGATAAAAAAAGAGTCCCAAAGTCTTGGTTGCAGCAAGAACTAAGGGACTCATATATAGTGGCATAAAGCCGTAAAGGAGAACTACTTTAGTCTATCAATCTGCAACATTGACGATGCAAAGATAGAAGCAATTTTTGAAACTACCAAATGTAAAAAATCGCTAAATTGTAAAACATTGAGATTTTGATATTAGTGGGTATGTAGTGGATATATAGTACAACATAATTTTAGAATAGTTAATCTTGGTTAAAGTAGTTGTTGGTATAAAATTTAATCACTACTTTTGCAATGATACAAACGTGTTACTTTTCAAAATTTAACATTTGCTTGTTATTATTTTGTTACTCACGTAAAGTTATCAAACACATAACTATCTGATAATCAGTAATTTATAATAGAAATATAAATAAATGGAATTTTCCGCTCAACAGATTGCCCAGTTTGTTCAGGGCAAGGTAGAAGGTGATGAGAACGCAACCGTGAACACCTTCGCTAAAATTGAAGAAGGTAAGGAAGGTGCTATCTCGTTCCTTTCTAACCCGAAATATACTCACTACGTGTACGACACTAAGTCAAGCATCGTCCTCATTGACGAAAGCGTGGAACTGGAAAAGCCTGTCAGCGCTACGCTGATCCGCGTAAAGAATGCATACGAATGCGTAGCAAAACTGCTCCAGATGTATGATTCTATGAAGCCTAAGAAAACTGGCATTGATCCATTAGCTTTCGTTTCTCCAAAGGCTAAAGTGGCTGACGGCGTTTACGTAGGTGCTTTCGCATACATCAGTGATGGCGCAGAAGTGGGTGAAGGAAGCCAAATTTATCCTAACGCATATATCGGTGAGGGTGTGAAAGTGGGCAAAAATGCGCTCATCTACCCTAACGTAACCGTATATCACGGATGCAAATTGGGCGATAATGTAACACTTCATGCTGGTAGTGTAGTTGGCTCTGATGGTTTCGGTTTCGCTCCGGGTCCTGAAGGCTACGACAAAATTCCACAAATCGGTATCGTTACCATCGAGGACAATGTAGAAATCGGCGCCAATACCTGTATCGACCGTTCTACAATGGGTTCTACCTACGTCCGTAAGGGGGTGAAGCTCGACAATCTCGTACAGATAGCCCACAATACCGATATCGGTGCAAATACCGTGATGTCCTCACAAGTAGGTATTGCAGGCAGTACCAAGGTTGGTCAGTGGTGTATGTTTGGCGGTCAGGTAGGTATTGCAGGTCATATCACCATCGGCGACAAGGTTTTCCTCGGAGCTCAGAGCGGTGTGCCTGGCAGTCTCAAGAGCGGTCAGCAACTCATCGGTACTCCTCCTATGGAGCAGCGTGCTTACTTCAAGTCGCAGGCCATCTTCCGTCGCTTGCCGGAAATGTATAAGGAACTGAACGACCTGAAGAAGCAGATTGAAGAACTAAAGAAAAAGTAATTTTTCAAAGTTAAATGTGAAGTGTTAAATGAGCGAATGCCACCAACAAGTTAACACTTAACATTTAACACTTAACACTTAACATTAAAATACATCGTTATGTCAAAACAGAAAACACTGAAAGGTAGTTTCTCGCTCTGCGGAAAAGGACTTCATACTGGCTTGAGCCTCACTGTTACCTTCAATCCTGCACCAGAGAACACTGGTTATAAGATACAGCGCATAGACCTCGAAGGTCAACCTATTATTCAAGCTGTGGCAGAGAACGTGGTTGAAACTCAGCGTGGTACAGTACTTGGAAAAGGCGATATCCGTGTGAGTACAATAGAACACGGAATGTCTGCACTTTATGCGCTCGGCATTGACAACTGTCTAATTCAGGTCAACGGACCAGAGTTTCCAATCCTCGATGGCTCTGCAGCACCCTACGTAGAGAAAATTCAGAGTGTAGGAATTCAGGAACAGAATGCAGAGAAAGATTTCTATATCATCCGTCACAAGATAGAAGTGAAAGACGACAATGGTTCCGTCATCACCATCCTCCCAGATGAAGAATTCAGCATCACTGCCATGTGCTCTTTCGAAAGCAAGTTCATCAACAGCCAGTTTGCTACACTCGACAGAATGGAGAAATACATTGAAGAGATTTCATCTGCACGTACTTTTGTTTTCGTACGTGACATCATGCCTTTGCTCCAAGCCAACCTCATCAAGGGTGGCGACCTCGACAATGCCATCGTTATCTACGAGCGTCAGGTAGAACAGGAACAGCTCGATCAGCTTGCTGACCACCTCAAGGTGGCTCGCATGGATGCTACAAAACTCGGCTATATCCAGCACAAACCATTGCAGTGGGAAAACGAATGTACACGCCATAAACTGCTCGATATCATCGGTGATATGGCACTCATTGGCAAACCTATCAAGGGTCGCATTATCGCTACCAGACCAGGACATACCGTCAATAATAAGTTTGCGCGACTGATGCGCAAGGAAATCCGCAAACATGAAATCCAGGCTCCTATCTACGATCCTAACGAGGAACCAATCATGGACAACATCCGTATCCGCCAGCTCTTGCCTCACCGCTACCCTATGCAGCTCGTAGATAAGGTAATCGCTATGGGTCCTACCAGCATCGTAGGTGTGAAAAACGTAACTGCTAACGAACCATTCTTCACAGGTCACTTCCCTGAAGAACCAGTAATGCCGGGTGTACTCCAGGTAGAAGCAATGGCACAGTGTGGAGGCTTGCTTGTACTCAACCAGTTGGAAGAACCAGAACGTTGGAGCACTTACTTTATGAAACTTGACGACGTGAAGTTCCGCAAAAAGGTAGTTCCAGGCGACACATTGCTTTTCCGTGTTGAGTTGTTGGCTCCAGTACGTCATGGCATTAGCAGCATGAAAGGTTACATGTTCGTAGGCGATCAGGTAGTAGCAGAAGCAACATTCACCGCTCAGATAGTAAAAAATAAATAATAACGAGAATAAAATATGAATCAAATAAGTCCTTTAGCATTTGTTCATCCAGAGGCAAAACTCGGTGACAACAATATCATCGGTCCTTTTTGTTATATCGACAAAAATACCGTGCTAGGAGATAATAATGTACTTCAAAATAGTGTAACAATACATGTAGGTGCTCGCATCGGCAATGGAAATGAAATTTTCCCAGGTGCAAGCATCTCTACCAAGCCACAGGATCTCAAGTTCCGTGGCGAGGAAACCATCTGTGAAGTGGGCAACAACAACAGTATCCGTGAGAACGTAACCATCTCTCGAGGTACAGCCTCTAAAGGTAAGACCGTAGTGGGCAGCAACAACCTTCTGATGGAATGTGTGCACGTGGCTCACGACTGTGAGTTAGGCAGCGGCTGCATCATCGGTAATTCAACCAAATTTGCAGGCGAAGTAGTAGTTGATGACAATGCTATTGTTAGTGCCAACGTACTCGTTCACCAGTTCTGCCACATCGCAGGCTATGTGATGATCCAGGGTGGATGCCGCTTCTCTCAGGATATTCCTCCTTATATTATTGCAGGTAAGGAACCGACAAAATACTGCGGTTTGAATCTCGTAGGTCTTCGTCGTCGCGGTTTCAGCAATGAGCTCATTCAGAATATCCATGAGGCTTATCGCCTTCTCTACTCTAAGGGTGTGCTGAAAGAAGGTATTCAGGAAATCAAGAACAACCTTGATGTTACTCCTGAAATTCAATACATCATCGACTTCGTAGAGACATCAAAACGAGGAATTATCAGATAATTTTCTGAAAGGAAAGAGAAAATTTTCTAAAAGGAAAAGAATTATTTCCCATGAAGAAAAGAGAAGACTTTCTAAAATAAAAGAAATATTTATCATGAAGATAAGTATTTCTAAATAGAGAGAAAGTTTCTCAAGAAAAATTTTCTGAAAAGAAAGTAATTCTGAATCTAAAATATAAAAAAGAGGGAGTGTTTTCTGTTTAAAATTCTGGCGACAAAAAGACAGAAGACTCAAATGATCAAGATGATGTCAAAATCAGAAGGTTCAAATGAATCTGATAATGTCAAAGAATTTAAAGTTTCAAAGAAGCTGAAAGCACTCCCTTTCCCAAAAGGGAATGATCATCTTAAACTTTAAAAGCAATAAAATGAAGACCCTCATTGTTGTTCTCGGTCCAACTGGTGTAGGAAAAACAGAGCTCTGCCTATCCATAGCAGAACATTTGCAGACACCTATCATCAATGCTGATTCCCGTCAGATTTTTAAAGAACTTCCGATAGGAACTGCAGCTCCAACTAAAGAACAGCAAAAGCGAATACCCCATTACTTTGTAGGAAATCACAATATAGAAGATTATTACAGCGCAGCCATGTATGAAGCAGATGTAATGAATCTCCTACAGAACGACCTATTCAAAAGTCACGATACTGCACTTCTCACGGGCGGTAGCATGATGTATATTGATGCCGTTTGCAAAGGAATTGATGATATTCCTACTATAAGAGATGATATCCGCCGATGGATGAAGGAAAGACTGGAAAAAGAAGGTTTGGAAAAACTGGTGGAAGAACTGCAAAAGATGGATCCAGCACACTACAACATCGTAGATAAGAAAAACCCACGCAGAGTAGTTCATGCACTCGAAATCTGTCATCAAACTGGTAAGACATACACCTCCTTCCGTACTGCAGAAAAGAAAGAAAGACCATTCCGCATCATCAAAATAGGACTCAACCGAGATAGAGCAGAACTCTATGAGCGAATCAACCAGAGAGTACTCCTGATGATGGAAGAAGGACTTGAAAAAGAAGCAAGAAACGTATATTCTCAAAAAGGACTGACAGCTCTCAGAACTGTAGGATATAAAGAAATGTTTGCTTACTTTGATGGGGAAATAGACCTACAGGAAGCCATCCGACAAATCCAGTCGCATAGTAGAGAATACATGAGAAAGCAGTTGACATGGTTTAAAAGAGATGAAGAAATCACCTGGTTTCACCCCGACAACAGTAAAGAAATCATAAATTATATTGATACCTGCTTGCAAAAGAAATAATTTTGCTATTTTTGCACGTAAAAACGGTTAGAAAAGGAATTGAAAGATTCAAAAAGCTTTCTAAAGACTTCAGAATAGACTGATCTAAATCGATTTAAAAGTCTCTCAAGATTTCTGAAAAGACACGACCAAGTCGATTCTAAGGTCAATAAGGCATCAGAAAGTCAGAAAGCTTCGGAAATCTCTTCCTTCAATAGCCCTCAACAATAAAAAATATGAAAAAACTCAAGACATTTTTTGCCTGGTTATGGCACAAGTTCAGTGGCTTCTGGCCTTGGTATAGAAATCTATATCGAGGCAAAGCATGGTACACCAAAACCGCCATTGGACTGGTGAGTTGCATCGTCGCCTTCATTCTATATCTTGGCGCAGTAGATATCAACTTTCTGTGGCTCTTTGGAAAATCACCGGGCTATTTTTCAGGTATCCTGAATCCTCAGACAAGCGAGGCATCTGAAATCTATAGTGCTGATGGTAAACTCATCGGTAAATATTTTAATGAGAATCGTACACCAGTGACTTACGAAGAAGTCAACCCTGATTTCTTCAAAGCCCTTGTAGATACTGAGGACGAACGCTTTTACAAACACTTAGGTATCGATCCCATCGGCTTGTTCGGTGCTGTAAAAGATGCGGTCTTACACCATGACGCACGTGGTGCTTCTACCATCACACAACAGTTGGCAAAAAACATGTTCCGAGTTCGCTCACAATACTCTACAGGATTGTTGGGCAAGATTCCTGTTCTCCGTATTCTCATCATCAAGAGCAAGGAATGGATCATCGCAGCTAAACTCGAAACCGTATATAGCAAGAAGGAAATCATCACTATGTATGCTAATACAGTGGATTTCGGCTCCAACTCATACGGAATCAAGACAGCTGCCAAGACCTATTTCAATACCACTCCGTTGGATATGACTACAGATCAGGCAGCAGTGTTAGTGGGCATGCTGAAAGCCACAACTTACTACAACCCTCGTTCTAATCCAGAAAACAGTCTCGCCCGCAGAAATGTCGTATTATATAATATGGTAAGACACGGTGACCTGTCAAAGGAAAAATATAACGAACTGAAGGAATTGCCTATCAAACTGGACTTTAAGGTGGAAGAAAACTACGACGGACAGGCTAAATACTTCCGTGAAGCCGTAGCTAACTACCTCAAAGGTTGGTGCGAAGAAGAAGGTTACGACCTCTATTCCAGCGGTCTGAAAATCTACACTACCATCGATACCCGAATGCAGAAATATGCAGAAGAAGCTGCCATAAAACAGATGAAGCAGGTTCAGAAGAATTTCAACAGTCACTGGAGTATCAACCGAGGCAAGGCTGGCGAGGGGAAATGGTTGGGACAAAATCCTTGGCAGGACGAAAACCACAAGGAGATACCAAACTTCATCCAGGGCATCGCAGAGCGTCAGACATTCTATAAGAATCTGATGGCAAAATTCCCTAATAATCCAGATTCAGTCAACTACTATTATAAGGAATGGGTTCACCCTGTTAAGGTATTTGACTATGAAAAGGGAACTGTCACCAAGATGATGACTTCAGAAGATTCCATCAAGTACATGACTACATTCATGCACTGTGCTTTTGTGGCAATGGAACCACAGACCGGTGCAGTGAAAGCATGGGTAGGAGACATCGATTTCGATGCATGGAAATACGATAAGGTAACAGCAGAACGCCAACCGGGTTCTACCTTCAAACTCTTCGTTTATACAGAGGCGATGAACCAGGGATTGACACCATGCGACAAGCGTCGTGACGAATACATCTCCATGGATGTTTACGACAAGAAGAAACATGAAATGGTAAAATGGACTCCATCCAATGCAAACGGTTCTTTCTCGGGTGATTCCATCCCATTGAAGGGTGCGTTTGCCAAGAGTATCAACTCAGTAGCCGTAAGACTCGGACAGGAAATGGGCATCAAGCGCATCATTGAAACAGCTCAAAAGATGGGTATCAACAGTCCTTTGGAGGACGAACCATCATTGGCGCTTGGTTCAAGCGACGTCAATTTGCTGGAATTGGCATGTGCCTATAGCACCATCTCAAATAATGGCATGCATCACGATCCGGTACTAGTTACACGTATCGTTGACAAAGACGGAAAGGAAGTATATACGGGTCCTTCTACTGCCGAACAGGTGATTCCATATAAGAGCGCCTTCCTGATGCAGCAGCTTCTCAGAGGAGGTATGCTGGAACCAGGCGGTACTTCACAAAGTTTGTGGGGCTATGTAGGCGACTATAAGGATACTGAATTTGGTGGAAAGACTGGTACTTCTAATAACCATTCAGATGCATGGTTTATGTGTGTAAGTCCAAAGTTAGTCTGCGGTGCCTGGGTAGGCGGCGAATACCGTTGCATCCACTTCCGCACCGGAGCTTTAGGACAAGGTTCACGCACGGCATTACCTATCTGCGGTTACTTCCTGCAATCCGTACTCAAAGATCCAGCCTTCAAGGAATATAGGGCTAAATTTGACAAACCGAAGGATGGCGACATCACCAAGGATATGTACATGTGCGCAAGTTATGTACCGAAAGCCAAAGTGGATACTACAAGGATAGACAGTGCTGCCATGAACGAGGAAATCATTCTCGATGAAAACGGCAACCCGATTATCCGAGAGATTCCAAGCTCTGAGGAGAAAGCAAATGGTGAAAAGAAGCAGGAAGAGAATGGCGAAAAGAAAGAAAAGAAAAAAGCCAAACCTGCAGAACAGGTCATCAATTTCGACGATTTATAAAGCTTGAAAAAGATAAGTTTGCAAAAGATAAGCTTGAAAAACAAGTAATTAAGCTTACAAGTGATTAAGCTTACAAGAGAAAAGCTTTTAAAGATAACAAACAATAGGACAATCGGTGGTTTCCGTCATATTACTGAAACCGCCGATTCTCTTTTTTAAGAATAACCGATATGGCTGAGAATATAGATTTACAGAACGAAGAATTGCAAAATGCTTTGCAGATCATACAATATACGCACCGCTCCCTTTTCCTTACCGGAAAGGCGGGAACGGGTAAATCTACATTCCTACGCTATATCGCAGCAAACACTAAGAAAAAGCACGTGGTGCTAGCACCTACAGGTATTGCAGCCATTAATGCAGGAGGCTCTACCTTACATAGCTTTTTCAAACTCCCCTTCTATCCCCTCCTGCCTAACGACAGCAAATATAGTGTACGCAACCTGAGAAATACCATGAAATACAACTCAGAGAAAATCAAACTTCTTAGAGAAGTAGAACTCATCATCATCGATGAAATCAGTATGGTAAGAGCAGACATTATAGACTTCATTGACAAGATTCTAAGGGTTTACAACCGCAATATGCGTGAACCATTCGGAGGAAAACAGTTGCTTTTGGTGGGAGATATATACCAGTTGGAACCAGTAGTTAGGGAAGACGACAAGAAACTGCTCAGCCCTTTTTATTCCAGCAACTTTTTCTTTGATGCCAAAGTTTTCTATCAGTTCCAGTTGGTCAGCATCGAACTGAAAAAAGTGTACCGGCAGAGCGATCCTGTATTCATCAACATACTCGATCATATCCGAACCAGTCAGGTGGCAAACAGCGACCTCATAAAACTCAATGAGCGTGTGGGAGCCACTCTGGATGAAGAGGATTCACGACTGGCAATCACCTTATCTACCCGACGAGACACGGTAGATTTCATCAATGAAAACAAGTTAAAAGAGCTCCCAGGAGCCCCTACGCTCTTCAGGGGAACTATCGAAGGCGAATTTCCAGAAAGCAGTCTTCCTACCCCTATGGAACTCTATCTGAAAACAGGTGCCCAGGTGATTTTCATCAAGAATGATATCGACCACCAATGGGTTAACGGAACGTTAGGAACCGTCATCGGATTTGACGACGACGAAAACAGTCGAATCTATGTAAGAACAGAAAATGGGGAAGATGTGATGGTAGAACCGGCTGCCTGGAGCAATATGCGCTACCATTTCAATGAAACAGAGAAAAAAATAGAAGAAGAGGAAATCGGAAGATATACCCAATATCCACTCAGATTGGCGTGGGCCATCACCGTTCACAAAAGTCAGGGCCTCACTTTCAAACAGGTAAAGATAGACTTCACTGGAGGCGTATTTGCAGGTGGACAGACTTACGTAGCACTTTCCAGATGTACCAGCCTGGAAGGAATCAGCCTTCAGGAACCTATCCGCCACAATGAAGTATTCGTAAGAAATGAGGTAAAACAGTTTGCATGTCAATACAATGACCACAACATCATCAACAATGCCTTACAGCAAAGCAAGGCCGACAAGCAATATCACGATGCTGCTGCAGCCTTCGACAAGGGAGATATGCAGGGAGCACTAGATAATTTCTATCTTGCCATTCACAGTCGCTATGATATAGAAAAGCCGCTTGCAAAAAGGTTCATCCGGAGAAAACTGGATATTGTGAACCGTTTGAAAGATGAAAATGCCCAACTAAAAGAAGTCGTCAGACAAAAAGACGAAGAACGAAACAAGTTGGAAGATTACCTCAAGAAACTGGCTACAGAATTTGTGATTCTTGGAAAAGAATGTGAAAAAGAGAATATGAAGGGGGCAGCCATTAATAATTATAAAAAAGCCCTCAAACTCTATCCGACACATCCTGAAGCCATGAGAAGATTGAAAAAAATAAATAAAAATGATTCTAAAGAATAAACCTTGAAAAATGAAAAGAAGAAGACTGAAGACAAAAAGAATAGCAGCACTCCTGCTCATCCTACTCACCATCATCGCTTTCTGCCTGAGAGGATGCATCAGCAAGTGTTCAAGTACAGATACAGAGAAGAAAGATTCTGTAACAAGCGTACATCTGAATGAGGTATTAAACAATAAGATGTCAGACGGGAAGGAATACAAGGAGTTTGACTCTCTTGTGGCACGTTATCTGAAAAGATGGGAAATCAATGGAGCGCAGCTCGTCATTTCCCGCAACGATTCCCTCCTCTATGCACGAGGATTTGGCTATGCTGATAAAGAAAAAGGAATCCAGATGCAGCCCAATATGGTGATGAGATTCGCATCTGTTTCCAAACTCATCACAGCCGTAGGTGTCATGAGATTGGTGGAGATGAAGAAAGTCAGGATGAGCGACAAAGTCTTTGGTCCGAAAGGAATTCTCAACGATACGACCTACAACAACAGCATCAAGGACAACAGATACTACGATATAACCGTAGAACAGTTGCTCAGACACAATGCAGGTTTTACCAACGGAGCAGGAGACCCGATGTTCTCTACAAGATACATTATCATGCAAAATCACCTCACTACTCCACCCGACCATAAGACACTGCTGAAAATCCTACTGAAAAGGCGACTCGGATATACGCCAGGTGAAGGAAGATGCTACTCCAATTTGGGCTATATGCTCCTGTCAGAGATCATCGCAAAAAAATCAGGAATGAAATATGCCGATTTCATGCAGAAATACGTATTGCATCCGGCTGGCTGCTATGATATGCACATTGCAGGCACCTACTACGAAGATCGCCGACCTAACGAGGTGAAATATTACATGCATCAGGGTTCTGAAAATGTATATGAATACAACAATAGTGGCAGAATGGTACCTCGCTGTTATGGAGAGAACGATGTTCCAAGACTGGAAGGTGCCGGTGCCTGGTGCGGTTCGGCAGCAGAATTGTCAAGACTCATCGCTTGTATCGACGGAATGCCACACGTCAAGGACATTCTCAGTAAGAAGAGCGTAGAATTCATGACACGCGAACAACCAGACCATAATTTCTCTATCGGTTGGAATTTCACTGCCAAGGGAAGACCTTGGATCAGAACAGGTTCTCTATCAGGAACATCCGCTCTCATCCTGAAATATCCTGATGGACAATGCTGGATTCTGATCACCAACACCTCCACCTGGAAGGGACATGGTTTCTCCAATGACTCCATGGCATTCTTCGAAAAACTGAGAAAGAAATACATGGCAGATATGCCAAAGAAAGACCTGTTTACGCATTTGAAGAAATAAAAAAATAAAAAGTCATTTGTAAGCCCTACATAAGAGGACTTGACAAATGACTTTTCTTTTTGCCGTACTATGAATAATATCAAACAATTATTCTTTTCTATTCCAGATATTCCCTACCTTTCTGCGAATCGCCACGATATTGAGCAGCGAAACAATCAGAAACAATACCGCTCCCAATCCGAAGGCAGGCAGCATACTGCCATCCTCCATATCAGGATACAAGGCCTCAATGAAATCCATATAATAGTTGCGGATAAAGAAAAGAGCTACCCAGGCTATTATCAACACAGCCACATTCAGACCCATGGTCAATATCTGATAAGGTTTTGAAACCTGCGCAGGACTATAGCCGATAAGCAGCAGATTTTCCAACTTAGATGAGTTTTTCTGAACCAGCAGATAGATACTCAGCATAAGAATATAAAAACTCAAAGCAGAAATAACCAAACCGATGACCATCACCATCATCACGATCATACGGAGGAAATAGGTAGTCTTCTCAGCATCCAACTTATCCGTTTCCACCTCATAACCATGATTATCGAGATATTGACTGATATTCTCATCCGCAGGATTTCCCACCTCCACAATCAAACGAGTAGGATCACTATGATTATCGGGAGCAAATTCCTGATTACTCCAGTCCATAAACGCCTGAGGAACGAGGATTGTATTCAGACGGGAAGAAAAACCGATCACCTTACCCTTAAACTGTTCCTTCTTACCTCCTGCTTGAATGAAAATCTGAAAATCAATCATGCCCATCAGTCCATCACTGATTTTAGGGAGAGAATGACTCTGGGCAAAACCGAAATTATACATATTAATATAGGTACGAGGCAGAATAATCGGAACCTCATGTGCCCCAGGCTCATATTTCCAGTCTTTCAGAGGAACATCCACAAAACCATCCGGAACACTCTCGAAGAACAGTTCTGAGTTGAGTACATTCACACCGTTCACGCCCATAGAAGCATCCACTTTGTATTCAGTAGAAGTAAATTTACCTATTTTCTTCACAAACTTCTGCGAAGAAATCTCATCAATCTCACTACCCGCAAAACTGTTGGTTCTACCACTGATCGTATTCCCCATACCGATTTTCTTACTCATGATAAGATAATCAGCCTTCATAAAACTATCTTGCTGGGTGAACACAGGCAAGACATCCTGATAAAACTGAAAGCCGAAAAGAACAATCAGCATACCAAATAGATTGGCAAAAGCAAAACCAGCAAACTGCGAGATACTGATATGTTGTCTAAGTAATTTCCAAACTAAATTCATAACACCAAAACTAAACTATAATCTTACAATCTTTTCGTAGGCAAGATCCATGTGCTTACCGATACTGGTCACGATGACACCAGCCCCCTGTCTGCCCGCTTCTTCCATCATGATATTTCCCATGATGCGAGAATTGGTATCATCCAGGTGACTGATAGGCTCATCAGCCAAGATAAAATCGAAAGGCTGACACAGTGCACGAATCATAGCCACACGCTGCTGCTGACCAAAGGACATACGCCCTATCTTGGCATCCACCTTATCAGCAATGCCCAATCTTTCAAACCATTGTAGGATGGTATCTTTCTGCTGAAATCCTGTGATTTTGTTCTTGATTTCAACATTCTCCATCGCCGTGAGTTCTGGGAAAAGACGAAGTTCTTGAAAGAGATGACTGATATGTCGCTTTCTCACCTCTACCCAATCTTTCACCTGATAATGAGCGGTCACATCCTTGTCAAACAACACACTTCCGCTATAGTCGTGACGATACCCCAAAACATAACTGCAGAAAGTACTCTTACCCTTTCCGCTGTCTGCTTCAACAAGATAAAGATGCCCTTTCTCAAAAGAGACATCCTGCTGCCAGATCTCCGAATCAAGATCATTGCGCTGCGCAAAGACCTGAGGGAGAACAGATTGAAACTGAATTGTTTCCACTTTGATATATATTTAAAAAACTTAGTTATTTATATTTTAAAAACTTAGTTTACCATTACTTCAATGTATATACAACGGAATTGAGATTTCCGAAAATCGGACTCAGCAGAGAAGTAACTGCCGCCATGACATCACCGCTGTTACCAGTTTTGTTGAGATTGATAACCATCGCCAACTTCTGCCCTTTGATTTCTTTTCTGATATCCGCAGAAACCGGATGATTAGAACGCTTGATGGCATAGGAAGCAAGCAGCTCGTCACTTCCGCTAAAGAACTGTTTGTCATCGCTAACACCGAAATAGAAAGACGTTTTCCCATCCGTGTAATAATAGGCATTCTTCCCCCAGTCGGCAATAGAAGCCCCCTTAGGACATGACTCTTTCCAGTAATCTACATCTGCCAACCACTGATAATGAGCCAATTGCGCAGCCATCGTCATCTTCAGATTAGCATCAGAGAAAGAAGGTAGTACGATAGCCATATCACCATTCACACTCCTGATGATATTATCCATATCAATAGCCGCATTAATGCCAAGTAAAAGCTGTTGGATACCCTTATTGGTCTGCATCATCGGCAGAAATTTCTTACCATCCACATTCATGAAGATACCAGCAGTAGCATCATCAGGCATCGATTCCAGATACTTGCCCTGTATAGGACGGTAAGAAGCAACCGCAGACTGGAGAGCCTGATTGATATCAGGATTGAAAGAGAAAGTCTCGCCTTTGATTCTGAGCATACCCTTCTGTAGATTCATTTCGGCAGCAATGACGATTTGAGAAGCATCCGCATTCTTAGGAGCGCCCAAGGTGAAAGGAGCCACAAACTTCTCTGGCAAAGCCTGAGCCTGAGCCACTAATGCCATCGGAGAAGAGATTGAATCGAGACGTTCAAACATCGGAGAAGACTGGATGCCATGTTCTTCGTCAGCCTTCAGATACTTGATCATCATGCGTTGCAGTTCAGCCTGAGCATCAGCAACAACAGGTCCCATGATGAGGAGCGCCTGATCTGAGAAACCTACCAACCAGGAATTCTTGAGCACAGAAAAATGAAAGCCTTTCTTTTCAGTTACATTTTCGCAAAGTTTCTGTTCCTTCGATAATTTGTTTAACCAATCTTCCAAATCGGCAGCATCAGAAACCTTTGCACAAAGTCCCAAGTTCCCATCAACAGTCTCAAAGAGATACATTTTTTCAGAAACATCAATGCCACAATCAGTCACATCCTCCACATGAAGCAAAGACTTCAATACACCAGTCTTACTGGCTTGCGGATTACTCTCAGCCATTTTCTGCATATCGATAGAGATGAGTGCAGAACTGTTGGCAGGAATAGCGTTGATATAATCAGACCCAGAACAGGAACAGAAAAATACCATTCCTGTAATCAGCCAGGCAAGTGCCATGCTGATATTCATTTTTTTCATCAGTTTCATTATATAAATTAAATTAAATGCGTCGAGCCAAATTAGCCATAGCCACAGCCATCAGACCAGCGGTCTCCGTACGTAATCGGCTGGTACCAAGACTCACCGATACATATCCATGTTGCAAGGCCAACTGCACCTCTTCGATAGAGAAATCCCCCTCCGGACCCACGAGAATCGTCACATCCCCCTCATCATCCAAAGGCTTCTGGAGTTCAGCAAACAAGTCCACCTTGTCTATCTCCTCATAGCAGTGGCAGATATATTTTTTCCCCGTGCGAGGCTGGGCTATAAACTTCTTAAAAGGAATCATCTCATTCACCACCGGTTTCCAAGCCTTATGGCTCTGCTTGACGGCAGAAACAACAATCTTGTCCACGCGGTCCACACGAATAGTCTTGCGCTCAGAAAATTTGGAAGAGAGGAAAGAGAGTTCATCAAAACCGATTTCCGTAGCCTTTTCAGCCATCCATTCGATACGGTCCATCATCTTCGTAGGCGCAATAGCCAGATGCACCTTTCCCTTCCAGGCAGGCTGTTGAGGGAAGGTCTCCAATATCTGATAGAGACAGTGCTTGCTGGAGGCGAGGCTAACTTCAGCACGATAGAAGTTCCCCTCGCCGTCCATCAGATTTATCTCATCACCCGAGGTGAGGCGCAACACTTTCAGTGCATGCTTAGCCTCCTCCTGAGGCAATTCAGTCACTTTGCCTGCATCAGGCACAAAAAAATATCTTATCTCTTTCATTCGTGCTTATCTTTATATCTTTTATTGAGTTCATCCCGCAAATTGGAAGCCATCTCATAGTTTTCAGTCTCAATCGCCATCTGGAGAGAATTCTTGAGCAACTTTTCAGAGAGTACGGATAAAGGAAGTCCAACCTTCGTAGCACCCGTCACGTAAGGAATTGAATGAAGGCGCATCACCTCTGCCGAAGCATAAATATGAAGCTTGCAGGCAACAGACATAAAAATTCCATCACTACATCTGATAGGGAAAGACTTCTGTGTCAACCGATCATAAATTTCAGTTTGATAAACACCATCTTTGACACCATTGATCCTAACCTCCAGCGAACTCTTATCCCGCGTAGCTAAGATATCATTCACCACACTGGGGAAAAGCATCTGGGTCTCAGGCCTATCCGTCATATACTTCATGATCAGATCACGCATCTCCAGCTCACAAGAAACGACAATCTGTCTTGTCTCTGTAGCATTAACCAAAGACACCAGAGCCACATCCTTGATTCCCAAAATCTCGGAAACACTTTTAATTAATAATAAAGAGTCCATAAATAATCATCTCCTATAAAAAATCACACATTAGTTCAGCTTCTTGGGTTTAAACAAGAAAGCAAAGAGTACGGCTACAACAAGCGCATAACCGGCAAAAATCAACCAGCAACTTCTCCAGTCGCCCATCAGATAACCCTGTTCGTTGAACTGGCAATAATGATTGATCACCTGTCCAGCCAACAGCGTACCGATCGTAGCACCCAGACCATTCGTCATCAGCATAAACAGTCCCTGAGCAGATGCCCTAATCTTCGGGTCGCATTTCTGATCAACAAACAAGCCGCCCGAAACATTGAAGAAGTCGAAAGCCACACCATATACGATGCAGGAAGCCACAAAGAGGATAACACCAGGGAAAGCAGGATTACCCAATCCGAAGAATCCAAATCGGAGCACCCAGGCAAACATGGCTATCAACATCACCACCTTGATACCAAAACGCTTCAGGAAGAACGGAATCAGCAGGATACACAGTGCCTCAGCCACCTGAGATATAGAAACCAACAGAGTAGCATTATTGGCAGCAAACGTATCTATCATGGCAGGATCTCCCTTGAAACTGGTAATAAAAGGAGTAGCATAACCATTGGTCACCTGCAGAGACATGCCCAATAGGCAGGAGAAAATAAAGAACAGCGCCATCTGCTTAGACTTAAACAGTTTGAAGGCATCCAGTCCCCACATCTCCGCAATACTCTGGTTTTCCTTCCTGACTATCTTACACTGAGGCAAGGAATAGCAATAGAGGAAAAGCACAAAGCTCATCAATCCCGACATGAGGAACTGCAGATGCGTATATTGGAACTTATTTGCATTTTCTATAAGGAGGAAAGAGAAAGAACCGTCTTCCCATGTCGCACAATTCACCACCCACATCATGAGGATGAAGCCGACAGTACCGAACACACGGATAGGTGGGAAGTCCTTCACCGTATCCAGTCCATGATCCTTGAGAATGGTGAAAGCAGCCGTGTTTGACAGTGCGAGTGTAGGCATATAGAAAGCCACACTGAAGGTATAGACAGACATAAAGAGCACCTCGTCCGGTTGAGCCGCAGCCTGTCCCATAGCAAAGAGCGCACACATCCCAAAACCTGCTAAGAGATGGCAATATCCGAGGAGGCGTTGAGGCTGAATCCATTTATCAGCAACAATACCCATCAAGGTAGGCATAAAGATAGACACTATTCCCTGAATAGCGTAAAACCAGGCAATTTCGGCACCCATGCCAGCTTTGCCAAGATAATTACCCATAGAAGTAAGATAAGCTCCCCAGACAGCAAACTCTAAGAAGTTCATCACTGCCAAACGTACTTTTAAATTCATGCTATTATATTTTTTTAAGTTTAATTCAAAATGCGTTTTTATAAAATGCAAAGATAATGAATATTCTTGAAATAAAACAAGAAAATAAAAAAATCTCATGAAGTTATGGTCAATATTTAACAAATTATGTGTAATTTTGCAGCCAAATTAAAACAGAAAGACAGATGTTATTGAATTTTTTTGCGACGTGCAACAAGATTGGGGCTTTCACCTTGGGAGGAGGCTATGCCATGATCCCCATCATGGAGAGAGAGTTTGTGGATAAAAACAAGTGGATGGACAAACAGGAGTTCATGGACATCATGGTAGTAGCGCAGACCACTCCGGGAATATTTGCCATCGACATGGCCAGTCATATCGGATATAAATTAAAAGGAGTATGGGGAGGCATCGTGGGCGCCATCGGTATAGCCTTGCCATCAATCATCGCCATCCTCATCATCGCTATGTTCTTCCAGCATTTCAAGGACAATTACTGGGTGGCTAAGTTTTTTGCAGGTGTAAGACCAGCTGTAGTAGCCCTGATAGCAGCACCTTGTTTTAAGATGGCAAAGACAGCCAATATCAATAAGTACAATTTTTGGATACCGATCGTATGCTGTGCGCTCATCGCATTGCCGATATTCGCCGTATCCCCTATTTATGTCATCATCGCTGCCGGTGTACTCGGTTGGATTTATGGCAGAATCATCAAAAAGGACAAATAAAAAGCAAGTATGATTTTTCTGGATTTATTTCTCACGTTCACAAAGATAGGAACATTCAATTTTGGCGGAGGCTATGCCATGCTTTCGCTCATCCACAATGAGACAGTAGTAAAAAATCACTGGCTCACGAATGCCGAGTTCACGGACATCGTAGCTATCAGCCAGTCCACACCTGGACCAATAGGTATCAACTGTGCCACTTATGTAGGTTACACCTCCGTACTTCATGCAGGCTATTCCCATTGGGTAGCCTGTATAGGTTCATTCATAGCCTCCCTTTCAATCATATGGTTACCCTTTATCATCATGATTTTAATCAGTCGGTATTTAATGAGCCACAAGGATTCCAAGGATGTGCAGAACATTTTCAGCGGTCTCCGTCCAGCCATTATAGGTCTGATAGCCGCCGCAGCAGTATTATTGATGAACAAGGAGAATTTCGGTTCGCCAGAAGAGAGTCCATACCAGTTTACCATCAGCATACTCCTCTTTGCCTTCGCCTTTTATTTCACAAAAGTAAGGAAGACGAATCCTATTTTAGTCATGCTGCTTTGTGGTCTCATCGGAATATTCATATTATAGAAAAGCATGATAAACAAACCGATGAGAAATATTTAAGAAATATGAAGCTTAACAAAATCCATCATGTAGCCGTGATTTGTTCCGACTATGCGAAATCCAAGCATTTCTACACAGATGTGCTCGGAATGAAGATTATGAGTGAAAACTATCGTAAGGAACGTGACTCCTGGAAAGCTGACTGCTGGCTTGATGACAACTATACCATCGAGTTATTCTCCTTTCCTAACCCACCAGCACGTCCTTCCTATCCGGAAGCAGCCGGTCTGCGCCATCTTGCTTTTGAGGTAGATAACCTTTTGGAGACAATTGATGAACTAGACAGTAAAGGCATCGTGCATGAACCCATTCGCACGGATGAATATACAGGCAAGCGATTTGTATTCTTCAATGACCCAGATGGTTTACCGATAGAACTGTATGAAAAATAAAGATTCCGTTTAATCGTATTTGAAAAAATGCAGCAAATAAACATCCAATATTACAACTCGCCCTGCGGAGAGTTAATTCTGGCATCAGTGGGTGATGATTTGTGTCTTTGTGATTGGAATAAAATGCCATGTGCAGAGCACAATAAAAATAGACTTACAAGGTATATGAATGCAGATTTCAAGATTGAAACATCCCTTGTTCTGGAACAGACCAAACTGCAACTGGATGAATATTTTTTGGGCACCCGCAGGTCATTCGAAATTCCATTGTATCCTGTAGGAACAGATTTCCAGAAAAAAGTATGGAGTGCATTGCTCGAAATACCATACGGTGAAACTAGAAGCTATAAGGACATAGCTCAAAATATAGGCAATCCTAAGGGAAGCAGAGCCGTAGCAGGAGCTATCGGAGTCAATGGCATCAGTATTCTTATTCCTTGCCATCGCGTTATCGGCAGCAACCATTCCCTGACAGGTTTTGCCGGAGGACTGGAAGCTAAGAGAATTTTGCTGGAGCTGGAGACAGAATAATCATAAAAGCATTCCATCATTTGTAAATTCAATAAGATTTGTAAAAAACAAAATGAATATCAAGTCAATAGGTAATAAAATCAAGGGTAATCCCAAGATGATAGAGGGCACGGTATATTCCATGCTCATCATCTGCAGTGTTTCCCATTTTCTGAACGATATGATTCAGTCGATCATTCCTTCCATCTACCCGATCGTGAAGGATAAGTTCGACTTCTCGTTTGCACAGATAGGTATCATCACACTGGTCTTCCAGATGACATCTTCCATCTTGCAACCTTTCACAGGACTTTATGCCGATAAGCATCCCCGTCCCTATGCCCTCTCCATCGGCATGTGCTTCACATTGGTGGGCCTGCTCCTGCTGGCTTTCGCCGAGAATTATTTCCTGATTCTCCTGGCAGTGAGCGTTGTCGGCCTGGGTTCGTCCGTGTTTCATCCCACAGCATCGAGAGTGGCCCAGATGGCATCGGGAGGTAAGAAGAGTCTGGCACAATCCATCTTCCAGGTGGGCGGCAATGGCGGATCGGCAATAGGACCACTGTTAGCAGCCATCATCATCCTGCCTTTCGGCCAGCATGCCATCTCCTTGTTTGCCCTTGCAGCCCTGCTTGCCGCAATCATCATGGTAAGATTGGGAGTCTGGTATAAAGCACGATTGGCTTACGTGGTAAAACATCCGCAGAAACAGCCCCTTCTTAATAACCATATCTCTAAAAGGGTGAAGTATTGGGCACTATTTATCCTCATCATGCTCGTGTTCTCCAAGTATTTCTATACGGCGTGCATTACGAGTTACTTCACCTTCTTCCTGATGGATAAGTTCGGGGTATCAGTACAGACCTCTCAGTTGTGCCTCTTCGTATTCTTGGCCGCCTTTGCAATTGGTACTGTGGCTGGAGGAATGTTGGGTGACAAATTCGGTAGAAAGTATGTCATCTGGTTCTCCATTCTGGGAGCAGCACCCTTTGCCATCGCCATGCCTTTTGTGAACTTCACATGGACCATCATCTGTACCTTCCTTTCTGGCTTGATCATCGCCTCGGCATTCTCTTCCATCGTGGTATATGCCACCGACCTGATGCCAGATAAAGTGGGATTGATAGCAGGCATTTTCTTCGGCCTGATGTTCGGACTGGGAGGACTTGGCTCAGCGTTCTTCGGCTGGTTAGCCGACAAGACCAGTATTGAGTTTATCTTCCAGGTGAGTGCCTTCCTGCCATTGCTCGGCATCATAGCAGGATTCTTGCCGAATACCCAGAAGAGAAGCGTTAAAGAAACTGATGAAAACGCAAAGTAAATGAAAGACTTTGATTTTAAATAATTGTATAAGAGAGTATTAAAAATGGAACAAGAAGAAAAGAAACAGAAATCTCAAGCTGCAGAGAATCAGGTATCCTGCCCACCGCAGCAGCCAGCTAGTCCACATCCTTTCATTTCTGTCATACCACTGGCAGTACTTATCGCCCTCATCGTCCTGGTTGTCAAACTCTTCCCTGACGATGCCCTGGCCGGTGCCTCCCAGGTGGCCCTTATGATAGCCACTGCCGTATGTGTAGCACTCGGCATGGGCATCTATAGAATGAAATGGAATATCTTTGAAGAGATGATCAAAAAGACGGTGGGCGATGCCGGAGTATCTATCCTGATCCTGCTGCTCATCGGAATGATGTCAGCAACCTGGATGATCAGTGGCATAGTACCTACATTGATATATTATGGCGTACAGATTATGTCACCAATCTTTTTCCTTCCCTGCGCATGCATCATCTCCAGCATTATTTCTGTGATGACGGGAACCTCATGGACCACCATTGCCACCATCGGTATTGCCCTGATGGGAATCGGTGATGCCCTGGGAATACCAGCCCCATATACCGCTGGAGCCATCATTTCGGGAGCCTATTTTGGTGATAAGCTCTCACCTATGAGCGATACCACGGTCCTGGCTTCAAGCATAGCCGGTGCCGATCTTTTCTCGCATATTCGCTACATGCTCTATACCACCATACCAAGCATCTTGCTCTCGCTGGTACTCTATCTCATCATCGGACTCTGCTATGATTCCAAGCCTGTGGATATTAGCCAGTATCTTACCGGTCTGAGTCATGGTTTCAATATCTCCCTACTTACGATGCTCGTTCCAGCTTTTACAGGATGGCTCATCTACCGCAAGACCCCCTCTCTCATCACACTTCTTCTTTCTGCCCTTTCAGCATGCATCTGTGCCCTCGCCCTCCAACCGGAAGTACTGGTAAAGATTGCTGACGAAGACAGCATCACTGCCAAGAGTCTCTTTGAGGGAATCATGACCACCTGCTACACCCATACCCAGGTAGATTGCGGTATGGCGAACATCAATGATCTTGTTGCCACCCGAGGCATGGCTGGCATGCTCAATACCATCTGGCTCATCCTCTGTGCCATGTGTTTCGGGTCATGTATGGTAGCCAGCGGCATGCTTCACGCTATCACCCACATGCTTCTGAAAAGCATACACAGCACAATATCACTTGTATGCAGTACAGTGGCATCGGGTGTGTTGCTCAATCTCGTTATGGGCGACCAGTTCCTGAGTATCATCATGAATGCATCTATCTACAAGGATGAGTATGCAGAACGAGGTTACCGACCTGAACTCTTAAGCCGAAGTACAGAGGATAGTGCTACCGTGACGAGCGTACTGGTTCCATGGACTGCCTGCGGTATGACGCAAAGTACGGTTCTTGGAATCCCAACTCTGATCTATCTCCCCTTCTGTTTCTTCAATATTATCAGTCCTTTGATGAGTTGTCTGGTTGCCATTCTAGGTTTCGTACCCAAACCACAACCCAAGGAAAGCAAAGCATCTGTAGCGGAAGAGTCTGATATCCATTAAATATATAGGAGATTCATAGATATAGGAGACTCATAAAAATGAAAAATGATTCAAAAGGAAACCAAACAAAAGAAGCAAGACCACCTTCATACCAAGTCCGTATCCTCTCCGTACCAAGACTTAGCCTTTGCAGAGTGGGGAAGTCTCCACTACCACTATTTTATGATACAAATCTGCAGAAGGGGCGTTTTTCTTTGTTCTAAATGTCCATGACTCCTTTCCATTCCATCCCTCAATATTTGTTGTTGGGTCTATACATATCCTCCTGAGTGAAGCCCCAGTTTTGTCCAAAAAGCAAGGCAATCACAATTCTAACGGCAGCCATTTGACTTATATTAAACAGAAAAGAGGCTCACCAGGAACTCCTGACAAACCTCTTTCTCCATGATTTTTGTGATTCCGTTGGGGTTCGAACCCAAGACCCACAGCTTAGAAGGCTGTTGCTCTAATCCAACTGAGCTACGGAACCATCAATTAATCATTTGCAATTTCTAAACTTGCGGGTGCAAAGGTACAATTTTTTATTGAAACAGCCAAATATTTTTGCAAATATTTGGCTGTTTATGCTTATTTAGAAGCAAATAACCCCGTCTGAAAGGAAAACAGCGGGATATTTACTGCCAATCTGCCCATGATATAACCAGCACGCAAGATTTACTTGCCGAGCAACTCGTCGAGCAATGTATAGAATGCAGGATCCTCACCTACGATGGTCTTCACAATCTTACCCTCTGGCGAAAGAACAATCTTGGTAGGGAAACCCTGAATGGCATACTTGTCACAAATATTCTCGGCACCATTACGTGGATTGTAAACATGCTTCCATGGCAACTCGTGCTTCTTCACAGCATCCTTCCACTTCTGCTCGGTATCATTGCAATCGATACCTACTATCTCAAACTTGCCAGCATACTTGGTATAGTACTCCTTCATCTGAGGCATACCCTTGATGCACCAACCGCACCATGAACCCCAGAAATCGAGAACTACATACTTGCCACGCAAACTGGAAAGGGTGAAGTCGTTGCCCTCAATATCCTTCAAGGTGAAATCAGGAGCCTCAACACCGGCTGCCTGTACTTTCTTTGCCTTCTCCTCTGCCTCCATCTGAGCCTTTGCCTGATCCAACATTGGCTGATAGAATGCCTTCATACGACCATTGCGAACTGACTCTGAAAGCATATTGACAACCTTCTGCATGACGTCATACTCCTGGAACTGAGGAACGAGTGCTGCAGTAGCCTCCTCGTTGGCATGCTGGGAAATGTAATTCATTACCTTCTCATTGCGTGTCTTCTCGAGTTCCATAGCCTTCTCCTGATATTCCTTGCGGAGAGCATTCTGATCGCCACCATTCTTCATGCGGTCCTCGATAGACTTGCGCAACTCTGTGAAAGGTTTCTCTGCCTCTTCCAACATCAGATCCAATGAATGATACTGCTTGTAGAAATTGCTACCAGAGATATCGTAACGAGTGAGAATATCACCTACGAGCTCTGCTTTCTCACCTGGTACTGCTACGATGCGAGCCATCTTGTACTCTGTGTTGCGGAATGTACCTGGAGTTGCGAAAATGATAGACATTGGCTTGTCCAAAGTGGTAGTATAAGTGAACTTATCCTTCTTTACCAAGACAGTATCGTTCTTCACACCTCTGTTCTTAAAGACTATCACGGTGTCACCAAAGTTCTTCAAGTTGGCCTTCAATGTGAAAGTGCCACTCTGTGCCATCGCTGCAGTTGCAGAAAGCAAAAGAGCTGCACTCAAAATCAAATTCTTTTTCATTTTGTTGTTATTTTATTATTTACTAATTTTAATCTTATACACGTCATTCTCAGGCTTCATATAAGGTTGTATCCTCGATACCTGCCTCGGCAAGCGCTTCCTTGCGTTCTACGCATGTACCGCATTTACCGCAATGGATTTCGCCGCCCTTGTAGCAGCTCCAGGTTTCAGCATAGTCGATTCCCAACTTCTTGCCGATACGAGCAATATCAGCCTTGGTGATATTGGTATAAGGAGCACTCACCTGCACATCTACGAAAGTACCTGCCTGCGCCGCCTTGTCGATGGCATCAATGAACTCAGGACGACAGTCGGGATAAATCGTATGATCTCCTCCATGATTGGCTATAAGCACCTTCTTCAGCTGATTGCTCTCTGCAATGCCGATGGCGATGCTCAGCATGATGCCATTACGGAAAGGAACCACCGTGGATTTCATATTGTCATCAGCATAATGCCCTTCTGGGATAGCATCGGCTCCTTCAAGGAGACTGCTCTTAAAATACTGGTGCATAAAGCCCAAATCGATAGTAATATGCTTGATGCCAAGACGCTCGCAATGCATTTTGGCAAAGGGAATCTCACGCTCATTATGATTGGAACCATAATTGAAGCTGATGCCCAAAGCGATTTCGTCCTTCTTGTCGTAGAGCAGCGTGATACTGTCCATACCACCGCTCACAATAATCACTGAATCTTTCATTTCCTCTATATATTTTTACTTTCTTACCTTTTTACTTTTTTACTTTTTTACCTTTCAAAAAGCCTCTATCCGAACAGGCATCTCAGCGCCTCTTCCACCTTTCTGACCGGGTGAATCTCTATCTTGTATTTCGAATGATCAAATCCCGAATAATTGTATTTAGGGATGATGATGTGCTGAAAACCGAGTTTCTCTGCCTCAGCTATTCGCTGTTCGATACGGCTTACGGGGCGCACTTCTCCGCTCAGACCTACCTCGCCACACATACACCAGCCAGCCTCTATGGCTGTATCCACATTACTGCTCAAGACAGCGGCTATCACGCTCAAATCCATCGCCAAGTCAGTGACTCTCAGTCCTCCTGCTATATTCAGGAACACGTCCTTCTGCATTAACTTGAATCCCACGCGCTTTTCCAATACGGCCAAAAGCATGTTAAGTCGGCGCTGGTCGAAACCCGTAGCAGAGCGCTGGGGAGTTCCATAGGCGGCAGTGGAAACCAAGGCTTGAGTCTCGACCAGGAATGGGCGCACACCCTCGATGGCACTGCTAATGGCCACTCCCGAAAGTCCGTCGTGATCCTCAGTCAAGAGGAGTTCTGACGGATTACTGACCTGTCGGAGTCCTCCCTGCTGCATCTCATAGATTCCCAATTCCGAAGTACTTCCAAATCGGTTTTTGATACTACGGAGGATGCGATACATATAATGCTGGTCGCCCTCAAACTGGATGACGGTATCCACGATATGTTCCAGTATCTTAGGTCCTGCAAGCGTTCCCTCTTTATTAATATGTCCTATCAGGATAACAGGAATGCCACTGGTTTTGGCAAATCGCAACAATGCTGCAGCACACTCTCTGACCTGCGAGACACTGCCCGGACTGCTATCCACATCCTCTGTTGCGATGGTCTGGATGGAGTCGATGACTACGATTTCCGGAGCCACCTGCTGGATATGGGAGAAGATCTTCTCTAAGGAAGTTTCACAAAGGATAGAGATATGGTCGAGATTCACATCCGTTCTATCGGGTGTGATCGAAGAAGCCAACCTGTCGGCTCTCAACTTGATCTGATGCGCACTCTCCTCTCCGCTCACATAGAGCACTTTCTTTTCAGGGATATTGAGAATGGTCTGCAGTGTGAGCGTACTCTTACCGATACCCGGTTCACCACCCAACAAAGTGATACTGCCCTGCACCATTCCCCCACCGAGCACACGGTTCAGTTCCTCATCATGCATATCAATACGGGGTTCATCGTGGGCAGAGATATCACGAAGCTTCATGGGTTGGGCTGCGCCATCCGAAGCACGCACGCCACCAAACATAGTAGCTGCGCCACCATGTCTCATCGTCATGCCCGCATTTCGGGCAGCCTGGGTTCCCGTTTCTCCTGCGATTCGGATTTCCTTAAAAGTATTCCATTGTCCACAACTCGGACATTTGCCAATCCACTTGGCTGATTCCTGTCCGCAATTGCTGCAAACGTATGCTATCTTGTCTTTTGCCATAATCTGTATGCTATCTAAACCTTAGATGACGTACAAAAGTACGCTAAATCAATGAAACGAGATCAACAATTAAGAAACATTAAAAAACATTTTGTTATTTAAAATATTTATCGTACCTTTGCAAGCGATATTTTTGGATAACAAAAAATACAATATAATTTTTTTATAAGGTAATGAAAGCAATAGCAATCAAGTCAAGCTTGTTTTCTTGTCTGAAGACATACAACAAGAAAACATTCATGTCTGACCTCATGGCAGGAATCATTGTGGGAATCGTAGCCCTGCCTCTGGCCATCGCATTCGGTATTGCCTCAGGCGTGACCCCAGAGAAGGGAATTATCACCGCCATTGTGGCAGGTCTTATCATCTCCGTCTTTGGCGGTAGTAAAGTGCAGATTGGTGGTCCTACGGGAGCCTTCATCGTCATCATCTATGGCATCATCCAGAAGTATGGCATGGAGGGACTGACCATCGCCACATTGATGGCGGGTCTCTTTCTGGTACTCTTCGGACTGCTCCGACTCGGCACCATCATCAAGTACATTCCTTACCCGATCGTAGTGGGATTTACCAGTGGTATCGCTGTTACCATCTTCACCACACAGATCAAGGATCTCTTTGGCTTGACTTTAGCCAGCAATCCTTCTGACTTTATCGAGAAATGGGGCGTTTACTTCCAGAGTTTCGATACCATCGACCCTTGGTGTGCCCTCATCGGTGTGGTGAGCGTGATTGTCATTGCCATCACTCCTCGTTTCAGCAAGAAGATTCCGGGTTCGCTCATCGCCATTATCCTGATGACGATAGTAGCGCTCATCCTAAAACAATATGCCGGTGTGACAAGCATCGAGACCATCGGAGACCGTTTCTCTATCAGCAATGAACTGCCTGCGGCACAGGTGCCTGAAATCAACTGGGAAACCATCAAGAACCTGGTGTCTCCTGCCATCACCATCGCTATTCTCGGTGCCATCGAGAGTCTGCTTTCTGCTACCGTAGCAGATGGTGTGATCAGCGACCACCACGAATCCAATACAGAGTTGGTGGCACAAGGATTGGCCAATATCGCCTCTCCTCTCTTCGGCGGTATTCCAGCTACAGGTGCCATCGCCCGTACGATGACCAATATTAATAATGGTGGTAAGACTCCTGTGGCCGGTATCATCCATGCCATCGTCTTACTGTTCATCTTCCTCTTCCTGATGCCATTAGCTAAGTTTATCCCTATGGCTTGTCTGGCTGGTGTATTGGTAGTTGTTTCTTATGGTATGTCTGGTTGGCGTTCATTCTTAGCACTGATGAAGAATCCTAAGAGCGATGTTACTGTGCTCCTGATTACTTTCTTCCTCACCATCATCTTCGACCTTACCGTAGCTATCGAGGTGGGACTGATTATCGCCTGTCTGCTCTTCATGAAACGTATGTCTGAGACGACCGACGTAAAGGCTATTACCGACGATGAGATTGACCTCAACAAGGAGTTTGACTTCCTTTCTACCAACCTGGAGCACTATACCATTCCTAAGGGTGTGGAGGTATATGAGATCAATGGTCCTTTCTTCTTCGGAGCCGGCAATAAATTTGAGGAAGTGATGGCTGCCTTCGGTGATCGCCCGCTGGTACGCGTCATCCGTATGCGCAAGGTTCCTTTCGTAGATTCTACAGGTATTCACAACCTCACCAACCTCTGCGAAATGAGTCAGAAGGAAAACATCCAGATCGTTCTCTCCGGTGTTTGCGAGAAAGTAAACTTCCAGTTGGAGCATGCTGGTTTCTACAATATGCTCGGTAAGGAGAATATCACCGACCATATTAGCAAGGCGCTCAAACGAGCTGAGGAAATCATCGCACAGAATAAGTTGGAGCAAGCCAATTAAATATTGGATCAAGCCAACTAAAAAAATAAGAACAGCCGCTTCTCGAACACATGAGAAAGCGGCTGTTCAGCTTTTATAAAGCCATACCTAAATTATTTCTTATCGTCTTAAAGACTCGAAAGTTCAGTTATCTCCTAAAAAATTCTATTAAAAGAAACGTCCTGGAGGAGGACCCATTGGACGACCCATTCCATTAAATGGGCGACCACGGAAATCAGGACGTCCACCTGGTCCTTCCTCACGATTTCCCTTGCGTGCATCCTTGCCTCCGAAGAGATTCATGCGATATACTACGTGAAGCATCGCATAAGAGTTGATGGCATTGTATTCCGTATCCGTACGCGAAACGGATGAAATCGCTCTCGAGAAGGTACTCTGCTGGTGCAACAGATCGTAGAACTGAAGCATCACGGTGAGAGGCTTACCCTTCAGGAATCCCTGTGAAAGTTGAGCATTCCACACAAACTCATCGGTATTCATCGATGCATCGGAATAGCCGCGACGACTGCTGCAGGAGAGACTGGTATTCAAACTTGTGCCCCAAGGAGCAGTCAAGGTCATCGAAGGTCCATAGGAGAACTGCCAGGTATCCAGATTGCTGTTAGGCTGCAACTTGTTCTTGGCATGATTGTAAGCCAATGTTCCATCGAGTGACAACTCCAACCAGTCATTTCGATAACTCAGAGAGAGACGCTCATTCCATGTGGTATTCTGGGTGGTATTCTTCTGGGAATCCTGCGACTTGTCGAGGCTCAGATAACTCACATAATGGTTATAACCCAAATTCGTACCAGTATTGATATTCCATACACCTGTACTGTCGATAGAACAGTTGAACATAAAGACTCCCATCACATTCCAGTTGCCATTGATATTCTCTGGGGTTGTGGTGCGACCACCCGTCTTCTCATTGTATTTCACCTTATTGCTGATACTATTGCTGGTCGTAGAGAAGTTGATATAGGTCATCACACCCTTGTTGTGATTCTGAACGAAATTGTTGTAGAACAATCGGAAGTTCTGGGTGAACGATGGCTTCAATCCAGGGTTACCCTTCGAGATGTTCAACGGGTCGCTGTCATCTACGATGTTGAGCAACTGAGAGATGCTTGGCTGTGAAGTCGTTCCTCGATAGTTGACACGCAGATTGCTCATCTTGGAGAATCGGTAACGGAAATCAAGGGTCGGACTGACGTTGGTCACCGTGCGCACCGTATCTACATATTTGCCCTGATAATCCTGTATGAACTTGGAACGCTGAGGCTGGATCATCACACCGAAGTTCAGATTATACTTCTGACGGACGAAGCGCATCATCACCTGAATATCATGGGTATAGTTTCTATACTCTGAATAGCGGCTCAGTTTGTCATCTCGATAGTCACCCAGTTCGCCATCCAGACGGCCAAGATAATTGCCCCACGCTCCGTATTCTGGATTGATTCCATCAAAACTATATTTACTGAAATCGTAGGTGCTGCGGTCACTCTTGGAGTAGCTGTAGGTGAACTTATAGCTGAACTGGAGGAAGGTGGCCTTCCAGAGCGGTTCGCTATAGGTGGCCTGAGCACTGTAACTGTAATCCTTGGAAGGAGTCAGATTATAGCGGTTGGTCTGATATGTGGAATCCAAGCCAGCTTCATTCTGTACCAGATAAAGATGAGCATTCTGCAGGGAGATGCTCTTACTGTCCTTATCGGTATATTTGGCATCCATACGGAGGGTTACGTTACGTCCTTTATTGTTGAGTTTACGATTCAACTGGAGCATGCCGCGGATGTTGTTGTTCTTGGAATTACTCAAGCTTACAGACTTCTGTCTGTTGATCACAGCATCCACTTCATCCATCTTTTCTATGCCCTCATCAGAAAGAGGGTCTTCTGTATATTGGTACGGATCCTGATTGTAGGATGCAGAAATACCCGTGCTGCGACTATCATTGGTAGTCCATGAGATAGAAGGACGGAAGAGGATGTTGGTCATTGTATCCGGCATCCACTCCAGACGGATATTACCATTCCAACTGTCACTGCGAGAGAAATTCTGGTTCAGACTGTTGGAGAAAGAGGAACTGCTTCCCATGAAGTTCTCACTGGAACGACGACTCCATACATCACCATCACTGTGATTCCAGCGAAGAGATGTATTAAATTTGAATTTATTCTTCTCCTCATAATTATAGTTGGCTGCCAGCATCTTGCTTGCATTCAATCCATTGCCACCACCAAAGCCACGTCTTGGCCCACCGCCACTGAAGCCACGGTCACTGGTATTATTGGCATTACCGAAAAGCATAAAGCGGTTATTACTGTTGAAATATCCACCCATACCTCTGGCACTATACCTATCTTTATTACCTATACCGAGGTCGATATTAGACATCAAACCCTTGTTCATACCCTTCTTCACATTGAAGTCAAGCACGGTCTGTTCCTCACCATCATCAATACCCGTCACCTTCGAGAGATCACTTTTCTCATCGTAAGCCTTGATCTTATCAATAATACTGGTTGGCAGGTTCTTGAGGGCAGTCTTGGTATCTCCCGTCATGAACTCCTTGCCGTCAACGAGGATTTTCTTCACCTCCTTACCATTGATTTTGATGGTACCGTCATCGCTCACCTCAGCACCCGGCAGACGCTTCACGAGTTCTTCCACCACCGAACCTTCCGGCGTACGGTAGGCTGCTGAGTTATATACAAAGGTATCCTCCTTGAGCGTTACTTTCTGAGCCATAGCGGTAACCACAGCTCCTTTCAGCATGATGGCATCAGCACCGACAACGACATTACCCAACGCCAGATTCTTGTCCTGTTCGATGACCACGCGCTTCACGGTAGGCTTATATCCTACACTCGTAATCTTCAGAAGATACTTGCCATTTTCAGGTGCATTCAGATGGAAAAGACCTTTCTCGTTGCTGATGGCACCCGTCACATAGGTACTATCAGTTTTGAGCAACTGGACGGTCACCTGCTCCACTGGATCCTTGGTGTCACGGTCGATAATCGCTCCACTAACCAAGCGTTCCTGAGCAAACGATGCTATTGAGACCAAAAGCAACAGCATCATCAAAATTGATTTTTTCATTGCAATAAGTTATTTTTGATTTGCCTTTTTGACGTACATAATTATACAAGGTTTAAACAAAAATACTATTTTTATGCCAAATATAGAGTAAACAATCAAAAAAATAGGATTTTTTGCCGTATAAGTCAGTTTTTTAACGTACCTTTGCAACATTATTAAACGTTTTTGTTATGAATCAGAGAATTATCATATCTACTCATCTGGAGAGTGAGATTGCCAATGCACTCACTGAATGCGAGCACGACAAGATTTTTATCCTTGTCGATGAGGTGACGAAGGAAAAATGCCTTCCGGTCATCCAGGGATTCTTTACGCTGAAAAATGCACAGGTCATCAAGATAGGTGCTACAGACACCCATAAGGACCTGGAAACAATAGCACATGTATGGAAATCACTCGGCGATGGCGGCGGTTCACGACACTCTTGCCTCATCAACCTTGGCGGCGGCATGGTAACTGACCTCGGCGGTTTTGCTGCTTCCACCTTCAAACGCGGCATCAACTTCATCAATATCCCTACTACCCTGCTTGCCATGGTGGATGCATCGGTTGGCGGTAAGACGGGTATCAACTTCAACGGACTGAAGAATGAGATAGGTGTATTCAACGATTCTAAGTTTGTCATCCTCGACACGGAATTCCTGCGCAGTCTGGATGCCGAGAATATCTGTTCTGGCTATGCAGAGATGTTGAAGCATGGACTCATCTCAACGGAGGATATGTGGAAGGAACTGATTACCTTCGATTTGGCAAATCCTGATTTAAAGCATCTGCAGCAAATGGTAGCTGACAGCGTGAAGGTAAAGGAACGCATCGTAGAAGAAGATCCTCATGAGCAGGGTATCCGCAAGGCACTGAACTTAGGACACACCTTCGGTCATGCCTTTGAGAGTTGGGCCTTGAAGCGCAAGCCTATCCTGCACGGTCATGCGGTTGCTTTCGGTATGATCTGCGAACTATATCTCAGTGCCACACATACAAGTTTCCCTACCGAAAAGATGAGACAGACCGTAAGTTTCATCAAGGAATACTACGGCACATTGCCTATCACCTGTGATGACTACGATGAACTGATAGAGTTGATGCACCACGATAAGAAAAACCAGAACGGCATCATCAACTTCACCCTCTTGGGAGGCATCGGTGACATCCGCATCAACCAGACGGCTACCATGGACGAAATCAAGGAAGCACTGGATTTCTTCAGAGAAGGATAATCTTATGAAATGTTGGAGAGAATGTGTATCAGCAGAAGGAAGAATGAAGATACACAAACTTCTTCAACATTTATATTTTAGACCTTTTCTATATTCAAATATGAGACCTTTTCATCATCATGTTAAACCTTTATTTATATAATGTATATGAGAAAAATATTATTCTACCTATTTCTATTGACCGTTACGAGCATACAGGCAAATCCTGTAGATGACATCCTGGAACGCATTGACAAAGGCGCTTCACACAAGTTTCAGACCATACTGGTAAAATCAGACAAAGACTTTTTTGAGATTGACCAGAAGTCTCATCCTTCCTCCAACAGCAGGAAAACTTCATCTCCTATCATCATCCGAGGCAACTCTTGGGTGAATATTGCCGTGGGTGTCAACTGGTATCTCAAACACTATGCCGGCATCCATATCTCCTGGAACAATATGACGGCTAAAATACCTGCCGTATTGCCACGAGTTGAGAAAAAGGAGCGCCATGAGACAGATCTCAAATTGCGCTATGATTTCAACTACTGCACCTTCTCCTACTCGATGGCTTTCTGGGACTGGAACCGTTGGCAGAAAGAAATCGACTGGATGGCTCTGCATGGCATCAACATGCCGCTTGCCATCGTAGGCGAAGAATGTGTATGGAGAAACATGCTCCTCAAGTTAGGCTATACAGAGGAAGAAGTCGGCAAATTCATTGCCGGTCCTGCTTTCCTGGCTTGGTGGGAAATGAACAACCTCGAGGGATGGGGCGGTCCGCTGCCACTCAACTGGTACAAGCAACAGGAAGTATTGCAGAAGAAGATATTGGCAAGAATGAAAAAGCTTGGTATGAAACCTGTCTTGCCGGGCTATTGCGGTATGATGCCTCATGACGCCAAAGAAAAGTTAGGACTCAACGTGACTGATGGTGGTCGCTGGAATGGTTATCAGCGCCCAGCCAACCTATCGCCTACGGATGCCCGATTTGCAGAAATCGCAGACCTATATTATAAGGAGCTCACCCATCTCTTCGGTAAGGCTTCCTATTACTCCATGGATCCTTTCCACGAAAGCAATGATGATGCTGCCGTTGATTACGGAAAAGCAGGAAAGGTGCTGATGGATGCCATGAAGCGTGCCAATTCTGAGGCTGTGTGGGTGGTTCAGGGATGGACCGAGAATCCACGTCCACAGATGATAGAAAATCTGAAGGTTGGCGACCTCCTCATACTCGACCTCTTCTCTGAATGCCGCCCGATGTTCGGAAGTCCGAGTATCTGGAAACGGGAAGGTGGATACGGCAAGCATCAATGGCTCTTCTGTCTTCTGGAGAACTTTGGCGGAAACGTGGGTCTTCATGGAAGAATGGATCAGCTTCTCAACAACTTTTATCTCGGAACGGGGAAAACGGACACCCAAAAGCAAGAGAATTCTTCACTCATCACTAACTCTTCACTGAAGGGCTGGGGCTTTACGATGGAAGGTTCAGAAAACAACCCGGTGATGTTCGAACTGATGAGCGAACTGCCTTGGAGAGCGGAGAAGATGACCAAGGAAGAATGGATCCAGGAATACTGCTTTGCCAGATATGGCGTCCACGATGATACAATCGTGAAAGCCTGGACTTTGCTTGCAAAAAGCATCTACAACTGTCCGCTCGGCAACAACCAGCAAGGTCCCCATGAGAGCATCTTCTGCGGGCGCCCATCATTAAACAATTTCCAGGTTTCCAGCTGGTCGAAAATGCACAACTACTATGATCCGGAAGACACCCGACAGGCTGCCATCCTCTTCGCACAAGTAGCAGATAAATACAAAGGAAACAACAACTATGAATATGATCTCGTGGATATCTGCCGACAGGCTCTCGCAGATCAGGGCAGAAAACAGTACCTGCAGACGATTGCCGACTACAATGCCTTTGCCCGTAAAGACTTTGACAAGAATGCAGACCGATTCCTGAAGATGATTCTCCTGCAGGACAAACTCTTAGGCACCCGTTCTGAATTCCGTCTGGGACATTGGACAGAACAGGCACGCAAAATCGGCAAGACTACGGCAGAGAAAGACCAATATGAATGGAATGCTCGTGTACAGATTACCACATGGGGAAACCGCACCTGTGCTGATAAGGGAGGGCTCCGAGACTATGCACACAAGGAATGGCAAGGTTTACTGAAAGACTTCTACTACAAGAGATGGAGTACCTATATGAAGGCATTAAAAGACCAGATGAAAGCCAGCACCCAAGTGGATTACGAAGCGTTAGGCGGTGGTAAGAATGCTAACAAGACTGCTGCTGAACTCTTCCAAATGGCATTGCCTGGCGGTCCGGTAATTGACTGGTATGCTATAGAGGAACCATGGACTCTGCAGCACAATACCTACAGTGATCAACCTGAAGGAGACTGTGTGGAAGTGGCGAAGGAAGTTATCAATTTTATCAGATAAGAACTATTAAGAACAAGATAAAACACCCAGAAAACTATGATCAGACTCAAATCTCTGGATATCATGCGAGGGCTCACAGTAGCCCTCATGATATTGGTCAATAATGGCGGTGAACAGAACTATCATATTCTGACGCATAGCAAGTGGAACGGCTTGACTCCCTGCGACCTGGTCTTTCCTTTCTTCCTCTTCATGATGGGTATGTCCACCTATCTCTCTTTGAGAAAGACAGAGTTTAAGCCCTCGCTAATTATCTACAGAAAAATCGCAAAACGCACCATCTTGCTTTTCCTTATCGGACTCAGTATCAACTGGTTTGATATGATTTGTTCGGGTAATGGATTAGACTTTGCGCATCTGCGTATATGGGCAGTCTTACAGCGCATAGCCCTCTGTTATGGCATTGTATCCCTGTTGGCCATCCATATCAACAAACGGTATTTTGTCCATATCATCCTCGGCATCATCATAGTCTATATGGGCATCTTAGCTTTCGGCAACGGTTATGCCTACGATGCATCAGTCAACATCATCGCCCAGGCAGATCTCCATTTTTTCGGCTACGATCACCTCTATCATAAGAGTCCGGTAGATCCCGAAGGACTGCTGAGCACATTGCCAGCCATCGCCCATACGATGATAGGTTTCCTCTGTTGCAAATACATCAGCATTGCAGGCCAGAACGTTCATTCCAAAATTAAGTTTTTGAAAATCAGTGGTCTTGTCATGCTCATTCTTGGTTTCTTCCTTTCCTTGATTGGTTTCGGCATCAATAAGAGAATATGGAGTCCAAGCTATGTATTTGTGACCTGTGGTTTTGCTGCCTGGATCTTGAGTCTGCTCATCCAATGGATTGACAGGGGTGAAATCAGTGCAGAAGGAAAGATAGAAGCAAATGCGGAAGGAAAGACGCTAAAAACAAAGGAGAATCCGATAACAGTTCTGTTTCTGTCTTTCGGAATGAATCCACTTTTTCTTTATGTCCTGAGCGAGTTCCTTGCCATCGTTTTCGGAACATACGGCATCAAGGACGACCTGTTAGGCCTCATCAGGAATGTCATTTCAGACGAGTATCTGGTTTCCCTCACCTATGCCCTGTTTTTTGTTGCCATTCATGCAGCGATGGGCATCTGGATGTACCAAAAGAAGATTTTCATTAAGCTATAATGCAAATGTTTGCACAACTATTTCCGACTTATTATATTAAAAAGCATAAAAATAAAGTGGAGTTCAGAAAATTATTTGTATTTTTGCAGACAGAATAACAAAATTAGATATATCTAAATAGAATATGAACATTTTAGAGTTAAGCGAACAGGAAATCGTTCGCAGACAAAGTCTTCAAACATTGCGCGAGATGGGCATTGATCCATACCCAGCTGCAGAGTTTCCAACCAATGCATTCAGCACTGATATCAAAGCTGAATTCAAAGATGAGGAAGAGCCACGCCAGGTAGTCATCGCAGGTCGTATGATGGGCCGACGCGTAATGGGTAAAGCCAGCTTCGCAGAGTTGCAGGACTCAAAGGGAAGAATCCAGGTCTATATCGCACGCGACGAGATTTGTCCAGACGAGAACAAAGACCTTTATAATACTGTTTTCAAGAAACTTCTTGACATCGGTGACTTCATCGGTATAAAGGGTTTTGTTTTCCGCACACAGACTGGCGAGATTTCTGTTCACGCCAAGGAACTGTGCCTGCTCTCTAAGAGTTTGAAACCACTCCCTATCGTAAAATATAAGGATGGTGTTGCTTACGACAAGTTCGACGACCCTGAGTTGCGCTATCGTCAGCGCTATGTTGACCTCATCGTCAACGATGGCGTAAAGGATACTTTCTTGCAGCGTGCTACTGTTCTCCGTACACTCCGCAGCGTTCTCGACAACGCTGGTTATACAGAGGTGGAGACTCCTACTCTCCAGAGCATCGCTGGTGGTGCTTCTGCCCGCCCATTCATCACTCACTTCAATGCACTCGATCAGGATATGTATATGCGTATCGCTACTGAGCTTTATCTGAAGCGCCTTATCGTAGGTGGTTTCGAGGGTGTTTATGAGATTGGCAAGAACTTCCGTAACGAGGGTATGGACCGTAACCACAACCCAGAGTTCACCTGTATGGAACTTTATGTTCAGTACAAGGACTACAACTGGATGATGTCATTCACTGAGAAATTGCTCGAGACTATCTGTATCGCAGTCAATGGAAAGCCAGAACGCGAGATAGATGGTAACATCATTAGCTTCAAGGCTCCATATCGCCGTCTTCCTATCCTCGATGCCATCAAGGAAAAGACTGGTTTCGATTGCAACGGCAAGACAGAGGAAGAAATCCGCGCATTCTGCAAGGAGAAGGGCATGGATGTAGATGAGACCATGGGTAAGGGTAAGTTGATCGACGAGCTCTTCGGTGAGTTCTGCGAGGGTACTTTCCTCCAGCCTACTTTCATCACCGACTATCCTGTTGAGATGTCTCCACTGACTAAGATGCACCGTTCTAAGCCTGGTTTGACAGAGCGTTTCGAGTTGATGGTCAACGGTAAGGAGCTTGCTAATGCATACTCAGAGCTCAACGACCCAATCGACCAGGAAGAGCGTTTCATCGACCAGATGAAGTTGGCTGACAAGGGTGACGATGAGGCAATGATCATCGATCAGGACTTCCTCCGTGCCCTCCAGTATGGTATGCCTCCTACATCAGGTATCGGTATCGGTATCGACCGCTTGGTAATGCTGATGACCGGCAAGACCTTCATCCAGGAGGTATTGTTCTTCCCACAGATGAAGCCAGAGAAGAAGATGCCACAGAGCACCATCAAGGAATGGGCAGAGATTGGCGTGCCAGAGGATTGGGCATACGTGCTCCGCAAGGCAGGTTTCAACCTGATTTCTGACATCCGTGAAGAGAAGGCTCAGGGTCTTCAGCAGAAGATCGGTGAAATCAACAAGAAGTACAAACTCGGCTATGAGAAGCCTTCTGTTGATGATATCCAGGGCTGGATTGACGCAGCAAATAAGTAATATATATTAATGTATAATTGGGGCAGCATACTCCAATTATACATTATTAGTTATACATTAAACATAAAACGAAGTGTTCAACTGCGGAAAAATTGCTATTATTGGCGGCGGTAGCTGGGCTACGGCAATAGCCAAGATTGTGGTGGGGCATACTCATCACATAGGTTGGTATATGCGACGCGACGACCGCATCGAGGACTTCAAGCGCTTGGGGCATAATCCTGCCTATCTGATGTCGGCAAGATTCAATGTGGATGAAATTTTCTTCTCTTCAGACATCAATAAGATTGTGCAGAACTACGACACACTCGTATTCGTCACCCCATCGCCTTACCTTAAGAATCATCTCAAGAAACTCAAGACTCGCATCAGCGACAAGTTTATCATCACAGCCATCAAGGGTATCGTACCTGACGAAAACCTCGTTTGTTCGGAATATTTCCATCAGGTATATGACGTGCCTTATGAAAACCTGGCTTGTATCGGTGGCCCTTCTCATGCAGAAGAAGTTGCGCTGGAGCGTCTGAGTTATCTCACCGTGGGCTGTAGCGACACAGATAAGGCTCGCGCCTTTGCCAACGACTGTCTGGCAAGCGAGTACATCAAGACCAAGACTTCAAGCGATGTCATCGGTATCGAATACTCATCGGTCTTGAAGAATGTATATGCTATTGCTGCAGGCATCTGTGGCGGTCTGAAATATGGCGACAATTTCCAGGCGGTACTCATGTCGAATGCCGTTCAGGAGATGCACCGTTTCCTCACTGCCGTCCACCCTATCGACCGCAGCATGTACGATTCAGTATATCTCGGTGACCTGCTCGTAACAGGTT
>OBCL01000018.1_pt1 | contig 51582 bp, 58 predicted proteins | sample 1495931 | NCBI WGS metagenome assembly OBCL01 (sample SAMN03418275, study PRJEB22391) | human gut metagenome | biome: human-gut; feature: organic feature; material: feces | host: Homo sapiens | place: Tanzania | collected 2013-01
TTATGCCCCACTTGTCAGCGCAAGATATATCATGAAAAAGCTCTTACCGATGCAGCCACAAATGGCTATCCGGAGCTTGAAGGTTCTGAGAAACAAGTGGCATGGGCTATAGACTTGCGCTATACTTTTGTACAGAACATTGAAAACGAGATAAGCGAAAAAAGAGACCGCATAAATCGTTTTTCAGAGAATGAAGAGGAAAAGAATACTAAACTATCTAAGTTCGAAAAGTTCTTGCCTGAATTTTACGAGGTTATGAATAATCTTCTGACAAACAAGACTAATGCAAAGTTTTGGATAGACAATAGAGAGTATATTGAACCAGGAAAATACGAATGGGAAGTTTCACTTTCTCCGGTGGAGTTGCTTAGAAAATTCAAGAAGGAAATGGAACAGAAAAAACTTGGTTGAGGACTTTATCGTTAATATCAAAAACTTTTCAGCCCTACCGCAATACGGCAAGCGGGAATCTTATGGAGAACATTTTAGAAAAAGCAGTGAAAGAAAATGGCAATATAGAGTTGAACGAATTAAGTTGGAAGCAGCTCATTGCTCTTATGAGCATTTGGAACACTGACTTCGCAAAGAAGGAGAACATTTCGTTCTCTGAAATGGTGAAGCGGTGTTACAAGTCGCGCCCTTGGCATGAGGACGCGAATATCATCTATCTGCATAAAGGCAATATGAAAACAACCATCGTTCCTCATGTTTGTTATAACCTCGATGAAGCAGAGGAGGAAATCATGCTTGGTTTATTAAAAAAGCAATTAAAGTAAAGAGTAATATCTTTGTTATAGCAAAGAATATTAATCACAAGTTTTAGCCCTACCGCATCACGGTTAAGCGGAACGATATGTTTATTCGATTAGAAGGACTCCATTGCGCTAAGTTGTTGGAAGAAGTAAATCTGCCGGTTGACAACACACAGTACAAGAAGTTAGGTGAAGGCTTCTTGGATGAAGAAGTAGTAGACGACAGTGTGTTTGATTGGTTTGAGCAGTATATATATATAGCTTCGAATCGTTCTGAGGTCTTGGCCGATTGGTATAGAAAACACATAGAAACTGCTTGGTTTGACTTGCGTGAAGACGAGAACGGGCGTATTTATGCAGCTGCCGGTGATACCGAGGGTTTGAAGTTTTTAGATACTATTTACTTTTTCACGATTGACTATGACGGCCACGAGATAAACGTCGAAGCAACAGGAGATTTGGAAGACAAATATAGATTTACTTTCTGGATTGATCCTGAGGGCGGAATCCTTCGCTCTTGTGAAGACGAACGAGATGATGGTTGTTATGAAGGTTTAGATTGTGACTGTGCCATTTACCTTAAGACAGACTATAGTTTCGAGACCGCTCTAAAGGATTTGGTTGCGAACAGTGACAAGTATCAGGATTCTAAAGACGAGGAGGAAGAAGACGAGGAGAACGAAGAGTAAGGAAAACAAAAAGCCCGACCTAAGCCGGGCTACGCAAGACCATTGGTCTCGAATCTACAATAGTAGAAATTAGCTCTTTATGAGCGTTTGAATCCACAATTCCGAAGAATTGACTGTCAACGGAAGTTGTTGTTTTCTTTCAATTCCATAAAGGTACGATTAAAAAGCCTCCGAAGACAGGTGCAAATATAAGAATTAAAACGGTATAGACAAAGAAATTGGCTGTATTATTAACAAAGATTTAGAATGTATGAAAAAATCACCATTAAAGGAACAGATAAAAGAAGCTGCTACGAAAGTTTGTCAGGCGTTGAACGCTCTGCAAGATATTGAGAGACAGTTTGACGATAATCTGGTAGACAAGAACGGTAAGGACTTGGAAGCCGAATACTACGCTTTGCGTAATGCTATTGCATCGGTTAAGTCGGCATACGAGGACATCAAGGACGTTTAATCAACATTATAGACTATGGCAGAAAAAAGTAAAACGACGAGGACAGCAGGCAGACCTGCCATCGGCGGCACCAGACGACAATATGTAGTGACTGACGACGTGCACGAATGGATAATGGCACACGGTGGCGGTAAGTACCTGACGGAAACTATCCGGACGATCCGCGACATGGAGGAGAACAAAAGGCAGTTGCTCATTGCTGACGATGTGCGAGAGTGGATTATGGCGCATGGTGGTGGCAGCTATGTCAATGAGACTATGAGAACTATTATGGCGGTAGCACCGGAACAGAAATAAATAACAATAATAAAAACAAAATATTATGGCAACAAAGAAAGTTTATCCGTTTATCACTGCGAAGATTTTTGATCTTGAAGACAACAATGACGGAAAGGATGTGGTATTTGATGCGAGAGAGGTTGAGAGTTATGAATCATGGCCCAGCGAAGATGATGAAGATGAGAGCGAGTGCGTACAAGTCAATTTCAAATCGGGACGGGAAATGAGTTTATACTTAAATCTCGATCAAGAGCTCTACCCAGACGACAACCTGATTACAGCCATCGACATGGTGCAGTATTCTCACTTCTGGCACGACAACGAGGACTCTACTCCGGACGAGGACGAGGAGTAACAACACACGAATAACATTTTAAATTCTTTATGGAATATGAAAAGAATTGAGAATTTCGACGATTATCGTACGTTGGTTGACGTGGTAAAGATGCACGACTATAGATACTTCGGGCTGAACTGTCCGATCATCAGCGACGAGGAATATGATGCTATGTACTTTGCTGTGCAGGAGTACGAAGAGCAGCACGCGGACGAGATATTGCCCGACTCACCTACTCAGCAGTGCTACAGTGAGAATGGCAACGGCAAGCGTACCGTGGCACGTCGTACGGCTTGTCTGTCGATGAAGAAGCTGCATGATGCCAAATCGGTGGTGAAATACCTGAGAGCGCAACAGAAAGCTGCCAACATCAACGGCAAGGGCACGGAGGTGGATGTAGAGTGGAAATTCGATGGCGAGACGGTGAGCCTTATTTATCGTCGCGGGAGACTCTCGGAGGCCACTTACGGACATGGCAAAGAGCTGTTCGGTATCGACTGCCTGAATCACATGAAGTATGTGAATGGCGTTGAGGGATATGTGGAGCAATGGAAGGATGAGGACCGTGTGGAGCTGAGAGGCGAGGTGATTATCTCGCTTGAAGAGTTCGCTCGTTATAGCAAGGCAGGTAAGTCGCCAAGATCTACAAGCAATGGCATTATGTCGAAGAAAGAGGCTGTGCCGTCGGAGTGCATCCATCTGGAATTTCATCCCTTTCGCATAATAGCCGACGGGGTAACATTGCATTATTATGCTATGGACGAGTTGGCTTATAGAGGTTTTCTCACTTGCGGTTTCGTGGAGCAGATAGACCTGGACAAGAGCGACGACGAGTTGACGCAGGACGTGGAGCGCATAGTATGCACGGCCGAGGTGGAGCGCGAGAAGATGCCCTACCCTACCGACGGACTCGTTTTCAAGTTTGACAATTACGATTATTACGATCGCATCGGACAGACCGACCATGACGCAAAGTATAACTGCGCGTTTAAGTTTCGTCCCGTATTCAAGGCTGTTACCACATATCGCGGACATTATACCACTATAGGCGAAAAGACTGGCAAGGTGACGTATGTAGCCGACTTTGACGAGGTGGAAATGAACGGACACCGTTTTTCTCATGCCAACTGTGGCAGCGAGAAGACCTTCAACCAGAAAGCCCTTGTGCCGGGCTGCAAGATAGAGGTTAGCCTGCACGGCGATGTTATCGTGTGCGTGGATGGCAAGGTGGAGGAAGAACCTATGGAAATTGTTCATCATCCGGAGCCTTGCGTTATAGAACCTGAGATAAATCAGAGTCAGGAGCAGGAAGCAGAACCGGAACCTATACCCCAGCCGAAGCCGAAGCGCAAGCGTAACTATCCGCAGGTAGGCGAGCCGACGCTACGAGAGGAACGCGAGGACACGTCGGAAAGTGAAGACAAGGGCATGAGCGTGAAGACAGTGTTGGCGGGTGTGCTGGCAGTGCTGCTGGCTGTGTCAACGGGAGTCGTGATGCTGGCGTTTGCGGGTGCTGCGGTGTTCTTAATGCCGATGATCGGCGGAATGCGAGAGTGAGTGTTGAATTTTGAATGTTGAATGTTGAATTGTCGGCTTTGCCGATTTTGAATTATTCAATTTTGAATTTTATTTTGACTACTTAATTATGACAGTAGAAGAGTATTTTAATCATTTGAAGGTTATTACTGAAAACGCTGGAGCAGACAAGACTGGCGTAAAGATTGAGACTGAGGACGGATATTGCATCAGTATATCTGTAACAAAGAAACAAAATAAAAAATAAATCATTATGAAAAACCAGAAATTCGAGATCCGCATTGCCGTAGGTGGCGATGACGAAAAAATGGGAGTGGACGTGGAAGTATGGAAGGACGGGAAACCCTCTGATTTTAGATTGCTTGAGGGTGATAACCTGCGACTCGCATACGAGAGTTTAAAGTATGCAACGGGTGTCGTTGCACGGTTATATCTTGAACAATTGCATGAGGAGGGAAAGATTGATGACGAGCAATATAAGAAACTTCATACGAAATAATATATCTCACGGTATTTTATTAACAATTTAAAACTTTATAGAATTATGGCAGAAACAGAGAAATTTTCAAAGAGTCAGATTGCAACATTGAAGCACATCCAGAAGAAAGGTTTTGCGGGGTATCGACGTGTAGACGGAAAGCCAGCGTGTCCGGAACTGGAGGAACTTGTGGAAGCGGGGTATCTTGAGAAGTGGTTTCAGAGCATGTTCGGTGAGGACGTGTACAAGCTGACGGAGAAGGGCGAAAACCTGGTAAGGTCGCTTGTAGGATAAAATCCGGTAAAACGGTTGAATCCGATGTTAAAGAAATATCGGGTTCATCCGTTTCTTCTGATGACTGGCGTGTGGACATAACTGTAAATGACGAATGGGAATAGGTTTATACTTTCGTACTAAGATATTTCCTTATTTAAGTACTTTTATACTTCCGTATTTTCATATATACCTATGTACGTTTATACGTAAGTACTAACGTATTTATCTACTTATTTATATATTTACTTATTTATGTTTTTATTTATCTACATAGATAGGTAAGTAAGTAGATAGATACGTTGATAATTATTTACGTAGATAGATAAATATTTAGGCTGAAAAAGTTTGGATATATGAATTATAATTCTTAAATTTGCAACGTGATACAAAGATACTCACGTATTTACGTATTCATATACGTTCGTACTTTTATACGTTCGTAGGTTCGTGGATATTTAGATATGTTCGTACTTATGTATTTAGATAGATATTATTAACATTTAAATACTTAAAGAATATGGAAAGACTCAGAGAAGTTCTCGCCATTGTGAACGACAAAGGCGGAGTAGGTAAGAGCACAACAGCTCACAACTTGGCTTGTGGATTGATCAAGTTGAACCCAGAAACCAGAGTACTGATTATCGACCTTGATGCTCAGGTGGCTAACGTGTCGTTGTTGTGCGGTTGGCGCGAGCGTGAGGACAAGCACGGCACTATGTACGAGGCGATGGTTAACAAGACAGCCATGCCCGTGTACCAGGTGAGTGTTGACGAGCAGGACTATCATGGCAACTTGTATATTGCACCATCATCGGAGGATATGTTGAGTGTGGAGCCCTTCCTGCTGCGTGAGCTTAATCCTTTGAAGGTGTTACAGAAGCTGTTTGCTATCCCAGTTACTCTGACCGAGGAGCAGGGCGGGGAGCAGAGTGTGATAGAAGCCTTCGACTATATCATCATCGACTGCCCTCCAGCCATGAACCTTGTCACGAAGAACGCCATGTCGGTGGCTACCGGCATTATCATCCCCATGCAGCTTGAGGCATTGCCTACGTTCGGTTCGTCGAGTGTGATACGTTGGGCAGAGGAGGTGAAGGCTGAGATTAACCCTAACCTTGAACTTCGCGGACTACTGAAAGTTATGGTTGATAAGCGAACCAAGGCGAGTGCCGGATTCTCGCAGCATATCGACGATGAATATGGAGAGTATGTGTTCAAGACCGAGATACCGCGTCGCACAAAGATTGTGGAAGCCCAGGCGATGATGCAGGACATCTTTACGTATGCACCCGAATGTGATGCTGCAAAGAGCTATGAGGCTTTTGCGCAAGAGATTGTTGATACTTATACTGAGGATTAAAATATTAGGGAATATGGGAAAGTCATTTGTGTTTGGTAAGACTAAGGTAGCCAAGACTTCAGAAGAGATAAGAGAGAACACATCTGCAACATCTAAACCGGAAGACGAGAACAAGCAGGACGAAACAACATCCGTAATAGAAACATCCAACACTCAACAAGAAGACTCAAAACCTTCTGTTTCTCTTGAAAGTAAGGATCAGAAGACTGAAGCCACAAACAAGCCTGTGACAGCGACAAAAAATCGCAAGAGCAAGAACACGGCAAGTCGCTTTGCATTGAACGGAGTGAAGACCGAGAACGGCATTGTTGTGAATGTGCCGATGGACGACTACATGCAGCTTATGATGCTGAAGATACAGACAGGTCGTACGCTGAAGGATCTTGCGCTACAGGCAATACATGAGTTTGTAGATAGAAACAAGTAAGGTAAAATCCTACTAAAGTTTTTTACCTCAAGGTGTGCGAGGTAAACAAAAACGTAGGTTTAGACTTTAAGGTACAAACCTACGTTTTTGTTTACGAAGTCACTACAAAAGTGAGCCGAAGTCACTACAAAACTGTGCTGAAGTCACTACAAAAGTGAGCCGAAGTCACTACAAAAGTGTGCTCTTTTGGCGTGTAAGAGACTGATAATCAGCTATAATTTCGTGTCGGAATATAGAATATAAGAATATAGATGATTCTATAGTAATTTATAAATTATAGAAAAAATAAAAAAATCACCGATTCTTCTATATTCTATATTCTATATTACCGAAAGACTAAGAGAAAGAAAATCAATAAGTTAGGAGACAAAAGAGCACACTTTTGTAGTGAAAACAGCACATAAATGTAGTGACTTCAGCACAAAAATGTAGTGACTTCGGCACACTTTTGTAGTGACTTACAGGTTACGACTCTAAAAAAGCATGGTATGGAAGACAATAAGCAGATAATAAAGAAATATATCAACACCCCCTTTGCCTATGCCAGAGCACAGAAAGGATTGACTTTGCTCCAGCAGAACATCATGGTAAAGGTGGTTGAACATCTACAGGTGTATATAGGCAAGTACTTTAAAAATCCTGTATTGCAAGGTTCCAAGGAAGACCCTAAGCCTATGATGACGCGCGAGGATAGGGATAATTTGCCTCCTGTGCGCATAGAACTGAGTGAGCTGGGTGTATCTTCCTGTTCGTATAGTAGAGTGCGTGAGGCGTTAAAAGAAGTGTTAAACGTGCAGTTAGAGAAGAACACGTTTGACGATGAAGGAAAACCTGTAAAACGTTTAATACAGATATTCTCGAAGATAGACACACCTGTTACCGACAAAGGGACACAGGTGAGGATGAAGTTAGGCGAGGATGATGAACTGACTGACGTACAGGTGGACCGTACACGAGGATATGTAGACATCTACCTGAATACGGATATGGTCTTTGAAATGTTCGACATGAATCTCGGCTACGTATCGCATCCAAAAGACATAGCACGTATAGGCAAGGTTGACAACATGCCGTTGATGTATTATCTTGTCAGACATAAGATGAAGAACTTCGATCTGTCTAAGGTGGAGATAACCCCTTTTGAAATACGCGACTATCTGGGACTTATAAAGCGTGATGCTGATGGTAACGTGACTGACGTAAAATATCCCCGTTATAGTATGTTTAAATCGCGCATAATAAAAACAGCTCTTGACGATATAAAGCGTGCTTGTGATGCGGGGCAGATAGATTTCTATTTCGACATAAAAAAAGAGGTGCGTCCACGAGGTAAGACAAGGGGAGAACCGAGTTATATAGAGTTTGTGAAGGTGGCGGATAAGAAGAAAGCAAAGCAAGACCACCGTAAGGCTTCAGAAAAGCGACTGTGCAATACGTTGTGCGAAATATATCCTACGCTCGACGAGAAGCGTATGATGGATATATTCAAGAAAGTTCCCGAAAAACTTTGGGACGACTTTAAGACGTATGCCTATAATGTTGTGCCAAAGGCAGTGGAGCAGCCGCATAGATGGAACGGTACGATGGAAGAGTTTGTGTTCTATATCATGGGGCAGTGGATAAAGCAGCATAGTGCGAAGCTGGGACAACAGCAGCAGACTTTTAACTTTGTCGAAGCTGAGGAAATAAAACCGGGAGAAAAGGAATGGCAGCAGTTTTTGTGCTTGATAGACAAAGACCTTGCAGCCGATTTGCGGAAAGCTCAGTTCTTGTCGTTTGATGGTACGTACCTTCTTTTAGGAGTACCGAATAAAGCTCTACCTACAATGATAGAGGAGCACTTAAATGATATTGCCGTTTTAAATCATACTGAAAAATGTTCGGCAAAAGTATTCGGCAAGATATTATCTCTGAAATATAAGATTGTAAAACAATAAACATTCACACCGCTTACCCTTCCCAAGGGTAGGCGGTGTTTTATTTTGTCCTGTTGGTCTCAGCGACTTTTTCTAATTTTGTACGCAGAAACCAACAAGACATATATATGGGAAGAATCAGAAACATTATGTTATGGCTTCTGGCTGTAATAATGCTCATGGGATGTGCTGCATCACGGAAGACGGAAGGCAGCAAGAGCGAGGAACGAAGGGACAGTACGGTGGCAGTCACTACGGATAGCGTCAGGAAGTCGGACGTGAAGACCGACAGCACCGTGTCTATTGCCACAGACGAGAGTTGCACGTCCGGCACCACGAGCGAGAAGGGTAGGGGAGAGGAGACCATCCAGGAGCGAGTGACCGAGAGCACGGATGCTCAAGGCAACAAGACCACCACCACTGACCGCACCATCCACCGTAAGGGTGACTATGAGCGCAATAGTTCTTACGAGGAACATTTCAAGCATCTGGAATCGACCATATCACGTATGCAGCATACGATAGATAGCCTTGTGTTGAGCAATAGGCTGAATGTCGGCACCCACTGGGCAAAGAAGGACAGCACGAATGTGACAAAGGAGAAGAACACAAAAGAGATAAAAGACACTTCTTTTGAAGACTTCATGTGGAAAGCCATGAAGGAACTTGCTTTCTGGGCATTTGTATTATTATATATCTTAGGATTTTTATCATGGCTAAAAGACAAGACAGGCAAATGGTTGAAATAACCGAGCAGCCGGAAGTCACCTTGCAAGACTTTGTGATTCCTGCCAAGATAGAGGCTTTCTGTGAGAAATACAAGCCGCTCGACCATTGGCGTGAAGATTGCGACATTTTTACCGACTATCAGCTTCGCTCGTACTTCAAGGCTGTGGTGTGTCCGTTGGGCGACCCGCTGGCATTGTACCTACAGGAGTTGGCTGTGAGAGGCTTTAAGATGAAGGACGATGAATGCGGCGAGCCAGTCATCTACGCTGCGCTAAGGTGAATTTTGAATTTTGAGTTTTGAGTTTTGAATTGTGCGCGTAGCGCATTTTGAATTAAACAATTTTGATTTAAGAATTGGAAAATTCACAACTCAAAATTCAAAATTCAAAATTCATCAATTCAAAATCGCCCACGGCGATAATTCAAAACTCAAAAATCAAAACTCAAAATTCGAATATGAAGAAACCTCATTATTTTTACAAGATTTCGGCTACATCTAATGTTGGCCGAGACATTCAGGCGTTTATGCACCGTTGTCAGGAAGCCGAAGAAAAGGCACGTGAGTGGGCAGAAAAACAAGGCGCGAGCAGTTATTACGAGTCACCTGAAGGTATGGCAGGTGGAGTGGGAGCCGTGGAGTTTGCCGACACCACCGGACGTGACGGATGGGATAAGGAAGTGTCGCCCGACGGACGTGTGTTCTTCTTCCCAATCGAAGGCACCGACTTGGAGAAAGAGATGAATGCCCTACCAGTCGTGAGTGAGGCAGAGCTGTTCGGTATACTCAACCTACAGCCGAAGCGCACGAAAGACAATCTGCCATTGCCTATGACCTTCGGCAACAGCACCCCCATCGTGTTTCTGCATCAAGGTTTCTGGTATGCCGATGTTCCGTATGTAAGCGTCGACATGACGCTAACGAAGATAGAGGAAAAAGAGTTTTATCGTCGCAAGATGGCAGCGATAAACGAACAGAAATAAGTAGTAGATCATAAGTGGTTAATAATTAGGTTTTAGTTTAGATTTGTTTTTTTTGCGTTACCCGTCCGTGAGGATAGGTAACGCTTTTTGCTTATACGTTAGTCTTGTGTAGGATGGTCGGCAACCATATAATCCTCGTCTAATTTCATGTTGTTGTATCGTTTCGCTTCGTTGAGCATACGAGTGAGGTCGGCTATTTGCTTTTGCTGTTCGGCAATAATATCGAGTAGCCGGCGCTGTTGCTCTATGTGCTCATTTTCTAACTTTACGATAGCCGCAAGATTCGCGTCGCTGATATTGTTGGCTGGTGTTGCCGACTCTTGCACATCTTCCGTCTCTCTCTTTTTTGCCACAACACCTGGCACCACCGATGGGGTAATCTGTATGTCCAGAGGGTTGAGCATAGAACGTTCTCCGTGCTGACGTTCGTCCGTACTGCTTGCGTAGCCTTGTGCTGGTTCGAGAATATCATTTTGCGTAGGCATACCAGGCACAACGGCACCGTCTGCGCCGGCATCTGCATCACGAAAGAAGGCAGAGAGTGGAATCTGATAAGCGTTGCAGAGTCGGAGCATACTAAGGACAGGCATTGGTCCTTCGCATCTAACCCACGCCTTAAACCGATTGTTAGACTTGGCTCCGAGGGCTTGCAGAATCTCGCCTTTTGGTATCTCAGGGTTGGCTTCGAGCCATTCGCTTAAAAAAGAGAAATTGTACTGGTACTTCATAATGATAAGTGTTAATGTGAAATCTTTAAGTATTAAAAAATGCAAAACTATTGATTTAATCAATAGTAAGAGTTGATAATTTCAATTTTAAGAATTATATTTGTGTCAAATTTAAGAAATAAGAATTAGATGACCAAGGAAATCGTTGAAAAAATCACTAAATCATGCACGCCGCTGCGGACGGATGATTTGACCGTTGAGGACAAAAAGAATCTGTATGTTGCATTGGCTAAGAAGGGCTTTACGCTCGCCACTTTCTACCTCCGTTTCTTCCAGAAAGGATTTTCAGAATGGGAGATAGAAGGTATTGACGAGTGTAAACGTCAATTTTTACTATTGTCGGATGTGTCACATTCATTGTTGGAATATGTGGACGAGAATGATTCGCAGATGGTGAAGGGCAATAAGGGGTATCTATACACCTTGGCGCAGAGCAATGAGCCTGGAGTTTTCTATTCTTGTCTCAAGCGAGTGAACGCTGGTTTGTGCAACAAGTTTATCGCTTATATGAACGAGCGGGGAATGAGTGCCGCCACCGTGATAAAGCGTTTCACAATGGAGAATTGGAAACCGTGGGAGCAGGAAGGCATACGCAATCTTCTCACTTCTTATTTTATCGACGAATAACTATAATACTTTATATATGCTTGACATTACGCTTGACTTTGAAACTTGCTCGCTTTGCCCTACAGCAGCAGTCATGTCTATTGGTGCTGTAGCATGGAGGCGAGATAGTGAGAAAACTCCTTTTTATAATCTGAAAGACGGAGCGCAAGACCCTTCCAGCGTTTTTTCTTGCCACATAGATCTCCGTAGTATGTTTGTCAACAACTTCACCTTCGATGGTAAGACTGCGGAATGGTGGGGAACTAAGAGCGATAAGGCCAAAGCTTCGTTGCTGAGTAACGACAGCTATGAGTTGCCGTGCCGACCTATTGAGGTAGCCGTGAAGGATCTGTTTGGGTGGATGGAGGATTTCAAGACAGAGCAAGGCAACCAGGACGTTTGTCTTTGGGCACAGGGTTCTGACTTTGACATTGCTATCTTGCGTAATATCTGCTATAAGTTTGGCATAGAAGTTCCCGTGCATTATACCAACTTCCGCGACCATCGCACGTTTATCTACGAGGCGGCTCGATTGATATATAATGCCCGTGGAGAGTTCTATCATCCGAGCAATGCATACGACCTTGTGGATGATTTTAAAGACATAGACAAAGGTGCGGAGCACGACCCTGTGTTCGACTGCAAGCGCAGCATATATTCAACGTGGCAGATGATGAAGAAATTGGCTCATCTGAAATATCCGGAGGAATAATGCCTAACTACGAGTATCTGAACTATCCCTATATTCCCAACCGTCAGAACAAGAGACAAGGACGACCTACGCATCGGGAGTATCTGCACCGCATAGCCTATACTGAAATGGTGCGCGACTATGACGGCGACAACAAAGTGTTGCTCTTTCATGCGCCATTCGCCTTAGTGAAGGATGTGTGTCAAAAGTTGTTTACGATGATGCAGGGCAATGTAGGGAATATAATAGTAAGGAATGAGCATTCCTGCCGAGTGAGAAATGGCAAATGCTATTGGCGTGTGGCTGTGGAGATAATCGGTCTTAACGAGAGCTTCATTTCGTTCAAGGAGTTCGTGCTGATGTTGATTAGCTGCATGAAAAACTTGGCTAACTGCACCATCCGACACTTCCGCACGGAGACATTTCTGAACTTATAGTAAATAACAAATGTAAAACAAAAAGAATAAAGGACAGCACGACGATGGAGGTAGCGGTAACGCCCTCCTATAAGTAAGCTTCGCCAGTAATAAGGAACTGAAGGCCTCGGAGACTGAGCAAGGCTTAAAGAAGTTTGGCACATCGCCGGCTGTCCTTTTTAAACAATAACGGCAATTATGTTCTTTCACCCAATATTAAACCGCCTTGCCAACATCGACCTGCACCTTCTCGTGAAGCCTGCCAACGAGCAGCGCATCGAGGGCCAGACCGCGTGCTTCTGTCCTATCTGCAAGAATGGGCAGGCCCCGGATGCCGATGTCAAGCAGACGCCTCATTTCATTATCTACGAGAATGAACGAGGTGGACTGTATGACGGCAATGGCGTTGACGGCAATCGTCTGTCTGAGCATGGCGCTGTAAAATGGAAATGCACCCGGACTGGCAAGACCGGCTACGGAGCTGTTGAATTGTATGCAGCGGAGATGAATCTTCCTATGCACGGATATAGTCTTCAGCGCATCTGCCAAAGACTTGTAAGGGATGTGTTTGGCGATACCGACGAGGTGCGCCGTGCCTTCCCCGAAGTGTTTGCCAAGATGGACTACCGTACCCAGGCACAGCAGACCATCGAGACATTCTCTTTCATGCCGAAGACCGACTTCTCGCCACAAGAACTTGCAGCCCTTGGGTGTGAGGTGACGCTCGACAAAGGATTGCCTCGCTTCGGCTTTGGCAGTACGTTTACGCCCGACATGCTCAATAAGGACTTCCGTATCTATTCCCTTCTGAGCGTAACGCTGCCCGACGTGATACGCGACGGTCAGCATGTGAGCGAGATTATTCATGGCACACCTTGGAATCCCTTGTTCGTATGCTTTGCCTCGCAGGAGATAGGTCCGCAAAACTCATACGGATGTTTCTTCCGTCCGGCAATGGCTGGCAGTGAACCGATAGTGTTTTCTACCGCCGAGGAACATGGCGTGAGGAAGGTGAGCAAGTGGCTCATGGGCGACAACGTGTTTGTTCATGCGATGGATAATCGCAAGAGCGACAATACAGCTGTTCATGCTGCCATCGCCAAGTACGCCCCCGAAGAAAAATATACCGAGACCAAGGAGGTTTGGGAGGAGAACGAGACTAAGGATGGAGTATTGAAAGGTACGTTCAAGAAGGTGGACGTAAAAATTCCTACCGCCGAGATAAAGGCTCGCAACATCGTCTTTTGTCGTACACCCGAAGACGCATTGAGTGTGTATTATGCCATGCGTTCTTTGCGCCTTGACAAGGCGGAAGACCAGCACTTCCAAGACTTCTGTTGGTATCACGTGGCGTTCTCCATCGGACGGAGAAACTTCTGGTATATAGAGTGCGGCGAATGGAAGCCGGAGAAACTTGATTTTAGCGGCGTACAATATCAGAAGATGAACCGCTTTGCCGAGCGTGTTATTATTCTCTATCCGAATGACATTGCCTCACAGCGTGATTGCGGAGCTATATGCACCAAGTTCAGCTCATTGTATTATGCAATGCTGCCAGAAGGTTTCCGATCGCGTTACTGCCGACGCTGGCAATGGCTGTATGGCTGCTCTCCCCGAAGCGTGCGCGACTATCTGCTGACGTACACCATGAATGCGGAAGAGAACTTCCAGTTTGACCATGATGTTCGTCTGCCGCTTTACTCCAGCTTGCGTGGAGTAAGCAACACAGAGCCGTTTGATATAGAATGGCCGCGTGACCCAAGAAGCGGCAAGCCAAAGCCACCTACCTGCAAGGTGTCGCCAACGCGATTGTGGCTCTTTATGACGGCACGCGGATATTACCGCATGATAGATCCCGAGAGCACCGACCTCGTAGGAAAATATATCCACCTGAACAAATGCTTCGTGGAGTATATTGACGTAAAGAGCATCATTCAGGCAGCAAAGACATTACTGTTAAAATACACAAAACAGGCATGGCGGCATAGCGACAACGAGCGACGCTTGATGTCCGACTGTGCCAATATGGTGGATAAGACCTTCACGGAGAAGTCTGCCGGAGGTTTGCAGAGTATGGTGATTAACTTTGCCGATGCCTTCGATGCAAAGACGGAGTACTTCTACTTCAACAATGTGGCACTGAAGATAACGCCCGACAGCATCCGCACGGTGTCGTATGACGACATCAACTTCTTTATCCCCTCGCTTGCCAAGAAGCCGTATGACTTCACGATGCGGGTGTTCAAGACACCGTTCACCATCACCGAGCGTCAGGAATACCGCGACCGACTGGAAGCGATTGACAAGAAGGAGAAGATGCAGAATGAGGACGGGTCGCCAGTGTTCACTACCACCGAGATAGGTCAGATGAAGGCCGACCTCGACGAGTGGGCGCAAACCTATCGTTGGGATGTCAACTGGCAGGGAAAACAAGAAAAAGACCTTTGGCCTATCTTGCGTATCGTGCGTGGTTGCTCCAATGTTCTCTGGGAGCGAGAGCAAGAAGCGCAGCGCAATAAGGAAGAATTGACGGAATTGGAGAAAGCCGTTATCGGTGCTCATTTCGTCAATATGATTTCAGGCATTGGCCGTTTGTGTTATCGTTCCAACAAAGGCATGATGCCAGTCTGTCCGTACTTTCTTGAAGACGATATTCCTGACGAAAAACAGGCTACTGGAGGTTCGGGCAAGTCTATCATTGTAAAATTGATAGTCGGCAGTGCTGTGAACGTGCTCGACATTGATATGAAGCGCATGGAGCATATTACCGATGCGAGGTTTGTGTTGGGCAATCTACTCAGCGAACCATTCAAGTATAGGGTTCTACACTGGGAGGATAAGCAAAAAGGATTCCCAATGAAGTACTTCTACAATATGGTTACTACAGGACTGACGGTAGAAAAGAAAAGCGTAGATCAGGAACTTGTCCCACTAAAAGATGCCCCTAAACATGTCATCACCTGCAACTATCCTTTGTCGGACGATGACGACTCAACAGTAGGACGTTTCCCTCTCGTCAGCTTCTCAAATCGTTTTGCCAGAGCCAATCCGCAGAAGCGCAAAGCAGCACGTCTGATGTCGGCGTTGATGAAGAACTTCAGCGACAAGCCGGAAGAAATAGATGACACCGACCGCAACCAAGCCATTTACATCTGTGCTTTGGCAGTGCAGTTCCTGATGCGCTACCACTCCTTTGCCATTGCACCGCAAGGCAATGTGCGTCGCCGCCAGATGGTGCAGAAGCTCACCGAGAGCATTGTCCGCTACTTCGAGTGGTTCTTCTCTCGCAACGAGGTTTACGGAGTGCCGATATGTACGGACGATATGTTCAACGAGTTCATGCGCGATTGGGCTGATGCTTCCGAGGGTAAGAGCAAGGAGTATAGCCGTGCTACCTTCAAGAAGAAGATATACGACTATTGCGAAAACATGTCGATAGCGTGCAATCCTAAGCATCTCTTCGAGAACGAGAGTGACAAGCAGCGCAAATGCTTTAAGCTCCAGGCATGGGTTACGCAGGAATACTTCACCGGGCGTGAGTGGGAGAATGACAATACCATCGAGCCGAAGTTTATCCGCTACATGCAGACTTCCAAGCACGTCTTCTTCTTCTTCCGTCCTGGCAAGGATGCGATACCGAAGGATTACCGAGAGCTCAAACGCATAGCAAAAGCCTTTGCCGAACAGCCTGACCCGCTACCATACCGTGACGATGATGGCAACATCGTGCAGCTCACCGACGAGGAGAAAGAACGGTGGGAGAACAACAAGACGCGCAAGCAGGGCAGGCGAATGTCGGCACCTGCGGCAACGAATAACACAACGGCAAGTGTTCCAGATATAAACGAGGAGGATATGCCGTTCTAAGAATAAACAAAAACAAGGATGTAACATTTTTAATTTATTATAGATTATGGAAAAAATAATTTTACGAAAGGACTACAAGACAAGAGTAGTGCCAGTTGAAGAATCGATTGGTCATTATTTGGCAAAAAGAGCAGTCCGCACATGGACAGAGGATTTTATAGACGAAGACACTAAGGAAACGGTAAAAATCGACCGTTGTAAGGTGTTACTTGATCGAGGAAAACTCATCACCTACGAGTTGGCTAACGGACTGAAAAAGGATGGCGTTAATGAGGTTGAAATCTCCGACTGTCCTTTCCGTGCGGAAGAGCAAACAGACTTTAATTCTCTCGCTCACGTGAAAGTGACTGTTCGTAGTAGCAATAACGAGAATGCTGTGCTTATTGTACGTAGCGACTCTCTGCGTGGAGCACAAGATTGCGCTATTGACTATGCGGAGGGAGCTGTAAACAAGATTTTTGACTCTCCAGACGCAAGCTATGTGTATATCACAAAGTCAGAGATAATCGGAAAGTTCCATTTTATCGGTCGTACAAATGCCGACATTGAGGAGGAAGAAGAGCAGCTGAAAAAAGACCCTGATGCGCTCGTAAAAGAGCCGTTCAAGGTAAAGGCCAACTTTATAGATACAGATGTTTTCGACCCTGAAGACCGATTTCATTATGGAGTACATAAAAACGATATGTTTGTTGTGTGGGCATACGACGTAGTGACAGCTAAAAATATCGTTTTTGATTATCTCAAGCATAAGTTCCATACCGTATATAACGACCGAGAGACTTTGCGTATTGTGGGCGCTACACAGTTCTATGCACATACCTATGTTCCTGCTGAGTACTGCAATGAGTACATCAAAGATGAAAAGAAAAGGCTTCCAGTAGAAGAGTAAAATTATTGGTTATGCGAACATTCACCCCCCCAAGTGCGAAAACTGCATTTCTTACGACCACATAAAATGTAGTTGCAGAGAGCAGAGTTCTCCGCTGTTTGGCGGCAACATCAGTCCGCTGCACCTCGCTTGTTGTAGTTTTATCGGGCTTTCAAAGGTGTATGCGCCGAAGAACCGTGTGAAGAAATGGTACAAGGTGCACACGATGGATGATATGGACGATAGCAGAGCGAGGTTGTATTAAATTTTTAAAATACAAAGACATGATTTATACTGATATTGCAACGCTTGAAAGATTAAGACTTCAAAGTGAATTGAGTCTTCACGGTCCTAAATATTATGGGCAAGCTCTTCAAAACTCAAAACGAAATTCTCAAAAAAGTAGAGATAAAAAACGTAGGGCAAAAAAACGGAAATGAAGCGAGTAAACAAATACTGTCCTTTTAGTATTGAATAGCTGGACGGATTTCGTGCAATGCTATACAATGTGAATACCTCATTCCGTTGTTGTAATGCGGCTCCTGTAGATTGGGCTGCGGGATGGCAGAGAAATGAGATACGAGAAAGAAGTAAACATAAATAAACAAATAAAACAGTAAACAAATGGCAAGCTACAATGGTAATATCGACCTGCTCTCTCTTAACGGTGCGCAGGTGTTCAAGGGTATTGATAAGAACAATCCCGAGCGAGTGTATGTCTGCGTTCCGGCAGACTTGAACGAAATCAAAGTGGAGCAGCATCCGCAGAATCCCGACCGCACACTGGCTAAGATGCGCGTAAACATCTGGCCTCTGAATGAGAACTATAAAAACACAGTGCGTCGTTCGGCAATGGAGCGTGGCGACACAAACGTTACTGTTCCAACACATGAAATGCAGATGTCTTTCTCTGTAGATTTCGTCAAGGTAGCGGTAAAGAAATACCCTAAGCTTGTGGAGCAGGTGAAGGAGGCAAACAAGGAACGTGACCCTGACATCGTGAGCCAAGACCCAACCGACGAGAAAACCCACCTCTTTAAGGCTATCCGTCAGCGTCTGAACAAGCGTCTGGCTATGCTCTATCAGCCACAGCCCCCACAGCAGCCTTCACCTTACGCTACACCGAATGTAGGCGTGGCAGGTGCAGCCACCGGCTATGTGGCACCGGCAGAAGCAAGCGGCGTAGACCTCGGCGGTTATAATCCGGCTGAAGACGAGGATTTGCCGTTCTAAGAGTTTTGAATTTTGAGTTTTGAGTTTTGAATTATCGGCTATGCCGATTTTGAATTAATCAGTTTTGATTTAAGAATTGCTAAGTTGAATTTCAAGACTCAAAAACTCAAAAAGCCAATGGCAACAATTCAAAACTCAAAAATGAATAACTCAAAATCGGCATAGCCGATAATTCAAAATTCAAAACTCAAAATCCAAAACTCATGAAGTTACAAGCCCAATCATCCCGCGCCCTGCACGCTGCCCTCAACAAGTCGGCAAAGTGTATCGGCTCCAAGAATACAATAGCCATTCTCGACAACGTGCTGCTGACACGCAACGAAGGCGGTCAGTTCTTCCTTACATCATCCACCACCGAAGCGCAGCTCACTATCCTTGCACCACTCACTTTGTGTGGCGGCAAGTTCGACAAGCCGATAGTGTTGCCCATCAAGATGCTCAGTTCGCTGTTAGGTACTTTGCCCGACTGTGTTGTTACGCTTGATGTAGTGGAAGACGGTCAGACGTTCACCGTAGAGTATTGCACCGGCAGTGGCGACAGCGTTAAGTCGGGCAAGGCAAGCATGGTGTATTTCTCAGGCGAGGACTATCCGCAGATGGTGCTGCCCAATAGCGAGAAATCGACAATCATATGTCTGCCTGGTCAGTTGTTCCGTTCCGTGATAGACTCTACCGACAAGTTCGTGCAGATAGACGAGCTTCGCCCTACGCTTTCCTGTCTGTGTGTCGACATTGCCGACGACCGTTCGGAAGTAATTTTTGCAGCCACCGACGGACACATCCTTACCAAGATAACGCACAATAACGACCCGCAGAAGGGAGGTAGCGGCTTCTTCCGTAAAGGCGAACCTTGCAAGACGCTTATCCACCGCAACTACTTCCGCACATTGTCCGCCTTCGATGGATGCGAAGACATCAGCATCGAGAACGACGGCCACACCATACGCTTCTCGTCGGGCGACACCGAACTTATCTGCAAACACATGGAAGGCAGATACCCTAATTACGGTAGCGTGATTCCGAAGTCAAACCCCTACTATGTTGTGTTCAACAAGAAGGAAATGATAGACATCCTGCGTCGCGTCAGTCTGTTCTCAAGCAGCGCAAGTAATTTGGTAAAGATAGAGAAGAACGGCATGTTCATCAACGTGTCGGCAAGCGATGTAGACTTTGCCATGTCGGGCGAAGACCAGGTGTTCATATCCAACTCGGAATGTCCCGATAATTTCTTCATCGGACTAAAGTCAACAGCACTCCAAACCTGTATCAACCCTATCCCCTCAGACACCATCCGTATGCAGTTGCTTGACAGTACACACGCCGTGGTACTCACCGCCGACGAACCGGCACCCAAGGTTATGACACTGGCAATGCCAATGATGATGAATGATTAATTTTGAGTTTTGGATTTTGAGTTTTGAATTATCGCCTTTGGCGATTAGGAATTGTTCAATGTTGATTTGAGAATTGCTAATTCAAAATTCAAAATTCGTAACTCAAAATTGGATAATTCAAAATGCGCTTTGCGCATAATTCAAAATTCAAAACTCAAAATTCATATATGGACGATACTCTCCTCTTCATTCCGCCTTGCTGCGTAGACAATAAGCTGCCCAAGGCGGTCAACCAGGCACCCCACCGTCAGCTCACGTTTTACACTCATGGCGACGTGACAGCGGAGAAATTCTATAAGGCAGTGAGTCACCTTGTGATAGACTCTCACGTCATGGTGCTCACCATGCCTTCGCCTAAACAAGAGACATTCATGTTTCTTGAGCAATGCTTTGAGCGAGGATGGATAACCCACCTCGTGCTATCCACCTATCGCTCGTGCGACTCGCTCATAGCAAAACACCTTGGCGATTACGCCGACCGCATCATCTATGCGCAAAGCGACGACGTGAGCGACCTGAGCAGTCACATGGTGCTCTACAATAAGGATAGAGCTCTAACACTTAGTGGACCGATGTACGACCGTCCGCAGACCGATGTGCGACTGGCTGCATACACGCTCGTGTTCCACCCATCCCACCTACTCAACTCCACAGCCGACTGGGGTAACTCGCTCCGCAATATCCTCTTCCCCGACGTGTTGCGTCAGCGTAAGAAGATTTTTGCCGGAGGCGTAAAACTGATAAAGGATAAGGTAATAGACAGGTTCATACACCTTGAGTTTCCGCCCTTACGAGAGTGTTGAGTTTTGAATTGTCGCCGTTGGCGATTTTGAATTGTTCAATTTTGAATTGAGAATTAAAAGAAAATCAAAAGTCAAAGGGTGTAAAGCCAACAGTTCAAAACTCAAAATTCAATAACTCAAAATGCGCGTAGCGCACAATTCAAAACTCAAAACTCAAAATTCAAAAATGAAGAAACCAACCCAATCCTATACCGAGCTTCGTCGATATATGGAGAAATGGCAATGGGATGACCCTCGCACGGGACAACGTGTCACGGGCTTCAATCCTCCGCAGACAGCCAGGAACGTGCAGCGTATGCCGTTCTATATCAAGTTCCTTACCAAGAGCGGACATGTAGACGCAGGTATGTGTGTCTGCCTTGCTGTAGACACTGACCGTCATCAGCGCAAGGTGCAGTTCGTGGTGAGTGGTGAGATAAGGGTTGTGAATGACATACTTGTGCTTGAAGTAGACGGCACGAGATTCATAACACACTAAAAAGTACATTTTTGTTTTTTTATTATTTGAAGATTTCAAATTCATGGTACAAATATAGTTTAGCGAAACTATAGGCAATTTTCAACAATCTTCGGTTCGTGAGAATGGAAGATTTTTTCAACTGATTTACAAACTTAAAATAAAATATATATGTGGAATCCTTTTAAAAGAAACAAGCAAGACAAGTTGCAAGAGTTGCGCGACTTAGCTACCATTACGTCCATTCTCAATGAGTTTGAACGTCACGGACTTATTCATTGGCAGCGTCGAGATAAGATACTTGTCATTGAAGAATCTCTGGTAAAATTGAAATTAGCTGAAGGAAGAAGCGGCTTTTTGAAGTTCCTTAACCAGGTGGCTATGTGGCAGAACAATAATATCGCTCAAGAAGCCTACGAGGCTCACCGTCTGAAGGTGGAGACCGAAGCTGTGCGTAAGGCGCAGGCTCAGTTTGCCATGCTCACCAAGGAAGACCTTCAGCGTATTCGTCAGAACGCTCGTGAGCAGATGCCAATAATCCCACTTGAACAGCTCAAGTTTATCAAGGAATTTGACATCTTCGTTGTGCGAGCCGATGCACCCTCAATTCAAGACGCTACTAAAGAAGACGGTCATCTGCTGGCTCTTGGACATTTCGATGGCGAGAAGGTGGAAATGGCTATGTACGAGGATATAAAATACATATTGTATGATAGATCTGAGTCTTGACCGTCACGACTTTGTTGCAGCCGTTGAAGGATTCGCTCATGGCTCGCACCTTCGTCAGCATGTGTGGCGTGAGATTGTATTCCGCAACATTCCGCAGATGACCGATGATGATATGGATTTCTTTTGGTACATCTTCCGCCGGAATGTATGGACGTGCTACTTCTATGAGATAAACACGCAATCAGGCAGAAATTGCGGGCACCAGGACTACATCCATGCCCTTGCCGCCTTACATCGAGGCAATAGATACAAAGTGACGGTCTTGCCTGATAATCTCAAGAAGCCTATCACTACGGAATGTTACAGATTTGCCGGGCGTTATCGACCGCTGCGTGTACCAGGGCAGGAGTCGCGCATGGCTTCATTCGAGGCTTACGTCCCCGACGAATGGATACAGGATGTAGTGAAGTTAGACATGCCCGACAATCCCCATGTGCAGCAGGGTAGGGAAGAATGGTGGACCGACTTGAGTGTGTACGACAACCCGAAATATTGTGAGATTAAACAATAGAAAATATAGATATGGAAGAGAAAAACATTAAGGAGCAAAACGAAAAACTCGCATCTTTTTTGCGCAGTTTGCCCGATGGAGCCGTATTGTATTCGCCTTTGCTCAGAGAAGTAAAGAAGGTGGAGACGAACGCATCTGGATTACTAATGAAGAAATGTTCTAATCCAAAGGACGATACGCTCTATCTGTTTCGTGGCGATGCACGTTTAGCCAACTTTGAACTGGGAGAACCTATGCTATTTCCTTCTCGCTTGTGTCGTAGTTGGGATGTGCTTGAATTTAAGGATGGGGATATTGTAACTATGGATATTATTCTAAATGACGGCAAAAAGAGGGCTTTTATTGTGAAGTTTAAGAATTTGTCTATAGCGCCCTTCTTTACTGTACGTTATTATTTCTGCATGCCCGTAAAGAGTAGAACGTGTTTTATAGATCAGGAGATAATTCTGAAGCCTTCGTTTCCTCAAGCCCAGCGAGTTGTTTTTAGATTTGCTACAGCAAAAGAGTGTGAGAAAATTAAAGTAAAATTAGAATTATGCAAATAGATCCTGAATCAAAGAAATTCGTACAGCAGTTCAAAGACTGCTGCAACAAACTGGCAGAGCTCGTCAATCAGCAACTTTTTGACGGATGCCGCACATGGTATTGGATAGGCGATGATGTTGGTGGAGCGTGCGACTTCGAGGAAGCCGACGTTCTCAATGCCGAGGATATGGTACGCATTCTTGACAATGATATAGACTATGACGAGTATTCCGAGTGGCGCAATGCCAACCTTGACAACAACCGATATATAAATCTCAAGTCATGGCTGATGGGAGCAAGGCATGAGATGTTTAAAGAGGAAGAAACTGAAAAACAATAAATAATATGGAAACAAAACGAAAATATAAAGACGAGCTGGGAGCCGATAAGGGAGCCATACACTTGATGATAACCAGATGGTGTGGCTATCTTTGCCGTTTATGCTGTAATAAACAATACGACCTCGACACGATACCAGTGGCAACCGTACAAGAACTAAAGGCTGCACATACCGTTATGCTTACTGGTGGCGAACCTTTCTCTTTGCAGGATATTACTGGTTTCTGTGCTCGTCTACGCCTTGCTTATCCAAATGTCAAGCAACTCTATATATACACATCTGGTTTTGAAATGTCCTTAAACGAGAGGATACTTCGTAATTCATGCTCACTCTTCAGGAATGTGGACGGCATTAACTTTTCGCCTAAAAGCAAGGCCGATTATGAGGCAATAAAGATGATGCTGACGAATGGGGATTTTGCAATAGAGTTCTTTGCCCATGCTCGTAGCAACCGCATTATCCTAATGCCTAACGACTTTATGACTCGTGAGCAGCAGGAGGAATACATCAAGAGCCTACCTCTCGAAGGTTTGGCTTTTTATGGTGCAAAATTTGACATAGAATATAGAGAATGGCAGGAAGATTTCAAGCCTAACGGTGGCGTGTGGCGTAGACTGCCAGTGTTCTTGTAATCGTTCACCCCAAGCAACAAAGCAATTTGTAATTAGCGATTTTCATTTTTAAAACTTCAGAAGGGCAGCCGTTGTGATAAAGTCTGCCCTTCGTCTTTATTAAAAAAGTCTAAAACTCCAAATTGAATAATTCAAAATCGCCAACGGCGATAATTCAAAACTCAAAATTCAAAATTCAAAACTCCCATCATCTTCCACTCGGCAGCACAAACCAACCGCCACCGCCACGGAAGAACTTGCAACCTAAGTACAGAGTATCGAAGGCATCCGTGAAGTCGGTACGTTGCTGTAAGGGTAGTGTGTCCTCGCTCTCGGGCTTCTTCTCCTGACTCTTGTCTTTGTGGAAGCCCTTGTACGAAATCTGCACCTCGCACAGCTGCATGGCAATGATAAGGTCGGGGTTGTTTGTTTGGTTGATGCGGATGGCAGGGTAGGAGAGGTGCGCCAAGCCGTCGTTGATGATCTTGTGCTTCACCTCATGCTTTTCAGGAGCACCCATGTCAATGGCCGTCACGTTCCAACCTCGCTTCTCTAATTCTGCAATCACGGTCATGTAGAATCGCTCGTCTGACGAAGCGTAGGATGCTCCCTGCTTAGCCGTGGAATCATAAAAATACGTTACGTCGCGATTGATGGCTCGCTTCGGTGCGTAATAATCCGAAAAATCGGCAATCAACTCACGTAGTTTGCGTTCGTTCTTCACATAAAAGCTCTTGATGACGTTCAGACATTCCATGCCGTCGCGCTCATACATTTGCCCAACCACCAACGTATTTATGTTAGCATTGTAATCCAAGGCTATATATAAAGGAAGGGAATTAATACAGTCGGAGTCCTGGCGTGAGTCGTTGCGCTCGCCCAACTCCTTAAAGTCGGGTTGATAACTCTCGCTCGTAACTTTCCGCCCCCCGATGATGCCCGACACCTTTTGCGTGGAAAATTTTGCAGACGATAAAGGGTCTATCTCGTCGGGGATATAACCGTGAACATGTTCGATGTCGAGGTTAGAATAAAAGCCATCGTTAGACTTCTGTACCTTTATGTTGAGAATTGAGACCGCGAAAGTGTAGGGTGGAAGATCTCGTTTCATCTGGCGGATATAGTCTTCACCCAGAAGATCCACATTGTCGAGGGATGATGCACGGCGCACACAGAAAGCCACGCGGCGCAGTTTGCGCAAATCGAGGTTGTAATATTTCTGCTTGCGATAAATCATCTGCATTTCAAGATCTTCCTCGTAAGTAATCAGATACTCGTAGTCGTAAACCAATTCGGCGTCATCCGTAGGAATGAGCTTGTAGTTCACTGCCATTTCCACCATTGCCTTCGTAACGTGCTTACCATGATTAGGCATAATGCGGAACTGTCCTTCATGCTTCATCATCTTCAGAGCCACGGCACGCATAATGGTGCGAGTTTCTTTTGGCACGACGTGGACTAAGTGTCCATTCTTTTTGGCATTATAAAGTAGGTCGTTGTAGCGTATCACCTTGTTGGCATATTCCTCCAACTGCTCCTGCACCCACCGATACGTCTTACCTTTGAACGGGCCTGCCTCGATTTGCAAGTCCAGTTTCTCTTCCTCCTTTTCTAACCACGACCCTTTGGCTGTGAGTGAGGCATCCGAGAGGAAGCGCGTACTTTTATACATCGGATTGTAGTCGGAGAAGTTGATGTTTCCGAGCGGGTGCGTCTGTCCTGAAAGAGCCGGCATCAACTCGTCGGTCACTTTCTTATAAGGAAAGAACCTCGCCTCGTCGCCCACCATAGCAGAGAACGTGTAAGAGTTGGCAGAGGCAGTCTGTGAGAGAGAGATAAGAACCCATCCGGCACCATTGGCCAACCAAATGTAGTTGTCGTAGTTCTTGGGCTTGAAGATACTCTCGCGAGCATGTTTCGGAGGGCGACCCCAACCGAAATGGATGCCCTGCGTAAAGCCGAACATACGCTCCATGGCCGCCATCGTACTTGGTATGGTCTTGCCGAAGCCCTGTTGGCGCGACACAGCCACCCATGCGCCGAGCATACCAGGCATCGAGTTGCTTGCCATCCAGACGTAAGGAGCCACCAAGCCGTCGGTCTTACCCACACGGCGGGCAGCAATCACTCGCTCATCCTTGGCTCCCATGTATAGCGACTGTTGCTGGAACTTAGTTAAGTATATGTTATGTGCTTGCTGCATAGTTGAGTTTTGAGTTCTGAATTTTGAGTTTTGAATTATGCGCTTTGCGCATTTTGAGTTGTTTATTTTTGATTTTTGAGTTGTTATCCTGAACCTTGCAATTCCTAATTGAACAATTCAAAATCGCCAACGGCGACAATTCAAAACTCAACATTCCTAATTCCTAATTCGGCCCACGTGCCATTTGTTGCAAGTCCTGCACCGATACACCGTCATGCCCTGCGCCCGTAGCTTCGGGTTCTGATTTAGATATTCCCAAGCATCATCTTCGGTCTCGTAGACCTCCTTCGCCTTCCACGAGTGTTGCTTGCGTGTGTAGTGCTCAGGGTCCGGCTTGAACGGCGGAATTTTGTTGAAGTACTTTTTCATTTTTGAGTTTTGAGTTTTGATTTTTGAGTTGGTCGGCAAGCCGATTTTGAATTATCCAATTTTGAGTTTTTGTGTTGTTTTGTGTCTTCTGTTGTCCTATCCCCTCAGTTAAACCAGTTCACAGTTGTCTCGCCTTTATATCCTTTCTCCCACACGAACCATGCGTAAGCCGCGGCGCTGCTGCCGTACTTGTCGAAGTCGCCATTCATGGCGCATTTCAGTCGTGACGAACTTACCCAAACACGAATGGGGGGGGGTAGAACTGAAGAGAGTGCGTCGAGCCTTGCCTTCGAGGAAAGTCAGCTTCAGGAACATCGCCACCTTCTTTCCTTCGGGGATGATGCTCAGAGCCTTCTCCACAAACTGCTGCGCATATTTGTATGGAGGATTGGTAACGATGTTGCCGTCCCATTCCATATTGTCAATAGAGAGAAAGTCGGCTACCTCGCCGTAGCCTCTATCCACAAGGTCGCGGCTCACCACCTCATACCCCGCTGCCTTCAGCACCTCGCTCATGTGACCCTCGCCACACGAAGGTTCCAAGATCCTGCCCTCGAACCGCTCCAGCTTGCACAGCCATTCCGTCGCCTTCGGTTCTGTGGCATAGTAATCCTCACGCTGTCTATCCGCATACGTATGGTTGCTTGCGCCTAACGTCTTGAATACAGCAGCCGAGCCGCCTACCCAGTCCTTAGCCATTGTGAACCTCCTTTCCTGTCAGATCTTCAGCAGAGAGGTTGAGATAATGCGACAATTCCTCTATTCTGTCTTCATCTACATCCTCACAAAGTTCTCGCAAGGTGACATATTCATCCACCGGCTCGTAAGGATTCTCCTTAGAAATCATAAAATAGATTTCCGACTCACGAAATCCCAATGTTTCGAGCAGCGTATAAACATCCTCATTCTGCATGTTTTCGGTCACGTTCTCCTCATCGTATATGATCGAGACCGTTCCGTTGCTGTAATCTAAAATTGATATATACATAGTGTTGTTGTTGTTTTGTTGCAGTCTTAGAAGAATTTTACGGGCAGACTTTCATTGATTAACTTGCGAGTTTCTTCAGCACAAGCAGCCACGCATTTTTCTACAGCTTCTGTGATGTCTTGGATTTGACCCTCACGCATATTGTTGTATTTATCACAAGTGTCCTCTATTATTTTGTAGAGTGTCTGTTTTTGTAAAGCCACCATATAGTCCACATATTCCTTGCAAGTCTTGCGCCGTGGCTCCTTTACCCACTCGATGAAGTCCTTCTTCCAGTCCTTCCATGTCTTGATTTTTATTGTTATCATAGTTGTGTTGTTTATAATGTCAAGTCAATACCGAACTTGTCCTCCAAGAACTTCTTGAAGTCCGGCTTGCCGAACAGTCCTGAGCTTACTTTGTTCCAATCTGCATCGGAGCTGTAAAATACGTCGCGAGTGAACCATTCGTAAACGTTGTCATATCTCTGGCACGTCTTGCTTTCCGGATGCGTTTCCATAAATTGTTGCCCCGCACGGAGATAAGCCTTTGCTATCTTGGGATATTTCTGAAACTCGATAATGCGCTTGCGCCTTGAGGCGAGAGGGCAGCACATACAGCCAAGACGTTTCGATACGTCGATTTGCCCCCCCGAATTGTAATAAATGGGTGCGAGTTTCAACTTTCTGTCTATGATGAAGTCGCGCACGTCCTCATCGGTCCATTCCAGAATAGGGTAAATAAGTTCTACGTGGTTTTTCTCCGTCTTTGCTCCGAAGTACCTACACTGTGTCGGTTCGTTATATCTTTCTTCACGCGCCCTGCTCTCAGCCTTTCGCACACCGATAACACTTTTGTCGAGCACCTTGTATTCTTTCAGTTTTTCACAACAGAAACGGGAAAAGCGAGATGGAAATCCTTTCTGCGCCACGAGCTGAAAAAAGGAAGTCTTGGCCCGCAGTATCTCCACGCCCATTCCCCTGACGTGCCCCAGAGTTCCTGGCGGGTCGATGGTCGTATTCTTGTATATGGCCCGATACTTAATGCCCGCCTCTTTCGCCAACTGAAGAATCACGTCAGAGTCCTTACCGCCCGAATAGGCTATCTCTATCTCGCCGTCGTACCCATTTTGTATGCCTTGAAGTAGACGAATGGCACGGTCTATTTTCTTTTGTAAATCCTTTGTTACCATATCTTTGGTTTGTTATTCATTTTACCCATATCATCAATGGTTTTTATTCAACCCATCAATGGATATGTTTTTGCCGAGGTTCGAACCTTTTGACCGAATCGTTCGGACCTTTTGATGAAGTCGTCCGAACCTCCGTTTTCCGAAGGGCTAACACTTTCGATGAAAAGGGCTAACACTTTCGTTTCAATGTGTCGGCACATCCGATGAAAACTGTCGGCACATCGTTTTTCAAACTATACTTATAGTTTTCTGAAACTATACCTATTGTTTGTCTATAGGTATAGGCATCCCTCAAACCTAATAGATACTTCTCCTATATGAGAGGATATACTTCTCCTATGTAGGAGGATATACTTCTTGCCGTGTCGTCCGTCCACGTCTATGAGTCCTATTGTCATCTCTATTCCTTATATTTTCTGTTTATTCCGTATCATCCGTTGGCTCGGGATTATTCCGCATCATTTTTCCCTTACTATTAGATTCTTCACTCTTCACTTTTCCCTCTTCACTTTCCATCTCCATATACTCGAAGTAGTCCGGCTCTTCCGGCTTCTCCCCACTCAGCAGTTCGTCGTCTTCTATCTCATGCAGGTCCTTGGTGGTAAGACCATACTTGCGGGCCATGCGCAGCTTCTCCTCCTCGGTGTAGTTTACACGATCGCGCTTCACGATGCTCACGTCCTGCGTGATGGCAATGCGACTCATATCCGGCATCTCGTCTGTAGCGTCCTTCTCCTCCTGAAAGTTGCCATACACATTTGCTAAGGCTTGCATACCCTTATCCACTGCACGGTCGTTGTTCTGCTGCTTACCAGTGCGTATCAACCACTCGGCACTACTTAGATACATAGCCTTATGGCGCGGGCTCTCGTCGGTCTGAAAGAAACGTATAAGATGGTTGCACACCAACACGTCGTTGTTAAGCTCCGTTACGGTACGCGGACAGATATTACCCTCGTCATTGAGTGTAATCTTCAGCGCAAGCACATACTCCTGCGCCTCTTTGTTGCCCTGCGCAGCCTGGTTGAAGAACATCTCGTAGTCGCGTCGGGCAATATTGCGGCACACCGTCCGAGGATCGATGTCCTTGTTTTGCACCCATCGTTTGTAAAACTCCGAGCATATCTGCATACGGTAGCGTTGTTCAAGCTTAGGAAACGCCGTCTGCATACTCGTGCCATAGGAGAGCCACTTGTCGATGCGGGCCAATGTGTTTTGCGTAATTCCTGACATAGTTTTGTGTTTTTATGTAGCCAAAGTTACAATATTCCCCGTCCCCCATACGGACATACTCAATCTCCCCGTCCCCCACCATGTCCGCATTGCGTAGCAGTTTATCAGTAACTTTGTTGTAGAAAATTCAGGACAACAACACAAAAACACAACACAAAACATGAACAATCCTTTTTACGTTTCGCGAGCCATTGCCGCAGTGCTCGGCTTGCTGTGGGTTCACATCGAGCCCTCAATTAATTTTATCACTGTGTGCTTTTTCGCCCTCATCATCGACTGCTATACGGCGTACTGTTTTTGAATGGTAAGCCTTACTGGACCTTTATACCAAAAATACCGTGAGGAGATAAAGCGCAACCCGAAGTGTAAAATGGACGGAAAACTGCGCTCAAAGAAGATGGCAAAAATGGTGTGGACTTTCTCTGTGCTTATCATGTGCATCTGCCTTGCCTCGTATCTTGACCGCAACATTCTGGGCTACATGAACACCCACCTCGCCAACCAGCTCACGGCCATGTACTGTCTCGTTCAGTTCGTCAGCATACTCGAAAACGAGAGCACTTGCAACGGTGCGGCTTGGGCAAGAGTGCTGCAAAAGATTGTGGCAGACAAGACCGAGCGACACTTCAATGTGAAGCTGAAGGAGCTTATGAAGGATAAGGAGGAAGCAGACGAAGCAGTTGAAACAAAGAAAGAGCAGTAAGGTTCTCCCAAAGGCCTAAAGAGGCCCATAAAGGCTTAGAAAGGCCAATAAAGGTCCAGTAAGGCTTACCATTCAAAAACAGTACTATGACAATAAGCAATATCCTTGAGCATTGGGCTTCCATTTACAAGCCACTATCTCACAAACCCGAAAGCGAACGCCTCGAAGACCAGAGCTTCTTCCGTATCCGCTACATTGACCTTGAGAACATCTTTTCCCGTAACGCCAACATCGTTCACTCACCGTGTATGCTATACAGCGTACTGACCACCGGCGAACTCGTTGACGCAAAGAAGGCATCTGTCTCTCATCAGGTGTGGTTTCTCGCCAAAGTGAAGGACACGCCGCAGACCCTTGGCCGTTACGACGGCAACAAGATAGAGCGCACGGCCAACGAACTTACCGACTACTGCAAAGACCTTATTGCTTGGCTTATCGAGATAAAGCGCACAGGCCGCTGCCCCGTCACAAAGCGGTCGTTTGCCGATGATGCCGTAGTGATGGCAGAGCTGCAAAGCATCGACACCAGCAGCATCTCCTTCGGCATGGTGGGCGACATCTACGCCGGACAATGGCTCGTCGTGGGTATGGACTGGAAGAGCCTGCAACCGCTCTACAACTTCGCGTGTGGCAGCAACGGCAAGTATATCGTGCCGAAAGAGTACGTAAAAGGATAACATTAAAAGCAGATCATTATGCCAAAACCAATTCAAGCCCCCGCCTTCGACTTTAAGGATACCGCACGATGGTATCTTGGCGACGTGTTGCGTCAGCTCAAGATAAACACCGAGACGCAGTGCATCTTCCCGAAGGAGATTTACAGCGGCTTTCGGGCTATCAACGATGCCCGTGGAGCACGCGGACAATGGCACGCGAATGGTGAGGGCGTGAACTCGTTCCAAGGCAGGATAGTAAACGACACTCCCGAAGGCTGGACTTACGAGTTTGCCTACAACGACTATATGCGCTTCGTGGATATGGGTGTTGGTCTCGGTACTAAGTACAACGATGTGGATAGCGCACGAAAGGCCAACTACTCTCGCCGCTACGTCCGTTCCTGGAAACGCTATGGAGCGGGTCGGTCACAGCGTCCTGCCATTATGATGGAGCTTCGACACCTGAAATCGCGTATGCAAAACTATCTCGTTGACTTCTACGGTTACCAGGGCGAGATGATGCTTATCAAGGCTTTTGAGGATAACGAAATCCACTTCTCAATTTAACAACACAAAATAACAAAACAATGGCAAACCAAAGAATAGCTAAAGTAATCGTCACTGCTAACACCACTACCGCTAAAAAGGTAATGGAGGAGCTTGATCAGCTTATCGTAAAATATACCAATCACGTGCAGGAGCTAACGGCGGCAGGAAAAGCGAACACAGCCGAATGTAAGCAATCGGAAAGTGTACTAAAGGCCCTGTCGCAAGTGCAGCGTGACAATATCGAGGACACGAAGCGATTGAGCGAGGTAGTGCAAGACCTCACCAACACTAAGCTCCGCGACCTTCGCCGTGCTATGGGTTCGGGCAAGGCGGCTCTCGCTAAACTTACCGGCTCGGATGCCGACTTAAAGAGGGCAGAGCAGATACGAAGCGAGATGAAGCAGGTGGGCGATCAAATGCGTCTTATCGAAGGTCAGTACGTCAATATTGCCGACGGACTGAAGAATGTAAAGAACCAATCGGATCAATGGCTCGACAAGGCCATTAAGCAACAGCGCGACCTCGTTGGCTCATTGGAAAAATCGGATGCAGGCTATCAGCAGAACCTCGCTACATTGAAGCAGTTGGAAGCCGAGGAGGACAGGCGCAAGGGAAAAATGAGCAAGTTGGAGGCACTTCAGACTGTGAACAATGGTAATGCTTCGGCCTCTGATTTGCGTCGGGCTAAGGCCACGCTTACTGAAGCTCGCGACAATACACCTACAAAATTTTCTGATAGTATTGGCGATTATAACCGTGAGCTTCAGGAGATAGAGAAGCGGCTGGAGGCTGTGTCGGGTAAGACTCAGAAAGCATCAATGAGCTGGAAGCAGATGAAGCAGGTGTTGGCTGAACCTAACAAGGCTTCGGGCGAAGACATCAAGCGCACGATGGAAGTGATACAGCAGAAGATACAGCAACTCCCTGCTGGCAGCAAGTATGTGGCCGACCTTCGTCGCCAATACTCCATGCTTGAACAGACTCTCAAAGGCACACGTATGTCGCAGTCGGCTCTTAACGATATTCTCACTCGTAGCAAGCAGGGCAAGGCTTCCCTCGACGAACTGCGCCGTGCCTACAAGCAACTCGAAGAGGAACTGAACCAAATCAACACCAAGAGTAAAGAGTTTGCCGACAAGCAGAAGTCGATGAAACAACTGAAAAAGTATATCGACGATGCGACTGGTGCGGCACATAAGCAGGGTGGGGCATGGCAGACAGCGTTGAAAAACCTCACGGCATACGTCGGATTGTTTTCTGTATTCAATATGCTCAAGACATATCTCTTTGATATATTTCGTCTGAACGCGAAGTTTTTCGAACAGCTTACTAATATCCGTAAGGTTGCGCTCAGTACACAGGAGGATGTGGCTCAGTTGTCTAAGGATCTCTCTAAAATTGAGACCCGTACAAGCATAGAAGAGCTAAACAACTTAGCCTATGCGGGTGCTAAGCTTGGAATTACAACTCAAAATTTAGCAGGCTTCGTCCGTGCCGCCGACCAGGTAAACGTCGCATTGAAAGAGGACTTGGGCGATGAAGCGTTGACTTCTCTTGCTAAGATTACGGAGGTGATGGGCCTTATTGATAAGTATGGCGTGGAAGACGCTATGCTAAAGACAGGCTCTGCTATCTTCCGACTGGCATCTACATCTACAGCTTCTTCGGGCAAAATCGTTGACTTTTCCAACCGTTTGCTTGCGCTTGGTGATGCAGCTACTCTTACGACGCCTGACATTCTTGCTATTGGTTCTGCTGTTGACTCAATGGCCCTTGAACCCGAAGTGGCAGCTACTGCGTTTGGTAAACTTGTGGTAGAGCTGCGTAAAGGAACATCTTCAATAGAAAAAGACCTCGGCATTGCGCAGGGTTCGTTGAAGAAGATGATTGAAGAAGGCAAGGGTATGGAAGCCATTCAAACCATATTCCATAAGATGCACGAAAGTGACAACGTATTTGCATTAAACTCTCTCTTCAAGGATCTTGGTTCTGAGGATGGTGCTCGTCTTACTAAGGTTATGGTGACGATGGCAGAGAAAGTGGGTATGCTCGACAAGGCTGTTGCTGAGTCAAACAAGGCTTTTCGCGAAGGTTCGGCTGTAACCGTGGAGTATGAAATGCAGCAGGAGACCGCTGCGGCTTATATGGAACGAGCCGCTAACCTTTTTGAGAAGCAGTTCGTGTCGGCAGATGCTGCAAGCGGTCCGGTGCGCGATTTGGCTAAGGCATGGTATGAGATGGTGGATGCACTCGTGCATAACATTACGTTTATGACCGAAGTGCGTATACTTATCACGTTGCTTATGGCTGCCATGAAGATGTTCCTCGGTATGTTGCCAACGCTTATCACGATGTTGAGCACGGCAGGAGTGGCAGGAGCCTTTGCTAAGTTGGCCGAACTTACAACTGGATTGACTGGCAAAACGATGTCTCTTGCAAACGCCTGGAATGTTATGTATTCGTCCTTCAAGAAACTGTCTTTCGTAGGGCAAATGAGCGTGATGGGCGGTCTTATTGGTCTTGCTGGTGTTCTTGTTGTGAAACTTGCCCAGTGGACGGCTTCACTAAAACAAGTGTCAGCAGGACAGCGAGTGCTCAATGAGGTACAAGAGGAAGGCCAGCGTAGAGCTATGGAAGAGCAGGAGTCTTTGAAGCGTTTACATCGTGTAATGAATGACACTTCCGCATCGATGGATCTTCGTCGTGAAGCCATGAACAAGTTGAATGGTGCTATACCTAATCTTAACGCGAAAATCAACTCAGAAACTGGCGCTGTTCAAGAGAATACTAAGGCTTGGGAGGAAAATTTTAAGCGTTTGCAGAGTTACTATGAACTGGAGGGTGCGCGTGCTAAACTTGCTGAACTTGGACGCAAAAAAGTGGATGCTATTCTTAAACTTCAGCAGAAAGAAGACGCGTATGCCAATACCAATGTAAATACCTTTTCCGGTACGCCTAACTCTACATATTCTCTTGACTCGAAAAAACTTGCGAAGTCTTCCAAAAAATATTTTGGGGCAACACCAGTCACTTCCAGCGGCGCAATGGTGGCTGGTCAGGCATCAGGTGCTGCCGGACAAAAAATGCAAAAGGATGCAGCAGAAATTGCGCGTAATAAAGCTCAACGTGAATATGACGATATTGTTGCACAAGAGGATGCTTTGTATAAAAAATTTGGAGCACAACTTGTTGTTAAAGGTAAGAAAGTTGGCGGAAAAGGCAAAAAGGTTGGTGGCGGTGGTGGAGGCAATACAGGTTCTGGCGGTAATCCTAACCATGACGAAAAGAATATCGCAAAAGACCGTGCCAATGCGCTTATTGCCAACATCAAGGCTTTCTATGAGGAGCAAATGCGCAAATACCTGGAATGGGTGGCTCAGATGAACGCCGATGGGGAGAAGATTAGTGAAGGACAGCAGAAGGAACAGTTAGATTATCTGCAATCGCAGATGGATCGTGCTCTTGGCACGGCTCGCCAGTCTATCGCTAATCTTGGCGATGGATGGAAAGAGTTCTATTCCCACATGGACGAGGACGTAATGGTTTTCGACGATGAGACTTCTAAGCAACTGCTTGATTCGATTGGCAAGGCAGATATTGGCGAACTTCATAAATTGTTCACCAAACTGTCTGGCGACCTCTCTCGCGAAAACAATAAGACTCTCGCAGAAAACCTCGGCGCATTGCTCGACCAGATATTTGCCAATGGCTCTAAGGAATTGCGCGAGGCAGCAGAGAAGTTGCTTGCCCGTCAGCGCGAGATACAGAAGATTTTGAACGAGCACGACTATACAGGTGCTGTTGACCGCAACACCCGTAGCAATTTCGACCGCTTAGGTTTCCTACAGCCAGCCGAGGATATTCGTGCAGACTCTCCCGAAGGTCTTGAAAAGATGAATACTGCTTTTGACAAACTGACTACTAAGGCACGCGAGTCTATTACTGTATTATATAGTCTCAATCCGGAAAGCGAGGAATTTCAGAATCAGTTCCTTCAGTTCCTGTCTGTAGCAAATGAGGGCTTCGATTTTTCAAAACTCACGGTGCAAGATCTCAAGGCTCTTTATCTCGAACTGATAAAGTACAACGACGAATACGAGTCGGCAAGCAAGAAGAGAGATGACGAGCGCAAGAAGTTGAATGATTACGCTTGGTCTAACACTGATTATTATAAGGAATACCAGAAGGCTTTGCCTGGTGCTGAGCAGGAGGTGGCTATCAAGGGCAGTTATCGTAATGCCGGTCAGCGTATGGGTATGGAGTCTGTATCGGCTTCTGATCCTGAACTTGAACTTATGAAGGCTCGCATGGAGTTTGCTCGGCAGTATTACACGTTCCTCGAAGAGCACAACGCCACCGAGCAGCAACTTGCCGATGCCCGAAAGTCAATAATGGCGGAACAGGCTAACTACGCTAAGAAGCTTACGGGAGATATGTTTGAGCAGTACAATTCACTGCTTACCTTCATGGGACCGTTGCAAACCTTCGGCGAGTCGGTAGGCGATGCTTTTGCCACTATGACCGAGAACGCAGCCGAAGGACGCAAGGCGTTGAAGACTGCCTTGAAGCAGATGATAAAATCGTTTGCCACCAACTCACTTCAGATGATTAGTCAGCAGCAGATAGACCGTGCGCAAACCTCCGCACACTATACGCAGTTACTTCTCATGCAGCAGTCGTTTGGCACAGCAAAGGTAGTAGGAGAGGCTGCCACTGGAACGGCTTTGCTTACGACAAAGACGGTAAATGACCAGACAGAAGAACAGCTTGAGATGCAACACCAAGAGGCAATGGCAACTCTTCGCTCAGCAGGTATATTCGGTTGGTGTGTTAGTACTTTCGGCCCTATTGCCGGTCCAATCGCTTACGCCGCAATAATGGCAACTCTCATGGGATTACTCAACTTTGCTATCAGTAAGATTGGTGGCAGCGGCAAGTCTAAAAACGAGGCTGCCAAAGGTCCAAATACAAAGGTTGTTTCCGGTATGCTCACCTACGATTCCGGCAACGTGCAAGACCTCCGTCCGTTCGTAGGCAACGATGGCAGTCTCTATTGGGCAACCGAGGACAACAAGCCACACATCGGTGTGTCGCTCCTCACACATCCTACGGCCACTACCATTAACGGGCATCCGTCCCTGGTAGCCGAGAATGGTCCCGAGTTGGTAATCGGTCGCGAGACCACACAAGCAATGATGATGAACAATCCTCAGTTGCTCAAGGCTCTCGTAAATTACGACCGCAACTATTCCGGTCGCCGAGCTTATGACAACGGCAATATTGAGGAAACGTCCGCAACAATCGCCCCACAATCGTCTGCAACCGAGGAAATGGTATCTGCACAAGCCAATACTAATATTGCGCTCCTGCAAGCCGTAAACACGCTCCTGCAACGTCTGGAGCAGCCTATCGAAGCCAAGATTGATATGTATGGCCGTGGCAAACTCTACGACAGCATGACAAAGGCTAATCAGTTTATGAAGAACAAGTGACCTTGCGCAACAAGCAGTCCGCGTCAAGCGGACTGCGATACATATCTTCCGCAAGCAATCTTTTCAAGTGACAAAGCATATATTCTCAAGCAACAAATCATTTATTAGGTCGTCGCGCCGTTAGGCGTGGCGACCTTTTTCTATCATTCTTTTATTGTTTTCTATCATATAAAGAATAAACTTCAGTCCCCAAAAGTCCAAAATCTCGAATTTTCGTAACTACCTAATAATCATGAACTTTATCTGAAGTCTACTCCCCGAAAGTCCAAAATTCTACTAATTAAGGCTACTACCTTATATAAATTTCGCCAATTTTCTTTCTTCCCTATTTTCAAAACTCCCGAACCCTAATAGTATAGTTAGTAGCATTAACGCCTATGGCGTAAATATTTGACATCTAATAAGTTATAGGATATGAGGAAAGGCAACTAAAGAACGAGAAAACGCTATATAATGCCCTAATTCTACTATTCTTTATATATTTTTTGTTCTTTACGCTCGTATAAGTATATAAAAAATTACCCCATTTCTAAACTTTTAATAGATAAGTAGCGGAAAATCAGAAAGTTAAATCGCTTTTTGAAAAATTCATTCGGGGGTCACGAGGTGGATTCCGGGTGGACAGCTGAAGTATTTTTCAAAATTACGAACTTTTCATTTTTCGGTGTTTTTTGGGAAAATGGACTTAAAGTCAAAAATTTGGACTTTTGAAGGCTTTAAAGTTCAAAACTAAACTTCAGGCTTTGTACAGTCAAACAATGGTAGGAATTGCTATAGAATAAACAAAAGTTAATAACAATAGTAAGAGTTGATTTTATCAATTATAATTATTAAATTTGCAACGGTAAAATACAATGGTTACTAATCATATAAAATATGTTCGACGAGATATGCTCCATATATCAAGATGCGCATGATGCCAAGGGAAAGTTCGTTGACCAAGAAACTGGCGAGTGCATCACGCAGATGTCTATCCGTGAGTTCTGCTTGACGGATAGATGGAAGCCCTATGTGCAGCATCTTCGCGCTATGCGCAAGGAGTACGGCAGTAAGGCGAAGCAGATGCCGGAGTATATCGAAACAAAGAAAAAGTTACCTGGTGCCACTCTTAGCGGCTTGTTCGCTCTATATGAAGATGACAGCCGTACACATCCAGGACAGCGGGTAATGGTTAGCCGACGAGAAACCCATCTGAAGCAGCATACCGGCTGGCTCGCCATCGACATAGACCTTGCGGACAATATGCAAATGAGCAATTTTGAGAATGTGCGCATGATTTGCCGTTTTCGTCCGGAGATAGCCTTGCTGATGCGGTCGTGCTCCGGCAGCGGATATTTTGGTTTGGTTAAGTTGGCGTACCCTGAACGGCACAAGGACCAGTTCAAAGCTCTACTCAAAGATTATGCCGCTATCGGCATCACGCTTGACAAGGCTTGTAGCAACATCGGACGTGTGCGCTTCGCCTCATGGGATGATCCCGAGCATATATATATCAATGAAAATGTGGTACCCTATAAGGGATTGGAAGGTGAGCAAGTTCAGCTCGTTTCCTTGGCTTCACGTCAAGCGTATCGCTCGTACAATGCGAATGTAGGGTATAAAGTAGAAGGCAATTCTAACTTCTGGGAACAGAAGCGTGTGCAAGACAGATTGATTGAGATTATCGTGCAGGAACTTGTGGGCAACCATCGGAACATTACCGAGAGTTATGACGACTGGGTGAAAGCAGGATGGGCATTGCGCTCACATCCGTATGGTCTTGACCTCTTCCACCAACTATCAAGATGCAGCTCCAAATATAATGAAGCACAGTCAAACCTGAAATGGCAGCAGTTGGGAAGCAGTCAGACAGTGACGTACAACTATCTCATTCATGCCTGTAAGGTGGAGTTAGGAGAGGAAACCTATCGTCAGATATGTAGGCGAGTTTGGCGTGAGTTGAAAGGCTAAAACACCTTCACTGCGTATTCACTTCATATTCACTTGTTATTCACTGATTTTTTATGTCAAAAATTCAATAAAAAAGATCCTATATGAAACTAATAACAATTACTGGTCCCAGTGGTGCGGGGAAAGACACTGTAGCAAGAATGCTGTCAGATTTTGTCGGCTATAAAGTTATATGCTCCTACACCACACGCCCGAAGCGTGAAGGCGAGATTGATGGAGTGGAGCATCACTTTGTGGAGAAGTGTGACGTGCCGCATGACAATATGCTGGCTTATACGCAATATGGCGGCTATGAATATTGGGCCACCATCGAGCAGGTGGGCGACAAGGCTATTTACGTTATCGACGAAGATGGGCTGAAGTCACTCTGCGAGAAGTTCCCCGATATAGAGCTGTTCAAAATTTGCGTGTCGGCCAAGGTAGGCACCCGACTTCGTAGAGGCGTTACGTCTGAACGTATGGCACGCGACAATCAACGTAAGCGTCTGCCATTGTCGTTCTTCGATGCTGTAATCTTCAACAATGACTCGTTCAACGACCTACTCGACGAAGTGCTGCGTGTGAGGTATATGATTGAATAAAGATTGCGGCAATGAAAATGCACTATCTGTTAAATAATAAACTTAGATTCGTAAGCAATGAAATTAATAAGCAGTTCAGTGGAGTGGTGGCAGCAGGACAACCTGGCACAGCACATTGCACGAGTAGGCAGAATATGCTACAAGGCAAAAGGTAAGCAACCGGATGAAAGTATGTCGGCTGAGGAAGTGGAAGCCTTTATCCAGAAGCGCGACGAAGAGCGATGCAAGGGATTCTGGGAAAGCGGACATCGTTCGATGTACCGACATGGCACACGCTACTTTTTTATGCCCAACGAAAAGGGCTTTCCTAACTATATCTGGGCTTATCTGAACGCTTCGCCCTACATTGACTATGCAACTAAAGACCACAAGGTATGGATTAGTACAAATATGCAGTTCTTGCTTGAGAACAAGAAACTGATGGACGCGCTTAGTCAATATGGTGTTAGCGAAGACGAGTTTATCGAGAAGGCTCAGAAGTATAAGTGTGAGGAGGCATTCTTCATTATCCGCATGACGCTGGTAGTGATTACACAACGCATACAAGGAGAGTCGTATAATCGAAAATCACCCAATTGCATTTCAGAGCAAAGCACGCGTTATGTAAACCTTGCGAAGCGAGGAGGTGTACAAATTTGTCGTCCGCACTGGGAAGCAAAAGGTAAGTGGTATCAGATTTGGGCTTCTCATTTTGGCTATTGGGTGGCAGAGAATGTTTACAAGTTCTTGTTATTTACAGGTTTGAACCCCGAAGATGCAAGAGGTAATCTCACTTTTAATACTTATACCGTTTGTGGTTATACCTATACTTTGAGTGAGTGGCAGCATATATTAGACATGCGTTTACGCGATAAAACGGGACGTGCGCATCCTGATGCCCATATTATTGCGAAAAAAATCAGCAAAATCATAAATGATAGGATGCGCCAGTATTGCAAAGATTTTAGTATTTAATTAATTTGATTAGCAATGAAAATATTATTTAAGAAACTTGACGAAAAGGCTCAGGTGCCAGTTAAGGCAGATGGGCATGAAGAGGATTTTTGTTATGACTGTGTTGCTGTAAGCGAAGAAGAGGTTGCTCCTAACGTATGGAAATACGGTCTGGGCTTTGCTTTGCAGCCAGTGAATGAATTTGATGGGTATAACATCCGCGGATTTAACTTCCGCTCACGTTCTTCGGTATGGAAGACGGGTATGGTGCTTTCTAATTCTCAGGGTACGATTGACGAAATTTACACCGGAGAAATTTCGGCTGTATTCTATCACGTAATGCCTAACATGCCACGCTATAAAGTTGGCGACAAAGTATGCCAGCTCTGCCTGGAGCGCACCGAGTCGTTGGAGTTTGTGGAAGTAACTGAACTTCGCAAAACTTCACGTGGTGAACACGGCTACGGCTCTACTGGTAAGTAATTGATAATGCACCTTATGATAAATAGAAGAAATTATGAGTAGAAAACCGCTTCCCGACCGAGAGGAATTTGTGCGTTTGCAACCTACGGTCTATCAATTCCATTTCAATGATGTTCCTTCAACTCAATATGCCAAGTCACTTGATGCTCTTTTCCATAACCCCGATTATCTGGACGCTGTGGGAAAACGCAACCGTCTTGTTGAAACAAGCAAACGTATGCGTGTTGGCACAAGCGAAATGAGTAATCTGTTGCGCACTATCCAACAGCACGACCGTCGTTTGGCAGACATAATGTATGCTACGATGGTGCAAACTAATTTGCGCTCTGATGTCAGTTACGACTTTATGAATTTCTCTACCTTGCTAAAGTATTATGTTGACTATTCACAGCCAGGTATGAAGGAGAAGGTTGACTTGCTTGCTTCCCAACTCGACCGACTGACATTTCTTGCTGAGTGTCTTGACCGTATAGCCACTGACATTCGTGGCAATATGCTTGACATCTTCAAGGGTAATATAGAGTTCAATCAGTTTGATACTGTCTCGCAGGTGCTTCATCAACTACGTGGCTATTTCCGGTCGGCAGGACCTAATGATGCAGATTCTCGTGAGGGAGATTTGTTCTACGAATACGCCGACTCAATCTACAACTATGTTGATAAACGTCTGCACACATTCACTGCCAAGTATCGCAAGATGCACCCAGCCTCGCCTACTTACATTGAAGCCGACCTTGTGGAAGGTCTTAATCAGTTCTTTGGCCGTAACGATAAGTTCGATTTGAGTCTTATCGGACATACCGAGTCAGGAGGTTGTTATATCAGTGTTGGAGACTTATGGAAGATTTTAAGTGAGGACGAGCAAAAGAAAATTGGTCATATCACTCCTAAAATCGACTCTGTAAAGTTTGATGATTTGCAGTTGCGCTACAGTTTCAATGCTACCGATTTTATTATGAGCCAATATAAACGGCCCAAACCAAAACGATAACCGTTATGCCTAACATTTACCTTCGCCTACCTACGAGTCGTTGCCAATTCTTCCGCAATCGCGACCCGAAGCACACGCTTGCCAAGGACGAGCCGTTGGTGTTTAGCCCCTACATGCCTCACCACTTTGTCTTGCGCAAGCATATAACCAATATCACTGCCGTTACGCAAAAAGTTAATTCGCAATGTTTTTCACACCAGCAGTGGCGCAACATGATGCAGGGCAAACATCCAAATGGTGGTGAAGTTGTTACAAAGCGCGATCCGCATGAATACTTGTCTTTTGGCGAGGTTCAGCGTTTTAGTGGAAGACAAGATGACGCTAAGAGTGACAATGAAGACTATTTGTGCATAAAGTTGCCTTCGGAGGTAGAGGTGATTGACGTAGTTCGTCAGGTTACGCCGGTATGGAATCTTAGTACGCGCGGCATCCGTCAGCTGCTTATCATGCTGAACGATGATTTTAAGCGCAGTGTTGTAGAATGGGCTTTAGCTACATTTGACTATTGCACATCCGATAAGCGTATCATTTTTCGTCGTCAAACAGCTATGCTTGAGCGTTTTTTGATGCGTTATGGCATAGACCAGAACGAGAGCGAAAAAGACGCCCTGCGTCGCATCATCAGCCGATGGCTAACTTCGAATCATAGCAATTTCAAAGCTTATTCATGTGCGGATATGCAGTATATAGATGATAGTGAAAAACGTTATTGCGTAGACGATATATTGTTTGACGATTAGAATAACGTAAACAAGAGTTAAATCAAAGTTTAAAACAAGTTAAAAAACAACCGTTTTAGGTGTACAAAAATGCAACTACCCGATAAATGCAAAGAATTGTTCCTCGAAGGCATTACCGATGTGATGTTTTATCCAAGGGAAGAGTGTGTTATCCCTGTGCCGTTCAGTATGGCACGAGTGTTATATATTAATAATTGTAGTCTGCCTGCTGAGCCAACTTTGCGCTTGGCTACGAGTGGTGAAAACTACGTTATTGTAGAGAATCTTAAAGTGAAGATGACGTTCGTCAAACAGGGCAATGGCACTATATATACATATAATATTAGTGCTAATGTGGCAAATGGAGGCGAAAATGTGGCTGAAGCGTACCGAAATATGCGTGATAAGGAGTATCTTGTGGTATTGCGCAAGATGGACGGCTCGTTGCAGTTGTGCCATACCTTGCCCCACACATTCGGTATTGGTGGCACCACGGACCACAGTCAGACTGAGTTGGCACGAACCGTCACAGCCACCACTCAAGCCCTGTCGGAGCCTATACCCATCACGCTTCGAGAGTAAAGCTATGCAACCATTTTTCTGATACATTATATTATAATGTTTAGAGCCGCTATTCGTGAGAATGGCGGCTTTTTTTGTCCTAATGTTAAAAACCACGGTCTTTAATTTTGCACATGGATAACACAGCGGAGTGGTAGCAGATGGTAGCTCACTTGGCTCATAACCAAGAGGTCGAGGGTTCGAGTCCCTTCTCCGCAACATAGTCAGTCGGTAAAAAGATTGATTTTTCAGGATAACAAAACACAAAAACTTTTTTCAAATGAAAGGCTTATTTGAAATACTAACCGAGAAGAAGTGGATGGTCAGTCCCGACTTCGTGCATGGTATTCGCAAGTCGCTTGAGCTTAATCTGAATACTCATGCGACTTTCAGCAAGCCGGAGAAGACTTGTGGCTATGTCACAGCCAAGGATAAGGATGGCAACACCTATTATCCAGAGGAGTATCAGGTTTCAGAAGATGGCACACAGGTGAGAGGCAACTGGTGCTTGGATCTCCCTGCTGATGACGAGTATGCGCAGACGTTCCATTTCGTTTCTGTTCTTACTGTTGACGGCCCTATCACTCGCAACGGCGGCTATTGCTCTTATGGCTCTATCGACCATCGTGACATGATGATGCGAGCAGCCGATCATCCTCTTTGTCGCGGTCATGTTTTCATCATCAACACTCCTGGCGGTTCTGCTTGGGCAAAGAACGATTATGCTCTTGCTATCGACTATGCCCACTCAAAGGGGCAGAAGGTTATAGCCTTGGTTGATGGTCTTTGCGCTTCGGCTGGTATGTATCTCGCTTCGCTTTGTGACGAACGCTATTACATGAATACGAAAGACCAGGTTGGTTGCATCGGTGTAATGGCAGCGTTCTATACTCTTGCCGATGGCACGGTAAATCAGTTTACCGATGAAACTTATCACGAGCTTTATGATCCGAAGTCGTTTGACAAGAACAAGGCTTATCGCGACCTCGCTAATAAGGATGATGACAAGGAACTTATCAAGGAACTTGCCGATCTTGGCGTTGAGTTCCGTGCCGACGTAAAGAAGGCTTGCCCTAATGTTACCGACGAGCACCTGCATGGCAAGGTGTTCAATGCCGAAGACGTGAAGGACATTTTGATGGACGGTCAGTCATCATTTATCGGAGTGGTGCAACACGCCTTTGAGCTTTATGATGGTAGAGCCGAGCTTATCAACCGTGAGCAGACAGCCGAGCCTAATGGTGACCCAGAGCAGACCCCCGAAGCCGAGCCTACAGTCGAGCCGAAACAGACAGCAACCAACACAAACACTAATATCAATATGGAGAAATATCCTCTTATTTGCAAAGCTTGTGGATTGCAGGCTGGCGAGATTGCCGTTACTGAGGAGGGCGCGTATATGAACGCCTCGCTTCTTGACTCTCTCGAAGCCCACATGAAGGAAGCTGAGCAGAAGGTGACTGATGCCGAGCAGAAAGTCACCACAGCGGAGAAAGCTCTCGCAGAATTGCAGGGCAAGTTTGATGAACTCTCCGCCAATGTAAACGCAGCCAATGAAGCTAAGGAAGTCGCGGAGACCGCACTCGCCCAGGCTAACGAGGCTCATAGTACAGAACTAAGCGACCTTAACGCACAGCACATCGAGGCTCTTGCCAAGAAGGACGACGAGCTGAAAGCTCTTGCCGAGGCAAAGAACAAGGAGATTGCCCAGCTCACAGCCGAGAAGACTGATGCCGAGGCAAACTTGCAGGGTGCTAAGGACGCGCTTGCTACAGCCGAACAGACCATTGCCGACAAGCAGGCTCAGATTGCCGCCCTCACCAATGAGGCAGGCGAAGAGCTGAACAGCGGCGAGGCTCCTGAGAACAATGGCGAGGGTGTAAAGACACCGCAGTTGCGCTCGTTCGATGGTAGCAAGTACAAGACCAATGTTGAGCGAAAGGCTGCTTTCAAGCGTTTCTTGCAAGGTGAGGAATAAAAGCCTCGCTGCCCTCAACCAACACAAACAACACAAAGATTTAACAACACAAAACACAAACGATTATGGCAAATTTACCTAAAGATTTTATCGGCCTTGACGCTCTTCAGCATGTAGCCGAGGAGGTGTCAAAGGAGATCGTGATGGGTCCTGGCTATTCAGATGCCGAAGAGATGGACCGCCTTGGCATCGACATCATCACTGGTGTTCAGTTCAAGCGCACTTTCCACTTGTTCATCCGTAAGGGTGGCACCACACGTCGTAAGGACGTTCATCGCGAAATCAACAGCGAAGCTGGCTTCTTGAAAGAGCGTACGCTTGTCTCTAAGCTCTCCTGGGATAAGTTTCCTGGCAATATAGACGACTTCTGTGAGACAGTATTCGGTACAGATGCTCAGGGTCAGTTCCCTCTCTCTTCACAGGCTGTAGAGGCAATCCTCAAGGACTATGCCGACAACCTTGCAGCTAACTTGTGGTTCGGTGACATCTCTCTTGATAATGGCGACGACTCCGTTCCTGCTCGCGACCAGGCAATGGCTCTCTACGACGGTTTCCACACTTGCATCAAGCACGACATCGAGGACGGTCTTATCTCAGAGGCTAATGGCAACCTCGTTCCTTGCGAGGCTATCTCTGCTCCTGCTGATAACAACGACTCTACTCCTTATGACAACTTCATCAAGTGGCACGCAAAATGGGATGAGCGTCTTCGCAAGGTTCCAACACGTGTTTACATGAACGAGGCAACTGCCATGAACATTGCAGCAGGTTATGCTAATAAATTCCACGGTAACTTCCGTGTAGAGTACAACCAGGGCGACAACTTCAAGCTGCCGGGTCTCTCTAAGGTTACTATCTGTCCTATTGCCAACTTCGGCGAAGGCGACCGTATGTATGCTACCATCGACAAGAACTTTGTCTACGGTGTTGACACCCGGAGCAACCAGCAGTATGTAAGTGTTCGCCTCGGCTCCGACCGAGATCACAGAGACCTGTCTTTTCAAATTCAATCAATACAGGGAGCAGGACTACGCAGCTATTTGCGTAGCGCTCTTTGCATCAGCGACGGTAATCTCGTTGCTCCTGAGTATGTAGCCGGCGACTACGACAATACTATGCTCGTGATTACTCTTGCTGGTTCTGATGGTCAGAAGCCGGACGGTACAGTGAAGGTGAACGGCACTCCTTACACCAAACCGCTTGAAACTGCACCTAATCAGATTCTCTCTCTTGAGGCAGCCGATGGCACTACCTATAAGTTTACTGGTTGGAGCAACGGCAAGACCGAGAAGAAGATTCAGCTTACAGCTTCCGGCATGAATATGGGTCTGACAGCCTTCTTCAAGAAGAACGGCTAATCTTTCAACGGAGTTTCTTTCACTCTATATTTTTAGGGCGACGGTCGTGGCTGACCTGACGGAACATGCTAACCCGTCGCCCTTCTTTTTCAAATAACAACACAAAAACTAATAAGAATATGGCAGTAACAGCAACATGTCCTGAGATTAAGGACGTCCTCGCAGCTAATGAATGCCTGGAGAACTTTGGTGGTCTTGGTGTCAATGTATACGTCTTCAATAAGGCAGACCTTAAAGCTCCCTTGAAGCCCGAAAAGAACATCTACCCTGCTCTGACCTCCGAGTCGTTCAACACAGGTAAGGGTCTTTACAAATTCGAGTGTAAGGAGAGTAGCCAGGGACACTCTTTTGAGTCACTTGGCCGAAGAGGCGGTTATAAACAGACGATTGACTATGTACTCGAAAGCGTAAACGCAGAGTCGGCAGAAGTGGCACGTGCTCTGAACAACCTCGACCTTGGCTACATCTTCCAGGATGGTGAGAAGAGCATCATCGTGTACGATTCTCAGCATAAGGTAGAGTACGCTTCCGGTGGCATTAAGGGCGACACTGGCAAGAAACCTGACGATGAACGTAGCGTCGTTTGTAGCGGAACTCTCCAGCCTACAGCATACGGCCGCTACGAGATTACCGAGCCTGAGACCGGCGGTTGGGACTCGCTTCTTGCGACAAAAAAAGAGTAAGCGATATTGACGCACAGAGCGAGGACAATATCGCAAAAGAAGTGCTCGACGATGCCGATTCTTCTTTTTTCAGCACAAGTGACGAAGAGGAAGGCGCAACGGCAAAGAAGAGCAAGAAATAATCGCTCATACGAGGAAGGTTTTTCATCATACGACAAATTCCCTGCATCAATCCTTTATATAAAAGGTATTGATGCAGGGATTTTTTATTATACACATATTAGTATTTTGACAAAATAATACAAAAATTAGCATTTCTAATACCAAAGCGAAACCAAATACGATAATATTATGTAATTTTGTAATTAGAAAAGCTTTTTTGATTACATTATTGTAAACGTAGAATAACTAAAAATATAGAGTTTATGGAACTAAGACATTTACGCTCCTTTGTTTACGTCGCCGAAACAAAGTCGTTTAGTACGGCTGCTACACGTTGTTGCGTCACCCAGTCGGCGGTAAGCCAGCACATTCGTGCCCTGGAGGACGAGTTGGGCTGCAAACTGCTTATCCGCACATCACACGGCATTACTCTCACCGAAAGCGGCGAAGCCCTGTTGCCTCGTGCCAAAGAAATACTGAAACAGACCGAGGACTGCAAAGAGCAAATCAACGCCCTCAACAACTGCATGACGGGCGAACTGCGTATAGGCGTAGGTTCGTTTATTGCTCCGTACGTCCGCATGGCAGCATTGATTTTTATGGAGAGATACCCTAACGTGCGTATCAATGCCGACTTTACTAAAGCCTACATCCTTAATCAATCGCTAAGGGCACACATGTTAGACCTTGCTTTCACCATGAATATGGCATACCGCCACGAAGGGATAGAGTCGCGACCCTGCATTCCCTTTAATGTGTATGCTGTCATGCGCGACACCCATCCGCTTGCCTCGTTCTCAAAGGTGTCGTATGAGGACATTCTGAAGCATCCAATCATCATGCCCGACATAGGCGAACGTGCCATTGAGACTTTTCAGCAATACATACAGCGCGACCTATATAAGCTCAATATCAAGTGCATCATCAGCGACCCTGACGAAGCTCTTGCTTCGGTGGAAGAAACCAAGTACGTCACCTTTATGCCTAAGCTCTACCTGCGCAACCACCCTACCCTTGTGGCACGTCCAATCGTAGGACTCGAAAAGCAGTTGATGAGCAACGCCCACTGTATGCAGGACGTACCCAAGAAGCGAGCTGCACAACTCTTCCTCGACATCATCCGCGACGAAGTGGTGCCATATATTTCTGTAGCCGAAGAGTCGCAAGGGAAGTTCACACTGCCACCTTGATAGTCATTAGATTTTCTTATATCGAACCGTGCCTCACGTTAGCAGCGTGAGGCTTTTTTATTTAAGTATTAGTCGAATTTATACGTTATATCACCTCAAGAACACTTAATAAGAAACACTTCGCTCCCACCACTTTCTCCCATACCTTTGCAATAAGTTCAATAATGAACGAAACCAACCAAACACAAAAACATTATGCAGATTAAAACTAATGACGGCAACTATGATGTTGCCAGCAAGGGACTTGGCAACACAGCCTTGGGTCTCGGCATCGCAGGCTTGGCAACGAGCCTATTGGGAGGCAGCGCCTCGCTTCTGGGCATCGGAAGAAACAACGGCATGACAGCCAACCCGTCCGACCCTGACGCGCGTTTCGTAACTAAGAGTGAGACTAACCTTATCCAGGAGAACAGCACTCTGAAGACCGAACTCGCTATTCAGAAGAGCGAGAACTACACGGACAAGAAGCTCGTGGAAGTGACACAGTATCTTGACACGAAGTTGCGCCGTGTAGAAGACAAGGTAGACGCTAACAAGGATGCGCAGCAAGCCGTCAATGCACAGCAGATGGCTTACAATGCGGCAGCTAACGCCAGCATCGACGTGCTCAAGTCGCAGGTGGCATCGTTGTCGAGCGTAACAAAGTTGTTCATCCCTTCAACCAACGTATGCCAGACTGGTTGCGGTTGCGGATGCAATCAGTAGGAGAATGACGTAATCCTGTTATATATATGGAATACAAAAACTCACAAATCTTGGCGGCAGTCGTGTCTGAATGGGCACGACCCGCCATTTCGCAGATAGCCGCAGGCAACCTCATGCGCCTACCCATGCTTCAGTCTCTGCAAGCCACCATCAGTTCGTTAGGCATTGTTAGTGGCAACTATGCCCTACAGAAGGACATTGAGCCGCTTATCCAGCCAATCATCAACTCGCTCGTCGCACCTATGCTTGCCCGATATTTCGGTCAGATACCCGAAGAGAGCATACCGCAGATGGCACACGACATAGTGGAGAAGATGCGCGATAACGGACCGCTGTCGGTGCTCGAAGGCATGGTGACATTTGAGGAGGAAGACCTCACCGAACTTGCCGATCTTCTTGACAAGAACCTTCCCGTAGAGCAGACGCAAGGCTATCAGGTAAAACATTAAACAGAGTAACAACACCAGCGGCGGCAAGCATCGTCGCTATAATAAAACAGAAACGATTATGAACAAACGTACTATTCCGGCTATCATCATAGCCACACTTGCGGCAGGTGCAACCGCCGCCGCACCATATTATGATGTCAACATCACACAGCAGCTTTGCACACCGGCTTGCGTAGACGAGACTCCCGTGTTCGCTCCGAAGTTCTCGGTCAAGAGCATTGCCAACGTAGGTACATCCCAGTATATCATCGTCATTCACGTTGAGGGCGTAATAAACTACATCCCTTGCAACTGCGGCTCGTGCTGCACACGCTCACAAGTGGTGTCGCAAGACTTCACCATTCCTGTGTTCAGCGCCACCGCCATCAATTCGGCAACAATAGCAGTGGGCACCGTACAGAACGGCATTGCACGCATATCGTGCTGCAACTGCTCCAAGACCTTTGTGTCCGACTGTCCAGTAACGCTCACTCTTGTAACTACATAAAGCCATGATAGTTCTGATAGCTATAGCCACCATGATAGCCGCCACGCTCGCCCAACACCTCGGACTGGCCGAAGCCATTGCCCGTGTTGTTGACAAGGTGGCATCGTGCCCTCAGTGTTTCACCTTTTGGGTTACAATGTCGGCATTGCTCTACCTCGGCTACGATGTCTACACATCGACGCTGGCGGCTATTGTGGTGGCATATCTGTCAAACTGGTTTGTGTTGTTGCTGCTTATCCTTCAACGTAAATTCACAAAGCTATATGAAAAAGAAAGACACACAACCGATCGCCTCGAACACTGAGGCAAAGGCAGAAAGCAAGCCTGAGGCGCAGACATTCTTTCCTATATTGCATGTCTCTGTGCAAAAAAGCCTGATTGTCCCACATTTTCGGGGCATTTGCCCCACATGTTAAACATATAAAACTCAAACAAAATGAATTATAAACAGATGATTGAACAGGCACGTGCCAACGGCATGGCCACCGAGAAGAAGATGTGGGCAGCAGTAGAAACACTTTCTACCGACCTACTTGCGCTTGAACAGACCGACCCTAAGCTCTACTGGCACATCCTGCGCCGTCAGCACGCCGTTCTCTACGGACGGCACTACTCTGAGAAGATGGCCAACCACGATGTGAACGCTCTTGTCTATAGCGGCATGTACGATGAAGAGGGTACGCCAACCGACGGAGGTGCACATTGGACTCGTATCAAGGTAGACGAGCTGACTAAGGGCATGAAGTTTCACGCTAACGTCAACGCATGGGACAAATATGTCGCCTTTAACTCTATGTATGCCGACCTTTGTGCTTGCATGAAAGAAGAGGAGATAATCAAAGCAGCCTACGCTTTCTACTTCTGTGATGACGACTGGCAGCCATGCGAAGACGACTGCACTAAGGTATGGGATTATAACGCCCTACACGCCACCCTCTAAATTTTGGATTTTACATTTGTTTTCTTCAAAGCCACTTTGCGCCAATTACACAATTCGCAGAGTGGCTTCATTTGTATCTTCGCTTTATACGCTCCCCCACCATGTCCGCCCCACC
>OBCL01000021.1_pt1 | contig 48490 bp, 37 predicted proteins | sample 1495931 | NCBI WGS metagenome assembly OBCL01 (sample SAMN03418275, study PRJEB22391) | human gut metagenome | biome: human-gut; feature: organic feature; material: feces | host: Homo sapiens | place: Tanzania | collected 2013-01
ATATTGATTTATGCAAAATACAAATAAATTCTATCATCCAGCACTCTATCGTGCCTTGAATATAATCCAAGGCACGATTTTCTGATATTTCTTATAAGGATGCTGGGTATCATCGCCTATATTATGCGGTTTGCCGTCGGGGGTGCGATAGAAACTGTGGCACTTGCCACCGGTGATGTAGATAGCATCGGCGAAACCGTATTCGCGCAGGGCATCGGCGAAATCCCAGAGGGTTTCGGGATGACGGGTCTCTATATAATATAGGTGGTCGTCGGAAGTTCTTGCCAAGGCACGGCGCTCCACCTTGCCGTGAAGTTGGAACTTGGCAGGTAATACTCCATCTGATACCAAAATAAACTGGCGGAAGAAACTGCCGCCCCGTTCCTCTACATAATCCTTCACCTTGTCGCTCCTCGAAATTCCCAGCACGATGTTGCCATTCGCCATTGCGCAATAGCCAAGACGGGAAACATCCGATGCCAGTTCCTTGCCGTTCATCACCAGACTGCCCAGATATTCGTTGGTGCTGGTGTGGTCGGCACTTCGACTGTACATCCATACACTCATGTCGGTGGTATCAGGTTCTACCAGAGAAATTTCGGCTTGCAGATTTTCCAGACGATACATGTTGAGCGCTACGCCCAGGATGGAATCGGAAGTCAGCGTGATGGTAGGCTTGCCGCCTTTTTGAGGGGCAGCCAGTTTCTGAATGTTCTCTTCGGGCGTTACCGATACAGGTACACCTATATTATAATAGTAATTATAGAGTCGCCATCCGCCCAAGCCCATGATGCAAAGGGTGATGGATACGAGCACACCTATGATAATGTCTCTCCATTTGTGTGGCCGCAGTATGGATGCAGGTCTTTCTACTATCACGTTGGAGTCATCATCCACGAAGATAATGCCTTTCTTTGTTGGAAATTTCTTTCTCATGCTTCGCCTCCTTCCTTTTCTAATTTGTCTTTCAGTTCCTTGAGGGCCTCTTTTGATGCCTTGATATGGATGTCATCGTATAGGTTGCTGCTTGCCAAAATGAGCTTTTGAAGTCCTGGATTTACTTTGAAGATATAGTCTTTGTTGACGATGAGGCTCTTGCCAACTCGATGGAAGGGACAATAAGTGAACTTTTCTAATTTGGCCATCAGACCATGCAGTTGGTAAGTTACGTTCTCCGCTTTTCCATTGGATAGGTATATGTCGGAGTAGTTTCCATCACCTTTGATGAAAACAATGTCCTCGGAAGCAATCCTAATGATTTCGGTGCTATTTGTCAGCGTCAGATATTCCATATGATATTTTTGCAATTTACAGACAAAGATAATACAAACGAGCGCAATGAAAGCTAGTTTTCAAATTGTCGAGTGCAGCTTAACTTCTGCAAAGTTACGAGTTTTTATCAAATTACCAAAGTTTTGTGCAGTTTTTTTCCTCCTTTGAATCTTTCATGCAAAATAACGACAGGTAAAACCAAGGATATGAAACCGCGTTCCTACCATGCTCATCAAGCGGTCCCTCGGGGAACACGTGATGGGGAGCAGGTGAACAAGAGACGGGCAACGAGGGATCACGAGGCGGGCAACGAGTGCCCAAACCGAGAACTACAATTTGGGCAATATAAAAAAAAGTTGAAATCTATAAACAACAAGGGTGAGTCAAGAGTCAAAGACTTTTGATTCACCCTTTATCTTTATTATAAAATGATTTCCAACAGACTAATCTAATCCCACAGACACTTGTCCAATTCTGCACAAATAGCATCTTTCTGTAAATGCTGACCAATAAAGACAATCTTAATCATACGGTCGCCAACCTCAGGATCCCATTCCTTTCGAAGTTGTTCTTCTCGCTGAAGAAGCTCTTCCAACTGATCCTTAGGCATTGTAGCCAACCATTGTCCAGCCTGCTTAACAGTTTTCTGCTTACCAGCTTGTTCAAAGACATAACACATATCTTTTTCGTCAGCAAAATAGCAGATACCTTTAGCTCTTACAACATCGCGAGGCCATTTTCTGGCGACAAACTCATCAAACAAACCCAAGTCGAATGGCTTGCGGCTGTAATAAACGAATGTTCCAATGCCATACTCTTCAGCTTCACCTTCCTCATGGTCGTGATCATGATGGTGGTGATGCTCGTGACCATGGTGATGTTCATGCTCGTCTTCATGATGGTGGTGATGATGCTCATGCTCGTCGTGATCTTCTTCATCATGATGTTCATGATCATCTTCATCATGATGATGTTCATCTTCTTCCTTCCCATTACGCTCAGCTTCGATTTCCTGTATCCAACCAGCAGAAGTAGCAACAGTATTCCAATCAAACTTTTTAGTATTGACGATTTTATCCAAATCTACATCACCATAATTGCATTCAAAGATTTCTGCCTTAGGTTGGATAGCACGAATGATCTGTTTCAGTTTCTCCAGTTCCTTTGGTTCAACCTCAGCAGCCTTATTCAAAAGGATAATATTACAGAACTCGATTTGCTGAATAACCAATGAAGCCAAATCCTCCTCATCGATATTATCCTTCATCAGATCATCGCCATTAGCAAATTCATCTTTCATACGGAGAGCATCCACTACCGTAACGATACTATCAAGACGGAGCACACCATTCTTGATATATTCTGGACCTAAAGAAGGAATAGAACAAATGGTCTGTGCAATAGGAGCAGGTTCGCAGATTCCACTGGCCTCGATTACGATATAGTCGAATTTCTTCATATCAGCAATCTCTTTCAGCTGCTCAACCAAGTCCATTTTCAAAGTACAGCAGATACAACCATTCTGAAGTGCAACAAGAGAATCATCTTTCTGACCTACAACACCACCTTTTTCAATCAAGGCTGCATCAATATTTACTTCGCCAATATCATTTACAATAACAGCGAATTTAATACCCTTTTTATTTCCCAATATTCTATTGAGCAATGTGGTTTTACCGCTGCCAAGATAACCTGTCAGCAATAATACTGGTAATTCCTTTGTTTTCATTCTTATATAATTTAAATTTCTTGTCATATAAACAACAAATAGTGTGCCACTAAATATAAAAAACCGGAGGCCTTGGCTTTTCATGCCAAAAAGTCTCCGGTTTTAACTTAAATTTATTTTAGAAAATTTTGATTACTCTTATTTTCTGAAATTTTCAAGACCTCTGTTCAAGAAATCCAAATATGCAGGAACATCTTCCTTATAGCTGAAAGAAGCGGTAAGAGGATTACCCTCATCATCTACTGCCACATAGAAAGGCTGCGCATTGGCACCAAACTTACTTGCCTGCAAGTAACTCCATTTATCTCCAACAGTTCTTAAAGTCCTCTTCTCTCCGTTGAAAGTAACTTCCATCGGTTCTGGAAGAGGAGTCTTATCATCCACATAAAGAGAAATCAGAACATAATCCTTGGTCAACTTATCTGCCACAGAAGGATCAGTCCAAACAGCAGCCTCCATCTTACGGCAGTTAACACAACCAAATCCGGTAAAGTCGATCAAGACAGGTTTTCCAGACGCCTTAGCAGCAGCCATACCTAATTCATAATCCTTATATGCAGGCTCTACAGTCTTTGTATTGAGATTGAAATCCTGTGTGTTGACAGGTGGTGCAAAAGCACTTACTGCCTTACATGGAGCACCCCAGAGACCAGGAATCATATAGATGGCAAATGCAAGAGAGCAAAGACCGAGCATGATGCAAGGAACAGGCATTGGCTTATTGATATCGCCACCGATAGCATCTACCTGGAACTTTAGTTTACCGATAAGATACAATCCTAATGCTGCAAAAATAACAATCCACAAGCACAAGAACACCTCACGGTCAAGAATATGCCAACCATAAGCGAGATCGGCTACAGAGAGGAACTTCAAAGAGAATGCCAACTCTACGAAACCAAGCACAACCTTGATAGTCTCCATCCAAGAACCTGACTTTGGAGCAGACTTCAACCATGATGGGAACAATGCAAACAAGGTAAATGGCAAAGCAAGAGCAATGGCAAAACCGAACATACCGATGGTTGGAGCCAACCAATCACCTGATGTTACAGTCTGAACCAAAAGCAAACCGATAATAGGAGCAGTACAAGAGAATGATACCAATACAAGTGTAAATGCCATCAGGAAGATAGAAATCAGACCTGTAGTATTGGAAGCCTTGTTGTCAACAGCATTTCCCCAACGGTCTGGCAACTTAATTTCAAACCAACCGAAGAAAGAGAAAGCAAAGACTGCCAGCATCAGGAACAATATAATATTGAACACAGCACTTGTTGACAACTCATTGAGTTTACTTGGACCAAAGATGGCTGTAATAATCAAGCCAAGAGCGAGATAAATGACAACAATAGACAAACCATAAGTAACCGCATCACGAATACCTTTCTTCTTGTCATTCTTTGCTCTTTTCAGGAAGAAACTTACCGTCATAGGAATAATAGGCCAGATACAAGGCATAACAAGTGCCAGCAATCCACCTACTAACCCCATGATGAAAATATAGAAAAGTGAATGATTTGCGATATCATTATTGCCTCCAAAAGCCTGAAGTTCTTTCACTACCGGTTTCCAGAGTTCCTTAGCATCCATAGTCTGAAGGGTAGAGGAAAGAGCAGCAGAATCCAAAGCCTGGGTGCTATCTACAGCATTTGCATTCAACTTAGCCAGAGAATCAGCCTTTGCCTTAGCCAGCGCAGCTGGATCTAATTGAGACTCTTTCTGTGCCTTTTCCTCCTTGGCAGCTTTGCTATCTACAGCAGGAGACTTACCACTTCCCTTGAAGGTTGCTTCACTTGGAGGCATACAGTTCTGATCGTTGCATGCGCCATATTCTACATATACGTCAATATGGTAATCAGGCTTTGTAAACTTAATTTTCTGAACGAAAGTAACGCTTCCCTCAAAGTAGCGCAATTTCATACCAAAAAGATTATCAAACTTGGAAATTTCATTGCCTCGTGGCTGCAACTTTCCTACAGCTTCAGCACCATCCATCTTATTGACATTGAAGGATGCTGAAATAGGTCCATCACCACCTAAGCCTGTTGAATAAACGTGCCAACCTGGTTGAATCTTACCAGTAAACACAATCTCTGCCTCAGGCGTACCATTTGTTTTCAATGAACTGGTAAATTTTACCGGATTCATCATCTGAGCTTGCGCAAACAGTACTACCATGAGTAACTGAAGAATTACTAATGCTTTTTTCATATTTTTCTGTCTGTTTATTATTTACACTGCAAAGATAGACAAAATAGTTAATATTCTTGCATAAAATATAACATAATATGCAATATCTAACATTATTTTTAAAATTGAGTTTAAATTAATACGTATCCATAGGAAGAAAAGGGTACTCTGACAAGCAAGTTTTAAGAGAAATTAAACATTTACTTGTCAGAGATTATCAATTACATTATTTACAAAGAGTCTTATAAGGACATAATTCACAGCGGTCTTTTTTCTCTGTAGGAGCAAATTGCGAATTCGGATCAAATATATCTGAAATCAGATGATTTAAACCTGCGAAGAATTTCTCCTTATAAGGCGAAACGTCTGAAATGTATTCTTTTCCAAACTTCAATGTTGGCTCATAACCGCTTGCTCCAGATTGCTGAATAAACAAGAGGCCAGGGCTTACTGACTCATTGGCAGGATTGAGTTTCTTGCTCTGCTTGACAATATACGAATACAACATAGCCTGCAGATAATAATCTGTATGTTTGTCAAGTTCATTTGGATCAAACAGACTCTCCACAACTTTAGGTAAAGAAGAAGGAATACGTCCTGTTTTATAATCTATCACCCTGATACGTTCACCAAGAAAACTATGATCAGAACTTTCAGAAGCCGAAACTTCATCAAGTCTGTCTATGAATCCGCCCAATCTCAAATTCTTTGTACCAGAAGGAGTAGAGAAATCAAAAGTTTTTTCTACCTTTATCTCCAAACCTTTGATAGTAAAAGGAGCCAGTTTTATATCAATATACAGCAATTGTTTCAAATAATTGGTAATTACTTCACGATTGATCAGCTGCAAACCATTATATTGAGGAGATTTTTTCTGATCCTTGATTTTGAACAGTTCTTCCTTAAAAGCCTGATCGACCAGTCTGTAAAGCAAGCTCTCATCTTTTATCGCATTCTGAATATCTCCTTGATTAATAACGATAGGTCTGATCAGGGATTTTTCCCCATCAGTTCCAATCTTAATATCAGAACTACTTGCGAATTTCAAATAAAACAACTGAGCTGCTCTATGGAAAATATTTCCAAACATTCTATTGTCCATTTCATCCTCCAGTTCTTCCGGCTCTCGAATACTCAAAATATATTTATAATAGAAGCTCTTAGCGCATCTCAGGTAAGTATTGAGGAAAGTAGGAGTTATCAGACGAGGCTTATCTAAGATTTCCATCATCTGAGGTGTTTTAACTATAACTTCCGCTTTATGAGTTTCAACATTTTGACCAGAGACTATCGTTTTGCGACTTATCACGTGTTTACTTTCCACCAAGAGTTGGAGCATGAAACGGCTCATCTCACCGGTATGTCCTTCATCTGTAGAACTGTTGTAGGCAAGTGTTACATCCTGTGCTCTTTGAATAAGTCGGTAAAAATAATAGGCAAAAATAGCCACTTTATTATCGATAGTAGTCAGACCATGAGCCTTACGGATGGAGTAGGGAATAAACGAAGAATCATTGACACCTTTCGGCAAATTACCTTCGTTACATGACAACACGAGAATATGGTCGAAGTCCAAATTTCTGGTTTCCAATACACCCATAATTTGAACTCCGATGACCGGTTCTCCATGAAAAGGCACATTTGTGTTTTGGAAAAGTTGCTGAATAAGACGTTGCAGGGTCATTATGTCGATATCCAAATCGCCAGATTCAACCAAACATTTCAATCTATTAATTAAGGTATAAGTTCTGAAGAGAGATTCTTGAAACAAGGAATCCTCCCCATCATTTGCATGAGAACCTATAAGTCTGAGAATGTTAACCAGATAACCGACCAAAGCCAGGCATCTATTTTCAGAGGCTTCCAAATCGGCGAACATCATATTCATACCTTCATCTTCCTCTGCACACAGTACATCCCTGTCAAGAAAGTAAAGTTTCTGTTCTTCTATTTTATGGAGAAGATCCTGATAATTTGAGCTGATATACTTAGCATAAGGATGGCGTAATGCCTTGACCACATCATGCAGACGAAAAGCGGTAGAACCCTTGACACTTCCTATCGTCTGAAGATTGATTAATTGCATGATCAGACTGAAAAAAGGAGTCTGCTTAAGCGGATAGCCTAAGGTAATATTCACATGACTGTCAATTTCTGTAGGCAAGGAATGAATCACGGTAGAAAGCAAGTTTTCATCAGCTAACACGATAGCAGTTTTGCGGCCAGTCTGATAGCGTGGAACCAGATTTCCATGATCATCCTCAACCTTTTCCATCAACCAATCATTTACGTATCTTGCCTGAATATTCTCAGTTGCAGCATTGATATACGTAATCTTCTTTTTGGAGTTCAGATTATTATAGATACCGTTTTGAAGCGAAGGTTCAGACAACTTGTTGCCGAAAAGTTTCAGATATTGATTGATATAGACACCCGCTTCATTTTTATTCTGACCAACATAATATTTGTCATAATCCCAGTAAAAATGACAAGAAGCATCCTGCTTGATACGCCTGTAAAGAGAAGTTTCTACTTGCTGCATCATGTTGAATCCCACAAACAAGTAGGTATCATAACGCAGGTTCAAAGTGTCAGCCTCAATCACATGGCGGTATAAAGCGCCTTCATAGGCAAGTCCCTGACTTGCCAATCGTTGATTGAAATCCGTATAAATATCATACAAATGATTCCACAAAGCCATGAAACGGCGTTTTAATTCTGTGTTCTGAGTATCCTTGAAATTACCAAAGAATTTCTTCAGAATTCTTCTCTTATCTTCATCAAGATAACTGTCATCATCCAATTCATGAAGATCAGCAATATTGATAAAAATCTTCCTTGCATCACCAAGATTTTTATCCAGGTCATCAAAATCAGCCAACAGAAGTTGCCCCCAACCATAAAAATGATCGAGCGTTTCATCAACCCCTGTGCATTTCACAAACGACTTGTGCAAATCACAGATTAGTTTGATCGGGTCTGCCTGTTGTAAAGAAGTATTCTGGAGAAACATATCACTAATTGTCATGTAATTAGGGCTCCAAAATGGTTTCTGTACAATTTTCATCAGCTCTTCATTTAAGAAAAGGCTGGCACGTTTATTTGGGAAAACGACCATGATGCGACTTAAGTCAGTACCATAATCTCTAATGATATCTTCAGCAACGTATTTTAGAAATGATTTCATTGTAAATTTCAAACAAAATTATTAAACAAATTAATCGTCAAGAACAACATTCTCCACCTTATTAGGATAAACGTACCACAGATAGCCCTTGACGCAGGAATATCCCATACCCTTGAGTTGAGACATATATTGCCTTACCTGATCATGATATTCAGCATGAGGTTTACCGAACTTGAAGTCAATCACTATAATCTCGTTTTCTCCTACAAGAACACGGTCCGGACGATCCTTACAAACCTTTCCATCCTTATCCAAATAGAGGATACTGGTTTCGTTCAGTACTTTCCATTTATCAGAGAACCACTCACTGACAAGCGGACTATTCAGTCGAGCACGCAACATTTTTTCGATTTTTTCCTTCGAAATATTTTCATCATAAAGCACACCATCAAGTTCAAGTTGCCTCAACACCGACTCAACATCATCCTTTGTCTTTATCTTTGAAAACAATTCATGAAGAACCGTTCCGATTTTGATATAGAACTTCTGCTGTTCCTCGGACTCATCACCATGCATAAAGAATTCACTCTGCAGGCTTGGTTTAAAGGAATATAAATCAGACTTCACTTTTATCTGAATAGGCAAGTCTGCAGATTTTTGCATAAAGACATTCTTATTTTCGGCAAACGCCTCCTCTTTGGAAGAAGCATCTATCTCTCCATATTCGAAGTAAACATCATCGGTTTTCTTGTCAGTTCCATTTCCCTGAAATTCGAGAGTCTGTTCCTCATACTGGCCAGAAGCATTCTGGGCATTCAATGTATTGTAAACTGCTTCCAGACTATCTTCGATGATAAAACTTCTCTGCGTAGCAGCACCTCGCTTACCATATACAAACAGATTTTTACCAGCTCGCGTGAATCCTACATATAGCAAATTCAAATTATCAACCATATTCTGCAAATGTTCCTGATAGTAATCTTTCTCATAAATACTACCAACCATTTTCTTTGCAGAAAAATCGACAGGCACCAAAGGAAGTTCGTTGAATGGTACAACCTGAGGCGTACACCAAATCGTATCAGTCTTCTCTAACGCCCAATCACAGAAAGGCATGATGACATTGTCAAACTCCAGACCTTTACTTTTATGAATGGACAAAAGCCTGATTCCGTCAGCCTTATCACTATGAATGCTTTTAGAGTGAATATTCTCATCCCATTCATTCAAGAAATCATCTATATCACCACCATTATCAGAGAGATAAGAAGCCAGCTGATCATAGAATGCACTTACGTATGAACTTTGTTGAGAGAGCGTTTCTATTTCTCCCAATTTAAAGTAAGTGTAGAGGGACTCTGTCAAATCCAAAAGCGGCTTTTGCAAATAAAGTTCTCTTTCTTCCAAGAATTTTTCTGCTATTTGCTTGTTTTCCAGATATTTCATGCAGAACTTCATCAAGCCAGCCTTAGCAATGTCATCATTCGGATGAGCCAGACACCGAAGAGCAGTAACCATCACATTAACGGCCTGAGAGGCATCCAGTCTGAAAGCCTCATCAGAAACCAAAGGCAATGGAGTCGCACTATTAGCCATCAGATAATCAGCAATATTCTGTATAGTCTTATTGCTTCTCACCAATATGGCAATATTCTTATATTTTACTCCCGCCTCTACAAGTTCGTTGATGGTATCTAAAATCATACCCATCATCTTGTCCTGATAGTTTTCAGAATTCTCATCTTCTTTGATACCCTTCTGTCCCAAGAGATTAATCCTCACATAGCCACATGCAGTTTTTTTCTGTGGCACACGTTGCCTTACATCACTATAAGCCTTCTTGAGTTGAGCTGCACTGGAGCCATCAGAGTCAGAGTCGGAGTCAGAACCAGAGTCAGAGAAAGTATGAGGTAAATCTTTATCCGTTATGGCCTGATATTCTTTTTCTGCAGCAGCTTCGAAGAAAGCGTTATTGAAATCTACGATATTCCTGTCTGAGCGATAATTGTGAGAGAGTGACTCAATTTGAATTGTATAATTAGATGGAAACTCAGATTCAATATTATTAAGCAGACGCCAATCACCAGAACGCCATCTGTAAATACTCTGTTTCACATCACCTACTATTAAATTTCCTGCATTCTGGTGACTCATTGTCTCCTGTAATAGCACCTTGAAGTTTTTCCACTGCACTGTACTGGTATCTTGAAACTCATCGATCATGACATGCTCCAACTGAGAACCGATTTTCTCAAAGATGAAAGGGGAGTCTTCATCCTGAATCAAAGAATGAAGAAGAGTCTGGGTATCGCTAAGCAAAAAACGGTTGGCATCTCTGTTCATTTCTCTGACTCTCTTTTCAATACTTCCCAAAAGACGTAATTGATTCAGATGGCGCAAAGTAAGATCACAACTTTTATATATACGCAATAATTTGGGTCTTGAAGTTTCTGAATAATGAAGCAGTTGGAAGAGTTGGGAAACCACTAAGTCATACGCAGGTTTACCAGCCTGAGCGTCAGACTTTTTGACCCAGGATTCTTCGCTATCCAGACATTTTACCAATGTAGCATTTTGCAAATCATCATCATTGAATTTACCGTTTTTCAATTTGGAAAAGTAACTCCATATACCTCTGGTCTTATTTTGAAAGTCATCTGCCGAAAGTCCGTTTTCATCCAATGCATCAAAAAAGGTAGCCGCAATCTGGTCAAAATGCTCTTTAGCTTCAGCTTGCTTTTTCCTCAATTTTGAAGAAAAAGCCTCGAAAAAGCCATCTTTTTCAATACAATTATTCAGCGCATCAGCATGATCCTTATAAAAATCCTTGAATATATTCCGTCCAAAAGCTTTTATTTGAGAAATCACATTCCAGTTTTTGTCATCTGCAATATTTTCCTTAATATAATCCATAATCCAAAAGAGAAGCTTGTCTGTCATCTGAAGTTCTTCGATCAATTCATCTACAGCCTGTTCTTCTATCTGGACATCATTAAGACCAATTCTCAAATTAGCGGTCAAATCAAGTTCACGTGCCAGATTACGGAGTACACTCTGGAAGAATGTATCAATCGTTTCGACGCGGAAATAATTATAATTGTGGATAAGATTTTTCAGAGCAATACCAGCATTTTCAATAATCTGCTCTTCTGACATCTGAGATAATACCCCCTTGATTTGTTCCAAGTAATCTCTTGAGTCATCCAGCCGATTAGCTATTCCATACAGTTTGCTGAGGATTCTATTTTTCATTTCCTCAGTTGCCTTGTTAGTAAATGTTACAGCAAGAATATTCCTGTATGAAGATGGGTCTTGTATCACCAAGACCATATACTCTTTAGCCAAAGTAAAGGTTTTTCCAGAACCTGCACTCGCTTTATAAACAGTAAGTTGAGAATTCATATCTTATTGCTTGTATATTAAATTGTTATTACCATTCTCTAAACAATTCGAAGCCGAATTTACAACCGACTCCTTGAAATCTTGTATTTTGAAAAGAAGCAAATATGCCTACCGAAGCCACACGTGTTTTGAACCCGTATCCCCATTCCGTATAAGGATGAAGATGTCTAACCATGAGGGCATTGACATAGTATCGTTCATTTTCTATAAAACGTCCTACCCATGGCAACCAGGCAGCAAACAAGGCTGGAGACTCATAAGTAACATTGGACCGAACATAATAATCAGAGGCATTATACCATCCAGAGTTAAGCAATTCAAATTCGCCTGCCCAATCATCATTCCAGCCACCAGGTAAATTATTGTCCCTGAAATTAGTATAATCAACAAAATACCAATGGTCGCCTTTCTGAGTATAGAATCCAGAACCCAAACGCAAAGAAAGGCTCCGCCTTCTTGACATGTTGATAATGTCCTGCATATCCATTTCAACCCGTTCGTAGCTGATATTGGAATGAAGAAAATGATTGAAACTTCTTTCATAATCAACTTTTACAACAGGACCGTTTTTCCCAATAGGATGCCAAACCAAAGCCAATGCAGGCGCAACTGATCTATACAAACTTGGGAAATTATTTTCCTTATAAAATTCCGGATTTATAGATTGACGCTGATGGGCAATGATTCCCAACTCAAAACCAATATAGTTATTAAACATCCAATGATTCGTCAGTCGCCAATAATTATCCTTAAAGGCCGTATAATCACCATATGGGAATTGGATAAGACTATCTTTTTTCTCGCTGATATCCAATATACGACGCGCAACAACATTGGTATTGATTCGGTTTCCATTACCCAACTCCAACTGAAGGAATCCATCATGCTTTTTATTGTAGTTGAGAGTAGCAGGAATGCTGAAATAAAACCGATGCTGCTTGAAAGCGTAACCAGCTTTGAAGCGAAGAGCAAATTGCACATCATCACTAAAAGAATAGCTTCCTCGTACATCAAACTTATATACAAATCCCTTGCGTTCGGAATAACCCATATAAAGAGGATTCAGAATAGGATTAATTCTAAGGTACCCCTGATTTTGTTTTCCGAAATTTTGCTTGATACGATTTAAGACATTATCGCCCACAATATCCCACAACACATCTTTTACAAAAGACTTTTTATGTTTTTCGTTTTTGGCCAAAGAATCCCTTTCATTCTTTTTCTGATAATAATGGTTCAAGAAATGCATTTCCTCCTCATTCAACGGGGTAGGGCGCACCTTTGCCATCAATGTAGTATCTTCAACATTATTCAATGAATCCGACAATAATTTCGGCAAGCCATAAATAGTAGAATATCTGGCCGTTATCTGATTGCCCATAAAACGGAAATTAGCTCTCAAGTCACACTTCTTCGGATACAGAGAACCCACAGAATCCTCTTTATTCATCACCACGCTGATAAAGAAGCGAGTCATATCATACTCACCTTCAAAATCGACCAAATTTATTCTACCCGTATGACTATCCACTATAGCCATACTCGTAACCAATTGAGTATTTTTCAATTTAGGGTAGGCATAAACCTGAGCTTTTCCAAATGGAAGAGCCGTGACCATAAATTTATAATATTTCCTGTTTGACCGATGATAGGGAGACAGTATATTGTCTTGAAAAAGACATTCACCATAAACATTCGGAGTAAGATAATTCAGCAGAGAAGGCATTGTATTCCTTTTGTGAGGAACTGTAGTAATACATAGTAAACGATGAGGAGTTATCTTATTCTTTTCTTTTACCGTATATTTACTATAATATTCTCCCATAAATTCTCTACCGGAACCATGAGCTATCGCATAAAGAGAAGGAACCATAGCCAACGTAAAGTTGCGATGATTGGTACGCATCATAAATTTCGTGTATGCATAAGACTCATGAGATTGCTCAGAAGCGGAATAAGACAACTGGTAATATCGATAGATACGATTCATCACCGAATCACGGAAATCGTCTTTCGGTGTAACATTTCTTGCATATCCATCCAGCGATAAAGTCAAGAAAACACAGATTATAATATGAACCAGAAGCCTCATAACAAAAAATCGGGAGCTTGAAAAAGCACCCGATTGCAAAGTTAGTATATTTTTATGAAACAACAAAGAGAATTAAATGTTTTTTCAAAAATTACCCTAAGTATTTCATCAGAATTTTGACATTTCCGGAATCTCTAAGTTTTGTAATACTTTTCTCACGTATTTGACGAACTCTTTCACGAGTCAATCCCATTTTATCTCCAATTTCTTCCAATCCTTTTTCAGTTTCTCCAATTCCAAAGCAGGCACAAACAATCTGCTTTTCCCTGTCTTTAAGAACCTTATCCAAAACCTGACGTAGTTCCATAGCCATACTTTCATGATCAACATGCTTATCTGTGCGACTATCTTCTCCACTTGCCATGACATCCACCATAGAATTGTCATCATCTTCACCAAAAGGCGCATCAATACTTACATGATGACCACTTGCCGCCATGCTTTGAGAGATTTTTTCCTCATCTATACCTGTGCGCTGTGCAAGTTCTTCTACACTTGGACGACGCTGGTTTTCCTGTTCAAATCTATTACTTTCCTGATTAACCTTATTCAAGGAACCAACCTGATTAAGAGGAAGTCTGACTATTCTACTTTGCTCAGCAATTGCTTGCAAAATACTCTGTCGAATCCACCAAACTGCATAAGAAATAAACTTAAAACCACGGGTTTCATCAAATCTTTCTGCAGCTTTAATCAATCCGATATTACCCTCATCAATTAAGTCAGTAAGAGTCAACCCCTGATGCTGATACTGTTTGGCAACAGAGACCACAAAACGAAGATTAGCCTCAACTAATTTGTTTTTTGCTCTTTCCGCAGCCCGACCACCTTTCTTAATGATTTGGGCCAATTCAATCTCTTCGTCAATTGACACCATTGGGGCACGACCTATCTCAACAAGATACTTATCAAGTGCCTCGCTGTTACGATTGGTTATACTTTTTTGAATCTTAAGTTGTCTCATCCTATGCTATTAACTCCTATTTTTAATTGCGTATATATAATATTACGCAAATATAAGAAAAATATTGCATCATTGTTATTTCTATTAATATACTTTAACAATATATTTTTGGAGAAAAGCATATTTTTTATTACGAGAGGCCTCAGATTAGAGACAAACTGCCTATTACGAATCACTTCAGATTAGAGACAAACTGCTTGAAAGAATCATGATAACCATTAAATACATTGATATCTACATGACCCCGAATTCCAGTAACCCTACCATCAGGACAAAGTTGCCAGAAAACCAATTTGATATCAGGCTTGTATTCTCCATATCTTGCAATCCATACCTGATATTTTTGCTTTATATCAGTCGCTTTGCTCAAATAGCGATTTACAAAAGTCTGACTTACATAAATAATAGGACGTTTACCCGTTTCTTTTTCAACCATTCTTAACCATATTCTCATTCTGGTCAAAAGGACACCCACGCCTCCCATCTTCTGAATTTGGGCTTTAGTAGGCTCAACATCAAGAACAGGTGGCAAGTCACCCGATTTGACATATGAATTTTTAAGGAATTGACGTGCCTGCAAAGTAGCTGGAGTTAGAGTAGAAAAGAAATGATAACTTCCTACCTTATATCCATGTGCCCGTGCTGCCACATAGTCTTTTCTATAGAAAGGATTTAATAAACTTGCCCCTTCAGTACTTTTAATATAGATGAAACTAATCGGATAATTAACATCCCCATTAATTGTTTTTTTACTGATATTTCCAAGATGGGAAATACGCAGACGTTTCCAATCGATATTATATTTCTTACCTTTTATAACATGCTGATATTTAGAGATATCAATACCGTAGATTCGATCAGAACTATAAACCAATCGTTCTCCTTTGTATTTATCCAGCACCCATTCTCCTATGCGTAACTGACTTTTATCTGCAACAGAAAAACCAAAACCATCACGTTTTCCATGTTTCCAGCTTCCCTGATAATAGGCCGCATCGGTAAAGCCCTGCCATTCACCATGACCATGAGGCAATCCTAAAGAATCAACTTCACCACTATAGGTTCCTGTTGTGCCCAAAAGATAATTCAATTTGGCATCAAACAAAACTGGGACAATACTCATAGAAGCCAATGCTTGAGACTTATGAAAAGACAAAGCGCAAGACTCTTCAGGTAAGGTTTCTGAGAACAATTGGAAAACATTTCCACCAACATGTTTTAATTTCTCAACTTGTTTTCTATTAGCCTTACCAGAAGGAGAAATCGCAACGAATTCCAAATGACGAACTATCTTCAAAGACTTATGTGAAAGATGTTTTAATGAATCCAACATCTTTCGAGTAGAATCCCGAAAGTTTTCTTCTTTCAAAGCAACCTGAGAAATATTAAAGAATCCTTCATCACTGGCATTGTGACATTTCAAATAATAAGACAACTCTCCATCAATCCACTTTGACTGACTATACATCGTTTTCAAGGAATCGATATGAAGTTGCACCAATTTTTCCACATTTACATCCTTATATTTATTCTGCCAGATAGTACTATCAAAATCAGCATAAATACGACCTTGACAGGAAGGGATAAAAAAGTATTTATTGAAGAAATATCCAGTAGCAGAAATGGTATCTTTATCAAAATGATAAACCACTTTTCCTCCATCCAATATTTCATATTGAGAGTAAACCTTGACAGGTATCATAGCCGATTGGATCTGCTTCTTAGAAAAGAAGCAACTGAAAGCTATCAGATATATGCAAATCAAAAGTGAAACAACAATCAATATTGCAACACTTAATCGATATTTTTTCTGTTCATTACAAAACATAGCACATTGAATTAAAACACCTTTATATAAATTGAGAGCAAAAGTATAAACTTTTTCGTTAACTACATCATTTTTTTTCGTTTTTTTACTGAATTAAGCGAGATTTAGTTAAAAAACATCTTTGAATTTTGAAATGCCAATTTTAAATAGTAACTTTGCAATCGTATAGAAACATCATCAGACTTAATATTGCAATCATGGTAAAGTATAAAATTCATATTTTAAATATGTGGATAGCAACATGCGCTTTGTTGCTATCTACCATTATACTTCACCACCATCATATGGGGCAAGTTTGTTTTATAGAACAACAATGCGAATATGATGGAAATATTAATGATGAGCATACTGCCCACCATGAGAAAGACAACAAGGGATGCAATATTCACCAGATGCATCAGTTTATCTCTAATGGCAAAAATATAAAATCCATATACAAACATCTGGACTACGACAGAAATATGCTCGTAGCTCTATTGCCTTCTTCTATTCAATTGACCCCATGCTACAAGATTGTCATATCAAAATGGCAACAAAAAACGATGGCAATCAAGTTAGGGGCTTCTGTGAATAGTTCTTTACGGGGGCCTCCATTTTCTTACTTCATTTCATTGCGACAGAATCTATAAAGAAGCTGCTTGATCTATAAAGAAGCAACTTGGATTGAGCAGCAAATACTAAACAAAAGAATAATAAGAAAATGGTGAAAAGAATATCTTTGATTGTGGTATGTACAGCAATCGCATTTTTTGCTTTCAGCTTCCATTCTGAAAGTAAAGCAGACAAGGAGGAGAATGAGGAAAAAGAAGAAGTGGATTTTCAAAACATTCCTTTAACCAGCAAACAACTGAATGCTATTGACCTCAAATTAGGGGAGGCACAAAAGCGCGAACTGGATGCAATGCTTCATGTAAACGGCACTTTGGTACTTAGAGCCCAGAATATGGCAGACGTCGCTTCTTTGATGGGCGGTGTCGTCAAATCCATTTCTGTGAAAGAAGGACAACAGATCAATAAAGGGCAAGTTGTGGCAACCATTGAAAATACAGAAATCGTATCTTTACAGAAAGACTACTATTCTGCATATAAAGAAATGGAAAGTGCGAAGCTTGAAATGGAAAGACAGAAAACACTGGGTTCATCTGGAGCTGGCATCAAAAAGAAAATGCTTTTATCTGAAAAAGACTATAAGGTGGCGAAAGCAAATCTTATCGGAATCGGTCGCCAGCTGACTCAGTTGGGCATCTCTACAGCATCTGTGGCGAAGGGAAAATTTACAACTGTCTTCCCTTTATATGCTCCTATCAAAGGTACGGTAAGCGAAATTACAGCATCTTTGGGAAGTTACGCAGACATGCAGACGCCTTTGATGAAAATTAGAAATAACAATGCTGTAGAATGTGACTTGAATGTTTTTGAACGAGATCTGAATAAAGTAAAGATTGGAAACCGAGTATTACTCTCACTCACCAATCAACCAGGCGTAAAAGTCTCCGGTCATGTCTATGGTATGAACGAATACTTTAACCAAGGAACAAAAAGCGTTGCTGTACATGTCAAACTTGATGCAACGAGAGGCACAAACCTCTTTGATGGCATGTATGTATCCGGTCAAATAGCGACCGGACGCCAGCTTTGTGTTGCGCTTCCTAACAAAGCTATTGTTAATATAGAAGGAAAACAATATATCTTTGCACTCAATAAACAGCCAAGAAATGGAGAATACAGTTTTTCACGACATGAAGTGACAACAGGAGTCAGCAATGACGGATATACTGAGGTTTCACTCTGCAAGCACATACAGAATGGACAAAAGATAGTGACTGATAATGCTTTCTACCTGGCATCGCAGATTGGCGATCATGGAGAAGAAGATTAATGTCCGGAAATTAAAATTATTAATCAATTTACAAATTTAAAAGGACATCATGTTTCAGAAACTAATTACAAGTTCCATCAAGCACAAGTTTGTGGTAGGTTTCCTCACTATATCGCTTATAGTTTGGGGACTTTGGTCGTTGGCTACATTGCCGTTTGACTCTACACCAGACATCACCGATAATCAGGTTCAAGTAATTACCCAAGCACCTTCCCTGGGTGCCCAGGAAGTCGAACAATATGTAACCACTCCTATCGAGATGGCATTGGCCAATATACCACGCCTTCAAGAACGAAGGAGCATTTCCAGAAGCGGATTATCAGTTATAACATTAATCTTTGATGACCAGGCAGATATCTATTGGGCCCGTTCTCAAGTAAGTCAGGTTTTAAACGACGCAGTAAAAGAGTTGCCAAAGAACACATCTACAGAAATGGGACCCATCGCTACTGCGCTGGGAGAAATATATCACTATACAGTACGAACCAAGAAAGGGTATGAAAACAAGTATTCCCTCACGCAACTTCGCACGATCCAAGATTGGATTGTCAGAAAACAACTTTCAGGAACTCCTGGTGTTGCAGAAGTGAGCGGTTGGGGAGGATTTGTCAAACAGTACGAAGTAGCCGTCAACACAGACCGATTGAATGCCAATGGAATAACAGTATCCGAAGTCTTCGACGCCTTGCAAAAGAACAACGCCAATACCGGTGGAAGCTATATTGAGCAAAACTCAAACCAATACTACATCCGTGCTATTGGTGTGGCCAAGACTTTTGATGATATTGCCAATATACCTGTAAAGAATGTCAACGGAATAACAATAAAAGTCGGCGACATTGCCAAGGTACAGGAAGGTCACGCAACCCGTTTTGGTGCCGTTACGAGAAATGGCGAGGGAGAAGTCGTAGCCGGAATAGCTATCATGCTCAAAGGAGAAAACTTCCAAGAAGTAAGCAAAAATGTCAAGTCAAGAATTGCCCAGATTCAGAAATCCCTCCCAGAAGGTGTCATCATAGAACCTTTCATTGACCGTACAAATCTTGTAAAGCGTGTTGAGGGAACCATAGAGCACAACTTGATCATGGGAGGCCTCATTGTCATCTTTGTATTGGTCATTTTCTTAGGAAACTGGAGAGCAGGACTGGTTGTTGCAAGCGTCATTCCACTCAGTATGCTATTCGCTTTTGGAATGATGAAGACCTTTGGCATAGATGGCAACCTGATGAGTTTAGGAGCCATTGATTTCGGTATGATTGTGGATTCTGCTGTCATTATTGTGGAAGCCGTAGTTACCCATATCAACCAAAAAACTCAGAAGACGAGCCTCACGCAAGCCGAGATGGATGAAGAAGTTCATTTCTCCGCTTCACGTATCAGGCAAAGTGCAGCCTTCGGTGAAATCATGATTATGATCGTATATGTTCCTTTGATGACCTTAGTGGGCATTGAAGGCAAGATGTTCCGTCCGATGGCTCTCACTGTATTTTTTGCCATACTCGGTGCCTTCATATTGTCACTTACGTATGTTCCGATGGCAAGTAGCCTCTTCCTTAGCAAGAAAATCAGCAAGAAAGAGACTTTCGCCGACAAGATGGTCAAGAAAATACAGCAATGGTATCTTCCTGTCCTCAACTGGGTACTGAAACAAAACAAGAACGTGATAACAGGTGCCGTTGCTTTGTTCTGTGTCAGTCTTGTGGCATTCAAGTTTCTTGGAGGAGAATTTATTCCAAGTTTGGAAGAAGGGGATTTTGCCGTAGAAATGAGTATGTCGCAAGGAACTTCTCTCTCGCAAATGGTAGAAAGTTGTACCAAGGCTGAGAAACTGCTGAAGGCTGAATATCCGGAAGTGAAACAAGTCGTTAGCCGTATAGGAAGTGCCGAGATTCCAACTGACCCAATGCCTGTTGAAAGAGCGGACATCATGATTTCACTCAAGCCAAAAGCAGAATGGACTTCCGCTGAAACAACAGAAGAACTCATGGAAAAGATGGAAGAAACACTCCATACGATTCCGGGATTAGAGGCTGAAATATCACAGCCTATCCAAATGCGTAATAACGAGTTGCTGACTGGCATCAAGCAAGACGTTGCTATCAAAATATTTGGAGAGGATCTGGATGAACTCACCAAGTTAGGAGAACATGTAGGCAAGATGATTAGTGGCATCCAGGGAGTAAGTGGAACATCTGTGGAACAAGTTTCTGGTTTACCGCAGATTCAGGTGGTATATAATCATGAACGGATGGCGGAATACGGAATCAACGTTGATGACATCAATCAAGTGCTTGAAACTTCATTTGCGGGCGGAATAGCCGGTTCCATTTATGAAGGAGAACGGAAATTTGACATTGTATTGAGGTTAGATAATAACGACCGCAATGTTTCATCTATTCAAAATCTTGCCATCCCAATAGGTTCCGGGGAAACAATTCCATTGACCCAGGTTGCAGATATCATTTACGAACCCGCTCCAGCACAAATCTCTCACGAAAATGGTGCGCGACGTATCTATGTCGGTTTCAACATAAAAGGAAGAGATGTGCAGAGTACGGTGGATGAAATACAGAATCTGCTGGATGCGAAACTGAAGTTGCCGGAAGGATATTATTATACCTATGGTGGCGAGTTCCAGAATTTACAGAGTGCAATTACCCGATTGATGATAGTAGTGCCATTGGCGCTTATCATTATCTTCCTGTTACTTTATGCAACAGTAAAAAACGTAAGAGAAAGTCTGTTCGTATTCTCGGCAATTCCATTGGCTGCCATTGGTGGAGTATGGGCATTATGGTTTAGAGGTATGCCATTCTCTATTTCAGCCGGAGTTGGATTCATTGCCCTGTTTGGTGTTGCAGTTCTTAACGGAATTGTACTCATCGGTGAGATGAATCAAATGCAGAAGAATCAGTTGTCATCAGCAGTAGAGTCCGGGCGCAGCAACACCCAACTTATTCACGAAAGAATAATTGACAGTTGCATGATCAGACTCCGCCCTGTATTAATGACAGCACTCGTAGCATCGTTAGGATTTTTACCGATGGCTTTGTCACACGGAGATGGAGCAGAGGTACAAAGACCTTTGGCTACTGTTGTTATCGGCGGACTCATCACTTCTACATTATTAACTTTGTTGGTTTTACCGGCAATTTACAAAACGTTTACTAAGAAATAGTTATATGAAAAGAGCAATAATATATATTACTTTGTTGTGTTTGTGTAGCAATATGCAAGCACAACACAAAGTACTCAATTTACAACAATGCCTGAATATGGCATACGAAAAGAATTATAAGATTCTTGCAGCAAACAAGTCAATAGAACGTGCCAAAAACCTTCAGGCCACAGCATGGGATATTGACAAAACCGATTTGACGCTGTCACAGGATCCTACATCAGGCGGAAGTACGGACAATTCCATTTCCCTCACTCAAAGTATAGATTTTCCAACTCTTTATATTGCAAAGAACAAGCAATTAAAAGCGGAAACTCAAGCTGAAAAGAGTAAGAAGAATGTAGTATTGTCTGAACTTATTTATCAGATTAAAAGCAATTATTATCAGTTGATATATGAATATGAACGTTTAAACATTCTCAACAAGCAGGACAGCATCCTCAACCGTTATCGGACAATAGCTGAAGCGCGATTCAAGGCAGGAGAAACACGCCAACTGGAATTACTTTCAGCCAATAGGATGCATCGTGAAAACAAGTTGGAGATGACGAATGTCCTCAGCGGAATCGAAAGTAAGCAACTCCTATTATCCAGTTTGGTAAATAGTAATGAACCCATCAAACCTGCAGACCAGAATTTAGTAGCATTGGATTGGGTACAAAACAGTTTCAACTACCAGCTTACTCCAGAAGGACAATATGCGCAAGACAGGATTACTGTAGCAGACAAAGCAGTCAGCGTAGCAAAAAACGGCTATGCACCCTCTCTCAGTCTTTCTCTTCGCAACCAGATGGTCATCTCCTCATGGGATCCATATCATGTCAACAGAAACAGGTTTGAAGGAGGCAACTTTATGGGATTTGAAGTTGGAGTGGGGATTCCACTATTTTATGGTGCAACCAAAGCCCGAATCAAGGCTGCCAAAAAAGATAAAGAAATTGCAGAATATGAAATCAAGCAAGAGCAGTTGGATAAGCAACAAGAATATCATGCATGTTTGAGTAAGTGCAATGAAGCATTTGTCCGAATGAAATATTATCAGGAGGAAGGCAAGCAAAACAACCAGAAACTGGAAGAAATGAGCCAGGCAGAATATGAAAATGGCGAAATATCATATATTGAATATGTTGAAGCGCTGAACAACAGCATTGACTTCTACATGAAGAAAGCTGCAGCAATCAATGACTATAATCAAAGCGTCATCAAATTACAAAAACTGATGGGAAACCAGATTTCTTCTGAAGGAAAGAAATGAGGCAGACATCCATATGATGATAGATGAAATCTCATGACGACAGACGCAATGAATACAAGTCATACAAAACATTGTATTCTCATATTTGGAAACATATCATAAATTGTTAAGACAATGAGCGAACCCTTAGCAGAAAGAATGCGACCACGTTCTCTTGACGACTACGTTGGCCAAAAACACTTAGTAGGTGAAGGAGCTATACTCCGTAAAATGATAGATGCAGGAAGAATTTCCTCTTTTATTCTTTGGGGACCTCCTGGTGTAGGAAAAACAACATTGGCACAAATTATCGCTCACACGCTCAAAGTACCTTTCTATACTTTGAGCGCTGTGACAAGCGGTGTAAAGGATGTCAGGGAAGTGATAGAAAGAGCCAAAAACAACCGTTTTTTTGACTCCGCTTCTCCTATACTGTTTATTGACGAAATCCATCGTTTCTCCAAAAGTCAGCAAGACTCATTATTGGGTGCAGTAGAGAAAGGCATCGTTACCCTCATCGGAGCAACCACAGAGAATCCTTCCTTTGAGGTAATACGGCCTTTACTTTCCCGGTGCCAACTTTACGTTCTGAAACCTTTAGGAAAAGACGACTTACAGGGGCTTCTTGAAAGAGCGATCCATAAAGATGTTGTTCTCAAAGAGAAAGACATAACGTTGAAGGAAACGGGTGCAATGCTAAGGTATAGTGGTGGCGATGCCCGCAAACTGCTGAATATTTTGGAATTGATCGTGAATTCTTTCTCTTCGGATGAAATAATCATCACAGATGAGGTAGTAGAAAGGGAACTCCAGCAAAATCCTCTTGCTTATGACAAACAGGGAGAAATGCATTATGACATTATCTCTGCTTTCATCAAGAGTATCCGGGGAAGTGATCCTGATGCTGCATTATATTGGATGGCAAGAATGATAGAAGGAGGGGAGGACCCACAATTCATTGCAAGAAGAGTGGTCATCAGTGCCAGCGAGGACATCGGACTTGCCAATCCGAATGCTTTACTCTTGGCAAATGCGGCTTTTGACACGGTCATGAAAATCGGATGGCCTGAAGCACGGATTGCATTAGCCGAAGCGGTGGTTTATCTGGCCACCAGTCCTAAGAGTAACAGTGCATATTTAGGCATCAATGCAGCAATAGCAAGGGTGCGGGAAACGGGAAATCTTCCTGTTCCGCTGCATATCCGAAATGCTCCAACCCAATTAATGGCAGAATTGGGCTACCATGACGGATATAAATATCCACATGACTATCCTGGGCACTTCACCAGCCAACAATATCTTCCGAGTGAAATTCAAAATGAGAGATTCTGGCATGCGCAGCACTCTCCTAATGAAGAGAAATTATATAATTGGATGGTAACTTGTTGGGGAGATAGATTCAAGGAATAATACGTTCTATCAATCAAAATATAACAAAACATTAGTAGGAGAATAATGAAATGATAATCAATCATGACCCGGAATTTGTCATTACACTACAACGTGTAATAGAATTCATAGGAACATTTGCCTTTGCATTGTCAGGCATAAGACTCGCAGCCAGCAAACATTACGACTGGCTGGGAGGCTTTGTATGCGGCATTGCTGTGGCAATAGGAGGAGGAACCATACGAGATGTCATGTTAGGTGTAAGACCTTTCTGGATGCTAAGTCCGATATACATGATATGTACGCTATTTGCACAGTGTGTCGTAATAGTATGCCACCATTATCTCAGACGTCTGGATACTACTTGGTTTTTATTCGACACACTCGGTTTGGCCCTATTCAATATAGCGGGTATTCAAAAAACATTGGAATGTGGCTTCCCATTTTGGGTTGCTATCATTATGGGATGCATTACGGGAGCTGCCGGAGGAGTGATCAGAGATGTGCTGCTCAACGAAGAACCTGTGATCTTCAGAAAGGAAATATACGCTATGGCTTGTGTGGTGGGAGGACTCACATACTGGTTGCTGAGCTGGTTGCAGGTTAGCCTATATATCACAGTCATTGCCACATTTGCTATCGTTTGCGCAATCCGATTCTTGGCAGTAAGATACCATATTTCTCTGCCAAAATTAAGAGATGAAGAATAACAAATAATATAAAACAAGATGTATAAGAATCTAATCATTTTTGCGATGGCCCTTTTCCTTACATTGGGCGCATCAGCACAAAACAAACGTGAATTCCGTGGCGCATGGATCCAATGTGTCAATGGTCAATTCATGGGCAAAAGCACCCAACAGATTCAGTCTATGCTCAGCAAACAACTGGACGAGTTGGAAAAAGATGGTGTTAATGCCATTATCTTTCAAGTGAGAGCGGAATGTGATGCCCTCTATGAGAGTCAACTGGAACCATGGAGTAAATTCCTGACAGGAATCCAGGGACAGGCTCCGAATCCTTATTGGGACCCTTTGGCATGGATGGTTGAACAATGCCATAAAAGAGGAATGGAAATTCATGCTTGGATCAATCCATACCGCGCCAAACATGGATCCACAAGCATGTCACAAGTTAGCAAGAACAGTGTTGTTGTCAAACAACCTAAATTATGCTTTTCCTATGATAATTTAGTGCTCCTCAATCCTGGTTTGCAAGAATCTGCAGATTATATCTGCAAAGTGGCAGCCGACATCGTCAGCAGATATGATGTGGACGGTTTCCATATAGATGACTATTTCTATCCTTATCCAGTAGCAGGCAAACAGATTCCAGACCAAGCCTTGTTTCAGCAGAACTCTCATGGTTATTGGAATATTGGAGATTGGAGAAGAGATAATGTAAGCAGATTCGTAAAGCAATTAGGGGAGACCATACATCATATTAAACCTTGGGTAAAATTCGGTGTTTCACCTTTCGGTATTTATCGCAATAAAAAAAATGATCCGAATGGTTCTGAAACGAATGGTTTGCAGAATTTTGATGACCTTTATGCCGATGTACTTTTGTGGGTGAATAACGGTTGGATAGACTACTGCGTTCCTCAGTTGTATTGGGAAATCGGACATAAGGCTGCTGATTATAAAACCCTGATCACCTGGTGGAACAAACATGCAGGTAAAAGACCTTTGTTTATTGGCGAAGACATTGAACGAACAGCCAAGTTTGCTGACCCAGCAAATCCAAGAAGTCATCAGCTTCCTGCCAAGCACAAGTTGCACCAGCAAATGCAGAATGTAAAGGGAACTGTGTTGTGGTACGCTCAGACTGCAGCCGACAATGTGGGAAATATCGGTCATACTTTGAGAGATTTCTATTGGAAATATCCAGCATTACCACCTCTCATGACTTTCTTGGATAATAAAAGTCCAAAAGCCGTCAGAAGTCTGAAACTGAAATGGACAGAGCAGGGACCGATGTTGAATTGGAAGGCTCCTAAAGGAAAAAAATGGGGTGATGTGGCCAATAGATTTGTTGTCTATCAATTTAAGGAAGGTGAGCCTGTTGACTTAAACGATGCATCCAAAATCATCAAGATCACCTACGATTCCAACGTGAAAGTACCATACATCAAGGATGGTAAAACCACCTACATTGTAACCGCATTAGACAGGGTGGGCAACGAAAGTAAAGGCAAGAAGAAGAAAATCAAATTCTAAACTATACTTTTCATTAAAAATAGAGGGTGTGCCGTAAGTTCATGACACACCCTCTTTATATTTTTATTGATATTGTCGAAGAGCTGATAACAATTCTATATTCTCACTTTTTTTACCGATCGTAATTCGCAGGCAGTTCTCACAAAGCTGCACTCTATTTCTATTGCGAACGATGATACCCTTATCAACCAAATAATCGTATATAGCCTGCGCATCCGTCATTTTCGCCAAGAAGAAATTGGCATCAGTAGGATAAACTTTCACGCAGATAGGAAGTTCTGTAAAGGCCGTAACCATCTTACCTCTTTCCTGCAACAGATTCTTCACCCATTCATCCACCTGATATGGATCATTCAAAACCTCCAGGGCATGTTGCTGAGTAAGTAAATTCACATTATAAGGATATTTCACCTTGTTGAACAAATCGATAATATCCTTGCTGGCAAAAGCCATACCCAATCTCAAAGCAGCACAACCCCAGGCTTTACTCATGGTGTTGAGCACGATCATATTAGGGAATTTAGACAAGTATGATCTGAATGGCTGAATACTGGAGAAATCAGCATAAGCCTCATCCAAGACTACGATGCCATCAAAACGCTGCAATACACCAACGATTGCTTCTGGATTGATCAGATTGCCCGTAGGATTATTCGGACTACAAATCCAGATAACCTTCGTATGGTCATCACAAGCACTCAGTAACTTATCTGCCGTAATCTGGTAATTTTCATCCAGCAACACCTGACGGTATTCCACATCATTCACTTCTGCACATACCTGATACATGCCATAGGTAGGAGCAATGGCAACCACATTGTCTATTCCCGGATTACAGAAGATACGATACACCAAGTCAATAGCCTCATCACTTCCGTTTCCCAAAAATATATTCTCCACAGGCACGTCCTTGATCTTGCTCAAGACCTTTTTCACATCCGTCTGGAAAGGATCCGGATAACGATTATAGGGATCATTATACGGATTCTCGTTGGCATCCAGAAAGTTGTGAGCTTTCTTACCTGAAAATTCCGTTCTTGCACAACTATAAGGAGAAAGGTTCCAAATATTGGCTCTACAGAGTTCTTTTAAATCTTTCATATTTCGATAAAATAGATTCTTAAAATTAAAAAGTCGAAATGGACAAAACTATTTGCCAACTTCATCAACTCTCACGCGCATCGCGTTGGCATGAGCTTCCAACTGTTCGTTTTCAGCCATAACAACAACAGCGTTACCGATACTTCTGATACCTTCATCAGTCAAATGCTGGAACGTAATCTTGCGGTTATAACTATCCAGATTGACGCCATTATATGCCAGCGCATAACCATGAGTAGGAAGGGTATGATTGGTACCACTGGCATAATCACCAGCACTTTCGCAAGCATACTGTCCCAAGAATACACTACCGGCATTTACCACTTTCTCCGCCAATTCATCATAATTGCGAGTGGCGATAATCAAATGTTCAGGCGCATAAGTATTGCTGAGTTCAATGGCCTCATCATAATCCTTCACCAAGACAAGTTTAGAATTATCCAAAGACTTGGCAGCCATCTCCTTTCTCGGCAATTGTTCGAGTTGTTTTTCCACCTCATCCTTCACTTTCTCAATCATCTCTTCAGAAGTAGAAATCAGGAAAACCTGAGAATCAACACCATGCTCAGCCTGAGAAAGCAAATCGGCAGCAACAAATACAGGATTACTGGTTTCATCCGCAATAACACATACTTCAGAAGGACCCGCAGGCATATCAATAGCCACATCGTGTAAAGAAACATGTTGTTTAGCAGCCATGACGTACTGATTGCCCGGACCAAAGATTTTATATACCTTAGGAACACTCTCTGTGCCATATGCCATCGCACCAATCGCCTGAACGCCACCGATTTTAAATATCTTGCTCACACCAGCAATCTTAGCCGCCATCAAGATGGCAGGATTCACTTTGCCTTCTCTGTTAGGAGGAGTACAAAGTACGATTTCCTTACAACCGGCTATCTTGGCTGGTGTTGCAAGCATCAGGACCGTAGAAAAGAGAGGAGCCGTACCTCCAGGAATATAGAGGCCAACTTTCTCAATAGCAACACTTTTCTGCCAACAAGTCACACCAGAGACTGTTTCCACCTTTTCTCCATGAAACTGCTGGCTCTGATGGAATGAAGAAATGTTATGATGGGCCAACTCTAACGCATGCTTCAGTTCAAGAGAAACCAGGCTTTCAGCCTCTTCCATTTCTGCATCAGATACAGATAAAGAGTCCAAATGCGCATGGTCGAATTTCTCTTCATAACGTATAACAGCGCTATCGCCATGATTCTTAACATCATTGAGAACACCTTCTACAGTAGCATTAAGCTCTGAGACATCCAGGTGCGGACGCTTAACTAATTCGTCCCATTCTTCCTTTGCAGGATAACAAATTACCTTCATTCCTTATATTATTAATAATTTACTTTTATATTTGTTTCTAACTTCCAGAACATGAAATCAAAGTTCCGGGTAGAAGACAGATATGATCAAAACTCTTTTTACAAGATCATCTTCTCGATAGGAGTAACCAGAATACCCTGAGCATCCAGCTCCTTGAGCTTTCCGATGATTTCCCAGAATCTCTTCTCATCGAGGACCGTATGGATACTGCACCATTCATCATCAGCCAACGGGATGATCGTAGGACTCTTGATACCAGGCAAGACATCCGTAATTTCCTTCACCTTAGACTTTGGCGCATTCATCATCACATACTTCTTGTCCTGAGCAGAACGCACAGCTTCGAAACGGAACAACATTTCGTTCAGAATCTGATGCTTCTCTTCATCCATATTCCAATTGCCGATAAGCAAAGCCTCGCTCTTCATCACGACTTCCACCTCTGCCAAATTATTGCTAACAAGGGTAGAGCCAGAACTTACGATATCAAAGATACCATCAGCAAGACCGATACCAGGACTAATTTCCACAGAACCAGTAATGACATGGATATCAGCCTTGATGCCTTTCTTCTGCATGAAATTGCGAAGGATGTTAGGATAAGAAGTCGCAATTTTCTTGCCATTAAACCACTGCAAACCAGGATAATCAATTTTCTTAGGTATTGCAAGACTCAAGCGACATTTGCTAAAACCAAGACGGTCAATGATCTGGGCATTTTCCCCTTTTTCCACAAATTCATTCTCGCCAACAATACCGATGTCAGCGACGCCGCTTGCAACACTCTGAGGAATATCATCATCACGGAGATACAAAACCTCGAGAGGGAAGTTAGAAGACTGCACCAAAAGAGTGCGCTTAGAAGCACTCACTTTAATGTCTGCTTCTGAAAGTAAATTCATGGTGTCATCGAAAAGACGCCCTTTAGATTGTACTGCTATTCGTAACATATTTCTTCATTTTGTTTAAAAAACATTGCAAAAGTACATCTTTTTGCTTGAATATCCAAAAAAATATGTAATTTTGTAACTTGAAATATGAATAAAGTATATTTATCGGCAATATTTGCATTATTTTGGTTGGTTTGCAGTTGTTCTAATCAGAAAACGCAACCAGATGTTACACCTTGGGGGACACCTATAGGCGAGGAGGATTATTCCAACAACTCCAATCAGACAAAAGGTTTTACGTATGATGATATCGTATCCAATGGAGAATTAATCATGCTGACTGTCAACGGTCCTGATACATATTATATATATAAGAACCGGAATTTGGGTTTGCAATATCTTCTTTGCGAGAAATTTGCCCAGAAAATTGGGGTCAGCCTGAGAGTGGAAGTATGTAAGGACACTACTGAGATGATCAGCAAGTTGGAAAAAGGGGAGGGCGACATTATTGCCGTTCCCTTATCACGCAAGAAAACGAAAGGAAAATTGCTGTTTTGCGGTCCTAAACAGGATACGACCCAAGAACAATGGGCAGTCATAGGAGACAACAACAGTTTGGCAGACTCTCTGAATGCCTGGTACAAACCGCAATTGACTGCGGAAGTGAAAAGAGAAGAAACTTTCCTCTTATCCTCACAAAGTATCAGACGCCATGTTTATTCTCCTTTCCTGAACAGGTCGAAAGGTGTCATCTCGGAATACGACGGATATTTTCAGCGATATGCTCCTACGGCAAGAATGGATTGGCGCCTGATGGCTGCGCAATGTTATCAGGAGAGTTGTTTTGACCCGAATGCCAAATCATGGGCTGGGGCTTGCGGACTCATGCAGATCATGCCATCTACCGCATCCCATCTGGGACTTTCCATGAACGACATACATCAGCCAGAGGCCAACATCGCTGCAGCATCCCGCTATATGGCTGAGCTGCAAGGGCATTTCTCTGACATCCATGATCCAAGCCAGCGAATCTTATATGCCCTTGCTGCATACAATGGAGGTTTCAACCACATCAGAGATGCCATGGCTTTAACCAAGAAATATGGGGGCAATCCATACAATTGGGAGGAAGTAAAACATTTCGTCCTCAAGCTTAGCAATCCTTATTATTATCGGGATCCTGTCGTGAAAAGAGGTTTCATGAGAGGCACGGAGACTGCGGATTACGTAGAGCGCATTCAGAAACGATGGAGCGAATACTGTGGAGGAAATATCAGAAGTGGCAGGAGGATGATTTCACCTCGCAGTTATTATGGCACTCCGACAGAAGCAAAGAAAAAGAATAAATACAAAATTTAAAATCCATTTTTAAACGATTAGAACAATGATTTTAGTTACAATACTTATCTATTTCTGCATATTGCTGATATTCAGCAAAATCACATCTCGTAAAGCAAATAATGAAACCTTTTACCGGGGAAACCGCAGGTCTCCCTGGTACATGGTGGCCTTCGGAATGGTGGGCGCATCCATCAGCGGCATCACTTTTGTCAGCGTTCCGGGAATGGCATACAAGATGAACATGACTTACCTGCAGATGTGTATCGGTTTTATCTTTGGTTATTTCATCGTAGCCTTTTTCCTATTACCTATATATTATAAGCATAATTTAACGACCATCTATTCTTACCTGAAAGATAGGATGGGCAATCATTCCTATAAGACCGGCGCTTCCTTTTTTATCATTTCCAAAATCATAGGAGCCGCAGTCAGATTTTATGTTGTATGCATCATCCTGCAAAAGTTTGTATTAGACAATTTAGGAATTCCATTCATATTGACAGTTCCCGTCATGGTCATGCTGATATGGTTTTATACCCGCAAGGGTGGAATCAAGACATTAGTCTGGACGGATACGTTCCAAACTTTATGTATGTTTTCTGCCTTAATCCTGATTATTTATTATACCATCAAATGCCTGGACTTCACTCCGATGGAGGCTTACCATGCTATTTGTGACAGTAAATATTCGCAGATATTTGTCTTCGACGATTGGGTTTCAAGACAGAATTTCTGGAAGCAGTTCTTAAGTGGAATATTCGTGGTCATTGTCATGACGGGACTTGATCAGGACATGATGCAGAAGAATCTCACCTGCAAGACGCTTCGTGATGCCCAGAAAGATATGTGTACGTATGGCTTTGCTTTCGTACCAGCCAACCTGCTGTTTTTAGCATTAGGCATATTGCTGATATTATTGGCACAAAAGCAGCAAATGCCTTTCCCAGAATCACCGGATGATCTGTTGCCGATGTTTGCAGCATCAGGCTACATGGGCAATATGGTTGTCGTATTTTTTACTATCGGTATTGTGGCAGCCAGTTTTTCCAGTGCTGACTCAGCCATTACGGCGATAACAACCAGTATTTGCGTAGATATCATGGATTCTCCGAAGGATGAAAAGCTGCGAAAATATACACATCTTGGCGTCGCCATTCTGTTTGTTATTTTCATCATCCTCTTCAAGCAGATCAACTCAACAAGTGTGATAGATGCCATATACATAATCTGCTCTTACACCTACGGACCCCTTTTGGGAATATTTGGATTTGGAATCTTCACCAAACGGAGAGCCAATGATCAAGTAACTCCCTATATTGCGATTTTGAGTCCGATTATCTGTTATGCAATCGACTGGTACTCATCCCATCATTTGGGCTACAAATTGGGCTATGAATTATTGATGCTCAACGGACTCATCACATTTAGCGGATTATACCTGTTTTCGCATAAAAATAACGCAAAAATCTGTGCGTAGTCAGCCTCCACATTTCGGGAAGTCTCATAGTAGTTTTATTTTTGCGTGGGCACGCAAAAAAATCTCCCTGCCCACGCAAAAAATCAAGTAGGAGCATGGATAAAAAAATCCAGCAGGATATAGGATAGGAAAGAAACAGTTCAATTAGTCATAAATACAATCAGGAAAGATAAATTTCGTCTTACCTGATTTTTTTTTCTGAAAGTTTGCATATTAACAAAAAAAACTGTAATTTTGCACCCGATTTAGACAGATAACATTTTGAAAATGAGACTGAAATAAAAAATGAAGATAAAATTGTTTTTAGGGATATTAATGGTCATAGGCTTTATGACTAATATATCAGCTGCCAATCATTCTCACCTGCATGTTGTCTTATTGGGTGATTCCAATACGTTCATAGGTGGAGATGATTGCGACAAAGATAGAGGTTGGAGCAAATGGTTTAAAGAGAGAATTTCCCCTTCTACCTGTAAAAGTTATGCCAGGAGTGGCGCTACTTGGACTAATTGTTCTAAAACAAAGATAAATACAGAGGAATATTCTGAGAAGTTGACGGATAACAATGTCATTTTCAATCAAGTACTGAGATTGATTCAAGCAACTAAAGAAGGCAAGGAGCCTCAGCCTGACCTGATTATGATTATGGCTGGAACGAATGATGCTTGGTTCAAATCTTCCAGACCTCAATTGTTTTCCAAAACTCCACAGCAGGTTTTTTCTGCGACTTCCAATACCGTATTAAGTAAACCGATCAATCAGGTGACCTCCCTTGCAGAATCTGTCAGATACAGTTGCGAAAAGATAAAGGAAGCTTTTCCTGACGCACAGATTGTATTGATAACACCGATGCAGATAGGCAAGACTGGCGTTACAGGTATTCACAAAATCGGTGACATCATAGAAGAATGCGGCCATTATATGAGTCTATCAGTTATCCGCCTGGATTATGAGGGAACCATTCAGGGGGCAAGAGAAATCAACAATAGGATTTTTACGACAGATGGAGTCCACACCAACAGCAAGGGAGCCAAACGAAATGGTTACTTCATTGCCAACCAATTAGAAAGTCTGTTGTTATATTAATAGAATCAAACAGACACTCAGTCAAAATAGAAAGTTTTACAAAACAAAAATAAAATAAAAAATAATGGTATTTTCCGATTTATTTTTCATCTTTGCATTCTTACCAGCCTTTATGTTGTGCTATCTGTTAGCCTACTTGTTGGATAAGAAATTCTTCAAGACTGGCGAGCATCCAGCAAATGTACGCAATGCGATACTTGTACTGTTCTCACTGATATTTTATGCATGGGGCGAACCAGTATATGTTTTCCTGATGCTGTTCAGTGTCATGATCAACTACTTTGCCGGACTTGGCATAGACAGTCAGCAATCCCACCGCAAAAGGGCATTGGTAATCGGTTTGATATGCAACATCCTATTACTCGGCACTTTCAAATATGCGGGATTCTTTGCAACAACACTCAATTCGATAGGTATTCCAGTAGGCATTCCTAAGATTTCACTGCCTATAGGTATCAGTTTCTATACCTTCCAGTCCATATCCTATCTCATAGATGTATATCGCCGTGAAGCGCCAGCCCAGCGCCGTTTCCAGGACTTACTTCTCTATATCTCCATGTTCCCGCAGCTGATAGCAGGACCTATTGTCAGATATGATATTGTGGCATTGGAAATCAGAGACAGAAAGGTAAGACAGTATGACATCGTAGAAGGCAGCTATCGTTTCTTGATCGGATTGGGTAAGAAGGTGATTCTTGCCAACCAATTTTCAGAGATAGCAGACCAGTTCCTTGCCAACGGACTTCAGAATTTATCCACCTTTGGAGCATGGGTGGGCATATTAGCCTTCACGCTTCAGATCTTCTTCGACTTCTCAGGATATAGTGACATGGCAATAGGCTTGGGCAGATGTTTAGGCTTTCACTTTGCAGAGAACTTCAAGCATCCTTATTGCTGCACATCCATTTCAGACTTCTGGAGAAAATGGCACATGTCATTAGGTAGTTTCTTCCGCGACTATGTGTATATTCCAATGGGAGGAAACCGACGTCACCAGCCTCTCAACATCTTTGTTGTCTGGTTCTTGACCGGTATGTGGCACGGAGCCAGTTGGAACTTCATCATCTGGGGTCTTTATTTCGGTGTTATCGTGATTGCCGAAAAATATACATTGCTGAAGGTGCAGGATAAGATACCTTCCTTCCTGCTGCATATATACAGTCTGCTGCTCGTCATCATCGGATGGGGAATTTTCTATTTTGATGACTTTACCAAGATGCAACATTTCTTTGGTGTCTTCATCGGAAATGCCAAGAACGTATATGACTTTGCAGCAGAAAGTGCATGCATGGACAATTTCTGGTTATGGGTGGCAGGTATTCTGTTCTGTCTTCCTGTATATGATACGGTGGCGAAGTGGTATAATAGATACCTGCCAAACAATACAAGGATGAAAAAGAATATCACCCTTGCAACTCGCACGGTGGTGTCCATCATACTCCTCACGCTGAGCGTAGCTTTGCTTGTGGGAGCCACCAACAATGCCTTCATTTACACCAGATTCTAATATAAAATATACTCAAAAATGAAAAGATTATATACATTCATAAATACTGCATTATTCTGCTCATTCTGTGCTCAGGCAGTGATGGCAGAAACCCATTCCACATGCTATAAAACCAGAACGGGCATCATCATCAGCAAAGAGAACAACCAGATCAGAGCATTGGAACCTTTTACCGGTTTAGCAACAGGAGGAACATGGTATTCAAATGCCATCAACCAGTATCGGGACACACTGAAGCATCATGTAAGAATCTATAGCATGATCGTTCCTACCTCTGCAGGTCTATACTGTCCGGAAGAAGCCAAGGAATGGATCCGCGATGAAGAGCCGGTCATCAATAATATGTATCAGCATCTGGAGAAAGGCGTAGAAATAGTAGATGTATATCCAGTACTCAAGCAGCACATGGATGAGGATATTTATTCCCGCACCGACCACCATTGGTCTCCATTAGGAGCATACTATGCAGCCCGTGAATTTGCTCAGAAAGCACAGGTAAAGGTTCCTAATCTGAACGATTTCGAAGAGCGTACCATCCATAATTTTGTGGGGAGTATGTATCATTACTCAAAGGACATCACAGTAAAGAACTCTCCGGAGAAATTCATTTACTATATTCCTAAAGACAGCAATTATGTCACCACCTATGTCGGTCACAACATGGGTAAGAATAGGGTAGTGACAAGCCTCACAGACCCATTCACCGGACCATTCTTCATCAAATACAAGGATGGCAGCAGCAGTGCATATTGCACCTTCATGGGTGGCGATTTGCGCACAACGCATGTCAAGACAGACGTAAGAAATGGAAGAAAACTGATGATCATCAAAGATAGCTATGGCAATGCCTTGCCAGGATATCTTTTCGGTTCATTTGAGGATATTTATGTAGTAGATTTCAGATATTTCACAAAGAATATTGTCAACTATGTAAATGACAATCAAATCACAGATATACTCTTCGCCAACAACTTGCAGCATGCCTATGCAAAATCCACGGCAAGAGGCTTCGAGCGAATGTTACGCCAATAACGCAAATGAAGAAATAAATAGATTGTGATATTTAACTATTGCATTTAAAGTCATGAAACAGAATTATATATACATATCAATCATGAGTATGGTGTTCTTAGGATTCACCATCGTTTTCCTGTTTTTCCCTCGGAGCACATACTCAGCACTTGAAAAGAGAGAGCTTGCCAAATTTCCAAAATATTCACTGGAAAGTTTGAAGTCGGGTGAATTTACCAAGAGCATCAATTCTTGGTTCAGCGACAGTGAACCTTACCGTGATGTGTTCATGTCTATGAGTATGCAGGAAAAGGATCTCATCAGTATGTCTGTAGGAGAAGAAAAAGTGACCTTCCATGCATCAGCAGATGCCACCGAGACATCGGGTCCTACAGATGAAGAACTGGAAATGGGAGAGAGAAACGTAGGTAAATACAAGAATAATATTACGGCAGAAGAGAATGCCAAAATCGCCAACCGTGGTATTATCATCGTGGGTAAAGGAAAAGAGGTAAGAGCTTTGATGGCTTATGGCGGCAGTTCCAAGGGTGGTGTGGATTATGCCCAGTCTGCAAATGAATACAAGAAGGTATTCGGACCAAAGGTAAATGTATATTGCATGGTCATACCGACTGCAGTAGATTTCTATTGTCCTGATAAGGCTAAGGGATGCTCCAATGAGGAACGCCCAACCATCAACAACATCTATGCTCACTTAGACAAGAATGTTCATGCCGTAGATGTTTATACTGCACTGGGCAAACACGTGGCAGAAAACATCTTCCTCAGAACCGACCACCACTGGGCACCTCTTGGAGCTTTCTATGCCGCTCAGCAATTCGCTAAAGTGGCAAAGGTTCCTTTCAAGCCGCTTTCAAGTTATGAAAGAAAAGTGGTACATGGATACGTAGGAAGTATGTATGGTTATTCTCATGATATTTCCCTGAAGAATGCCCCGGAAGATTTCGTCTATTATGTTCCAAAGAACGTAAAATACGAAACCTATTATACGGATTATAAAATCAACCGCAACTACGAGGTCATAGGCGAAGGAAAACCATACAAAGGCATCTTCTTCTATAAGTATAAAGACGGCAATGGTGGCGCCTACTGTACCTTCATGGGCGGTGACACCCGAATTACCCGGGTGAAAACCAATGTCAACAATCATCGCCGTGTCATGATCCTGAAGGATAGTTTCGGAAATGCTCTTCCAGGCTACCTGTTCTATTCTTTTGAGGAAATCCATGTAGTCGATTATCGATATTTCACCAAGAATATGCGCAAATATGTCAGTGATAATAAGATAACTGATATTCTGTTTGCCAACAATATCTTCAATGCATATTCTAATAAGATATGCAAGAAATACACGAGATTCCTCCATCAGAATGGCACCATCTTGCCAAGCAACAGTTCTGTAAGCACTTCATCCAAGTCAACAACTGCAGATTCTGCCAAAAAACAGAAAGGCACACACGCTACTCCTGCTTTGAATGAAACGCTTGATGCGAAGAAGGATTCACCTAAAGAACAGAGCAGCCATCATGATGCCAACAAGAAGCATGATAAACAACATGACAATCAGCATGTAGAAAAACAGAAACCGGAATCCGTGCCTACAGAATCTGGCGACAAGCAACCGGCAGAATAAGATGAAAACAGGAAGCTATTTTGAGACGGCAATACTCACCATCTGTCTGTTGTCCTTTACCGCATCATGCAAAACAGAAAATAAGAAGACGGAATATACGCCTTGGGGAACGGTGATAGAGGATGGAGAGACAGGTGATGCTGAGGTTTCAGACTCCAGTTCCTCTGCCAGTAACTTCTCGCTTGCTGATATAGAAAACAATGGAGAACTGATCATGCTGACTCTGTCAGGTCCTTCCACCTATTATGATTATAAGGGAGTGGGCTTAGGTATGGACTACTTGCTCTGTGAGAAATTTGCCAGTTCCATAGGCGTTTCAGTAAGAGTCGAACTCTGCAAGGATACGCTTGACATGATCAACAAACTGAAAAAGGGCAAGGGTGATTTAATCGCTTATCCGCTTAAGAAAGGCAAACGCAACGATATTGCCTATTGCGGTGCCTACCAGACATCGAAAGAGAAAGATTCTGACCAGACGACCGCCTCAGTCCAATGGGCAGTCAACAAGGGAAACAAATCTCTGGAAGAAGCGTTAAACCATTGGTTTACGCCCCATATCTTGGCTAACGTCCAAAAGGAAGAAAAGAGGATACTTTCAGAAGGACTTATCATCCACAAAGTATATGCTCCTATGATCAATGCAGCAGGAGGCGTCATCAGCAAATACGACCATTTGTTTAAGAAGTATGCCCCTATGGCACGAATCGACTGGCGACTGATGGCAGCCCAATGCTATACGGAGTCAGGTTTTGATACCTATGCAAAATCATGGGCAGGCTATTGCGGACTGATGGCCATCATGCCTGGCACTGCCAAGGAATTAGGCATCCCCGTTTCCTCACTCACCAATCCGGAAATCAACATCTCCGCTTCGGCTACGTGCATGGCGAAATTCGAGCGTATGTTCCAGGATATAGGCGACCCATTCGAGCGTCTGAAATTCCGACTTGCAGCCTATAATGCAGGACCATGGCATATCCGGGATGCGATGGCACTGACACGTCAACACGGCAAGAATCCGCATCGCTGGGATGATGTGGCAGAGTCAGTACTCAAGCTCAGTGATTCTACCTATTATAAATTGCCAATCATCAAATGTGGCTATATGCGTGGAAGTGAGACCGTCAATTACGTTTCCAAAATCATGCAGCGATGGTCAAGCTATTGTGGATCAGCAAGAGGAGGAGTTTCTACAGGAAATGGTTTATCACCTGATTTTGACCATTCCATACCGCAGCGGGCCACCAAGAAGTACAAATATCATGTCTGACTCCAACTGGTTGAGAACAAACCTCATAGTTTGTGAAAGCATATTAACTTGTTGCAAAGTATATGAAATAATGCAGGAAATCCAAGACAAATCTTGGTTTTCTGCATTTTTTATTGTAATTTCGCCAACATGAAAAAGATATTTTGTTTGACTATATTATTGCTTTCCGTCTTAAAGATATCTGCATACGATTTTCTTAGGGCAGTAAAGAATGAGATACCTGGAGGCTATAACTTCTGGGTTTATACACCAGTGGATTATTTCTATACGCAGGAGCAAACGCCAGTGATTATCTTCCTTCATGGTGCCAGTCTATGCGGTCGCAACCTTGAAAGAGTAAGAAGATACGGACCGCTGGATGCCATTGTGAAAGGCCGAGATATTGATGCTCTGACGCTTGTGCCTCAAAACCCTGGAGGTGCTTGGAGTCCCAAGAAAGTGATGGATATGCTTGATTGGGTGAAGCAGCATTATTCCTGTGACACCACCCGTGTTTATGTTTTAGGCATGAGTCTGGGAGGATATGGAACAATGGATGTCTGCGGCACCTATCCCGACCGTATTGCAGCAGGAATGGCGCTCTGTGGCGGTTGTTCCCTGAAAGACGTAAGCGGTTTGGGGAAACTTCCATTTTGGATTATCCATGGTACAGCCGACAGAGCCGTTCCTGTAAAGCAATCCAAAGTAGTAGTAGATAAATTAAAACGTGACGGAAATGATACGCGCTTGATTTATGATTGGTGGCAAGGTGCCAATCATGGAATGCCAGCCCGCGTTTTCTACATGAAGAAAACCTATCAATGGCTTTTCTCACACACGCTGAATGATCCAGACCGCCCTGTAAATCGTGATATAGACATAAGCATGGGGGATGTAAGGAATGCTTATGATGGCGTAAACCGTAATGCACCGAAACCCGAGCTCATCGATGGTCCAAGCGTGATTAAGAATGAGGGAAATGAATATTAATCGGGGAATAGGAACGATTGATAATTAATTGAATTTATATTTGGTTAATTTAGATTTTCTTTGTAATTTAGCAGCGCAAACGTAAGACATGTAAGAATATGGCTAAAATAGTAAATAAATATCCAGTAGGAATACAGACTTTTGAAGAAATCCGCACGAAGAATTATCTTTATATAGATAAGACTAAATATATTGTTGATTTTAGAGAAAAAGGTATGAAATATATCTTTCTGAGTCGGCCGAGACGATTTGGAAAATCTCTTTTTGTCTCTACGCTTCAGGCCTATTTCGAGGGAAGAAAGGAACTTTTCGAAGGATTAGCCATTGCTGATTATGAGAAAGAATGGGTGAAACATCCTGTTTTACATTTTGACATGAGTGGAGCCAAGCATTTTGATGCAGATGCTTTGAATAATTATCTGAATCTGGAACTTTTACCCTACGAAAAACTGTATGGTAAGGGCGAAAGCGAGATTTATCCTAATGAAAGACTGGAAGGAATCGTAAAACGTGCTTATGAACAAACGGGCGAAAAGGCAGTAGTCATCATTGATGAATATGATGCACCTTTATTAGATGTGGTGCACGAGAAGGAGAACCTGCAATCTCTCCGTCGCATCATGCAGAATTTCTATAGTCCTCTGAAAAAGCTCGACCCATATCTTCAGTTCTGCTTCATCACAGGTATTACCAAGTTTTCGCAGCTCAGTATCTTCAGTGAGCTCAACAACCTTGACAATATCAGTATGTTCGACCAGTATTCCGCCCTCTGCGGTATCAGCAAAACGGAGCTTACAACGCAGATGAAACCGGATGTTGAGGCATTGGGCAAAGATCTTGGCATGACGTATGAGGAATGTCTGGCAGAGTTGACACGATTCTATGACGGTTATCATTTCAGCGAGAGATCAGAGGATGTCTTCAATCCGTTCAGCCTGGTAAAGGCGCTGAATGCGCGCAAGATAGCTCCTTATTGGTTTGGTTCTGGTACACCAACTTATCTTGTCAAGACGTTGCAGAAGTATCATGTCAATGTAATGGATATTGAGAAAAAGTCATGTGATGTAGATGACTTTGATGTTTCACCAGAAATGATGACTTCAGCACTTCCGCTGCTATATCAGAGCGGTTATCTCACCATCAAGAAGTATAACCCTATATTGCAACGTTATACTTTGGAATATCCTAACAGAGAGGTTAAAATTGGTATGCTCAAGAGTCTTGCACCCAACTATCTTTCACCAATATCTCTTGACAACAACAGTCTGGTCGGTGATTTCTTGGAAAAGCTTTATGATGCAGATGTAGAAGGAGCAATGGTTCGCCTGAAGGCATATCTTGCCAGTATCTCAAATCGCTTGAGCAATAAGAACGAACGTGATTTCCAGACGGTATTCTATCTCATATTCAACCTGATGGGTGCCTATATGAGAGTAGAAGAAAACAGTTCGATAGGTAGGGCAGATGCAGTTGTGTATATGCCTGATGCAGTATATGTTTTCGAGTTGAAGTATGATGGCTCTGCCGAGGATGCAATCAGGCAGATAGATGACAAGGGATATTTGATTCCTTATTCTGCTGATGGCAAGCGCCTGTTTAAAATCGGCGTGAATTACGATAGTAATCAGCGAACGATAGGTGAGTGGATAATCAGGGAAGGTCAATAAAGCCCTTTCTTCAAAATCAACTATATTTGCAGCAAAGTTTTCGCATATATTTGGGTAAATGGGGTGAGTCTTGCGACTGAACCCCATCTATTTTTTATATATGTAGGTATTATAGCCATTGTCTTATACTAAGTCACCAATTTACCTCAAATAGAAAAATTTAAAATCAATTAGAAAGTAATTTGTAAAATGTTTATGAAGAGATTAATAGTTATAGCTTTTGTTCTCCTATCATCCGTTGGGAGTTATTCCCAAACACTTGTAAAAATGGAAAACGACTCGACCTTCCTGACGGAATATCGAGATGATGACGAATGGGCATTAATTGCAAAGGATAGTCTTATAGTAGGTATGAATTGTAAAACAGTGAAGGATAACTATGGTATATTCTATCAGCTGAGTTTCATTATTCAAAATCTAACTCAGCAATCTTTTGATTTTGATCCTTCATTGATAAATGTCAGTCTTCTTAACAAACGAGACGAAACAGAAGAAATGAGATTATATACAGCTCAGGGGATGCAAAAGAAAATAGCAAATCTACAAATGTGGACAGGCATTTTATATGGATTAAATGCGGGTTTAGCTGCAGGCCAAGCAGGTTATTCAAATTCTTTCATTTCCGGAACGGGCGGTAGTTATTACGTTCAAACCTATAATGCTGGCAATGCTGCAATGGCCAATATGTTAGCAACAAACCAAATGCTACAATTGGGCAAACAGATGGAAGAAGATCGTAAAATTCGCGATGCAGGTTATTTAAAGAAGAATACAATCCACTCAGGCGAGGGGATAAGTGGCTATATGATGGTGAAACGTAAGAAAGGTAAAGAAATGACTGTCGGCTATCAAGTAAACGGAACATTCTTTGAGTTTAAGTGGGATTTAAAAAAATAGAAGAATCCCAGCAGAATTTTACCAAAATTATTTTTTCTGTTAAAGAATAGTCAAATATCAGTAGTTTACTAAAAATTCTGTTTCAAGAATTTGGAACTTAACGAAAAAACGATTAAATTTGCGAGTAAAATTTCGCATATATTTGGGTAGATGGGTGAGTCGTGAGACTGGGTCCATCTATTTTTATATATAATAGGTATTATAGCCATTTGATCCGTAATACCAGAAAATGATTTTGACCAGAAATGACCATGACCGGGGATGACCGGAATGAGGTGCTCAAAAATTCCCCCAACTTGGGGGAAAATTGTAACTAATGGAAATAACAGGTATTTTGTTCTTTGCATAAATATAGTTGCGTTAATGTAGTTTAAAGTCCGACAAAACAACATCCTTTCAGAAAAAAACAACTACCTTTGCTGAAGACAAGATAGCATCCATAATTTAGGTGCTCTTGTAGTATTGTATAAAATAGTTTGATTATGGATATAATAGATAGTGTTATCAGTACTGAGGCGACAAGACGTAATGTGCGTTTAATGCTGCCGGTTTTAATACATTGGGCTAAGACTGGCCACAATGAGCATACTTATGGTGACTTGATTCATGCAATAGGTAAAGTAAAATACTCCGGAATAGGTAAAGCTTTATTTCAATTACAGCGAGTCATTAATGAATTGGAGCATATAACAAAACGTAGAATTCCAACACTCAATTCATTATGCAAGAATGAAAAGACGAACATTCCTTCTGATGGATTTGATTACGTAAGCCCCAACTACAAAAATATGAATAATAATGATAAACGTATATATGTGGAAGGACTCAACAGTAAAGCCATCAATTACCCTCATTGGGATTGGGTATTGAAAGAACTAAATCTTAAAGAAGCCGTACCATTTACAGAAGAACAACTTGATTCCATCAAGAATCCCCATTGCAATTATGGTGGAGAGGGCAAAGAACATAAAGCTTTGAAAGAATATATCTGTCAGCACCCTGAATGCTTGGGCTACAAAGATGTGACTTTAGCAGAAACAGAACACCTCTTACCTTCAGGAGATAGACTTGATGTTTACCTTGAACTTTTAGATGGTACGCACGTTGCGATAGAAGTAAAACCAAGTATATCTCCTGATCAAGACATGAGTCGTGGTGTTTTTCAATGCATAAAATACACCGCAGTTATGGATGCACTTAAAAGTATAGAATGCAAGAACTACGATATAGAGGTTCTTCTCGTAACAGCGGGGGAATTATCATCACAAAACAGGAAACTTGCAGAGGAACTTGATGTTGAATTTGCAGAGGGATTCAAATACAAATAGGAGTTCTAAGTCTAAAAGATGATAAGGTTATTTGTTTTTACTGATAAGTTAAAGTAACGTTAAACATGTAACTTACAGAATATCATTATGCTTTTTTAATTATCTTTGCATTTGATAACCATTAGTAGAATTAACGATGAGACAACGTAATAAATCAGATAAACTTATAGTATGGGTTCCTGAGCATGGATGGATATTTCATCATACGAGTGAATCTACGTATCTGGAAGTGCTTAGGCTTATTGGAGGAGAACGATTGAGTAAAGTCGCTCTTGAGATATCTCATCTGCCTGTTTTTACGAAAGAGCCCTATCCCCAGTTTGCTAAATACATGAAATCTATCGGGCATGGATGGTTTGTGAATACCGTTGGTGGAACTAGTAATAAATATCTTCAGCTCAATACGATTAATGACAAACTCCATTTGGGCATGAAGGTGAAACTTGTGCCTGAAGAAGTGCTCAACCATATGGAGGTGCAAAGCCTTAAAGATCAAGGTGTAAAAATAGATTTGGGTGAGAAGCGAACTCGTAAACTTGATGATACTCTTTTGGTAGATTTTGATGGACAGACGTTTGATTTGAAACATCGAAATGGGCGTGAGGTATTTGCTAAATTAATAGGAAGTATTGGGGCAAGGGATGTTAGTAAACTAAATCTGACGAATGGTTCCGAAGATTTAGTTACGTCTATGCAGGTTTATTCTAATCAGCTTCCGTGTGGTGATTTCTGGGTTTCTGTTCCTAACTCAACGAAAGGCAAACACAAAATAATTCTCACAATTAAAGCTATGTTGAAACTCGATCTGACAATAACGACTTTATCTAAAGAAGAAAGACGTGAAAGACAACTCGAGAAACTGAAAAGTGAGATGGGTGAGCTAATGAAAAAAATGGTTGATATGAATAGGGAAGAAATTAAGTAAATAATAATATAACAATAAATTATGAAGAAGTTATGTGTTGCAATAATGATACTCGCAGGGGTATCCGTTGTTTCTTGTAGTAGCGGTGATGATGATCATACGCCGAGTTGGTTTGTGGATAAGAATCTAACTAAGGCTGATATTGCAGATCATTATTATGCTGATGGCAAAATAAATATTCATATAACAGCTAATGGCTCTTGCATGCAAGTATGGAGAAAAGATAATTTTGGAGGGCTTGGTAGCAATGATTTTACTATTGATGGGGATTCAATAAGATTTACTGCGAGAAATATCGCTTTTAGGGCACATTTGGTTAAATATGGTGAGTTAGAACCATTATCTCTTGTGTTAAGCGGAGATTTTAAAGACTCTGATTTTTTGCCAGGCGGTTTAAAGCCTGGAATCTATAAGCAGGTGAAGTAATCTAAATTGCAGTGTTGCAATAGTTTGCTCAACTAGTTTTAAGATAATTAAGGTCAGTATAATGTTAGTTTTAGCTAAAAAGAAGCACAATGAGTAAAGAAAAGTCTTTTAGTGGTATATATAAGGATGTTACATACGAAGATATACTGTCGTATAAGAGATACAAGAAACTGTCTTTCCTGAAAGGTTATAGCCCAGAAGAGATAGCTAAGCATCTTTATGCTCAAGAAAATATATCGCAAGATAAATGGAAAGCTCTAAAAAAATTGAACAGAAAGCTTTTTAATAAGAAAAGAGCTGAAGCTCATAAGTTGAAAATTCATAGTAATTATGACTATCTGTTAGATGGTTTTAACAACAGAAAGTTGCCTGATGGTGTGTTCTCGGAGTCATTTGATAAAGGTGTTATAGCCTGTGTAAAGGCAAAGTCAGACCTCCCGTTTTATGAGCAGTTCTTTGAAGAATTTTTTCTCAAATACAACATTGACAGTATCATAGATTATGCCTATACACTACCTGAAGATCAAAAGGATATGTGTAAAACGTTGATCTATTCAGCTATACAATATTACAGAGATACCAATGACTCTAGAAAATTAATGTTGAACAAGGCTCGACATAAAGAATATTCTAGTGATAAGGTTGATGACAGAGGCAAAAAAGACAAACTTATTTCAAAAATAAGTGAATCAGAAAATCATAGTGATGTTCCTGCCAAAGAAGTGCATCTTGACATGGTTTCCAAGCCAGAAGGTCCTATTGATGCTAAGGAGAGAAAAGATAGAATCCGCTCTAAAGATGGTATTGATTATAATGAACAACAGAATAGAAACCAGGAAACAGGAGACATTGGCGAGAATTTAGTTCTTGCTAATGAAATCGATAAAGCCAGAAGATGGGGACTGCCAGAAGATCTTGTCTCTCAAATCAGAAGAGTCTCGTTGGAAAGCGATGATTATGGTTTTGATATACTCTCCTTCGACAAAAAAGGAAAGGAACATTATATAGAGGTAAAGACAACCAAGGCTTCGGGTAATAGTTTATCGTTTATTCTCACACAAAACGAATTAGAACATGCTCGAAAATATGGTAGTGCTTATTCCATAGTAATGGTGTTTGACGTTGCGCAAAATCCTCGTATATGGGATATGGGAAATCCTTTTGTTAGTGAACCATGTAAAGTGAACATCAAACCGATTAAGTATTTGGTGGAAGTTAATGTAGATACAAAAGAATAATTATCCCTTATGGGAGGTGGTAAAGTTCTTTGTAGAGATATTAAGTAGACTTCAATTTTGAGATATAAATATTAATAATATAATTAAAAATAATAGAGTATGAAGAAAAGTTTGTTTATTGTTCTATTGACTATTGGTGTATTTTTTTCTTCTTGTTATTCTTTTGAACGAAACGCTCACCACGCATTAAGAGATGAAATTAAAGCTACAGTTAAAAACCCTGATAGCTTTAAAATTAGTGATGAAGAAACTGTTTTTTCTGACGATTCAATAGTGGTGATTTCATTCACTGGTACAGGAGAAAATGGTTTGGGTGGTTTAAGTTCTAACCAATATGAGTATTTCTACGGGTATGTATCTGGTGAGAAAAAATCCCTTTTAAAAGAAGTAAAACTTCAAAATAGTATAGAAAATACGATTAAAGGATTGGACTTTGAAACGGATTCTAAAGATATGGATGCTATTAATGCCATCATGGATGCAAAAAAGTGCAGTAAGAATGAGGCTAAAAGTTCTTATATCAGCATGATGGTTAGTATGGGCTTAATTATGTTTGGACATAATGTTAAATAAAAAGATAGAGATTTATGGAAATTAGATATTTAGTGGCAAGGTTGCTTGGTAATATTGATAATATTATCAAAGCTTTAGGATTGATCGGTATTGGTCTTTCTGTAATTTTATTAGTAATTGGTATTATAGGATGGATAGCTGATGTTAATTATAATGGCTTGGCATTTTTCTTATACATGCTAATGTATTCCATTGCAAGTTTTGTTAGCTCAATTCCTGTTTTAGGATTCTATTATATTGTAAAAGCTGCCATGTTTTATTTACATACTAACGGGCAGCTTGAAGAATACAAAATTAAGCTACAGAAGAAATAAATGGGGATAATGGATAAAATAATGAACAAAGAATAGCATAGACAATGGTTTGCTATGTTACTATTCTCTTTTATTTATATGATTTTGACCGAAAATGACCATGACCGGGAATGACCGGAATTCTTTTATCTTTTCCATTCATATCATAAACAATGAAAGCCCCCAGCTATCACAGCTGAGGGCTTTTGGCATACACAAAAATTGCAAAGTGCTTAAAATACCTTATTAATGATGGATATTTGTTGGAACAAGAGATCTTTTACTTTATCCCACACAACTCGTTATGCCGAGCGGTGGCAATTGCCGTCAAGAAACTGATGGCGATTTGAAGAATGGTCTTCCAAGTGTCTGCTTTCATCTTACTCATATTGATTCAATTTTAAAGGTTAAACTTAAATTCTTTGTGTGTTTCACATGAGGTTAATTTTCCTTCTACAGTTCGTTGTCCTCGCCGCTGCCGTCCTGTCCTGCGTCGCCCTTATTGTCGCCGCTTGGATTGGAATCGGTGCCTTGGCTTGGGTTAGAGCCACCGCCATCTGAACCGTCGCCAGGAGTAGTCGGAGTATTGATGTCCACGTTGGCTTTGCCAGCTTTGATGGCCTTGATGACTGCAGCCTGAGCACTGCGGCTGGCTACGAGGTTGAACTCGGCATCGGCAAGGAGTTTTTTGAACTCACTTCCAGGCTCCCAAAGAACCTTTACGTCGGTGATGTTCTGAGCGGTGAACTTGTCGGCATCCTCTGCGCCCTTGGATGAGAGAACGATAGAAAAATCACCGAGATCGCCGAGGCGGATTTTCTTGCCTTCGAGGAGCTGCTCTCTCATGCAATCCACGGTCATGTAGAGGATGGCAGAGATGTCTGCGCGAGAATAGACGCTGCCGTGGCTGGAGATGTGCTTGGCAAACTTCTCGATGGTCATCACATCAGAATACTGAGATACGGCGAAGGCATTCTTCTTCTCGGTCTTCACCAG